>JAAIGF010007913.1_pt1 | contig 352200 bp, 302 predicted proteins | sample 6487441 | NCBI WGS metagenome assembly JAAIGF01 (sample SAMN13974129, study PRJNA590717) | phyllosphere metagenome | biome: pepper field; feature: multiple bacterial spot infested pepper fields; material: pepper leaves; isolation source: leaves from pepper fields | host: Capsicum annuum ... | reverse complement strand
CCAGGCCATCGGCAAGCGGCAGATCACCGAATTCAACTACCGCTATCACACCGACCGTGAGGCGCATATCTTCGTCGGCGTGCAGACCCACCCGGACAACGATCCGCGCAGCGCCCTGATCGCCAGCCTGACGGATCAGGGGTTCCCGGTGCTGGACCTGACCGACAACGAACTGGCCAAGCTGCACATCCGGCACATGGTCGGTGGCCATGCCGAGCGGGTCAGCGATGAAGTGGTGCTGCGCTTCGAGTTCCCGGAGCGGCCGGGGGCGCTGTTCAACTTCCTGAACAAGCTGGGCGGACGCTGGACCATCTCGATGTTCCACTACCGCAACCACGGTGCCGCCGATGGCCGCGTGGTGGCCGGGCTGGTGGTGCCGGAAGAGGAGCGGCATCTGGTGGGCGCGGCGCTGGACGAGATTGGCTATCCGTACTGGGACGAGAGCCAGAATCCGGCGTACAGGCTGTTTCTGGGCTAACCACCCCGCAGGAGCGAATTCATTTGCGAATGAATTCGCCCACAGACGCTACTGCTCTTCGACAGGCTCTGCGCTGAATGTCGCGGGCTCCACAGGCGCAGCAACGGGTTCACTGCTGACAGGCGTAGCCGGGGACTCCGGTGGCACTTCAACCTTCGGCGCAGACTCGACCGGCTGGGGTGCCAGGGAAGCCGGGGCAGGTGCAGGAGCTGGAGCAGGCGCCGGAGCCGTCTCGGGCACGCCCAGGTCAGCCTTGGGCTTCTCGACGATATGCGCGGCCTGCTTCACTTCCGGAGGCAGGAAGTTTTCCACCAGCGCGAAGAAACGCTCATAGAACTTGGCCGAAGCGACGGTTTCGCTGGCCACCTTGACCATCGAGTCGTCGGTCGATCCGATCGGCATGGATACCGAGCCCAGCACACCAACCCCCAAACTGGCCGAGTTGTTGGTCTTCTTCAGCGCATAACGGTCCTGCAGGGCGTTGGCGAACATGGTCGAACCAGCGCCTCCTGCATCGGCTGCACAAACAAGGTTGAAACTGATCTCGATATGAGTCTCGCCGGTCTGCTGGAAGCTCTTGCGCCCGCTGATCATCTTCGGATCGTTGCTGGTAATGATGTAGCCCTGGCTCAGCAAGGCACGCCGCCCGGCTTCACAGGACGAATCATCGCTGGCCGGATAGCTTCTGGAAAAAGTCCCTGCGTCATCGAAATGCTCGTGATCGTAAACAGCCTGCTTGGGCGACGAACAGCCAGCCATGACCAGCAGGACGGACGTCCAGCATGCGGTACGAAAGTTCAGTAACTTAAACATCGAGGATCCTGGGGAAGATAACTGTCAGCAGAGCTGCAGCGGGAAAAACGTCGGTAAGTCTGCAACAAGGCCAGCACAGGATCAACGCGGAGAGTGAAAAGATGCTGATACAAATGGCGAAATTTTCGTGTCGAGGCTTTGCCAGGCCTTTTCAGCTCCGATCCCACGCCGGCTCAGGTGCAAAACGTTCAGCCAGGAAGTCCAGCAGTGCCCGCAAAGCCGATGACATGTGTTTGCGGGAGGTGTAGACCGCATGAATGCTCAGCTCCATGGGCTCATAGCGGATCAGCAGGGGCACCAAGCGACCACTCTTGATCAGCGGTGCAGCCAGGTAAGTGGGCAGCAACGCAATACCCGCACCGCAAAGAGCCGCCTGCAGGGTGGTGATGGAGTCATTGGTGCTGAGGTTACCCTTCACCGCCACGCTATGGGGCACGCCCTTGCGGGTGAAATGCCAGAGACTGCTGCTGTGATAGGTATGGGTCAGGCAGTTGTGCAGGGCCAGGTCTTCAATGCTGTCAGGTATGGAATGCTCTTCCAGATAAGCAGGCGAAGCACAGACCACTGACCGACAGGTCGTCAGGCGGCGGGCAATCAGGTTGGGGTCCAGGTCGTTGGTGATGCGAATCGCCAGATCCAGACCTTCGTCCACCAGATTCACCGTGCGATCGAGCAATACCATGTCGATACGCACCTGCGAATAGCGCGCCACGAATTCGGTGACGGCCTGGGTCAGCTGGGACTGGCCAAACGAGGTGCTGGAGGTGATGCGCAGCAAGCCTTTGGGCTCATTGTCGGGCGCAGCCACAACAGCGCGCATATCTTCTGCCAGATCGAGCATACGCCGACACAGCGGTAGGACCTCAGCACCTGCTGCGGTCAGGTTCAGGCGTCGGGTCGTGCGATGCATCAACCGCGCACCGGTCCACTCTTCAAGCTCGGCGAGCAGCCTGGAGATAACCGGCCGTGACAGACCGAGCTTGTCCGCTGCGGTGGTCTGGCTGCCGCAGTCAACGACCGTGACGAAAGCCTGCATGGCCTGCAATTTGTCCATTATTCGACCGGTTTACGCAACAAACATGGGCCTAATCTAGCGTTTTTCAGGCTATAAATCTCAACTAATCTGGACTTCTTTCAATACCGCCCGGATGGAGATTTTCATGCTACCGCTATTTGCACGACGCTTTGTTGCCAGCATCGCCCTGCTCGGCCTGGCCGGCACCAGCCTGGCAGCCCAGCCTTTGAAGCTGGATGTCTACAACCCGGGTGCCGAGGCCATCTTCCCGGTGTCATCGGTACTGGTCACTGCCGAGAAAGATGCAATCCTGGTCGATGCACAGTTTGGCAAGCATGAAGCCGAACAGGTCGTGGAAAAGATTCGCAAGAGCGGCAAAAACCTCACCACCATCTACATCAGCCATGGCGACCCGGATTACTACTTCGGACTGCAAACCATTACCGAGGCCTATCCAAAGGCCAAGGTCGTTGCCAGCGCAGAAACCGTCGCTCACATCAAGGAAACCATGGAAGGCAAACTGGCCTATTGGGGCCCCAAGCTGGCCACCGGCGCACCAGGCAAGCTCATCGTTCCCGAAGTCATCCAGGGCAACAATCTGAAGCTTGAAGACCAGGAACTGCAGATCGTCGGCCTTGACGGCCCCCAGCCTGACCGGACTTTCGTATGGATCCCGTCCATCAAGGCAGTGATCGGCGGCGTGGTACTGGCCAACAATATTCATGTGTGGATGGCCGACACTCAGAGCGCCAAATCTCATCAGGACTGGCTGGCAACCCTGGCCACCATCGAGAAGCTGAAGCCCGCAACTGTCGTTCCCGGCCATTACCTGAGTGGTGAGCTGAAACCTGAACAGGCGCCCGCCTTTACCGCGAACTACATCAAGACCTTCGATGCAGAAACCGCCAAGGCCAAGGATTCTGCCGCACTGATCAAGGCCATGAAAGCTCATTACCCGAAACTGGGTGAAGAGTCCTCACTGGAACTGAGTGCCAAGGTGGCCAAGGGCGAGATGAAGTGGTGAGCAAAGGTTGAATGACAGGGCTGCGCTTGTAATGAGCGCAGCTTTTTTGCGTAAATCGCAGGCGAAAAAAAAGCGACCTATCAAGGTCGCTTTCTTTTTTGCTTCAAGGAGTTCAAGGCCTTGAAGCTTTGTATGGCGCAGCGGACGGGACTCGAACCCGCGACCCCCGGCGTGACAGGCCGGTATTCTAACCGACTGAACTACCGCTGCGTATCGCTTGTGAAACTCTTTTAATCGACCTGAAACAAACTTTCGGTAGTTTGAATCACTGCCTGATTGAACAACCTTCCGGCTCTTCAATCCCGGACCCGGTAAACCGGATCTGGATAATATGGCGCAGCGGACGGGACTCGAACCCGCGACCCCCGGCGTGACAGGCCGGTATTCTAACCGACTGAACTACCGCTGCGCATGTGTTGCTTCAATCCTGAAAGCCCTCGTGAAACAGCTTCCAGACTCAACGATGGTGGGTGATGACGGGATCGAACCGCCGACCCTCTGCTTGTAAGGCAGATGCTCTCCCGGCTGAGCTAATCACCCTTTGCTTCGCTGAGGCCGCGAAATTTACGCACCTACCGAACCTAAGTCAATACCCCCATTGAATTTTTTCCAAAAAACTTGAAATCGGGATTCAGCATCCGCGCTCAGGCCGGGCCATGAGAGAGCCTGCTCCTGTCCGATTCATGAAGAACCTTTCGCGAATCCGTTGAGGCGGTCAGTCGCTCAATGGATAAACCCGGACATAGTCGACGTCGAAATCGGTCTGGGCGCTGTACTGGTCACCGAACCCCTCGGGAGGGAACTGCCTGGGCACTTCGGAACTCAGGATGATGAATTCGTCACCCAGTGAAATCGGCGCGACCGACGATGGAACCGTTTTCGTCATGACCCCATCCACATAGAATTCATAGCGGTCCCTGCCCCACAGTACGCCAAACCTGTGAAACTTCCCGTCGTCCAGATTATCCAGTAACCCGGCCCAGGCCCAATACTTGTGATGCTCCCCGTAGAGATCCCAGTGAATGGCATGGTTATAGTTTTTACTTTCTGCACCAGACAAATGTTCGAAGACGTCAATCTCGACGCCCTGCTCCGGCTTGCCCACTTCCATGGCCGGGGTTTGAACCCAGAAAGCGACCTGTACACCGAAAGCCCGCTTGAACCGGACCGACGCTTCCCAGTAACCCTGGTTTGCCAGGAAAGTGTCAGCCGTGGAAATCATGCCGCAGTAATTCTGAAGTATCCCGTTGCTCAGCCCACTGTAGGTTTTGATGGTGAGATACCCTGCCCTGACGCTGACCGTTTCCGGAACATTCTTGCAGTTGTTGCGAATGCCCGGTAACCGATGACGCCATTTGGTGTCATCCAGTTGATCGCCTTCGAACTCGTCAGCGAAGATCGGCGTTGAAGCGACACTATCAGGCAGCCGACCATTGAGTTGCCAACTCCAGGTTCCCGATGCTGCCTCCGGGTCGGTAACGGTCAAACTGTTGTCGGCGCGCAGGGCCAGTTCGCCAGGTCGCCCGTAGTCGTTCTGCACCCTACTGACCAATGAATACATCCCGGAAGGCCTTAGTATCCGGGTCCAGTAGACATGCGAGGTGTAGTTCTCGCTGTTACAGGCAGTCATGTTGACGATACTGGCATCGACCGAGCTGAACAGACACAGGTTATCGCCAGCGCCGGCGTTCTTGATCGTGCTGAGCTCACCCACTTGTTTTTCGATAATCCATTTCTGCCTGATCGATTGATCGCAGGGATTGAATATCACGACCTGGTTATTGGCGGACAGGTCCATGCATAACCCGGACCCAGCCCGTTCATTGACGAGCCCGGTACTGACCTGATCCGGAAACTCGATCTGCGCGGGTGCAGGTGCATCACCGGCATACTGTTCCTGTGATGCCTGGGCAGCTGGAGATACTGCGAAGCTGAGCATTGCACTCAGTACCGCTACGGATAGCGCCCTGAGGCTTGCCATGATTGACATTTCCATTGTTATTCACCGTACGTGAGTCCATTCAACTATTCGTCGTTCACCGTTCGGACGGCGTATCGACTACCGGTAAATCGACAACTTCGGGGAATGCCATTCATCGCAGTACAGCAAGCGAGTCTTCGCCCCTGCACCGATGCTGCTCCGAACAACAACGGTCTTCAACGCAGTCAGGACAAACGGCGGCCATGAGCCCGCCTGGGACGTCCGCGCTTCATGAGCAAAGCGAATAGCCGTGAGCTCGCTCCTGCAGGCCAGCATGCGGCAAATGGGATAGGAGCGACTCTGGTCGCGAACCGCGGTGACCGGGACTCAGTCGGCGTAAATCATCTTCTTGCTCATACCACCGTCCACGACGAACTCCTGCCCGGTAACGAAACCGGCATGACGCGACAGCAGCCAGCCAACCATCGCCGCGACATCCTCCACGCTGCCTACACGCCCCGCCGGGTGTTGAGCATGGTCGACATCGGTCAACGGCTCGGCACGGCGCACAGAAGGATCCCGCGCATCGATCCAGCCAGGGCTGACTGCGTTGACCCGAATCTCCGGACCAAGACTGATGGCCAGCGCATGGGTAAGGGCCAGCAGGCCACCCTTGCTCGCCGCGTAAGCCTCGGTATCGGGTTCGGATTGTCTGGCGCGGGTCGAGCTCAGATTGACGATACTGCCGCAATGAGCGCGCAGATACGGCGCACAATGCTTGGCCAGCAGCATCGGACCACTGAGGTTGACACTCAGTACTCGATTCCAGTGAGCCAGATCGAGACTTTCGAGAGTGGTGTTATGGGGATCGGCAACGGCCGCATTGCATACCAGCGCATCGAGGCGACCAAAGCGCCTGAGCACTTCGGCCACACCGGCGGCTACCTGATCTTCGCTGGCAACGTCCATGGCAATGAACAGGGCGTTGTCGCCCAGCACCCCGGCCACTTTCGTGCCACGGGAACGATCAAGATCCGCCAGCACCACCTGCCAGCCCTCGGCGATCAGCCAGGCAGCGATGCCCAGGCCGATGCCGCGTGCCGCTCCGGTCACCAGTGCCACGCGACCGTTGTTGGTGGTGGCGAACTTCATCGCCCAATCGCTCACAACGCCGCCAGACCGCGTGCCAGATCAGCCTGAAGGTCTGCAACATCTTCCAGGCCGACCGCAACCCGGATCAGGCTGTCACGAATGCCCGCCGACTCACGCTCTTGAGGCGTCAGACGACCGTGGGACGTGGTAGCAGGATGCGTGATGGTGGTCTTGCTGTCGCCCAGGTTGGCGGTGATGGAGATCAGGCGAGTGGCATCGATGAAACGCCATGCGCCTTCCTTGCCACCCTTGACCTCGAAACTCACCACAGCCCCGAAACCCTTTTGCTGGCGCTGGGCCAACTCATGTTGCGGATGGCTCTTGAGCCCTGCGTAGTGAACCTTCTCGATACCATCCTGCTGCTCAAGCCATTCGGCGACGGCCTGGGCATTGGCGCAATGAGCGCGCATGCGCAGGCTCAGGGTTTCGAGACCCTTGAGGAAAATCCACGCATTGAACGGACTCAACGTCGGCCCTGCAGTACGCAGGAAACCGACCACTTCCTTCATCTGCTCGCTACGACCGGCAACTACACCGCCCATGCAACGGCCCTGACCGTCGATGAACTTGGTAGCCGAGTGCACGACGATATCCGCCCCCAGGCGCAGCGGCTGTTGCAATGCCGGCGTGCAGAAGCAGTTATCCACAACCAGATGGGCACCCTTGGCGTGAGCGACTTCCGCCAGTGCTGCGATGTCCACCAGTTCGGCCAGCGGGTTGGATGGCGACTCGACGAACAACATTTTCGTATTGCTCTTGATTGCCGCATCCCAGCCGGACAGGTCCGCCAGAGGCACGTAATCGACTTCGATGCCGAAACGCTTGAAGTACTTCTCGAACAGGCTGATGGTCGAACCGAACACGCTACGCGACACCAGCACATGATCGCCCGCGCTGCACAGGCTCATGACCACCGAAAGGATCGCCGCCATGCCGGTAGCCGTGGCAACGGCCTGCTCTGCGCCTTCCAGAGCGGCGATGCGCTCCTCGAAGGAACGCACTGTCGGGTTGGTGTAACGCGAATAGACGTTGCCCGGCACCTCGCCCGCAAAACGCGCGGCTGCATCGGCAGCCGTGCGGAATACGTAGCTGGAGGTAAAGAACATCGGATCGCCATGCTCGCTTTCCGGTGTGCGGTGTTGCCCGGCGCGTACGGCGAGGGTATCGAAACCCACGCCTTCAAGGTCGCTGTCCAGCCGACCGGCATCCCATTCCTGAGTCATGCCGTCACTCCTTGCTCGATTAGTTGTTGTACAGATCGATGATAGCGCTCACTGCCTGGCTTTTTACCTTGGAAGCGTCGTTGCGCGCATGCTCGATCTTGTTCAGATAATGCTCGTCGATGTCGCCGGTGACGTACTTGCCATCGAAGACCGAGCAGTCGAAGTTATCGATCTTGATCTTTTTGCTGCCGCTGACCGCTTCGATCAGGTCGTTGAGATCCTGATAGACCAGCCAGTCGGCACCGATGAGGTCGGCAACGTCCTGGGTGGAGCGGTTGTGGGCGATCAGTTCGTGAGCACTCGGCATGTCGATGCCGTAGACGTTGGGGTAACGCACTGCCGGCGCAGCCGAGCAGAAGTAGACGTTCTTGGCACCGGCTTCGCGGGCCATCTGGATGATCTGCTTGCAGGTGGTGCCGCGCACGATGGAGTCGTCCACCAGCATCACGTTCTTGCCGCGGAATTCCAGCTCGATGGCGTTGAGTTTCTGGCGCACGGACTTCTTGCGTGCAGCCTGACCGGGCATGATGAAGGTACGGCCAATGTAGCGGTTCTTGACGAAACCTTCGCGGAACTTGACGCCCAGGTGGTTGGCCAGTTCCAGCGCAGCGGTGCGGCTGGTATCCGGGATCGGGATGACCACATCGATATCGTGATCCGGACGCTCGCGCAGGATCTTGTCCGCCAGCTTCTCGCCCATGCGCAGACGCGCCTTGTAGACCGAGATACCGTCGATGATCGAGTCCGGACGCGCCAGATAGACGTGCTCGAAGATGCACGGGGCATATCTTGGGTTGGCCGCACACTGACGGGTGAACAGCTTGCCGTCTTCAGTGATGTAGACCGCTTCGCCCGGCGCCAGGTCGCGAATCAGGGTAAAGCCCAGTACGTCCAGGGACACGCTTTCGGAGGCAATCATGTACTCGACGCCTTCGTCGGTGTGACGCTGGCCGAACACGATGGGACGAATGGCGTCCGGGTCGCGGAAACCGACAATACCGTAACCGGTGATCATCGCCACCACGGCATAGCCGCCACGGCAACGGTTATGCACGTCGGTCACGGCCGCGAAGATGTCTTCTTCGGTAGGCTGCAACTTGCCACGCACGGCCAGTTCATGGGCGAAGACGTTGAGCAGCACTTCCGAGTCGGAGCTGGTGTTGACGTGGCGCAGGTCGGATTCGTAAATCTCCTTGGCCAGTTGCTCGACGTTGGTCAGGTTGCCGTTGTGCGCCAGCGTGATGCCGTAAGGCGAGTTGACGTAGAACGGCTGAGCTTCGGCCGAAGTCGAGCTGCCCGCTGTCGGGTAACGCACATGGCCGATGCCCATGTGCCCGACCAGACGCTGCATATGGCGCTGATGGAACACATCACGCACCAGACCATTGTCCTTGCGCAGGAACAACCGGCCTTCATGACTGGTCACGATACCGGCAGCGTCCTGGCCGCGGTGCTGGAGGACGGTAAGCGCGTCATACAGCGCCTGATTGACGTTCGACTTACCGACGATACCGACGATGCCACACATGCGACACAACCCCTACTTAGTGGAACTTGATTTACCAAGCACTTCCTGCGGCACGGTAGCCGGCAGGATCTGCTCCTTGAACGGCAGCTCAGCAGGAATGCTGATGCCGCTGGCGAGCCACTGGCTGGACATCCCGAGAATCAGGTTTTTCGACCAGTCAGCAACCATGAGAAATTGCGGCAGCAGCCTTGATTGCTGCCACCATTGATCCTGTTGTACCGGACCGAGGCTCAGCAGCCCGACCGCTACCACGACAAGCAGCCCTCCGCGCGCAGCGCCGAAGACCATACCCAGAAAACGATCGGTCCCGGAAAGCCCGGTGACGCGAATCAGTTCGCCGATGAGAAAGTTGACCATGGCGCCTACCAGCAAGGTGGCGACGAACAGAATGATGCAGCTCGCGATCACGCGGGCCGAGGGTGTATCGATGTAATTGACCAGATACAGGGACAGCCCCGCGCCGAACATCCAGGCCACGACGCCCGCGATGATCCAGGTCAGCAGAGACAGGGCTTCCTTGACGAAGCCGCGTTTGATGCTGATCAGAGCGGAGATGGCGATAATTCCGATAATCGCCCAGTCAACCGGAGTAAATGGCACGGTGCAGCCTACAGACTGATGAGGCGGCGCATTTTAGCAGAGCGCCCGCCTGCCGGTAAGCTGCGATTCGCGATGCGTTGCGACTTTTAGCCACGTTCCGGCTGAAAGCGCACCACAATACCCTTGAGTTTCTGCTGTTTGTCCAGTTGATCGCGCAGACGATCGGCTTCGGCACGTTCGATCAACGGTCCGACAAATACCCGGTTCACACCATCGGCGGTGCGAATGTAGGCGTTGTAGCCCTGGGCACGCAGAGTCTTCTGCAGGTTATCGGCGTTGGCGCGATTGGACATGCTTGCCAGTTGCACCGACCAGCTCACCGAAAGCCCGTTGGCATCGACACCGCTCGGCGCTGCCTTGGCAGTCGTTGCAGGTGCCGGTGCGGGCGCAGCAGGCGTTGCAGCCGGAGCAGGTGCCGGCTTGGCAGGCTTGGGTGCTGGCGCTGCTGCCTGGGCCGGCGCTTGCGCGGGTGCAGAGGCGACAGGCGGAGCAGGTGCAATCGGCATCGAAGGCGGCAACTGGCTGGCAGTGCTCATGTCCTCTTCACCCGGAACAGGCTCCTGAGGCAGGATCTGCGGCTCGGGAACCGGCACCGGATCGACCTTGACCTGCGGTGCAACCGGAGCCTGCGGCGCAGCCGGCGCTTCAACCTGCACCTGACGCACTTCATCCTGACGGGTAAACAGCATGGGCAGGAAGATGACCGCCACTGCGATCAGAACCAGAGCACCCACCATTCGCTGCTTGAATACTTTATCCAGCAAAGCCATTTGCAGCTTCCTCATCGGCGTGCCGGGCCAACCACTCCAGAGCCTCGGCCACACAGTAAAAAGATCCGAACAGCAAAATCTCGTCATCGGTCGTCGCACGCGCGCATTGAGCCTCGAGCGCCAGCGCAACACTGTCGTAAGACGCTACTTCAGCGCCAAGGTTCTGCAAGGCCGACTGCAATTGTGCGACAGGCCGGGTACGAGGCGTAGGCAAAGGTGCCACGGCCCAGTCCTGAACACTGGAAACCAGCTCACCCACCACCCCATCCAGATCCTTGTCCGACAGCAGGCCAAATACCGCAAGGCGCTTTCCGACTACTGGCCGTTGAGCCATGCGCTGCGCCAGAAACTGCGCGGCATGGGGGTTGTGGCCGACATCGAGCAACAGATTGAGGGTCTTGCCCTGCCACTGAAATACACGTCGATCCAGACGACCGGTAATCCGCGCACTCGCCAGCGCAGAGTGAATGACATCGACCTGCCATGGCATATCCAGTAACAGATAAGCCTGAAGTGCCAGCGCGGCATTCTCCATGGGCAGATCCAGCAAAGGCAGACCGGAAAGCTCGATCACCTGCCCTGCATTGTCACGACCACGCCAGTTCCAGCCCTCACGGGTCACGCTCAGATCGAAATCGCGACCACGCAATGACAAGGGACAGCCTAGCCGATCCGCCTGCTCCAGCAATGGCGCAGGCGGATCAAGATCACCGCAGAGCGCCGCACGGCCCTGACGGAAGATACCGGCCTTCTCGAAAGCGACCGACTCTCGGCTATCGCCCAGCCAGTCGGCGTGATCGAGACCGATGCTGGTCACCAGCGCCATGTCGGCATCGACCAGATTCACCGCGTCCAGACGACCACCCAGCCCTACTTCCAGCACGACGGCATCCAGCTGCGCCTGCTCGAACAGCCAGAAGGCGGCCAGCGTGCCCATCTCGAAATAGGTCAGGGTTATATCGCCACGCGCCGCCTCGACAGCGGCAAAGGCCTTGCACAGCTCGGCATCCGTCGCTTCGACGCCCTGCACCTGCACGCGTTCGTTATAGCGCAGCAGATGTGGAGAACTGTAAACACCGACCTTCAGGCCCTGGGCCTGCAGCAAGGCCGCGACAAATGCACAGGTCGAGCCCTTGCCGTTGGTGCCGGTTACCGTGATCACCCGAGGCGCAGGACGGGTAAGCCCCAACTGCTGCGCCACCTGTCGCGAACGATCCAGCCCCATGTCGATGGCCGAAGGATGCAGTTGCTCCAGATAGGCGAGCCAGTCGCCCAGGGTTGCCGGGGTCATACAGTGGCCGGTGCCGGTGGAACGACGACTGGCTCGATGACTGGCGCGACGAACTTGGGAGTCGGCAGGTTCATCATCTGGGCCAGCAGGTTACCCAGGCGCGGACGCAGCTCGCTGCGCGCAATGATCATGTCGATGGCACCATGGTTCAGCAGGAACTCGCTGCGCTGGAAGCCTTCAGGCAGCTTTTCGCGCACGGTCTGCTCGATGACGCGAGGACCCGCGAAACCGATCAGCGCCTTCGGTTCGGCCACAATGACATCGCCCAGCATTGCCAGACTGGCGGACACACCACCGTAGACCGGGTCGGTCAGTACGGAAATGAACGGCAGACCTTCTTCACGCAGACGCGCCAGAACAGCCGAAGTCTTGGCCATCTGCATCAGGGAAATCAGGGCTTCCTGCATCCGGGCACCGCCGGAAGCAGCGAAACAGACCATCGGGCAGCGATTTTCCAGCGCATAGTTGGCAGCACGCACGAAACGCTCGCCGACGATGGCTCCCATCGAACCACCCATGAAGGAAAACTCGAACGCCGAAACCACGATCGGCATGCCCAGCAGGGTGCCGCTCATGGAAATCAGGGCGTCTTTCTCGCCGGTCTGCTTCTGGGCACCGACCAGACGATCCTTGTACTTCTTGCTGTCACGGAATTTCAGACGATCCACCGGCTCCAGATCGGCACCCAGTTCGGCACGGCCTTCGACATCCAGGAAGATGTTCAGGCGGGCACGGGCGTCGATACGCATGTGGTGGTTGCACTTGGGGCAGACGTCCAGCGTCTTTTCCAGCTCAGGGCGATAAAGCACCGCTTCGCAGGAAGGACATTTGTGCCAAAGCCCCTCGGGAACCGAGCTTTTCTTGACCTCGGAACGCATGATCGAAGGGATCAGTTTGTCTACCAACCAGTTGCTCATGCTTTATTTCTCCAGTACCGGTTTGGCTCCCGCACCTGGCAATCGACACCAGGCGCACGCCCTTGACTTAAATTCGTATAGGTGGCGGTGATTGACGGGCAGCGGTCCATGACCTGCATTACCCTCGACCCCGCTGTTAATCGGCGAAGCACGCCGTGCAGTCGCTCGCTCAATCCGACCCGCATACTTATGGCGGGGACAGGCTTATGGACGGCGGCAAATCGACAACCGTCACATCATGCGCCGTGGACCGCACTCATGAAGGCAAGAATCTTGTCGCGATCCTTGATGCCCTTGCTCTTTTCGACGCCGCCACTCACATCGACGGCATATGGCCGGACCTGGGCAATGGCTTGCGCCACATTGGCCGAAGTCAGCCCGCCCGCCAGAATCACCGGTTTGTCCAGGTTGTCGGGGATCAGCGCCCAGTCGAAGGTTTCGCCCGTACCGCCAGGCACCCCGGCTACATAGGTATCGAGCAGGATTCCGCGGGCCTTGCCATAGGCGCGACAGGCCGCAGCGATATCGTCACCCGCCTTGACCCTGAGCGCCTTGATATAGGGACGATGGTAGCCATCGCACTCTTCAGGGGTTTCATCGCCATGAAACTGCAGAAGATCCAGGGGCACGGCATCCAGGGTTTCGTTGAGTTCGCAACGACTGGCGTTGACGAACAGACCGACAGTGGTGATGAAAGGCGGCAATGCGGCAATGATCGCCCGCGCCTGCTGCACGTTTACGGCCCGCGGACTTTTGGAGTAGAACACCAGACCGATGGCATCGGCACCCGCCTCAACGGCGGCCAATGCATCCTCTATGCGGGTAATCCCGCAGATCTTGCTGCGAACGGCTGACATGTGGTGAAAACCTCAGACCTTTCGGAAAGTCCCGGATGTTAGCAAATGCTGTTCCGGACGTCAGCCGCCAAGTTCGCTGAAGCCTGTAAGAAAGTGCGGGCCGATATAGCGTTCCGGCAACGGGAACTCGTCCCGATACTCCACCTGCACCAGATAAAGCCCGTAAGGATGCGCCGTGACACCACCGGTGCGGCGAACCCGGCTTTCCAGCACGTCACGGGCCCACTCCACCGGCCTCTCCCCTGCCCCGATGGTCATCAGCACGCCCGCGATATTGCGCACCATATGATGCAGGAAGGCATTGGCCCGCACGTCGATGACAATCATCTTGCCATGCCGTGTGACGCGCAGATGATGCAACTGCTTGACCGGCGACTTGGCCTGACACTGCCCGGCACGAAAGGCGCTGAAGTCATGGGTACCGACCAGATATGCGGCCGCCTCGGCCATGCGCTCGACATCCAGCGGCCGGTGATTCCAGGTGATTTCCTGACCAAGATGTGCAGGACGAATCTGGTCGTTGTAGATCACATAGCGGTAGCGGCGGGCAATGGCCTTGAAACGCGCATGGAAATGGGCCGGCATGACCTTGGCCCAGGTGACACTGATATCGTGAGGCAGGTTGATATTGGCGCCCATGACCCAGGCCTTCATCGAGCGCTCGGCCTGGGTATCGAAATGCACAACCTGACCACAGGCATGGACACCGGCATCGGTACGTCCAGCACACATCAGCGAAACGGGCGAGGCCGCGACTTTGGACAAGGCATCCTCAAGGGTTTCCTGCACCGTCAGAACGCCAGACGCCTGACGTTGCCAGCCGCAATAGCGCGAGCCCTTGTATTCGACGCCCAGCGCGATTCGGGAAAAGCCCTCGGCGGCCATCTCGGCGGCCGGGTTATCTATGTTCGCCAAGGTGCTAAAGCCTGTGAGTCCGCGAAAAGGCGGCCATTATACGGACGTCGAAAAAAGACGCCAGTAACAGGCTACAAAAGCAAACGGCCGCAAAAGCGGCCGTTGCTGTACGGGTCAGACTTGATCAGGCCAGACGCGACAACATCTCGCGCGCTTCACTCTTCTGGCCGTCATCCCCTTCACTGACCACTTCGTCGAGAATATCCCGAGCCCCGTCGGCATCGCCCATATCGATATAGGCGCGCGCCAGATCCAGCTTGGTCGCGGCTTCATCGACACCGGACAGGAAGTCGAACTCTGGCTCATCCTCCAGTGCCGCATCCTCAGCCGTGAAGCGTGGCTCGTCGAGCGGCGGATGCTCCAGATTCTGTGAAAGACGGTCCAGCTCGGCGTTGACGTCCTCGATCTCCGAAGCGAAAGCCTGGGTCGCCTGATCGGTTTCAATCTCATCGGCCAGCGACAGATCGAAATCTTCAGGCAGCTCCAGATCTTCCTGGGGCGAAGGCGCAGTCTCCCCCAGATCGAGCGGGTCGTCGCCCAGACTCAGCAGCAGATCGTCCTCGGCCTTGAGCGCTGGTTCTTCCGAGGAAAGATCCAGATCGAAATCGGCCAGATCATCGACACCGGCCGCAGCCTGGGCATCTTTCTGCTGCTGCATGATCGACTCGAAGCTCAACTCCTCGGCATCCGTTGCAGCCGAAATGCCAGGCTCATCCAGCAGCAGGTCGTCCAGATCGTTGATCGTGGAAACCTCAGCCGCAGGCGTTTCGTCGAACTCGTCCAGACTCAGATCGAAATCATGATCGAACGGATTGTCTTCTTCGACAACCGGCTCAGCCACCACAGGTGCAGGCTGCTCGGCCACAGGCTCAGGTTCCGGCTCAAGCTCAGGCTCTGGAGCAAGTACTGGCGTCGGATCCTCGGGGTCCTCGGCCAGAAGCTCTTCGACATATTTGGCATCCAGTTCCGCCGCCACGGCAGCCGCGGTGACTGCTGCTGCAGCCGCCGCAACGGCAGCCTGCGGAGCAACCGAAGGCGCTGGTGCAGGTGCCGGCTCCGGTGCAGCAGGCGCAGGAACAGGTTCAGCAGCCACCGGTGCCGTTACAGGTTCCGGGGCCTTCTCGGTCGAGTATCGATCCTTTAGCTGCTCGACCTCAGCATTACGCTTTCCCGCAGCCACCAACTTCCGTTCGTGGGCCGCATAGGCCTTGTTGTTACCCTGCTCGGAGTAGATTTCCATCAGCTTGCGGCGAATGTCGTCACGCGATGGATCTTCCTTGACGGACTCTTCGAGCAATTCGATCGCCTGATTCATGCGACCGTAGGCAATGTGGATTTCAGCCTGGACCAGCGGATCGGCCGGACGCTCACGGGAAGCAGCAGCGGCGGCAGGAGCTGACCCCATCTTGACGTTCGGCGGCGGCACATCGAGCCCGTCGAAGCTGGCCTGAGGCACGTCCATATCCATATCGGAAACGAAATCGGACTCTTCAGCCAGGGCACGCGCCATGCGCTTGTGCTTTTCAGCCTCGGCCTTGGCATTGCGACGACGAGCCAGGAACAGCAGCAACAGCGCCAGAATCAGAAGAGCACCACCACCGATCAGGCCAAGCAGGATCGGATTATTGAGGATGCTGTTGAGCGAATCTTCTTCCTGAGCTGCGACAGGCTCAACGGTCAGAGGCTGCTCGGCAGCCGGTGTCGCCACCTGAGCGGCACCTGCCGGCAATGCATCTTCGGGAGCCACTTCGCCTGCGGGCTTGATCGGCGCACCATTGGCATCGACCAGCGCAGCCGGCACCGCCGGGTTGACCGGTGCGGCAGGCGCAGACGCTGCTGCACCGGCTTGCACCTTGGCCAGTTGATCGTTCTTGAGTTCGATCAGGCGCTGCAACTTGTCGAGCTGGCTTTGCAGGTCGTTCATCCGGCTTTTCAGCTCGGCATTGTCACGACGCGAGGTATCCAGTGCTTCCTGAGCCACGGCCAGCTTGTTGCTCAGGTCAGCGTCACCTGACGCCCCCTTGGCAGCAGGCTTGCCATTTGCAGAAACCAGACTGAGGTTGTCGCGGGTTTCAACCTGCGACGGAGCCTCACCGGCTCGCGCACGCCGGGTGGCATCCACCTGACGGGTGCCCGCTGGCAAGCGACGCCCTTCGCGCCAGGCGCGATATTGCTGGGAAACCTCCGCCAGAGCCTGAGGCTGAGGCAGCGCGGTGGTTTGCTGAGGCGTCGGCAGACGCAACACCTGGCCCTTTTTCAGGCGGTTGATGTTGCCGCCGATGAACGCATCGGGGTTCAGTGCCTGTATCGCCAGCATGGTCTGCTGAACCGTGCCCGCCGTACGAACCTTGGCGGCAATTTCCCACAGGGTATCGTTATTGGTGGTGACGTATTGTGCAGGCTTGTCCGCAGCAGGAGGCGGCAAGGCGGCCTCGGGAGCCGGGGCTGGTGCAGATGGCGCGGCAGGTGCTGGCGCTGTAGCTGGCGGCGCAACTGCCGGCAATTGCGCAGGCGCTGCTGCCGGGGCCGCAGGAGCGGCGGCAGCGGCAGCCGCAGCGGCCTCTGGCGAGAACTTGGGCGGATCCAGCAGCAGGCTGTATTCACGCAGCAGCCGGCCATTGGGCCAGAGCACCTGAACCAAGAACTTCACATAGGGATCGCGCACCGGCTTGCTGGAAGTAATGCGCAACACGCTTTTACCACTGGCATTGATAACCGGAGTAAAAGTCAGGTCATTGAGAAATGCCTGTCGCGTGACACCCGCCTGGGCGAAGTCGGCAGTAGTTGCCAGGCTCGGGACAACTTGTGCAGCATCGAGGCCCTGTGCCTGAGTCAATTCAATCTCGGCTACCAGAGGCTGGTTCAGGGTCGACTTTACCGACAATTCCCCGAGCCCCAACGCCTGCGCCATCCCCGATGACAGCGCCGAAGCCGCAGCAATTGCTAATACCAGTTTACGAACCTGAACCATAGCCCATCCCTTGTTTAAAGATCCCCCGGTAACCGGGGAGGTAGTCCTGCATTGGGTGTAAGGCATAGCGCCGCTAGAAATATTCTTCAAATTGTTGCCAAGTATCTTTTACACATAGCCTTTTATCAACAATTCGCCAACCTGCACAGCATTCAAAGCAGCTCCCTTGCGAACATTATCTGAAGTAACCCACAGATTAAGTTGCTCCGGATCGTCTATTCCACCGCGGACACGGCCTATATAAACGACGTCCTGGCCTACGGCATCACCCACCGGCGTCGGGTAATCACCCGCGTCGACCAGCTCTACACCGGGTGCGGAATCGAGCAATTGATTGACCGCCGCAATATCCACCGGGCCTGCGGCCTGCACCGAAACGCTGAAGCTGTCGCCAAAGAAAACCGGCACCTGAATACAACTGGCGGAAATCTTGAGCTCAGGCAATGCCAGCAGTTCGCGCACTTCTTCCACCAGACGCTTCTCGAGCGGAACATGACCCGACTCGTCCGGCGCACCGACCTGCGCCAACAGATTGAATGCCATCTGCCGATCAAAGAACCGTGTTTCCAGCGGACGCACGTTCAGCAGCTCGGTGGTCTGGCGTGCCAGTTCGGCAACACCTTCGCGCCCCAGGGTAGAAACAGCCAGGCAGGCTGTGACATTGATCCGCACGATGTCCAGAACACTGCGCAAAGGTGCCAGCGCCAGAGCCAGCGCCGTGGCCGCAGCACTCGGGCTGCTGACCAGATGCGGCCCGGCATTCGCGGCAAGCAGATCACCATTGACCTCAGGAACCAGACGCAGCGCCTGACTGGCAGGCAGCGCGCCGGAAAGATCCACCACCGAACAACCGGCGGCAATGGCGCGGGAAGCGAAACTCAGGCTGACGGCCGGCCCGGCGGCGAAAAACGCCAGGCGAACCTGACTGAAATCGAACTCGTCGACTTCGCGCACACGTACATTCTTGCCCCTGAAAGGTACCGAATGGCCTGCCGACTCGACGCTGGCCAGCAGGTGCAGATTGCCGACCGGAAAATCGCGTTCTTCCAGAATCTGGACGATGGTTTCGCCGACAGTACCGGTTGCACCGATCACGGCGATATCAAAGGACTGACTCATGCAAAAACCTCAGGCAAAACAGGGAGCGGCACTTTAACTGTCGAGATGCCAGCAGGCAATCAAGCCAATAGAAGCGGACAGTCTCAGGGTTCCAGGCCAATCGGAAAGAATGAGCCATGGCTCCATACACCCAGCCAGGTCTGGCCGTTCAACTGACGCGAAACCGCCAGCTCGACCAGCTCATAAAACACATTGCGATGAATCAGGGCTTCCAGGTTGCTGCGCACATGAACATACGGCGAAGGCTCCTGAGTGACAGGATCGATCAGGACGCGGATCGGATGCTCGGGCCCGGCCTCCACCTCATCCTCGACATGGGTGACAAAGCGCAGGATCTGAGCCTCTCCCTCGCCACTCACTTGCAGGCCGACAGCCACGAAAGGAGCATCATCGACCTTGATGCCCACCTTCTCCACGGGGGTGACGAGAAAATAGTCATCGCCATCGCGACGCAGGATGGTGGAAAACAGGCGAACCATGGGTTTGCGGCCAATCGGCGTGCCCAGGTAGTACCAGGTGCCGTCCCGGGCGATACGCATGTCGATATCGCCACAGAAATCCGGATTCCACAAATGAACAGGCGGCAGCCCTTTGCTTGCAGGAATCTGCGAAAGCAGATCGGTGGCCTTGCCTGAATCACTCATGTGCTGCCCCTAGTTTTCCACACCCAACAGTCTACGAGCGTAGTCCCGAAGGGGCGGACCAAGCAAATCCTGAGGCTTGGTATCGTAAAGTGTCAGCAATCCGCCACGACTGCGAATACGGGCGCTGTCGATGAGGTAGCGGGTGCTGGTTTCGATGAGCATCAGTTGAATGACACCACTGTCTACACCCAGACGATCCAGCGCTTCCTGATCGGACCATTCATCGGTGGTGCCGATACGGTCATCGGCCTTGGCAAAGCGCGTGTAGAGCAAGTAATGCGCGCCGGCGCTACGAGCCTCGATCATGGCGTCGTCCAGCCCCATCGGAGCCGGAGCACGGCGGACCATGGGGAAGTATTCGACAAACCCCTTGAACGCCTCTTCGGCGACCACATTGGGACGCGGATAAGCACGGCCTGGCGGTACGAATGCACCCTGGGCGATATAGATGAAAGAGTCCGGCTGAACGCGCCAGTTGCCCAGGCGACGGGTTTCACTGTGATCAAGCAGGCCAGCATCACTGAACTGCTCACGAACGCCCTCCCCCATATCACTGACTTTCATGCAACCACTCAACGCCAAAAGCGCCAGCAATAAAACCAGGCTACGCATCATATCCTCCCAGATGCCGGTGACGGAAAACCGGCGAATGGTCGTCGGATGCAGCTTCCGCGCCAAACAAGACGCGAGAGGGTCAATGTAGCGAATTCATTGCGAGAGGCCGGTGCATCCACACCTATCTATCGTGTGGATGCCGTCTTCGCGGACAGGTCCGCTCTACTGGTCGGCTGACCCGGGTTTTACATCCGGCAGGGGATCGCTGTCGCGCTTGCGCTTGTTGCCCATGCGCACGCCGATGTCCATCAGGAAATGGAAAAAACCTTCCTGATCTTCCAGCACATTGCTCCAGAACGGCGAGTGATACAGCGCAACCGCGCCATGCACCAGGGCCCAGGCCGCGCAGTAGTGGTAATAGGGAGGCACGTCTTCGAGCTTGCCTTCGGTGATCCGCCCCTTGATCAGCAGGGTCAGATGCTCGAAGTTGGAAGCCCGGATCTTGTGCAGCTCTTCGACCAGTTCGGGAACCTGATTGCCCTTGACGACCTTTTCTTCCAGACGATCGAAGAGGCGATAGCGCTGGGGGTCGCGCATGCGGAATTCGAAGTAGGCACGCGACAGCGCCTCCTTGTCCTTGTCGACATCGGCCGAGTGCAGCAGCTCGTTCAAGTCGCGCTCGTAATCGAGCATCAGGCGCAGATAGATCTCGGCCTTGGACTTGAAGTGCTTGTAGATCGTGCCTTTGCCTATGCCCACGGCATCCGCGATCATCTCGACAGTGACACTGTCTTCACCCTGCTCGAGGAACAGCTTTAGCGCGGTGTCGAGAATTTCCTGCTCACGGCGGCGAAATTCACGGATCTTACGAGGTTCTTTGTGCATAAGGAGATCTGTAGGGATCAAAATCGAAGCCGCGTATTATGCCCAAATGGCGACAGATTGCACGGATCATCCGACCGTCTCAACACAATATGGATGAATTCAGACCGAAATGGCCGTTCCGGTTACGAAAGCGCAGGCTGCCCCACGAACTCCATGTAGCCGGTAATCACGACATAAAGGGTGAAATAGGCAAAGATCAACGCCGAAGCGATATAAGACCACTTCAGCATCTTCTCGCCCATCAGTCGCCCGCCCTGATGAGCCAGCGCACACAGGGTAATCGACCACACCACACCTGCCGCAAGGAACCCCGCCAGAAAGGACGAAGCGCTCGACATGTCAGAGCCCTGCCGGGCGATCAACGCCCCGCCAACCGCCGCGAACCACAGGATCGCACTGGGCGATGACATGGCCAGGAAGATGCCGCGAAAGAACAGCGAGGGTGCCGTCCTGCCCCATTGCCCGCCCCGGCTTTCGATACTGGCACTGACGCCCACAGCACTTCTCATCATCTTGAAACACAGGTAAGCCAGAACCGCCGAACCGCCCAGCCAGAGCACATAACGCACCGCTTCATATTGCAGAAGGACGGCCATGCCCAGCATCGCCAGGACCGCGTATACCAGATCGCCGATGCAAGTCCCCAGGCCGAGCCACAGCCCCCTGGAAAAACCCTGCTGCATGGAAAGCGTGATCATCGCGATATTGGCCAGCCCGATATCCAGGCACAGCGAAAGACTCAGCAGAAAACCGTTGGAAAACTCCACTTACAACCTCGAGGACTCGGCCACCCTTGCAGTGCAATGAAGGCAGACAGGACAGAAAAAAATCAATTTCATTTCAAATCAGAGACTTTCAGCGAAGAGATAAAAACGCGCTGAACAAAGCCGCTCATTGAGCAATCAATAAGCGGTTTAGTATTCCAAAACTGTTTAAAAAACGAACAACCCGTACTGGACGCGTCACAATCCTGATCGATACTTAAGGCGCTGGCGTGTCATACATCCCCCAAGTGACAGGCCGGTAAAGGTGCCGATGGACAGCGTACCTTTAGTTTTACTCCTAATGGTCTTAACCCGGTTTCACCCCCCAGAATCCGGGTTTTTTTTGCCCGCAATTCAGGCTGTTACGACTTTGTTACCCGCGCCTGGGGAAACAGCCGGGCAAAGTTTTCCGTGGTCTGTTCGGCAAAACGCTCGTAAGGCTCGCCGCGCAGCATCGCCAGAAACTCGGCCACTTCGCGCACGTATTGCGGCAGGTTTGGCTTGCCGCGATAGGGAATCGGTGCCAGATAAGGGGAATCGGTCTCGACCAGCAGACGGTCGGCAGGCACCTGACGTGCCACATCGCGCAGCGCATCGGCATTGCGGAAGGTCACGATACCAGACAGCGAAATATAGAACCCCAAGTCCAGAGCCGCCCTGGCCATTTCCCAGTCTTCGGTGAAGCAATGCAGCACGCCCGCCTGTGGCAGTGCAGCTTCACGCAACAGATTCAGGGTATCGGCACGCGCCCCGCGGGTATGCACGATGACCGGCTTGCCGGTGACACTGGCCGCCTGCAGATGCAAACGAAAGGAAGCCTGCTGAAGCTCGGCAGCCTCGGGTTCATAGTGATAATCCAGACCGGTTTCACCAATAGCCACCACTCGCGGATGATTCAGCTCGGACAGCAGCCAGTCCAGGGCAGGCGCTTCGCCGGGCTTGAGATCCAGCGGGTGAATGCCCACCGAGCAGTCCACATCGTCATAACGCTCGGCCAGGGCCTTTACAGCGCCGGCATTGTCGGCACTGACACCGATGCACAGAAAATGCCCGACACCCCTGCCACGCGCCGCGTCAAGGGCAGCGTCCAGAGAGCCATCGTGCTGGGTAAGGTCAAGGCGGTCGAGGTGACAATGCGAATCTACAAGCATGGGTAAAGAGGCAACTACATCGTATGAGTGGGACGGTCGGACTTCAGAGCACCGACCAGATAGGTTTCGATCAGGTTACGAGCGGTATTGTCACCGTCGTTGAATTGCACGCCGACACCGGCGGCCCGGTTGCCTTGCGCGCCCTTGGGAGTGATCCAGGTCACCCTGCCGGTCACCGGAACCTTCTCCGGCTCATCCATCAGATTGAGCAGCATGAACACTTCATCGCCCAGCTTGTAACTCTTGCTGGTGGGGATGAACAGACCGCCATTCTTGATAAAAGGCATGTAAGCCGCATACAGCACGGATTTGTCCTTGATGGTCAGGGACAGAATGCCGTTCCGTGGACCTGTACTAGGTGGCAAGCTCATTGCTACTCCTCATAGGTTCCCAAGTCTGCGAGTCTACGCCTGTCCGGGCAGACCTGCCCACTGCACCAGCAGGGCTTCGAGCAACAGCACGCGATTGAGGTTGGCCTTGGACAAGACCTTCTGCCGCTGCGCCAGAACCCAATCCTGAATCTCCAGCACCTTGGTGCGAGGCGTCTTTTGCGCCAGATACTGCACGACCTTGCGCATATCGCTCAAGCCAAGCCCTTCTTCGTCTTCGGTCAACTGGTAACGCAGGATCAGGTTCGACCAGTCGCAGAACCAGTCGAAGAGCAGCAACAGCGGAATATCCTTCCAGCCTTCCGCCAGTTGGGTCGGCGATTGCTGCTGCTTGAGCAGTTTTTTAACACCGTCCACCACCTGGGCCCGCTGTTCGCGGATGCCCTGAGCCTGAAGGGAAACCGCTGCCAGAGGCGAACCGGCTGCCAGGGTCAGCAACTCCACGCGCTCCTCTTCAGAGCTGTCCGGCAGGGCCGTTGCCAGCCATTGCAGACTGGCCTGCTCACTGGGCAACGGACAGGCCTGTTGCACACAGCGACTTTTGATGGTGGGCAGCAACCGGCTCGGCTGATGACTGACCAGCAGCAGGACCGTATTGCCCGAAGGCTCCTCAAGGCTTTTCAACAGCGCGTTGGCCGCATTGATGTTCATCGCCTCGACAGGCTCGACCAGCACCACCTTGCGCCCGCCCATCTGCGCGGTCTGCACGACGAAACTCACCAGATCGCGGACCTGATCGACCTTGATGGGCTTGTCTGCCTCTTCCGGTTCCAGCACGTAGTTATCGGGATGACTGCCCGCCGCCAGCAACAGACAGGACTTGCACTGCCCGCAGGCATCAAGCCCTTCGGGGCGCTGGCACAGCAAGGTGTGCATCAGACGCTCGGCCAGTGCCCGCTTGCCGATCCCGACAGGCCCATGCAACAGATAGGCGTGAGCATGCTGTGAACGACCGGCCATCTGTTGCCACAGAGACGTCTGCCACGGATAGGCTTCAGCCACGGTGCCGCTCCAGCAAATCGGGCAGCAATGCATCAAGGGACGACTGGACCTGCGCCAGCGTCTGAGACGCATCCACCAACCGATAACGCTCAGGCTCGGCTTGTGCCCGCGCCAGATAAGTACTGCGCACCGCGTCAAAGAACGCACGACCTTCCTGCTCGAAACGATCCAGCCGGCCCCGGGCAGCGGCACGCGCCAGACCCACTTCGACCGGCAGATCGAACACCAGCGTCAGATCAGGCCGCAAAGTGCCCTGTACGAAGCTCTCCAGTGTCGCGATGCGCTCGTGGGACAAACCGCGCCCGCCACCTTGATAGGCATAGGTCGCGTCAGTGAAACGATCACACAAGACCACTTCACCACGGGCCAGGGCAGGACGAATGACTTCGGCCAGATGCTGGGCGCGCGCCGCGAAGACCAGCAGCAGCTCGGTATCGGCAGACATGGCTTCGTCGCTGGGTGCCAGCAGCAGTTCGCGAATACGCTCGGCCAATGGCGTACCACCGGGCTCACGGGTCAGCAGCACCTCGATACCCCGGGCACGCAATTGCGCCGCCAGGTAATCGCGATTGGTGCTTTTGCCAGCACCTTCCGGGCCTTCAAGGGTGATGAACAAGCCAGTCACAGGCAATCCTTAGTTGTTTTCATTGCGAGGCCGAATCGCCGGGCGGCGCATCGGGCGCAGCCGCGGGTTCGGACTCTGTGGGAGTCGAGCCGGATCCGGCCGGTGCCACCGGAGCCGGTGCCGGGCTGGATCGATAATCTGCACGGCGCTTGAGCTGGTATTCGCGCACTGCGGCATTATGGGCATCCAGATCGTCGGAGAATACATGGCTGCCATCGCCCTTCGCCACGAAGTACAGACTGGTGCCCGATACGGGGTTGAGAGCCGCATTGATGGCCTCGCGTCCAGCCAGAGCAATCGGTGTCGGCGGCAGGCCGGAAATGACGTAGGTGTTGTAAGGCGTCGCCTCTTTCAGGTGGGCGCGGGTCAGTTTGCCGTTGTAGCGCTCACCCATGCCATAGATCACCGTCGGGTCGGTCTGCAGCATCATGCCCAACCCCAGACGACGAACGAACACACCGGCAATTTCACCGCGCTCGCGAGGTACGCCGGTTTCCTTTTCAACCAGCGAGGCCATGATCAAGGCTTCGTACGGATCCTTGTAAGGCAAGTCCGCAGCCCGCTTGCTCCACTCCTCCTCCAGCACGTCTTCCAGACGGTTGTAGGCCTGCTTGAGCAGGTCGGCATCGCTCATGCCACGCACATAGCGGTAGGTGTCGGGAAAGAAGCGGCCTTCAGGGAAGACATCGGGATGCCCGAGCCTGGCCATCAACTCTTTGTCGCTCAACCCGGCCAAGGTCTGTTCGAGCTTGGGCTGTTTGGCCAGTGCAGCGCGAACCTGGCGGAAGTTCCAGCCCTCCACCAGGGTCAGGCTGTACTGCACGACCTCCTTGCGCTTCCACACACCAAACAGGGCCTGTACGTCCATGCCCGGCGTCATGCGGTATTCACCGCTGTGCAGCGGCTGTTCGGCCAGATTGAAACGCCAGTAAAGACGCAACCAGAAGGCGTCCTTGATCACACCGTCAGCCTGCAGACGATTGAGCACCAGAGACGGTGAAGAACCGGCAGGTACGTCCAGCAGTTGTTCCTGAGAGACATTCAGAGGCTGGTTCAAGGCTTCCCGCTGCTTCCACCAGGCAAAGCCCAGCGTCAGCCCTGCCAGGACCACAGCGATTTCCAGCAATACCAGTATTTTTCGGATCACGAATCAGTTATCCAGAAGTGCTCGAGCAATATCCTGCAGTTTACGGGTGAGCGGACCAACCGGCCAGTTCAGCCTTGAAAAGCCACGCACTGGCCACACGCCATAAACGCTATTGCACAGAAACAGCTCATCCGCCTGTTCAAGGTCGGACAAGTGCAGGTCACGGATATCGACAGCAATACCCTGATTTCGTGCCTGATCCAGCAACTCGGCCCGCATCACGCCTGCAACGCCGCAACGACTCAGGTCAGCCGTCAGCAGGACGCCCTCGCGAACCAGAAACAGATTGCTGTACACACCTTCGATCACACGACCGGAGGTATCGCACATCAGACCTTCGGCATGTTCGCCGTCCTGCCACTCGGAGCGGGCCAGCACTTGCTCCAGGCGATTCAGATGCTTGATGCCGGCCAGCAGAGGCTGCTCGGCCAGACGGGTCTTGCAGGGGAAAAGACGTACGCCCTGCTCGGCATGGGCCGTCGGGTACGCCGGAGCCGCAGAGCCCTGCAGAATGCGCCGTGACTGTGTATCGGGGGCTGGCGCGTAACCGCGCTGACTGTCGCCGCGGGTCAGAATCAGTTTCATGACCCCGTCGCCCAGTTGCGCGGCGAAGCGGGTCATTTCAGTACGAAGCAGCCTGTGATCGACAGGAATGGCCAGACGATCACAGGATGTTTCAAGGCGCTGCAGATGCCGCTCGAACAGCAACGGCAGGCCCTTGCTCACGGCGATGGTTTCAAACACACCATCGCCATAGGCCAGACCTCTGTCCCTGAGGGACAGAGAATCTTCAAGGCAACCGTCAACCCAGGCGAGCATCACTCGCCGAACCGACGGAACACCAGCGAGCCATTGGTACCGCCAAATCCGAAGGAGTTGGAGACTGCAACATCGATCGGCATGCGACGCGCCTCATGAGGCACGAAGTCCAGATCACAGCCTTCGTCCGGCTCATCCAGGTTGATGGTCGGCGGAGCGACCTGATCGGCAATCGCCAGGACACTGAAAATCGCCTCGACCGCACCCGCAGCACCCAGCAGGTGACCGGTCATGGACTTGGTGGAACTGACCGCCAGCTTGTAGGCGTGATCGCCGAACACCGACTTGATCGCCGAAGCTTCAGCCAGGTCGCCCGCCGGCGTCGAAGTGCCGTGAGCGTTGATGTACTGGACCTGCTCGACATTGAGCTTCGCATCGCGCAGCGCATTGACGATGCAACGGGCCGCACCGGCACCGTCTTCAGGTGGCGAAGTCATGTGATAGGCGTCACCGCTCATGCCGAAGCCGACCAGCTCGGCATAGATGGTCGCACCACGCGCCCTGGCGTGTTCGAGTTCTTCGAGCACCAGAGCACCTGCGCCATCGGAAAGCACGAAACCGTCGCGCCCCTTGTCCCACGGACGGCTGGCACGTGCCGGATCGTCGTTGCGGGTAGAGAGCGCACGCGCCGCACCGAAGCCGCCCATGCCCAGACCACAGGCCGCCATTTCGGCACCACCGGCGATCATGACGTCAGCTTCGTCATAGGCGATATTGCGCGCAGCCATGCCGATGCAATGAGTCGCAGTGGTACAGGCCGTGGCGATGGAGTAGTTAGGACCCTGTGCCCCCAGATGGATGGACAGGAACCCGGAAATCATGTTGATGATCGAGCCCGGCACGAAAAACGGAGAAATCCGTCCTGGCCCCTGCTCGTGCAGCAGACGGCTGCTGTTTTCGATGTTGGTCAGACCACCGATACCCGAACCCATGGCAACGCCAATGCGTTCACGGTTGGCATCCGTGACTTCGAGACCCGCATTGCGCACAGCCTGAAAGCTGGCTGCCAGGCCGTATTGAATAAAGAGATCGAGCCGACGCGCTTCCTTCGGCGCCAGGTATTCTTCGACATTGAAGCCTTTGACCGAACCACCAAAGCGGGTGGTGAAGGCCGAAAGGTCAGTGTGCTCGATAAGGCCAATGCCACTGCGGCCTGCCAGAATACCCTGCCAACTGCTGGGTACATCATTACCCAATGGCGAAAGCATGCCCATCCCGGTGACCACGACGCGTCTACGCGACACAGGACTCTCCTTCTCTATTGTTGACAAAACATCGCTTTTTCAAAGAAAAAACCGCACGCCGGTAAGAGCAGTGCGGTTTTCACATCACAGCAACAACGATTACAAAGTCTTAGCCCTGGTGGCTGTTGACGTAATCGATAGCAGCTTGAACAGTGGTGATCTTTTCCGCTTCTTCGTCAGGGATTTCGGTCTCGAATTCCTCTTCCAGAGCCATTACCAGCTCAACGGTGTCCAGGGAGTCAGCACCCAGGTCTTCAACAAAGGAAGCGGTGTTAACGACTTCTTCTTCCTTGACGCCAAGTTGCTCGGCAACGATTTTCTTGACGCGCTCTTCGATGGTGCTCATACCTAGTTTTAACTCCTAGTGGAAATATTCAGGCATCTGGCCAGAGGGTAAGTGTATAGAAGAGGTTTTGCTGATTTCAAGCTTCACGCTCCTCCACCGAACCTCACCCGCCAGTTGCCTATTTGTAGATTGCAGTTTTACAACGGATTTCAGACAGCTCGCATGACACTTTTTGAAACGAACATCCACTCTCAGCTCATGTACATCCCGCCGTTAACCGGGATTGTAGCCCCGGTAACGTAGCCTGCGCCTTCCGACGCAAGAAAAGCGACAACATGTGCAATCTCTTCAGCCTGACCCAGACGCGCCAGAGGGATCTGAGTGATCAGGGACTGACGCTGAGCTTCAGGCAGCTCGCGCGTCATGTCTGTATCGATGAAGCCTGGTGCCACCGAGTTGACGGTCACGGCACGGGAACCGACTTCACGAGCCAGCGCACGACTGAAACCTTCCAGACCGGCCTTGGCAGAGGCGTAGTTTACTTGACCTGCGTTGCCCATGGCACCGACAACCGAGCCAATGCTGATGATACGACCCCAACGAGCCTTGGTCATGCCACGCAATACACCCTTGGACAGGCGGAACAGACTGTTCAGGTTGGTGTTTACTACATCATGCCATTCGTCATCTTTCATCCGCATCATCAGGTTGTCCCGGGTAATACCGGCATTGTTGACCAGAATCAGCGGTGCACCGACACGCTCCTGAATGGTGGCCAGCACCGAATCAACGGACTCGGCATTGCACACATCCAGCGCCAGGCCGAAGCCTTCGATGCCGTTTTCCTTGAATGTCGCAGAGATACGCTCGGCACCGGACTCAGAGGTCGCGGTCCCCACAACGATTGCGCCATTGCGCCCCAATTCCAGGGCAATGGCTTGACCAATTCCACGACTGGCGCCAGTCACCAGTGCAACTTTACCTTGCAGGCTCATGCAAGCTTCTCCTAATCAGGCCAGTGCCGCACGAGCGGCGGCAAAGGCGTCCGGGGTATCCAGGTTGTAGGTAATCACGCCTTCGGCGCAACGCTTGTTCAGACCAGCCAACACCTTGCCCGGCCCACATTCCACCAACTGGGTCGCACCATGGCTCGCCAGGGTCTGGATGGATTCCACCCAGCGCACCGGCTTGTACAACTGTTCCAGCAGATCACGCTTGAGCGTGGCCAGATCGTTCACGGCAGCGGCGCTGACATTCTGCACCAGAGATATGACAGGCGCTTGCCACTCGACAGCCTCGATGGACTCGGCAAAGCGCTCGGCAGCCGGGCGCATCAGCTCACAGTGGGACGGAACGCTGACCGGCAATGGCAACGCACGTTTTGCGCCACGGGCCTTGCACAGCTCCATTGCACGCTTCACCGCCTCGGCGGCACCGGCAATGACGACCTGGCCCGGCGAGTTGAAATTCACGGCACTGACCACTTCGCCCTGCGCGGCTTCGGCGCAGGCGGCGATGACATCGGCATCGTCCAGACCCAGGATGGCAGCCATGCCGCCCTGACCGGCCGGAACAGCTTCCTGCATCAGTTGACCACGACGCTCCACCAGCCTGACCGCATCGGCAAGGCTGAGGCTCTGCGCGGCAACCAGCGCACTGTACTCGCCCAGGCTGTGACCGGCCACGAACGCCGGAACCGCACCACCTTCGGCCAGCCACACATGCCACAGGGCAACGGACGCCGTCAGAATGGCAGGCTGGGTCTTGTCGGTCTGGTTGAGGGACTCGACCGGACCTTGCTGGATCAGAGCCCAGAGGTCATAGCCCAGGGCATCGGATGCCTGCTCAAAAGTGTCGAGGATCAACGGATGCTGTGCGCCCTGCTCGGCGAGCATGCCGAGCGATTGCGATCCTTGACCCGGAAAGACGAATGCGAGGGATGCAGACATGTAACAGGCCCCTGAATTGTTGTCGTCGAAAATAGGCGTCCGGGCATGCCGAACGCAGGAATTCAAATTTGCATGACTGCACGTTTGGATGACTGGCCAGTCGATTGCGTCACATTTTCAGGAATCCCGACCCTGAAGCAACACTTCAAGCCGTCCGCTCAGGCGTTGCGGCAGGTTTTCCCGGACCTCGATCAGCGCCCTGCGGATCGCACTTTCGAACCCCTGGGCACTGGCCGAGCCATGACTCTTGACCACAATCCCCTGCAAACCCAGCAGACTTGCGCCATTGTGTCTTGCAGGTGCCAGCTCGGCCTGCAGACGCTTCAATAAAGGCATCGCCAGAACCCCGACCGCCTTGGCCATCAGGCTGCGCCTGAACAACTCATCCATTCGCGCAACGATCATGGTCGCCAGCCCTTCGCTGGACTTGAGCAGCACATTGCCGACAAAACCGTCGCAGACCACCACGTCCGCCTCGCCGCGATACAGGCCATCGCCCTCGACGAAACCGATGTAGTTGAGCCCACTGACCGCCTGCAACAAGGCGGCCGCCTGCTTCACCTGCTGATTGCCCTTGATGTCCTCGGTGCCGACATTGAGCAAGGCAACCCTGGGGCTCACGACCCCGAGCGATTCGGCCACGACCGCTCCCATGACCGCGAACTGATAGAGAGCTTCGGCCGGACAGTCGACGTTGGCTCCCAGGTCCAGCAACTGACAATAGCCGCTGCGCGTAGGAATGGCGGCAACCATCGCCGGCCTGTCGATGCCCGGCAAGGTCTTGAGCACAAATCGCGACAACGCCATCAATGCACCGGTATTGCCAGCACTGACACAGGCCTGAGCCTGACCATCGGCCACCAACCCGAGAGCGACACGCATCGAGGAGTCAGGCTTGCCGCGCAATGCCTGGGACGGACGCTCATCCATGGTGACCACTTCACTTGCATGAACAATATGCAGGCGCGAGCGATCCACACCGGAATGGCGGGCGATCAGTTCTTCAATAAGGGGGGCTTGGCCGACAAGGGCCAGATGAAGCGAGGGCGTAGCAGTCAGGCACGCGAGGCTTGCCTGAACAATGTTGCGGGGACCGAAGTCCCCGCCCATTGCGTCGATCGCAATGATCGGAGCGGACAAGAAATTACTCGTCAGCGCCCTTGTCGATCACTTTGCGGCCACGGTATACGCCTTCTGGCGATACGTGGTGACGCAGGTGAACTTCACCAGTGGTCTTTTCTACGGACAGGGTGCTTGCCTCAAGAGCATCGTGCGAACGACGCATGTCACGGGCAGAGCGGGATTTTTTGTTCTGCTGAACAGCCATAATGATTAACTCCTAAACGTTTGGGTCACGCTTTAACTGCGCCAATACACTGAACGGGTTGGACCGCGTTACCTCGTCCACGCTCGGTTCGGGCTCATCGAGACCCGCCGGTTGCTGGCATTCTTCCGGATGATGAGCAGGCACAATCGGCAAGGCGAGCAAAAGCTCCTCCTCGATCAATGCCAGCAGATCCAATGGATCTTCGCCCAGTTCCAGCACGTCATAACCTTTCGGTAACGACTGGGTATTCGCACCCTCCTTCACCACCGCGTAACTGCATTCGCTATGGATCGGCAGGGTGACCAGCTCAAGACAACGCTGGCAAACCATCTTGACCGGGACGTCGATGGAACTGTGGATAACCACAGACCGGCGCTCGTCACGCTCAAAAACGAATTTCGCCTGCACCGTACCGACATTGTCGGCAAGCGGGTCGCAGAGTCTCTCCAAATCGGCCAGCAGCACTTCACCTTGAAGGGTAGTGCCACGATCAGCCAATTTGCGCGGGTCAACGTGAGGTGGAATCGGGTCATTCAACATAGGCGCAGCATTCTAGGGATGCCCCCTTGGCATGTCAAAGGAAATTCAGGCCTGTTCGCAACTCGGGCCTCTCATTAGAATCGAGGGTCAGCCCAAGGAGAACCGTATGCCATCCCTGCTTCTCGCCTCCAGCTCCCCTTATCGTCGCGAACTTCTGGAGCGCCTGCGCCTGCCATTCGTCTGCAAGTCACCGGATATCGACGAAAGCCACCACCCGCAAGAGAGCGCTATCGACCTTGTGCAACGCCTCGCCCGGGAAAAGGCGCAGGCACTTGCCAGCGACTTTCAGGACCATCTGATCATCGGCTCCGATCAGGTTGCCGTACTCGGCGACCGGATTCTGGGCAAGCCTCATACCTTCGAACGCGCCCTGGAACAACTGTCTGCCGCCAGCGGCACTACCGTCACCTTCCTCACAGGCCTGGCTCTGTTCAACAGCAGAACCGGCCACTGCCAGGTCGACTACGTGCCTTTCAGCGTCCACATGCGCAATCTGGACCGGACCAGCATCGAGCGCTACCTGCACGCCGAGCAGCCTTTCGACTGCGCCGGGAGCTTCAAGGCCGAAGGGCTCGGGGTCAGCCTGTTTCGCAGCACCGAGGGCAGCGACGCCACCAGCCTGATCGGCCTGCCACTGATTCGTCTGGTGGACATGCTTATAAATGAAGGCGTGAGCATTCCCTGACCCGAAAACAGACAACCCGACCATTGGTCGGGTTGCCTGACACAGCAGAGATCAGCGCAACGTCGGCCCGTTGAATCCGGCCCACATTGCAATCCGCTCCGCGATACTGGCACCCAGCTTCTTGGAGAAGCGGTCAAAAGGCGACTCCTGAATGGTGTAGTCGACGATTTCCTTCTCGCCGATCACTTCACGCGCCACATAGCTCGAACTGCCCAGACCATCGATCAGACCCAGCACCAGAGCCTGCTCGCCGGTCCAGACCAGCCCCGAGAACAACTCGGGGTGATCCTTGTCCTTCAGACGATCGCCACGACCCTGCTTGACGCTGGCGATGAACTGGCGATGGGTAGTATCCAGCACGCTCTGCCAGAACTGCGTTTCGTCAGCCTTCTGTGGCTGGAACGGATCAAGAAATGCCTTGTGCTCGCCCGAGGTGTAGGTTCGACGATCCACGCCCAGCTTTTCCATGGTCCCGACAAAACCGAAACCGGCTGCCGTCACACCGATGGACCCCACCAGACTGGCCTTGTCGGCGTAAATCTGGTCAGCGGCACTGGCAATGTAATAGGCACCCGAAGCGCCCAGATCGGTAATGACCGCATACACCTTGATATTCGGCTTCTCGGCACGCAGGCGGCGGATTTCGTCGTAGACATAACCCGACTGCACAGGACTGCCGCCCGGACTGTTGATGCGCAGGATCACGCCCTTGGTCTTGGAGTCCTCGAAAGCGGTGCGCAGGCTGCCGACAATATTGTCGGCGCTGGCCGATTCCTTGTCGGCAATCATGCCCTGTACTTCGATCAGTGCGGTATGGCTTGCGCCGCGCGAAGCGCTCTTTTCCATATCCATCAGCGGCGTGAACAGCAGCAACATGGTGAACAGATAGGCAAAGGTCAGGAATTTGAAGAAAATGCCCCAGCGACGCGCCCGACGCTGCTCCTGAACACCCGCCAGCAGCGTCTTTTCCAACAGCTTCCAGCTCTTTGCATCTTCCTTGCCAGCGGCGTCATCCGCTTTCTGCGAGGAAGGCGCTTTCCATTCGTCAGACATATCTCACTCACTCCAACCGCAAAGACTAAACGCCACGCCCACTCAACCAGGTGCGCAACTCAGGAAAACTCTCGATGGCCAGACGCGGCTGAAATTCGAGCAAAGAAGCCATGGACTGAGCGCCATAACCGACCGCCACCGAATCCATGCCAGCGTTACGCGCCATCAGCAGATCGAAGGACGAATCACCCACCATCAGCGAACGCTCCGGCCCTACGCCACAATGAGCCATGATCTCGTGCAACATCAACGGGTCGGGCTTGCTGGCGGTTTCGTCGGCAGCCCGGGTGATATCGAAGTAATCCAGCCAGTCATTGGACTTCAGGACCCGATCAAGACCGCGACGCGCCTTGCCCGTGGCAACAGCAATCCGGTAGCCCTCCTCGCGAAAGGCCTCGATGGACTCGCGTACGCCGGCAAACAGAGGCGATGGCACCTTGTCCATTTCCATATAGCTGTCGGCATAACGCTGACGGAACTCGAGCAGATCGCTCGGTGTAATGTGCGGGTACAGCGTGCGGATCGCCTCCGGCAGACCAAGGCCGATAATGCCCTTGATCGCCTGATCGTCACGCACTTCCATCTCGCCCTGCACCGCCGCCGTACGCATGGCCTGGACGATACGACCGACCGAATCGGCCAAGGTGCCATCCCAATCGAAAATCAGCAGATCATAATCACGACGCACTCAAACGCTCCACGGTCCCGGCCCACATCTCATCGACCGGGGCCTGCAACTTCAGTTCACCACCATCGGGCAATGGCACGGTCAGCATATAGGCATGCAGGAACAGGCGCTTGCCGCCCAGATCGCGAATCTCGCGACTGAAATCCTCATCGCCATACTTGGTATCGCCGGCAATCGAGTGCCCGGCATGCAATGTGTGAACACGAATCTGATGGGTGCGACCGGTAACGGGCTTGGCCTCGACCATGGTCGCGAAATCACCGAAGCGGCGCAGAACCTTGAAAATCGTCAGGGCCTCCTTGCCTTCGTCGTTGACCTCGACCATGCGCTCGCCGGAACGCAGATTGCTTTTGAGCAGCGGCGCATTGACCTGCTTCCGGGCCGTCGCCCAGTGCCCGCGCACCAGCGCCATGTAGCGCTTGTCGACACCGTCGCCGCGCAGGGCGGCATGCAGGTGGCGCAACATGCTGCGTTTCTTGGCAATCATCAGCAGACCGGAAGTGTCGCGATCCAGCCTGTGCACAAGCTCAAGCTCCTTGGCGTCGGGACGCAACTGGCGAAAGGCTTCGATGACTCCGAAATTCAGACCGCTGCCGCCATGCACGGCAATGCCGGCCGGCTTGTTGATCACGATCAGAGCCTTGTCTTCGTAGACAATGGCCGCCTCGAGGCGCTGCAAAAGACCTTGTGCAACCGGTACCGGCTCATCACGCTCAGGCACACGCACAGGCGGAACGCGCACGATGTCGCCCGCCTGCAACTTGTACTCGGGCTTGATCCGCCCCTTGTTCACACGCACTTCGCCTTTGCGCAAAATGCGGTAAATCAAGGTCTTGGGCACACCCTTGAGATAAGTGATCAGAAAGTTATCGATGCGTTGACCGGCAAGTTCCGGGGCAACCTCTACCAGCTGAACGCCGGGGGTTGGGGGGGCAATATTCGTCATGCGGCAAATCATAACAATTTTTTATGGATTTGAAGCACTTAATGATTGCTGCTATAGTCGCGAACGCCGCCAAAAGCGGCCGGACAGCGGACAAACGGTTGACAACCGGCCCTGACCAACGCAATTCACGAGGACGGGAGGCCGTCCTACGAGGCGTTCGGTGACAACGGAGCACGCTGGAAACGTAACGAGCGCAGGTGACATGAGGCCTGAAACACGCCAGATCGCAGAGCAACCACTCGCCTTCCGCGCGCACAATTCACGGCCAGTTCACAAAGTGCAGTCGCTTCCAGACGCTACGAGCGAATGTTTCGGGAACAACGCCTCAAGCAATGATGCGCGAACTTCCCATAGAAGCTCGCGGTAAATGCCAACCCGCTGCGGATTCTGCGCACGGCAGCACCCGAATTATCAGGGATACGTGTAGGGTGGAGATGCACAACCATCGGACTGTGTAGCACAAGGCTTGTTCTAGACGCTTCATCTCGTCCGCTACCGATGGTCGATTCCTCCTCCTGACAAAGTTTTTGCTGTAAAGGGTGCCTTTGGTCACCCCAGCAAACAGGAAACGTCGTCGCGACTCTTCGATTCTGATCGAGAACATCGCTAGACAATGGAGTGTCCATACACTCTTGACGCGCCCTGACACCGACCGTGAGAAGTCGTGTGTGCCGAACGCCGTTTCCGGCAGCCCGGAAACCGACGGTACTACATGAAAAGAATGCTGATTAACGCAACTCAACCCGAAGAGTTGCGTGTTGCTCTTGTAGACGGCCAGCGCCTCTACGACCTGGACATCGAGTCCGGTGCACGCGAGCAGAAGAAGGCCAATATCTATAAAGGCCGGATCACCCGCATCGAGCCAAGCCTGGAGGCTGCCTTTGTCGATTTCGGCTCTGAGCGCCACGGCTTCCTGCCCCTCAAGGAAATCTCCCGCGAATACTTCAAGAAGTCTCCCGAAGGCCGCGTGAACATCAAGGACGTCCTGAGCGAAGGCCAGGAAGTCATCGTCCAGGTCGAAAAGGAAGAGCGTGGCAACAAGGGCGCAGCCCTGACCACCTTCATCAGCCTGGCTGGCCGTTATCTGGTCCTGATGCCCAACAACCCGCGTGCCGGTGGCATTTCGCGCCGCATCGAAGGCGAAGAGCGCAACGAACTGCGCGAAGCCCTCAACGGCCTGATCGCTCCTGCCGACATGGGCCTGATCGTTCGCACCGCCGGCCTTGGCCGCAGCAGCGAAGAGATGCAGTGGGACCTCGACTACCTGCTGCAACTCTGGACCGCCATCAAGGAAGCGTCCCAGGATCGTGCCGCGCCATTCCTGATCTACCAGGAAAGCAACGTCATCATCCGCGCCATCCGCGACTACCTGCGCCAGGACATCGGTGAAGTTCTGATCGACAGTATCGAAGCCCAGGAAGAAGCCCTGACCTTCATCCGTCAGGTGATGCCGCAGTACGCCAGCAAGATCAAGCTGTACGAAGACAGCGTTCCGCTGTTCAACCGCTTCCAGATCGAAAGCCAGATCGAAACCGCCTTCCAGCGCGTCGTCGAACTGCCTTCCGGCGGCTCCATCGTCATCGATCCGACCGAAGCCCTGGTGTCCATCGACATCAACTCGGCGCGCGCCACCAAAGGCAGCGACATCGAAGAAACCGCTCTGCAGACCAACCTCGAAGCAGCCGAAGAAATCGCCCGTCAGTTGCGCCTGCGCGACATCGGCGGCCTGATCGTCATCGACTTCATCGACATGACCCCTGCCAAGAACCAGCGCGCCGTGGAAGAAAAGGTCCGCGAAAGCCTGGAAGCCGACCGCGCCCGCGTTCAGGTCGGTCGCATCTCGCGCTTCGGCCTGCTGGAAATGTCCCGTCAGCGCCTGCGCCCTTCCCTGGGCGAAAGCAGCGGCATCGTCTGCCCGCGCTGCAACGGCACTGGCATCATCCGTGACGTCGAGTCCCTGTCGCTGGCCATTCTGCGCCTGATCGAAGAAGAAGCCCTGAAAGACCGTACTGCCGAAGTACGCGCCCAGGTGCCGATCCCGGTCGCCGCATTCCTGCTCAACGAAAAACGCAACTCGATCACCAAGATCGAACTGCGCACTCGCGCCCGGATCATCATCCTGCCGAACGATCATCTGGAAACGCCGCACTTCGAAGTCCAGCGTCTGCGCGATGACAGCCCGGAAGCCCACAACAACCAGTCCAGCTACGAAATCGCCGCTGCCGCTGCCGAAGTGGAAGAGATGGCACCGCAAGCTGCCGCCACCCGCACCCTGGTTCGTCAGGAAGCGGCGGTCAAGACTGCACCGGCACGCGCCAACGCACCGGTTCCAGCCCAGGCAGCCGCCCCGGTCGCTGCGCCTGCCGCTCACGAGCCAAGCCTGTTCAAGGGCCTGGTGAAATCCCTGGTGAGCCTGTTCGCCACCAAGGAAGAGCCAGCTGCACCGGTAGTCGTGGAAAAACCTGCCAGCGAACGCCCTGCCCGCAACGAAGAGCGTCGCAACGGTCGTCAACAGAGCCGTGGCCGCAACAACCGTCGCGACGAAGAGCGCAAGCCGCGTGAAGAACGTGCGCCACGTGAAGAGCGTGCCGAGCGCGCACCGCGCGAAGAACGTGCTCCTCGTGAAGAGCGCGCCCCACGCGAACCTCGCGAAGTCCGTGAAGATTCGGCTCCGCGCGAAGAACGCCAGGCTCGTGCACCACGCGAAGAGCGCGCACCTCGTGAGCGCAAGCCACGCGGCGAAGAGCGTCCTGTACGTGAACTGCGCGAACCTCTGGATGCAGCGCCAGCCGCCGCTCGTGAAGAACGTCCCGAGCGCGCTCCACGTGAAGAACGCCAGCCACGCCCGCCTCGCGAAGAGCGTCAGCCACGCGCCGAGCAGGCCGCAGCAGCGGTCAGCGAAGAAGAACTGCTGAACAACGAAGAACTGGCCAGCGAAGACAACCAGGAAGGCAGCGAAGGCGAACGCCCTCGTCGTCGCTCCCGCGGTCAGCGTCGTCGCAGCAACCGTCGCGAGCGTCAGCGTGATGCCAACGGCAATGTGATCGAAGGCTCCGAAGAAAACGAAAGCAGTGACGATACAGCTCAGGCCGTTACCGCAGCAGTCGCTGCCGGCGTAATCAGCGCCCCGGCCGAGGCACAAGCCAACCGTCAGGCAGAAATCGCCAACGCAGCCGTTGAAACGCCTGTCGAGGCAACGCCTGAAGCGCCAGCACCTGTCGTCGAAGCACCTGCTGCCGAAGCTCAGCCAGTCGAAGCTCAGGCTGTAGAAACTCCGGTGGTAGAGGCCCCGGCCGTTGAAGCGCCTGTTGCCGATACAGGTGTAAAAGCCGAAGCAGCACCTGAAGTCGAAGTGCAACCAGCAGCAGTCGAGGCGCCAGCACGTGCGGCCCAGGCTGAACTGTTCGAAGCACCGCGGGCTGAAAATGTCGTGCCGTTCACGCCGACACCAGAGCCGACTCCGGAAGTTTCGGTAGAGACTCCTGCTCCGGCAGACGTGCCTGCCACCGAGTCCACCGAGCTGCCAGTGCCTGCACCAGCCGCCGAGCCTGTGCTTGTCAAAGAGGAGCCAGCTCCTTACGCAGCACCACAGGCCGTCGAGCCAGAGCCTGCACCGCAAGCCGAACCTGCTCCTGTCGTAGTGGCTGAAACTCCAGCCCTGCCGGTCAGCAGCAATGGCCGTGCACCGAACGACCCACGCGAAGTTCGTCGCCGCAAGCGCGAGGAAGAAGAGCGTCGTCGTCAGGAAGCCGAACAGGCTGCTGCCAGCAGCTCTGAAGCCGCACCTGCCGAAGCGGCAACCGAAGAAAAGGCCGAAGAAGCCGTTGCTGCCCAGCAACAACCTCAGGCCAAGGAAGAGACCGAGCCTAAACCACTCGTCTGATCCATGAAAAAGCCCTACCTGTGTGAGCAGGTAGGGCTTTTTTGTGTCTGCCGTTTCAGCGCAGCACGCTCTTGCGAAAGCGCAGCCTCAATACAGATTGGGCTCCATCTCCAGCTCCACACCAAAACGTTCGGCAATATCGGCCTGAATGCGACGGGCAAGGCTCAGCAATTGCAGCCCTGTGGCCCGACCATGATTGACCAGCACCAGCGACTGCAAGGCATGCACGCCGGCATCGCCTTCGCGAAACCCCTTCCAGCCAGCCTGTTCGATCAACCAGCCAGCCGCCAGCTTCACACGGCCATCGGCCTGGGGATAACCCACCACGCCCGGATAATTGCGCTTGATGGCCTCGCTCTGCTCGGCGCTGACCAGCGGGTTCTTGAAGAAGCTTCCGGCATTCCCCAGCACCGCAGGGTCCGGCAGCTTTTCACTGCGGATCTCGCAGATGGCGCGACTGACATCAAAGGGCGTCGGCTCCTTGATGCCCATATCGTCCAGACGCTGGCGAACCGGCCCATACTCCAGATGCAGGGAAGGCGCACGCTGCAAGGTAAAGCGCACACGCAGGATCAACCAGCGATCAGGGTTTTGCTTGAATATGCTGTCGCGGTAACCGAACCGGCAGTCTTCCAGGGAAAACTCGCACAACTCGCCGCTGTGGCGATCCATCGCCGTCAGGCTATGGAAGACATCCTTGATCTCGACGCCATAGGCACCGATGTTCTGCATCGGGGCGGCACCCACCGTGCCGGGAATCAGGCTCAGGTTTTCCAGCCCGGAAAAACCCAGTTGCAGGCATGACTGCACGAATGGATGCCAGGGCTCGCCCGCCTCGGCTTCGACAATGCCCTGCGTGCAGTCTTCCTTGACGATACGAATCCCGCGACTGGCCATGCGCAGCACCAGCGCCCGGACGTCATCGGTCAGCAACAGATTGCTGCCACCGCCGATCACCAGCAGAGGCACGTCATGCTCGGCGCTGTAGGCCAGGGCCTGACGCACTTCCCAATAGTCACGGGCCTCGGCGAACAGTTGCGCCTGCACCTCAACGCCAAAGGTATTGAAGGGTTTGAGGGAAACACCGGACTGCACCTGCAGGGTCATGCGCTTACCTTCGATTGAACAAGACGGACAGACATCAAATCTCCAGCAAGCGCCTTACACGCTCGAGGTCTTCAGGTGTATCGACACCGGCAGGCGGGGTTTCCAGCGCATCGGCCACATGAATGCGCACACCATTCCAGAGCGCTCGCAGTTGCTCCAGGCTTTCGGTGTTCTCCAGCCAGCAAGGCCCCCAACCGACGAAGTCATGCAGGAAACCGGCACGGTAGGCATAGATACCGATATGCCGGCGGTAAGGCACGCCTTCAGGCAACACATCCCGGTTGCTGGCCAGCGCATCACGTGCCCAAGGCAGTGGTGCCCGGCTGAAAGTCAGGGCCAGGCCGTTTACATCCGCGACCACCTTGACCACATTCGGATTGAACAGCGCAGCGACATCGTCCACCGGCTCGGCCAGGGTCGCAATCCCCGCTTCAGGATGCGCCGCAAGATTGGCCGCCACCTGATCGATGACCGCAGGCGGGATCATCGGCTCGTCACCCTGGACATTGACCACAATGGCATCAGCCGCCAGCCCCAACTGCCCGGCTACTTCAGCCAGGCGGTCGGTGCCGGAATTGTGATCGTCACGGGTCATCAGCACCTGGGCACCGAATGCCTGACAGGCCTCGAAAATCCGCCCGTCATCGGTGGCAACCACGACACGTTCGGCGCTGCTTTTACAGGCCTGTTCCCAGACATGCTGGATCATCGGCTTGCCCGCAATGGTTTTCAGCGGCTTGCCGGGAAAACGGCTGGAGCCGAAACGCGCCGGGATGACTACCGTGAACGCCGCTGTCATTTATCCAGACGCTCTTCGGCAGTCAGGGTGCGGGCTTCGGTTTCCAGCATTACCGGGATGCCATCGCGAATCGGGTAAGCCAGGCCTGCGCCCTTGCTGATCAGTTCGGTCTTGTCGGCACTGAGCTTCAGCGGTCCTTTGCTGATCGGGCAAGCGAGGATATCGAGCAGTTTGGTGTCCATGGGGACTCCTGAGGCAATTATGGAAAAAGACGTGTCAGCTGCTCATCGAACCAGTTGACGAAGGCAGCACCCGGCACTGCATCCACCGCCAGATACCACCAGTCATCGGCCGCGAAGGACCGGCATTTCACGGCATCCTTCTCGGTCATGATCACGGGCAGCGATGGCGTGAAGGCAAGCGTTTGCGCGCTGTAGACCGCATGGTCGGCAAAAGCGTGAGGTACAGGCCGCCAGTGTAATCCTTCGAGGGTATTGAAGAAACGTTGCGGATTACCGATGCCTGCCACAGCATGCAGCGCCTGACCGGCCGGGAAATAATCCACCGGCTGACGCTCGCCACTGCGCAGGTTGATCAAGGCCGAAGGCTTGAGCACAAAGCCATAGCCATCGTCGCGATCTTCAAGGGCGCCGTTATAGAGCAAGGCATCGACACTGCTCAACCGCTCCACCGGCTCGCGCAACGGGCCGGCGGGCAAGCAACGACGGTTGCCCAGCCCCCGCGCCGCGTCGATCAGCACCAGTTCAAGATCACGGGCCAGACGGTAATGCTGCAAGCCGTCGTCACTGAGGATCAGGTCCAGCGGCTCGGCAGCCAGCAAGGCACGCACGGCACTGCCGCGATCAGGGTCGATCATCAGCGGCACGCCGCAACGCTGCACGATCAGCAGCGGCTCGTCGCCCGCCTCGTCGGCACTCTGCTGCGGCAGCACCCGCCATGGCAGGCTTGGCGGTTTGGCTCCGTAACCGCGACTGACCACTCCGACCCGCAGCCCGCGGCTGCGACAGTGTTCGATCATCCACAGGATCAGTGGCGTCTTGCCGGTGCCGCCCACGGTAATGTTGCCCACCACCACGACCGGCACCGGCGCCCGGTAGATGTCGCCCTCACCGGCCAGGAAACGCTCGCGCTTGCCGTTCACGACGCGCCGGTAAAGGCTTTCGAGGGGACGCAACAGCGCCAGCGCCGGATGGCCTTTGTACCAGGCATCAAGCAAACGATCGGTAAGTGCCATCAGTTAGCCTGGTTGGCCTCGACTGTGGTCATGCGCAAATGGCTGAAACCCAGTTTGCCTGCGGCATCCATGGCCGTAATGACCGATTGGTGGGGAGTCTTGCCATCGGCACTGATCGACAGCGGCAGGCTGGTATCGCCCGCCGACTCACGTTGCAGTGCTTCGATCAGGGTTGCCAGATCGTTTTTCGGCAGCAATTGGTTGTTCAGGGAAAACAGGCCGTCGGCATTGATGGCGATATCCAGATGCTTGAGGTTGGCCTCGGTATCCGGAGTACCTGTCACCGCCTGCGGCAGATCCACACGCAACTGGGTTTCACGGGTGAATGTCGTGGTGACAATGAAAAACAGCAACAGGATAAACACCACGTCGATCAACGACACAAGGTTGATGTCGATGTTCTCCCGAGGCTTGCGACGGCGAAATTTCACTTCTTCTTGCCCCCGGTACGGGCCTGGGATTTCAGATCGACCGGCGCATCCACCAGATCGACATCACGATCGCCCTGCACCACTTCCACGAGGCGAATGGCCTGCTGCTCCATGCCGACCACCAGCTCATCGACGCGGCTTTGCAGGAAACGATGGAAGAAAATCGCCGGAATCGCGACGATCAGGCCCGAGGCCGTACAGATCAGCGCCTTGGAAATACCGCCGGCCAGCGCACCGGCATTGGCCGTGGCACCCGAACTGTTGAACGAGCCGAAGATATCGATCATGCCCAGCACAGTACCCAGCAGCCCCAACAGAGGCGCCATGGCGGCGATGGAACCCAGGGCACTGAGATAGCGCTCCAGATCATGGATGACCCGGGCGGCAGCTTCTTCGATGCACTCTTTCATGATCTCGCGACCATGCTTGGAGTTGGCCAGCCCCGCAGCCAGGATTTCACCCAGCGGTGAATCGCTGCGCAGTTGCTTGAGCTTTTCGCTGTCGAGTTTCTTTTCCTGAATCCACTGCCAGACCTGACCCAGCAGATGCGGCGGCGTTATGCGGCTGGCACGCAACGTCCACAGACGCTCAATGATGATGCCGGCAGCGGCGATGGAACTCAAAATGATCGGCAACATCATCCAGCCGCCAGATTTGACCAGTTCCCACACAGTAACCACTCCCTGAAAAATTGGCGCCACTCTAACATAGGCTCGGCGGCTGTCCGAAGCCCGAGATGAACATCCGCGCATTCAGTCACGCCAGAAACGCTGCCTGCCCCGCTCTGCACGGGGTTGGCCGAAAGTACCCAGTTGCAGTCCGATAGCGCCCAGCTCGGCACTGTCGTAGCTCTTGATCCCGTGCCATCGATAGCGCGCCATCACCAGCGGATGAGGATGGCCGAAGGCATTGTTGCGTCCACGGGAGATCAGCACGCCAACCGGTGCCACTGCACGCAGAAACCGCTTGGAAGAAGAGGTCCGGCTACCGTGATGCGGGGCCTGCAACCAATGGGCGCGCAGATCGAAACCGCTGCTCAGCGCAGCCTGCTCGGCTTGCACATCGATATCGCCGGTCAGCAGCAAGCGCTCTCCCCCGGCCTCGACACTCAGCATGCAGGACGACTGATTGCCCTCCTCGGCCTGCTCCCAGCGCCAGGTCGCAAAACGCACACCATCCCATTCCCAGGTTTCATCGTTGCGGCACAGTTGGGCATTGAGTCGAGGATCAAGCCTTGCCAGCTCTCCACCCAGCACTCGCATGACCGGCAGTGCGGCATGGACCGCCAACGCACCGCCGGCATGATCGGCGTCGGCATGGCTGAGCAGCATCAGGTCCAGCTTGCTCACACCGCTCTTGCGAATGGCAGGCAGCACCACCCGCTGGCCGATATCGAACTCCCCGAAACGCGGCCCGGCGTCATACAGCAGCGTGTGATGGCGGGTGCGCAAGAGAATCGCCAGCCCTTGCCCGACATCCAGGTGCAGCACCTCGACCTGCCCGTGCGGCACCGGCTTGAGCGGCGGGAAAACGCACAGCAATAACAGTGGCCAACCCAACAGACGCATGGGCATGCCCTGGGGCATCAATAGCAACAGAGCGCCCAGCAGACTCATCACCCAGGCCCAGACCGGCACCGTGCCTGGCAGCCAGGCAGGCCGGATATCGGCAACCCGGCCCAGAACAACGAATAATCCTTCCAGTGCGGCACCGGCCAGCCAGAGCAAACCTTCGCCAATCACGGGGATGGGCAACAGCAGCGTCCCGAGTAATGCGGGAGGCAATACGATCAGGCTGACCCAGGGCACCGCCAGCAGGTTGGCCAGCGGGCCACTGATGCTGACCGGCAGGTTCAGGGCCAGCAACATCGGCAGAAGACCAATGGCGATCAACCATTGTGCCCGCGTCCAGCTCTGCCACCAGCCCCAGGCCCCGAGACGCCCGCCGAAGATCAGAATCAGAATCGCCACTGCCGAGAACGACAGCCAGAAGCCCGGCTGCAGACTGACCAGAGGCTCGAAGATCAGGACCAGATCGAGCGATACCAACAGCGGCAATAACAGCCCCAGATGCCGAAAGCGCAAACGCCAGAGCAACACCATGGCGACCATGATGCAGGCACGACGCACCGGCACATCGAACCCGGCCAGCAAGCCATACCCCAGCGCCGCCACGAATGCCAGACCGCAGGCCCATGGCAGCCAGGGCAGGAAGCGTGGCCACAATCCCCGACGAGCCAGCCCCGCGACCAGCAGATAGAACACACCGGCCAGCAGACCGATGTGCTGACCGGATATCACCAACAGATGCACGGTGCCGGTGTCCTGCAGCACCTGCCAGTCGGCAGCCGAGAGGCCCGAGCCGTCGCCCAGCACCAGCGCCGCCAGTCCGCCTTCACGACCATGGGCCTCGACCGCGAGAAGGCGCTGCCGGATTCCGTCACGCCAGGCGGCACGCGCGGGTGACAGCAACTGCCCGTCCACCACCGTGCCGGTGGCACCAATACGCTGGGCCAGCAACCAGGCCTGATAATCGAAAGCATCGGGGTTGGCCAGCCCGGCCGGACGCTTGAGCTTGACCGCCAGCTTCCAACGCTCGCCGCTGCGCACTTCGGGGCCGCCATACCAGGCCACGCGAATCCGTTGCGGCAACTTCGCTCGTCGCGACCAGGCATCCTCCAGTTCGAAACGCACCACACCTTCGGCAGCACCCGGCAGACCGACCACCTTGCCCTGCAGCCACAAGGTCTGCCCATCGAGACGCGGCAACAGACGATCGTCCAGCGCCGACTTTGCCGACACACAGGCCCAGGTGAGTCCGAACAGAAAAAGTGCCAGTGGATAACTGCGAAACGGCAGCAGCATCAACGCCAGCACCGGCATCAGCAGCAATAGCCATACCGGAGGCAACGCGGGCAAAAAACGCAGGGCCAGCAGACCCAGAGCAAGCGCGATCATCCCTGTGCGCATGAACATCCCTCAAAGCGGCGAGGCTTCAAGGATGAGCGCAACGGACAGAAATGGGCGGGATGGAGTGTTACCGGTTTTGTTCTTCAGCCTGGCTGTTCGCCCCGTGAGAGAACACCCGCCGCCTTGGCACCGCGCTGTCGTGCAGCAAACAGGTGCCGTGTGGTTGCCGATCAAGGGTTCGGCTTGAGGCCGCCTTGCGCCTTTACGGCGCGTCACTTTGGTTTAGTAACCAAAGCCATTGCTCCGGGTTCGGCCCCGCCTGACGGCGGGGGTCCTTCGCTCCGGCACTGTTCCTTCAGCAACTTTGCGTTCTGCGGTGCTCTCACGACCGCTGCAAAGAGCTTTTCTGCTTTTGCTTGTGCTTTTTTGAACCGAGATGGCCCAGACGCCGCCGATTGCGACGTAAGGGAAGGCCGAGTGGAGGTATTGCGCAGTGGGTTGCGAGGCAGGACGCCGAGCAAGCGCCGCAGGGCCAGGGACGGCCCTTCGGCGCGTACCCACGGAGCAATGCCGGAGCGAGGGAACCCCGGCTTGCCGGGGCCGAACCGGAGCCCATGGTTTCCCCCCTTTGCCGAAACAAAGGGGGCCGCCGTAAAGGCGGAACCGGTAGAACCACCACATACCGATAATGGATATGTACGCCGGAGAACGTTTACCCCACGAAAAATACTTTTTAATTCATGGCCTTGCGTCTGTTTGATGAGAGGCAGCTTGCTGGCGACTTCAGCGTACAGCCGCTGAATATCTGCCGGTTTTCAGGCGTTTTCGCCAGCAAGCCGCATCCCACAGGGGGTATGCATGTAAAAAAGTTACTGCCTCATACCCCGCCCACTCACCAGCAGGCGGGCACAGCCGATGTACAGCACCACGGTCGCCACGACCATAAAGGCCAGAGCGATGCTGATGCGGATATCGGAGACCCCCAGAATGCCGTAACGGAAGGCATTGACCATATGCAGGACCGGGTTAGCCAGCGAGACGGTCTGCCAGAACGGCGGCAGCAGGCTGATGGAATAGAACACGCCCCCCAGGTAGGTCAAAGGCGTCAGCACGAAGGTCGGGATAATCGAGATATCGTCGAAGTTGCGCGCAAAGACGGCGTTGATGAAGCCCAACAGCGAGAAAATGGTCGCCGTCAGCACTACCACCACAATCGTCACGCCCAGGTGATGCACTTGCAGGTCGGTGAAGAACATCGACAGCAGGGTCACGATCAATCCGACCATCAGCCCGCGCAAGACACCGCCCAGGGTGTAGCCCACCAGAATGGTATGCGGGGAAACCGGCGAGACCATCAGCTCTTCGATGGAATGCTGGAACTTGGCCCCGAAGAAACTCGACACCACGTTGCCATAGGAGTTGGTGATCACCGACATCATGATCAGGCCCGGCACGATGTACTGCATATACGTGAAGCCACCCATATCGCCGATCTGCCGACCGATCAGGTTGCCGAAGATCACGAAGTACAGAACCATGGTAATCGCTGGCGGCAGCAGGGTCTGAGGCCAGATGCGCATGAAGCGCCGGACTTCGCGATAGACGATGGTATTCAGTGCAACCATGTTGGGACGAAATTCACCGCTCTGGCCGGTCATAGAGCCACCTTCGCCAGATTCTTTTCCACCAGTGACACAAACAGCTCCTCAAGTCGGTTGGATTTGTTACGCAGGCTCAGCACTTCGATGTTCTGCAGGGCCAGTTGACTGAACAGGGCGGTGATGCCGACGCTCTTGTCCACCTGGACTTCCAGGGTGTGGCTGTCCAGCAGCTTGCAGGGATAGCCGATCAGTTGCGGCGCGCTCTGGTAGGCATTCTTCAGGTCCAGCACGAAGGTCTCGACGCTCAGCGTGTTGAGCAACTGCTTCATGCCCATGTTCTGCACAATCACGCCATGGTCGATGATGCCGATGTTGCGGCACAGCTGTTCGGCTTCTTCCAGGTAGTGAGTGGTGAGAATGATGGTGATGCCTTTCTGGTTCAGCTCGGTCAGAAAGGTCCACATCGAGCGACGCAGTTCGATATCCACACCCGCCGTCGGCTCGTCGAGGATCAACAGGCGCGGCTCGTGGATCAGCGCACGGGCAATCATCAGGCGACGCTTCATGCCGCCGGACAACGAACGCGAAGGCACATCGCGCTTGTCCCACAGCCCCAACTGAGTCAGGTACTGCTCGGCGCGCTCCTTGGCGATTTTCATCGGGATGCCGTAGTAGCCAGCCTGGGTCACGACAATATCGAAGGTCTTTTCAAACTGGTTGAAGTTGAATTCCTGAGGCACAACGCCGATGGAACGCTTGAGCGCGGCAGGCTCGCGGTCCAGGTCGTGGCCAAAGATATTCACAGTGCCGCCGGTCTTGTTGACCAGGGTCGAGATGATGCCGATGGTTGTGGATTTGCCGGCACCGTTGGGGCCGAGCAAAGCGAAGAAATCACCTTCGGCGACGTCCAGATCAATACCACTCAGGGCCTGGAAACCGTTGCCGTAGGTTTTGGTTAGCTGCCGGATGGACAGAGCAGAACTCATATCGAAAAACACACCAATCAGGGAAAAAGAAAAAAGAGTGTCGCTTGAAATAGCTGCTTACAAGTCAACGCAGCCCGGCCATGTTGCTTGGCTGCGTCGCACAAGTACAGATACATCCATTGATAGTAATTATTAACAGCAGGGCCAATGTAGCCCCGATGTTCAGGTCAAGGGGGTCATGACCGCCTTCTGATAGGCCGGTCGTGTCTTGAGCCGTTCATACCAGGCTTTGAGGTGAGGCAGTTCGGGACGTTCAATCGGCATTTCAAACCAGCCGTAGGCAAAGCAGCCCAGCGGGATATCGCCCATGCCGAATACTTCGCCTGAGAGATAAGGCTGGCGGGACAGCGCGTCGTCAGCCACTTTCAACAGGCTGTGCAGGGTCTTGATGCCCTCCCTGATCTTGTCCCAGTCCTGTTTTTCGGCAGGCGTGCGAACCACACCCCAGAACACCGGGCTGAAAGGCGCAGCAATGGTCGAAGTGGTCCAGTCCATCCATTTGTCGGCCTGGGCACGGACCTTGGGATCATCCGGATACAACGGCGTGCCGGACGCATGCAGAGCGGCCAGATAACGCACGATGGCATTGGATTCCCAGAGCACGAAGTCGCCGTCTTCAATCATCGGAATACGGCCATTGGGGTTCATGGCCCGGTATTCGGCACCGTCCACCAGCCCGAATGCACCACCGGCATCACGGGTTTCGTAAGGCACACCCACTTCTTCGGCAATCCACAGTGCCTTGCGCACGTTGCTGGAATTCTTGCGTCCCCAGATCTTGAGCATTGCATTCCCTCGGCAATTGTTCTGAAAAATGTTCGCACGCCAGTCTAACCTGAGAACACCGCAACTTCCTTGACCATGAAGGGTCACTAACGATGTCGGCGCAGATCGGCCAGGCGGACCGCCTTTGCCAGAAGCCAATGTCATCACAGGGGGAATACTTATGCTGTTGCTGTGGATTGTTGTTCTGGTGGTCGGCATTGCCTGGCTGGCCCACCGACGTACCGAACCGCTGCCCGCCCTGGGCATCGTGGCGGTCTACCTGCTGGCGATGGGTACTTTCAGCCATGCACCGGGCTGGTTGCTGACAGTCTTCTGGGTGCTGTGGCTGGCGGTCATGTTGCCACTGGCACTGCCGGATCTGCGGCGCAGGTATTTCACGGCTCCGATGTTCGCCTGGTTCCAGAAAGTATTGCCGCCGATGTCGGAGACCGAGCGTGATGCCATCGACGCCGGGACTGTCTGGTGGGACGGCGAACTGTTCAGTGGCCGTCCGGACTGGGACAAGCTGCTGGCCTATCCCAAGGCTCGCCTGACCGAAGAGGAACAGGCCTTTATCGATGGCCCGACCGAAGAACTCTGCGCCATGGTCAGCGACTGGGAAATCGGCCAGGCCATGGACCTGCCGCCAGAAGCCTGGGCACACATCAAGGAACACGGCTTCTTCGCGCTGATCATTCCCAAGGAATATGGCGGCAAGGGCTTTTCGGCCTATGCCCACTCCCAGGTCGCCATGAAACTGGCCACCCGCAGCGGTGACCTGGCGTCCACGGTCATGGTTCCCAACTCCCTTGGCCCGGCTGAACTGCTGCTGCATTACGGCACCGACGAACAACGCAATCATTACCTGCCGCGTCTGGCCCGTGGTGAGGATATCCCCTGCTTCGCCCTCACCGGTCCGCTGGCCGGCTCCGATGCTGGCGCGATGCCCGATACCGGCATCGTCTGCAAGGGTCAGTGGCAAGGTGAAGAAGTCATAGGTCTGCGCCTGAACTGGGAAAAGCGCTACATCACCCTCGGCCCGGTGGCGACCTTGCTGGGCCTGGCTTTCAAGGCGCATGACCCGGAACACCTGCTGGGCGACGAAGAAGACCTGGGCATCAGTCTGGCGCTGATTCCCACCGATACACCTGGCGTGGAAATCGGTCGTCGCCACTTGCCGCTGGGCGCCGCCTTCATGAACGGACCCAACTCCGGCAAGGATGTGTTCATTCCCCTGAGCTACCTGATCGGCGGTCAGGAAATGCTTGGTAAAGGCTGGATGATGCTGATGAACTGCCTGTCGGTGGGCCGTTCGATCTCGCTGCCTGCCGTGGGCACCGGTGCAGCCAAATACACCAGTCTGGTAACCGGCCAGTACGCGCAGGTGCGCGAGCAGTTCAATGTTCCGCTGTCGGCCTTCGAGGGTATTCAGGAAGCACTGGCACGGATCGGCGGCAATGCCTGGCTGATGGACAGCGCACGGATACTGACCGCCAATGCCGTGGACCTGGGAGAGAAGCCTTCGGTCCTGTCAGCGATCCTCAAGTACCACCTGACCGAACGTGGCCGCGAATGCATCAGCCACGCCATGGATGTGCATGGCGGCAAAGGCATCATCATGGGCCCCAACAACTATCTGGGTCGTAACTGGCAAGGCGCACCGATCTTCATCACCGTGGAAGGCGCCAACATTCTTTCCCGCAACCTGATGATCTTCGGTCAGGGCGCGATTCGCTGCCATCCGTTCGTCCTCAAGGAAATGGCCCTGGCCGGTCGTGAAGACAAGGACAACGCCCTGGCCGAGTTCGACACCTTGTTGCTCAAGCACATCGGCTTTGCGGTGAGCAATGCGGCCAGCACCCTGGTGCTCAACCTCGGCCTGGGCCATTTCGAGCGGGCACCGGGCGACAGCCTGAGCCAGGGCTATTTCCGCGCCCTGAACCGTCAGGCCGCGGCCTTCGCCCTGCTGGCCGACTTGAGCATGATGCTGCTGGGCGGCGAACTGAAACGCCGTGAACGCCTGTCGGCCCGGCTGGGTGATGTGCTGAGCCATCTGTACCTGGGCTCGGCGGCACTCAAGCGCTATTACGACCAGCATTCGCCCGAACATCTGCGTCCCCTGCTGCGCTGGGCCATGGAGGAAAGCCTGGGACAATCCGAGCGGGCACTGGACGAGTTGCTGAGCAACTTCCCCAACCGTCTGCTGGGCGGCCTGTTGCGGGTGGTGGTGTTCCCATTCGGCCGTCGCCATAAAGGCCCGTCGGACAAGCTGGGTGCCGAAGTCGCGCAAGTGCTGGGCCGGGCCAAAGGTGATGCGACCCTGGAAGAACTTCTGGCCGGTTGCTATCGCCCACAGGCGGAAGGTGATCCGGTTGCCGCACTGCAACAGGCCTGCGACTTGCTGAACGAAGCCCAACCGCTGCACAGGAAACTGCAACAGGCGATCAAGAGCGGACAGGTCCAGTCAACGCCGGGCGAACATGCCATCGATGCCGCCCTGCGCCTTGGCATCCTGATGCCCAGCGAAGCACAGAGCCTGAAGACTGCGGAAGCGGCACGCCGCAAGGTGATCGATGTCGACGATTTCGACAAGGAGCAACTGACGCTGACGCCGGGCAAGACTCGATAAGCGTCAGTCCATTCCCACAGCGAGCGCGCAGAGCCTTATACTCTCGCGCTCGTTTTTGTCTTTGAGGATCACATCATGGCCGACGCCACTCTCGACCACCATCTCAGCCTGCTGACGCACCTGCGCAGTATTCTGGTCGCGCTGGGCGAGGCCGACCAGGTTCCCGAGGAAAGCCATGCGCTGTTCCTGGAACGCTTCGACGAACTGATCACGCTTCTGCCGCAAGACCCTATCGAAAGCCAGTATCTGGGTCAGGACATCATCTGCCAGGTCATCCAGCGCTACCCGCAGATTGCCCATCTGGTACCTCGCGACCTGCTCTGGTTCTTTGCCGGCGATTGCCTGCACTTCATGCCGGACGACGAAATCGACCTGTATCAGGCACTCGAAGAGCGCCGTTACGAAGCCGAACAGAATGACGAGCCTTTCGACTGGAATCAGGAGAAACAACTGCTGGCCATGTCGGAGCAAAGCAGCAAGCATTGAGATAAATGCCGTGGGAGCGGTCTTGGCCGCGACAAGCCTTCAATCGGGTCGTCGCGGGCAAGCCCCCTCCAGCATCAACTGATCCCCGCCAACAACTCCCGCGCCATCTGCTTGTGCTGCTCGTCGGACTCTTCGATCACCTGCAGCAATATTTCCCTTGCCGCCTGCGTATCGCCCTCATCGATCAGCACTTGGGCCTCGTTGATACGGGTCAGGGGCGCTTCGTCCAGATCCAGCAGGTCGAATTCCGAATCGTCGTCCATGAAGCTGTCGAGAAATTCGTCGCTCAGGGCATCGCTGTCGGCCGGTTCGATGACTTCAATCGGCTGGATGACTTCAGGCTCGGAGTAATCACTGAGGAACTGATCTTCGGGCAGCTCGAATACCTCAGGCAATTGAGTGAGGTTCGAGGAGAACGCAGGATCGACTTCCGGGGCGGCAGGTGCTGTTTCAGCAGCCGCCTTGCTGCGGGTTGGCGGCGCGTCGAAAGGATCGACCAGATCCCAGTTGGCATCCATCGACAGGTCATCCAGGTTCAACTGGAACTCGTCGATATGCTCCGGGTTGAGCGCAGCGGCAGCGTTTTCGTCGAGCTGGGCAGCGGGTTCTTCAGGTTGTGAAGACTTCTCAAGAATCAGGGGGGCCGCTACGGCTGCTGCCACCACTGCAGCCGACGCGGCAGGAGGCTCGCTGGCTTTCATCTGTGGATAACGCGCACGAATATCCTCGATCTTCCCGGCATCGACTCCATGCTCCAGCGCCGCTTCCTCTTCCTTGGCAAAGCCGGCGACATCGCCCTGCTCGGCCAGCAGCTCAAGCATTCGGATGCGGATGTCTTCGCGCTCCGGCTGTTTGACCAGAGCATCGCGCAGGATGCCCAATGCCTCGGTGAAACGCCCATAAGCGATATAGATGCTGACGCCATCCAGCGCATCCGGGGCGGTCCCCGCCAGACGTGACGCAACGGGGGCCTTGACCACAGGCGCTGGAGCCACGACAGCCGGCTGTGGCTCGGCAATGGCGGGCACCTCGAAAACCGGGAGGATGGTCGACTGGGCGGGCTTGATCAGCGGCTCTTCGGGGACCACGACGGGTTCCAGGTCTTTCCTGACCTGATGGCGGCGTTTGGAATAGGCAAATGCCAGCAGAAGCAGGACGATCAGCACCGCAGCCAGCAACAGCGGCCAACTGATGAAGGAATCGCTCTGCACCGGTTGCGTTGCCGCAGGCACGGGCGCAGCCGGAGCAACGGCCGGGCTGGCCGCGGGTCTGGCCTGGGCCTGGGCCAGCTCGGCGCGCAGGGCGGTGATCTGCTTGTCCTTGCCTGCCAGTTGTTCCTGCAACTGCTGGGTAGTGACCTTGAGGTCTTCCACAGCCCGACTCAACTGCTGACTCTCAATGGCAGCAGCGGCCAGTTGCTCGGCATTGCGCTGGGCTTCGGCGGCCTGGGCATCGGTCGATGCGGTCTTTGTCACCGGAGCCGTTGCAGCGGCACTCGGCAATACAGCGGCATCAGGCAGCAGCAACACCTGACCGACTTTCAAGGCGGAGCTCGCGCCATTGGCAAAAGTCTGCGGGTTGAGCGCGCGGATACCCTCGGCCAACTGACTGGCAGACACCTTGCCTTGGGGATCTTGAACGTGTCGGGCTATGCCGTTGAGCGTATCGCCTTCGGCCACGGTGTAACGCTTGCCCTCCCGGGCCGCGGGTGGTGCAACCGGCATGCGCGTTTCGGGCGCTGGCTGGGCGGCGCGCTCCTGTTTCCGGCTGCGTATCGCGGCCTGCCCTTCCGGTGTGGTGGCCGGGTCGAGCAACAGGGTATAGGTGCGCAACTGATCGCCATTGGGCCTGGCCAGCTGCACCATGAAGTTCAGATAGGGTTCGGTGACAGGCTTGCTCGATACCACCCGGATCACGCCACGATTACCGCGAATGACCGGGGTAAAACGCAGGTCATTGAGGAAGAACGAGCGTTCGACATCGGCCTTGGCGAAGGCTTCCGCCGAAGCCAGCTTGGCAACGACATCTTCTGGACCCAGGCCGCCGGTTTCCAGCAACGCGATCTCGGCATCGAGTGGCTGGTTCAAGGCCGAATGCAGAGTGATATCGCCCAGCCCCAGAGCCGAGGCGAATGTCGAATAACCCAGCGACGACAAGACCAGAGAAACAGCCAGCAGGCTCTTGTGAACACTGGTTGCAACCTTGCGCTGCGTGCCGCCGGCACTCTCGAAAGCAGCCTGAGAACTCTTGAGCATGCGAACCCTTATGGAAATCTTGGCGTAATCGGTAATGGACTTCACTGTCCGTCAGCAGTATGAGCGAGAACCCGTGGCCTCGCCTCAGGATCTTTCCAGATTGGCCAGAATCCGTGCGTGTACGCTCATGCATACCCGCAATTCTTCTTCGCTCAGCCCTTCGAACAGCTCGACGCGCAACGCATTGGCGATGGTTTCGATCTGCTCGATCAGGGGACGGGCCGCATCGCTGAGAACGATTTTCTTGGCGCGGCGGTCTTCGAGAACCGCCTGACGCTGCACCAGTTGCTGAGCTTCCAGGCTGTCGAGCAGACGCGCCAGGGTCGGACCTTCGACGCCGATGCTCTGGGCCAGTTCGCGCTGGGTCGGCGGTTCTTCGTAACGCGCCAGATGCAGCAGCACCAGCCAGCGAGCCTGGGAAAGCCCCAGGTCGGCCAGACGGCGGTCCAGTTCGGCACGCCAGCCTCGGGTGATATGCGCCAGTTGCATCCCGAAACGATGTTCATCAGTCAGCGGCATAAGAAACTCATATTTAAAACTAATTATTAGCGAGCTAATCATGCTCCCGATATTCAGGCAAGCATGACACCGTGATGTTTGATCGTCCGCGTTACATCTCGAACTCGGACTGCAAGGCTGCCCTTACGCAATAAAGGACGCCTTCGGGGACACGCCCGGTGAACATTGCGGCGACTTCCGCAACGGCGGGCAGTTCGCCTTCGCCATCCAGGAAGGCATCCTGAACTTCGCCCAGCAGGTCTTCGGGCAGGTCCAGAGCCTGTTCCAGTGACAATTGCTGCTTGCCGATGGCTTCGGCGAGCATGGTGTAGACGTTCTTTTCCGAGCACTGCAACTGCCCGGCGATCTGCGCGGGGGTCATGCCGGCGCGAGCCAGGCTGATGAGTTCGTGGCGCACATCAGCCACCACGCGAGGCGCTTCTGCCGCCCCGCCCAGCACTTCAAGAAACGCTTCGCCATAACGCTCCAGCTTGCGGGCACCGACGCCGCTGACCCTGGCCATCTGCGACATGGTTTCGGGCTTGCTGCGCAGCATTTCCAGCAGGGTCGAATCGGGGAAGATGACATAAGGCGGCACGCCATGCTCTTCGGCCAGCTTGCGCCGCAGGGCTCGCAGGGCTTCCCACTGTTCGCGCTCTTCGCCGCGTACCAGTTGACTGGCCGGGCTGCCGGAACTGCCTTTGGAGGTGGTCTGGGGTTTCAAGTCGCGACGCAGTTCCAGCGTGACTTCACCGCGCAACAGCGGGCGGCATGTGTCGCTCAGACGCAGTCCGCCATAGCCTTCCAGATCGATGTCCGCCAACCCGCGGGCCACCAGTTGCCGGAACAGGGAACGCCATTCGCCTTCGGAACGCGCCTTGCCGACGCCGAATACCGAAAGATGCTGATGACCGAAACTTTCCACCTTGTCGTTGGACTTGCCCAGCAGGACATCCACCAGATGGCCCACGCCATAGCGCTGGCCGGTGCGGTAGATCGCAGAAAGCGCCTGACGCGCGGGCTCGGTGGCATCCCAGGTCTGCACGCCGTCGACACAGTTGTCGCAATGGCCGCACGGGTTGGGCAGGTCTTCGTCGAAATAGGCCAGCAGCGTCTGGCGGCGGCAGCGGGTTTCTTCACACAGCGCCAGCATGGCATCGAGCTTGTGATGCTCCAGACGCTTGTGGCGCTCGTCGCCTTCGGAGTTCTGCAGCATCTGCTTGAGCATCAATACGTCTTGCAGGCCGTAAGCCATCCAGGCATCGGCGGGCAGGCCGTCACGTCCGGCACGACCGGTTTCCTGGTAATACGCCTCAAGGGATTTGGGCAGATCCATATGGGCGACAAAGCGCACGTTGGGTTTGTCGATCCCCATGCCGAAGGCAATGGTGGCCACCATGATCAGGCCTTCCTCATTAAGGAAGCGCTTCTGGTTGTGGGCACGGGTCTCGGCGGGCAGACCGGCATGGTAAGGCAGTGCCGGATAGCCGTTGTCACTGAGAAACACCGCCACTTCGTCGACTTTCTTGCGCGACAGGCAATAGACGATCCCGGCATCGCTGCGCCGCTCGGACAGAAACGCCAGCAACTGCTTGCGAGGCTGCTCCTTGGGCACGATGCGGTAGAAAATGTTCGGTCGGTCGAAGCTGGACAGGAAACGTTCGGCGTTCTGCAGATGCAGGCGTGTGACGATTTCCTCACGGGTCCGCTTGTCGGCCGTGGCAGTCAGGGCGATACGCGGTACATGAGGAAACAGCTCGGCCAGTTGCCCCAGTTGCAGGTATTCGGGCCGGAAGTCATGGCCCCATTGCGAAACACAGTGGGCCTCGTCGATGGCGAACAGGGCAATCTGCAGGTTCTGCAGAAACGCCAGCATGCGCGGCTGAACCAGTCGCTCAGGTGCGAGATAGAGCATCTTGACCTCGCCCTGGCGAATCCGCTGGGCCAGATCGCGCTGCTGCTCGGGGCTCAGGGTCGAGTTCAGCGAAGCCGCCGGAACCCCCAGTTCGTCCAGGGTCGAGACCTGATCTTCCATCAGGGCAATCAAGGGCGAAACCACCACGCACAGGCCATCGCGCAACAGGCCCGGAACCTGAAAGCACAAGGACTTGCCACCACCGGTCGGCATCAGGACCAATGCATCGCCACCGCTGGCCACGCGCTCAATAATGGCACCCTGGCGGCCACGAAAACTGTCGTAGCCGAAGATGTCTTTAAGTACGCGTTGTGCCTGTTCGAGCATAAAAACCCCAGATTGTCCTGCTGCACTGCAAAGCGCGGCAGTATACCCGAGCGATCAACGGCAAAGGATGACCGGGACACGAGCGGTCAAAATTAACTGCGATCGACCTCTACGCTGGCGCCCCGGACGCGCAGGGCCTAGAATTCAGCATTGTTTTCTTTCCAAGGTAGTCCGTCCATGTCCTTCGCTGAGCAACTCACCCGCCTGCAAGTCTTCCTCGATGCAGATGAACTGCATGAAGAAGCACTGGACTACGTGGCCGCTCATGGCTATCTGACCGCCATTTCCATCTGTTCCGAACAGGTTCCGGAACGTGAGTGGATCGATGCACTGTTCTCCGAACCACCTCATTACGCCAGCGAAGCCCAGCGCATCGAGATCGAAACCACGTTGAGCCTGCTACAGGCGCATATCGCCCGCCAACTGGCTTCCGACGAAGAGTTCGAGCTGCCCTGCGACCTGGATCTGGGCGACGAGCCGGACGATTCCGACCTGCGCGGCTGGTGCATCGGCTTCATGGAAGGTGTGTTCCTGCGTGAAAACGCCTGGTTCGAAAGCGCCGAGGAAGAAGTCAGCGAAATGCTGTTGCCGATCATGGTCGGTTCGGGCCTGTTCGACGAACAACCGGAGTTCTCCGACATTGCTTCGGACGCCAATCTGATGGACGACATGATCGTACAGATCCCCGAAGCCCTCACCGCCCTGTACCTGCTGTGCCAGGCCCCGGACGAAAAACCGGCAATCCTCAAGCCTCGTCACCACTGAGTCGGCGCCTATGGCGCAAGACCTGCCGCGCACCAGCCGTCACCGGTTGGTGCGCTATCTGCTGGTGGCTGTCGGCTGGACAAGCGTAGGCCTGGGCGTCATCGGGATTTTCCTGCCGGTGCTGCCCACCACGCCTTTTCTGCTGCTGGCCGCTGCCTGCTTCGCACGCAGCTCGCCACGCTTCTACAACTGGCTGGTCAATCACAAACGGCTCGGGCCGTGGATCCGTGATTATCTGGCCGGCAACGGCATTCCCCTCAGGGGCAAGGTCTATGCCATCGGCCTGATGTGGGTCAGCATCAGCCTGTCCTGCTATCTGGTGCCCCTGCCCTGGGCTCGCGGCTTCATGCTGGCCAGTGCAGTGCTGGTGACGATTTATATCCTTCGCCAGAAAACCCTGCACAAGCCTTGAGCCTCAGACCGTATCGACCTTGAGGGAATGATCGCCCAGCATGCCGTTGATGATCGAAGCGGTATCTGCACCACTGGCGACCCAACCGCCCGTTCCGGTAGTCACCCCGTAGTGCCCGGCCAGATCGATACCCGCCAGATCGATGGTCTGACTTGCCGTACTGCCGCTGGCCCCCACTTCAATACTCGACACCAGGTCTACGCCACTGCCCGACACCTTGAAGTGCAGGTAGTCATCCAGCGAATCGCCCTGAATGCCCATGCCCTGCAATAGTTGCGAGAGGTCCAGCTTGTCGGCCCCAAAAGTGAAGTCGACCACCCGGTCATGCCCGGTATCGCCCGCCAGCCACATGAAGGTGTCCTGACCTGCGCCACCGATCAGCGTGTCGTTTCCGGCACCGCCAATCAGCAGATCGTTGCCATCACCACCATACAGCCAGTCATTTCCAGCACCTGCCAGCAACACATCATCGCCATCGGTGCCGATCAGGGAATGCCCCTTCTGATAATCGATACTGACCGGAGCCACATCGCTGCCGCCATGGGCGTCACTGGCGGTGTAAGTGCCGTGGTAAGTCGGTGTGCTGTCCACCGCGCTGTAATCGATGGTCAGGCCAATCTGATAAGTGAGCCCTTTGTTGACCACGCCCGGATCGGGGTGATGTATCAGGATCAGGCGATAGACATTGTCCTCGGTTGCAGTGATCGTGCCGCCCTCACCCAGAGGCTGAAACTCGCCGTTGTTGTCCATTTTCCAGGCCAACCCGATCTGATCGGACAGATAGCGGGTATCGACGGTCAGGGTTTCACCGGCCTTGAGTTCGATATTGAGGATGTCCTGGTGGTTATAGGTATCGATCTGCCAGGCCCCCAGATAACCGTTGAGCAGCACAGTCGCGGTCGCAGCACTGTTGACGTAAAAGTCGCTGCGCTGCAGGTCCCGCACCTGATTCTCGACCTTGTCCCGCGTCCCCTTGAACTCGATGGTGCCAGGCATGCAGGCGGTGAAATCCGCGCCGGGTGCACGCCAGCCGGTATGAAAAACCGTCGGCGTCGCGCTCAGCGGGTCCCCCTGAGGCGAGCGATCATTAGCCAGCAAGACGGCCCCCGGCACCTCGATACAGGGTGCCAGAATATTGGTGATGATGTGGTCGGCCACGGCTTGCGGCCCCTGCCATGCCGGAACATGAATCGACAGATCGGCACCGGACAGATCGCCATCGTTATCGCTGAGCACAAAACCGACCTGCTCGGTCATGGGACTCCCCACAGCCCCCGGCGTGTAACTGAAAGCGCCGCTGTCCATGTTCACCACCAGCGTTCCGCCCGCGCTGCTGAGCAGCGTGAGTTCACGAGTGGCCGGATCGAAACAGACTAGCGTGGAGCCGCCACAACCTGTTTCATCCACAACATTGATGCCGCTGCGGTCATGGAGGTAGGTCACGCCTTCCAGCGTGATGGATTTGACGAAGCCACCATCGGCACCCAAGGTCCCGCCAGTCAGCAGACTGCCACTGACAACCCGGCTCGGCGCGATATCGCAGCCAGGCGGCGCGCACGGCACCGACAGTTCGATATCGGCTGCCAGCGGCACATCGTCGATGATGGAAATATCCAGATGGGCCGAACCTGAATCACCGTCCCGGTCCGTGGCAATCACCTCGATCTGCTCACCAATACTATTGGCCCCCTCACCTTCGGGGTGTTCCAGCGAATCGAGCAGCGTGTAGCTATAGCTGACCACCCCGCTCTGCGGGTCGTACCCAGTGATGCTCAGGCTGTTGCCCAGAGCCGTAAGAGCCGTCAGGGGAAAGCCCATCACGACACCGGCCACCACCACCTCGATACCGCCGACCGTCAGGGACTGCAACCCGTCAGGCGCACTGACCGTAAACGTACCCTGCTGAGTCAGCTTTCCGGCATCGGGCTGCGAACCGTCACACAGGTTGGCTTCACTGAATGTAAGAGCACTGCACGACACCTTGACGCAATGATCCACGGGGGGCTCGACTGGCGGATCGATGGGAGGCTCCACTGGCGGCTCTACAGGTGGATCCACGGGTGGTTCGACAGGTGGCTCTACCACCGGCGGCTCGGTGATGGGCGGCTCCACAATAGGCGGTATCACCACTGCGCCGGGTGGATCGCTCGTCACGCCACGCAGAAACTCGGCCTGCCCCTCGGGAAACAGTGGCACCAGGGTCAGCCCCTGAGTTGCAAAGCCTGTGACAGGCGTCACTTCTGCACCTGTTTCAGTGAGGATCACGGCGGTATGTCCGCCGCCCTCTGCGCTGACCGCTTCATCGCCGCCCTGCACAGGCTCCTCATCCAGCCCCGTGGCCTGCTCGACTGACGCCAACAACCCGAGTGTCGGGGTGATCGGGTCGAGGGTTTCCACATGAGCGGGCTGGCCGTCGAGAAGAGAGGTATCCAGCAACAGACGGCTTGCGCGCCCCAACGTCAGCTCACCGCCGCCCTCAAGCTGCACGACCATGGCACCGGTTGTGCCAGTCTGTAGTTGCTCGCCTGCAAATACCCGATCACCTTCACTCAACACACGCTGAGTACCACTGCTCGACACTGCTACAACATCGCCTACCGCTTGTCGTACCGTACCGATCACCCTGGCCATATTCACTCCATTTTTCGTAACGATCGAACCCGAAAAACTCGGATCCGCTCCTGAATTGCCTCACCCGCGCAACAGATAAAACTCCGACAACCTTTTCGCGACAGAAAATCGTCGCCTGATCAATCTGTTGTTTTCACATGCAATTTCATGTGCCTCACATGCCGACATAATTCCGTCGAAAGCCAAAAAACCAGAAAAACCGCACTTAAGTGGCTGAATAAAAGGGCATGACACAAACAACCATCGTCGCTATTCGGAAAACTGCATAAGTTTTTTTCGGCATAAGGCATATGAAAAAAACGTCTGAGTTTTCTCAAAAGTTGTTCTTAGCTGTGTTGTTACAAGCCTGACACGGCTGACCGCACGAAAAAGTCATTTTATTGACCAGCAGAACACTTTTACGAAGGGAGACGTATTCATGCGCGATTTGACACCGCTTTACAGCGCCGTCGTGCTTGCGGTGGCCTGTGCGCAAGCGCAAGCCATTACATTGACCGAAGCGATCCAGAACACCCTTGACCACCACCCGGAAATCCAGGCCAGCAAGAACGAAAGACTGTCTGCCGGTGAAGAACTGAACGTCGCCAAAGGCGGCTACCTGCCCACAGTCGATGTAGTGGCCGCCTACGGTCGACAGAAGACCGACAGCCCCAGCACCCGCGCCCTCTATGGCCATGACTCGCAGATCCTCAATTACACCCAGTCCGAGCTGCGCCTGCGCCAGTTGCTGTTCGACGGCTTCAATACCCCCAACGAAGTGGGGCGCACCCGAGCGGTGGTCAACTCCCGTGCCTACTACGTGCAAGGCACCTCCCAGAGCCTCGCCCTGCGCGCCATCGAGGTGTATCTCGACGTGCTCAAGTGTCGTGAACTGCTGACCCTGGCCCGCAATAACCTGCAGGCGCACTTGCGCATCAATGACCAGATAACCCTGCGCAGCGAACGTGGCGTGGGCAGCGCAGCGGATCGCGACCAGTCCCTGGCCCGCCGCGCACTGGCACAGAACAACTTCCATACCGCCCAGGTGGAACTGGCCGATGCCGAAGCCAGCTTCGCCAGTGCCGTGGGCCGCTTGCCGGACGAACTGGAAACCCCGCCGTCCATCAAGGGCGAGATCCCGCTGAGCCTGTCCGATGCCCAGCAGAGCATGCTGCTCAACAACCCGTATCTGAAATCGGCCCAGGCCGATGTGCAGGCCGCCGAGAAACAATATGAAAGCTCGAAGGCACCTTTCTACCCACGCTTCGATGCCGAACTGGCCGTGGGTGCCAATGACAACCTGCAAGGCGAGGAAGGCCACGACAAGGAATGGCGGGCCGCCGTGGTGATGAATTACAACCTGTTCAACGGCAACCGGGACAAGGCGCGCCTGCGCTCCAACGCCTACAAGACCGGCCAGGCCCTGGACATCCGCAACAACGCCTTGCGCATGCTCAACGAAAACATGTCGCTGGCCTGGAACGCCATGGACAACGCCCGCCTGCAAACCCCGATTGCCCGTGACTACGTGACCTCCACCACCCGCGTGCGCGCCGCGTACCAGGACCAGTTCGGCCTGGGCCAACGCACCCTGCTCGACCTGCTGGACAGTGAAAACGAACTCTACAACGCCAGCCGCCGCTACACCGAAGTGCGCTACACCGAAGAACTGGCCATGTATCGGGTCCTGGCCAGCGAAGGAGAGTTATTGCGCAAACAGCGTGTCGTCCTGCCTGCCGAAGCGGTGGCGCTGAACGAAGTGGAAAACCAGGCTCGCTTGCCATCGCTGAAATAAATAAAACCACCCGGATCAATCCGATCCGCTTTGTGGGAGGCAGCTTGCTGGCGACGCCTTCAATGTGCAGACGCTGCCTATATGCCGGTTTTACTGGTCCTTTCGCCAGCAAGCTGCCTACCACACGTTGAATCATCTGTTCTATGGGAGTCCACCTGTGAATCGTATGGAACTGTCCGCCACTCTCGACCCGGCGCCGAACGACGACGATCCCTTGCTCGATGGCCTGCTGATCCTCTGCAACCTGCATGGCTGCACCACCAGCCGCGCCAGCCTGAGTGCCGGGCTGCCGCTGGCCCGGCAGCGCTTGAGCAGTGCGCAACTGCCTCGGGCCGCTGCCAATGCCGGCTTGCAGGCGCGCTGGCTGCGACGTGAACTGAACGCCATCGACAGCCTGAACCTGCCCGTTCTGCTGTTGCTCGACCATCAGCGCTGCGCCGTCCTGAGCCGCTGGGGCGACGACGGACAAGCGCTGATCCTGCCCTGTGAAAACGAAGGCGGCGAACAATGGATCAGCCGGGAAGAACTGGCCCGTCACTACAGCGGCCAGGCCTTGTTCGCCCGTCCGCTGCATGAACTGGAGCAACTGCGCACCCCGTTGCTGCCGAGGGTCAAGACCTGGTTTCGCGACACCCTGAAACAGTCTCGCGGGCTCTACGGCGATGCCATTCTTGCCAGCCTGTTGATCAACCTGCTGGGCCTGATGGTGCCTCTGTTCGTCATGCAGACCTATGACCGCGTCGTGCCCAATCAGGCCACCGCTACCTTGTGGGTGCTGGCGATCGGGCTGCTGGTCGGCACTCTGTTCGAGCTGGGATTGCGCCTGATCCGCGCCCGTCTGCTGGATCGGGCCGGCAGCAAGACCGACCTGATTCTCTCCGCGACCCTGTTTGAACGCATCATCGGCATGCACCTGAAAAACCGCCCGGCCACGGTGGGCGGCTTTGCCCAGAGTATTCATGACTTTCAGGGACTTCGGGAGTTTCTGACCGCCGTCACCCTCACCAGCCTGATCGACCTGCCCTTCGCACTGTTGATGCTCGGTGTTATCGGCCTGCTGGGCGGCTGGCTGGTGCTGATCCCGATGATCGCCTTCCCACTGACCGTGGCCTTTGCCTGGACCATCCAGGTGCTGCTGCGCGACACCGTACAAAAAAGCCTGAGCCTGGGCGCAGCGCGGCAGGCCCTACTGGTGGAAACCCTCGGCAGCCTGGAAACCCTCAAGGCCTGCAACGCCGAAGGCGAGCGTCAGCAGCAGTGGGAAAGCACTCATGGCGCTCTCACCCGCCTGGACAACCACGCCCGGCATCTGGCCGCGCTGGCCAGCAACAGCACACTGTTTATCCAGCAGTTCTGCGGCATGGCAACCATCGTCGCCGGGGTCTACAGCATTATCGCTGGCAACCTGAGCGTCGGCGCACTGGTCGCCACCTACATGCTGGGCAGCCGCGTACTCGCGCCACTGGGCCAGATCGCCGGGCTGATCACCCGCTATCAACAGGCGCAACTGACCATGAAAAGCACCGACACGCTGATGGCCTTGCCTCAGGAACGAGACACTCGCCAGCGTCCGCTGCAATGTCCGCCACTCAAGGGCGCGCTGAAAGCCAGCAACGTCAGCTTCGCCTATGGCCAGCAAAGCGCAGCGGCCCTGCACGGCATCAGCTTCAATATCGAACCGGGCGAACGGATCGGCATCATCGGTCGCAGCGGCTCGGGCAAAAGTACGCTGGCGCGCCTGCTGATGGGCTTTTACACCCCCGACGAAGGCCAGTTATTGCTGGATAACCTCGACCTGCGGCAACTGGAAATCACCGCCTTGCGCCAACAGATCGGCTATGTCGCCCATGACCTGCCGCTGCTGGCCGGCAGCCTGCGCGATAACCTGACTCTTGGTGCCCGCCACACCAGCGACGCCCGCATGCTGGAAGTCGCACGCCTTACCGGCGTCGACGAACTGGCCCTACAACATCCTCAGGGCTTCGACCGCCCCGTAGGGGAGCGCGGCCAGTTGCTGTCCGGTGGCCAGCGTCAGGCCGTGTTGCTGGCCCGGGCGCTACTGCGCGACCCGCCGATCATGCTGCTGGACGAACCCACCAGCCACATGGACAACGCCAGCGAAGACACCCTGCGCCAACATCTGCATCAACTGATACCCGGCAAAACCCTGCTGCTGGTCACCCATCGCATGTCGATGCTGAGCCTGGTGGATCGGCTGTTGGTTCTGGACAACGGCAAGCTGGTGGCCGACGGCCCCAAGGCTGCCGTGATCGAAGCGCTGCGCAAGGGCCAGGCCGGCCCGACGCCTGTTTGAGGAGCCTTATCATGCCAGTCACCTACGGATTGCGCCGTCGCTTCAGGCCCGAACTCGCGTTCATGAACGAACGCAACAGCGCCCTGCAGCAAGACTCATCGGACGTCCAACGCCTCACGGTCTGGGTTGCCACGGCACTGATCCTGACTGCGTTGATCTGGGCACACTATGCCGTGCTGCAGGAAGTCACCACCGGCGAAGGCAAGGCCATTCCGTCCAGCAAGGTCCAGGTGATCCAGAACCTGGAAGGCGGCATCGTCACCGAGATATTCGTGCGCGAAGGCCAGGTGGTGAACAAGGGCGACACTCTGCTGCGCCTGGACGACACCCGCTTTCTGTCCAATCGGGGCGAAAGCGAAGTGGATCGTCTGACCCTCACCGCTCAGGCCGAACGTCTGGCCGCCGAAGCCGAAGGACGGCCCTTGCTCCTGCCCCAGGAACTGCTCGACAAGGCCCCGCAAGTCGCCGCCGATGAACGTGCGCTGCATGAATCCCGGCAGCGACGCCTGGACGGCGAACAGCGCACCCTCAACGAACAACTCAGGCAAAAGACCCAGGAGCTGGCCGAGTTTCGCGCCCGCCAGGAACAGTTCCGCAACAGCCTTGCGCTGGTGCAGCAGGAACTCGACATGTCGATCCCGCTGGTAGGCTCAGGCGCCGTCTCGCCCGTGGAAATCCTGCGCCTCAAACGCAACGCCGTGGAAATGCGTGGCTCGATGAACGCCAACACCCTGGCCATCCCCCGCGCCGAAGCCGCCATCAACGAAATCAAAAGCCGAATCCAGGAATCGGAACTGACCTTCCGCAGCGAAGCCTCCAGCGAACTCAACGAAAAACGCGCCGACCTCGCCAAAATCAGCGCCAACCGCATCGCCATCGACGACCGCATGACCCGCACCACCGTCACCTCCCCGGTACGCGGCATCGTCAAGACCCTCAAGATCAACACCATCGGCGGCGTCGTCCAGCCCGGCAGCGACCTGCTGGAAATCGTCCCCCTGGAAGACAACCTGCTGATCGAAGCCAGAGTGCGCCCGCAGGATGTTGCGTTTCTGCATCCGGGGCAGAAAGCGATGGTCAAATTCAGCGCCTATGACTACACGATTTATGGCGGGCTGCCTGCCCGGCTGGAGATGATCGGGGCGGATACGGTTACCGATGACAAGGGGAATAGTTTTTACCTGATTCAGGTGAGGACCGACCGGAATCATTTGGGCGGAGATGAAAAGCCGTTGCTGATTATTCCGGGGATGGTGGCAACGGTGGATATTATTACCGGGGAGAAGAGCGTGATGGATTATTTGTTGAAGCCGGTGTTGAAGGGGGGGAGTGAGGCGTTGAGGGAGAGGTAGGCTGGTAATTTGCGATTCATGGTTTTTGGCGAGTATCCGAAGATGATTCCCACCAGTGAATCGAACTCAGACGCCTATCATGAGCGGATCTGATCGAATAGATTTTGCAGAAAGAGATCACCTTGCACGGAATCTGAAAGCAAGTAATGCCCAGACCAATGGTCCCAGCCAGATACGAGGCTGAACTCGGCACATTGGAAGCTCTGGTGAATTTTTTCATCAACGCTTATGACAGGTGAGCCTGATCGCTTGAACCCTCGGAGCCTGATGAGGTTTTCAGCTAGCGATAGCCAACAAGAGTCTGATAATTCGTTAAAACTCAGTGTCAGATGCCCATTAGCTGCTGTATCAAGACTTGGTTTCATCTAATGCCATCCAGGGTTTGATGCGAAAGGAGTGCTCTGAACAGGCTTTGAGCCAAATACCCTTTCGTCACTCTCCATCTTTAAACAAAGGTCACAGCCAAGCAATTGTAATACTTTTCATGGTTACCCTCCCGCCTAGAGAGGAGTGACTATCGCTAAATCTCAAATTCCTGAATAATGGCTATATAGGATCATACCTCATTCACAAGGACATCTCCCCTTGATCAAGTTTCCGTCTTCTGCCCTCTTCTTCGTTTGCTCTCTAGCATTATTCAACATCTCACAAGCCAACGATGCCGCAGTACCGGAAAACGTACTCAACCGCCTCGATTCGCCCCTACTCCAACCAAAATTCAAAAAATTAAGCTACATCTACACCCCACAATTGATAATGCAAAAAATACTCCGGTAACGGTCGAATTTACCTCCGATGGCGGCTTACTGAAGAAAAATGAAATCTACAGCGAAGACTTCCACGTCGAACGTCTTACTCAGGCAGATCTGATCCAGTTGAAAGCAAAAGTTCACAACATGGGCAATGAATACCTGTTTATCACAAAAGAACTTGAGGTTAACGCCCCAGAAAGCTGGAGCCCAGGGCAGATACTGAGCATTCGCTTAGTCATGGAGAAACTGCCTGCTGGGTCCACCGACAAACCCATGAAAAATTCAAATACCTGCACCGTAGGTCAGCGCTTCCCTGCCCGGGAAATATTCGCCTCGCTGACCGGCGATGCTATTGCGCTTGAATGCGAGCAAGACAATATCAAGACTTCCAATGCCTTTGTCGAGGATTTGGGAGTTGCCCTGACGCTTAAAAAGACGTTGGGAAAAAGAGAGAGCGTACATACATACACCGCAATTGATGTTGTGCGTTAACAGCCACCGAGATGTAGGCCAAAAGCTCCTTCCTATCAAGTCAAAAGGTATCATGCTGATGTGGTCGGAGTTTTTACCGTTTTGCCACCATAGCATCCTGCCATTGATGGCGGCAAACCTTACCGGAATTGATGTTTCAAGGCGTTTCATGCAATGCCTGGCACTCACGTAGCCTCTGCTAAAATCCATGCGCGCTCGACGGGTGTCGGTGCCGCTGGCTCTTCAGCGTTATTTTTTGGTTAACCTATGAAAAACTTATCTTTGTATAGAGCAATTAATAGTGAGTACAAAAAACGACGACATTGAGCACACCAAACAACTGGTTCATAAGCTGCACGCTCAAGGTAAGTTGAACAACAAATTGCTGCCGTATCGTTCGACTGCCTACAGAGTTCAGGACACCGGACATGTAAATGCCGAGTATTACGGATGTCCGAAAAAGCCTACAGAACTGGGAAGGTATAATGATCCCAAAGAAGAAATCGGGATCTGGTATGGGGCTGAACACCCCTGTGGAGCGCTGGCCGAGACTTTCGGAAGGCTTCGACCCAAGGAAGCGAAAGGGCTAGGCATCGTAATCAACACCACAGATCTCGACTCCAGGGATATGTGCGTAGTTGAAACGACTCGCGAATTGAACCTGCTGGATCTGAAGCCATGCCTGTCCAAACTGGCAAGGACAGTGGACGAAGTGACCGGCCCTGACTACACGCTCACACAAGAAATTGTAGCGGCGGTGGCAAGACTGTCAGGCAATCCTTTCGACGGTGTCGCTTACGAGTCTCGCCATCATCCAGACAACCACAGTTGTTATGCGTTGTGGACTGCTCCGGGTGAGGTAACCACGGTCAAGACCGTTGAGATGACGAAGCTTTCAGAGTTTGAGTACAACAAAGAACTTCCGGAAGGCTTTGAGGGTGACAGCATCGATACAGAGGAGATCATGACAGAAATCCTCGGCTACAAGGTGCTTGGCTCCTGACTCCGCTAACCATTCACACAGCGCCCCACCTTTGGGTGCGCTGCTTTTCAGGCAGGCGTCGAACTCATGAAAAGTGCAGCTTCGCGCTTGATCACATTCAACTGCTTCTCAGTAGCTCCGTCTCTCAAAATAACGTACGGCAACTCAGCCTTCCCATCGTCAAAAGCAACAGGATTCAGGAAGAAGGTACATTGAGCCTCGGCACTGACATTTTTTAGCAGCCCCAGTATTTCTTCGAGATAAGGCAGCTTCTCGTCCCCGACAAACTGGAATGCTGGATATAAGTGATCGTTACCTTCCTGTATAGCTATTAAAGTCCCTTTCTTGACGTGGTTGTTAACGGTTTGCCGGGTCATGCTCAAGATGCTGGCTACATTCTGACTTTTTAATACGCCACCAAATTCTTTGAGTTGTTCAAAGAACTCGATCTTTGCGGCAACGCGGCGAGCTTGCTTTCGAGTCTCCCGAGTACTCAGTGCTGCAACAACAGACCCACTGGCCGCAAGCTTTTGGAGAAGTTCTGCATCGGTCAGGGATCCGAGGCTCTCACGGTTTTTGTCCTCAGACCACTGCTGGAACACACTGGTCAAGAGTTTCAGCACGCGCACAGGGGTTTCCTGAGCCTTCTCGATGGTAGCCGCCAGGGTGTCGATGACATCCTGGATTGATCTTTGCGATTCCATAAGGCAACTCCGCCTTCTATATTTACGATTTACAATATACCAACACCTATAAAATCGTCAAATACGTTGTGTACCTTAACGGCAAATGGTGTTATGGCTCATCGGAAACCGCTCATGCCTCATGAAAAGTACTACAGTTTGAACCTCCACCTCGTTCCCCATCAGCAACAACACCCACCCCATCCCAAACCCCCATCACCTGAGTCACCGCAGCATCCAGCGTCTCATACGCCACCCCATCGCGAGCCAGTGTCGACAAGCCCAAAAGAAAACTGTCAAACACCGCGGCAAGTGTCTCCGGCACCACCGTCGCAGGTAATTCACCTGCTGCAATGGCGCGTTCGATGCAGGCAGCCATAGCCGCACGGTTTTGGTTCCTCGTTCGGGCAAGAGGCTCGGAGATGGCTTTGCTCTCTTCCGAGCAAGCGCTCATCAGGCCTAACGCCACCAGACATCCCTTGGGATGATCGGGCTCACATTGCATTTTCGCGGACCGGCGCAGGGTCAGTTCAATCGCTTCCCTGGGCGGCAGGGTCGTATCAAAAAGGCTGTCGCTGACCCGGCCATGGGTGGCGAGGTAGCGTTCCATGACCTCGTTGAACAGCGCCTGCTTCGAGCCAAAGGCAGCGTAAAAGCTGGGGGCGGTGATGCCTCCTCCAATATTCGCCTTGAGCTGGCTGAGAGAGGTCGCATCGTATCCATGCTCCCAAAACAGATGCATTGCCTGAGTGATTGCTACGTCGCGGTCAAAGGTGCGAGGACGTCCCATCTGTGCCATGTCGGTTCTCCTGCAGAATTATTTAAATACTAATCGATACATAAGTCATTGACCACCCGGCTGCACATACCCTATATTTATACCGATCAGTATATTAGTAGGAGAAATCGAATGACTACCGATGAGAAACAGAGCGACAAACTTCCATTTGGGGCCTTACTGGCACTGGCGATGACGGGTTTCATTTGCATCGTGACCGAGACCTTGCCTGCGGGTTTGCTGCCCGAGATCGGCAGCGGCCTGGGTGTCTCGGCATCGTTTGCCGGGCAGATGGTGACTGTTTATGCGCTGGGGTCGCTGCTGGCCGCCATTCCACTGACCATCGCCACGCAAAGCTGGCGTCGCAGAACCGTCTTGTTGATGACCATTGTCGGCTTTCTGGTTTTCAACTCCGTCACGGCGCTGTCTTCCAATTACTGGCTGACCCTGATCGCAAGGTTTTTCGCGGGCGTCTCGGCGGGTCTGGCCTGGAGCCTTGTCGCGGGTTATGCACGACGCATGGTTGTCCCGCAATTGCAGGGGCGCGCGCTGGCAGTCGCGATGGTGGGAACGCCCATCGCATTGTCCCTTGGCGTGCCTTTGGGAACATGGCTGGGTGGCTTCATGGGATGGCGCATGGCGTTTGGCTTGATGTCCGGGCTGACGCTGCTATTGATCGTCTGGGTGCTGGTCAAGGTGCCGGACTACCCAGGCCAATCCTCTTCACAGCGCATGGCGTTGCGTCAGGTCTTTTTGACACCTGGCGTGCGCTCGGTGCTGGGCGTCGTCTTCACCTGGATGCTGGCGCACAACATTCTCTACACCTATGTCGCGCCGTTTGTTTCCGAGGCCGGACTGGCGAATGACGTTGATCTGGTATTGCTGGCATTCGGGGTCGCCGCGCTGGCGGGCATCTGGGTCACGGGCCGGCTGGTTGATCGTCATCTGCGCAAGACCGTATTGGCCAGCCTTGCAACCTTTGCAGCGGTTTCGGTTTTCTTCGGCCTGTTTTCAGGCTCGGCCCTGGCCATTTACGTCGGGGTTTCCATCTGGGGCCTGACCTTTGGCGGCGCAGCCACACTGCTGCAAACCGCCCTCGCCGACTCCGCAGGTAAAGGCGCAGACGTTGCGCTGTCGATGAACGTCGTTGTCTGGAACAGCGCCATCGCAGGCGGCGGGCTACTGGGTGGCGTTTTGCTCGGCCAATGGGGCGTAAGTGCTTTCCCCTGGGTCTTGCTGATACTGTTACTGCTCAGTCTGGCCATTGCATCGCGAGCGCGAGTGCATGGTTTTGCAGGCGGTGACAGGCAGTCCGGCCTGATAGTCGCCGGTCATTGATTGGCAGGTAGCACTGCGCTGCATGACCTGACGTTTCAACACAACAGGCCGATGGCTGCCCTCGCCAAGGGGCAGCTCCGGTCATAAACATGCTTCCACTTCAGCAATGCGCTTGGGCCTGCGCAACATCACTCACTCAACAGCCCGGCTCGTCTCATCAATCCCAAGCCGCCTGCGCCGAGCGACCAACGCCCGATGAAATGACAAATCGGCATAGTCCAGAAAAAGCCGCGCCAGATGATTGAGCGCCTTCTCCTCCCCTTCACTGCCCGCCACAAAATCGAAGCCCAGGGCACGCTTGTTTTCCTCGGGCAACTCTTCCCAGCTTGTCATCAGGTAGGCGTACATGGAGCTGACGATTTGCAGTTGAGTTGAAGGTTTCTTCGGGGTAAATCCTGCGCGACTGGGGAAACGCGGGCGCGCAGTGCGGGATGATTGCCTGGGGTTGCGGAGGTGGGTTCGGGTTTTCATGGGTTGTGTCCTTTCAGATAGGGCTTCCGGATTTCTTGGACACCGGGCAAACCAATCGACCCGCCCGGAATCAAAGCCGAGAATATCTGAAAATCAGATATCTGGAAATCAGTTATAGCTTGTGAAGCTGTTCAACGAGAACGGCATCATGACAAAAGCACTTTATCGACAAGAACATCAGGTCCTGATCAAGCTGCTGCGGACGATCAGGGAAAATGCCAACCTCACCCAATCGGAGTGCTCGCGGGCGCTTGGACGGCCACAGTCGTTCATGAGCGATGTGGAAAAGGGCTTGCGGCGGTTGGATATCGTGCAGTTGCGGGATTTGTGTGCGGTGCTGGGATATGAACTGCCGCGATTTATAAGTGAATATGAAGAAGCGCTGGTAGCTAGTGAGTAAATGACAATGGTAGCCTCCCATCAAACAGAAAATAACTATATTTTTTGCTTGATAATTTATCTAATGTTCCAACAGGGATTAACTCTGGCGCGCACTACAGAAGGGCATGCCCTGAGGATCTTCCAGCGAGGATAACTCTAATTTTTAACGCCAAGACACGTGGGATACACGGTGGCTAAAAGGATTCACACTCCCATACGTGGTCACAGGTTACGGTGCCAACAATGACTCTACACCGATGTCATGCGGACCATTCTCTAATTCGGGTGACAATACACCGGTGCGGTTTACGGCCTCGGCCCCGCGCACATTTAAAGAATAGACGAATCCCCTGCTTGCTGCGCGATAGCGGGACTGTCCGGACTCTGGCGAGACTCTCATCAAAAAAAATTATTTAAATGCTCGATATAGAAGCGCGCCTGCCGGTGATCAGCGTCACTAGCAAACGCAGACGTTACGAACGGCTCGTACTCGGGCGTCAAAGCTCCACTCAGTGCAAACGCACTGCACAATCCAAAAACAGGAATATAAATATTTAAAATAGGGAAAAATAAGAAAATATTATTTTCTTTAGCAAAAAATTGGACCTAGAACAGGTATTCCTAATTATTTCCCCCCATCAAAATATCTGCTAAGAAAACCCAGAGCCAGCTTGAGACACAGCCACGCATATTCATTTGACTGGATACAGCCAACCACTGCAACCAATTGAGTACCGCACCTACTTCTCGTACCTATTCGTCATACTCTCCATACACATTTAGAAAAAACTGACATTAGAATTTTATGGCCACAGTGATAGCCAAAGGCTATGCTCGGTATCGGCTTTTCACAAATTCTGGATTGTTGATAAAGCCCTAACCGCTAAAATTTAAACATAAGCAACTTATTAAGGAAAAATAATGGCTGACCGCAGACCAATAAATCCAAATGTCAATGTCCCAAAACCTGGCGGTGGAGAACAACCACGCTCTAGAAATAAAGATGGACAAATTCGTGAAAAGCGTGACGACGCTGGAAAACCAAGAAAAAAATAAAAGACAGAAACCCTTAGCGGGTGATCAACTAGAAATTGATAACTCGCTAACAAACAACTAAATTCAACATAGACTTCTCAAACATCAATTCAAATACCAAGCACTCGAAAATTCAGGCACTAAAATTTGCCAGAGCATCAAACATTCATAATCATCGTAAAAAACAAAACCACCTTTTAAATTAGCAAACAACCATCTCCTCAAGCATATTTAAAGAACACATGGATGAAAACATGATAGAAGCGAACAGATCAAAACTTATACGAATATCTGTACGTAACATTGGATGCATTGGAAATGAGGGTGTTGATATAGAGCTAGATAACATCGTATGCCTAGTTGGCAAAAATAATGCCGGAAAGTCCACCATTTTGCGAGCTTACGAGCTGGCAAAAGGCTCTGCAGCCTTTGATATCAGTAGAGACCGGTGCCAATACGCGCCGATTGAACAGCCTTCAGAGGTAGTACTTGAGGTACATATCCCAACCGGTATTGGTAATGTTGATGAGAAGTGGAAAACTGAAAAGGATGGTTTGCTAATAGTCAAAAGTAGGTGGCAATGGTCAGGCCCAAGTTACCAAAAAATACGTAAAACTTGGGACCCTACGGCTGGAGAAAATGGTCAGGGCGACTGGGCAGAAGATGGAAAAGCAGGAGGTGCAGATCCAGTGTTTAGTTCACGTTTACCAAGACCATTACGAATTGGATCGCTTGACGATGCAGCAAAAACTGAAGATATGCTCCTTGCACTCGCACTTTCACCTCTTCTGGTTGGCCTTGAAAAGGAGAGAATGAATCCAGAGTCGGACCTAGCCAAAGCAATTTCAAGTGTATCACTTCATATGGACATGATTAGTACGGCACACGAAGAACACTTTAATAAGATCGCGAGCAGGGTATCTGCTGGATTTAAAGGCGTATTCCCAAGTTTAGACGTAAAACTTCAGATCGGATCGACACCTCTGGTACCAAAAGTTTCTGACTTAGTAAAAGGAGGTTCAAGTCTAAAGGTCAAAGACGGCACAACAGAAACAGATCTCACGCAGCAAGGCACAGGAGCTCGAAGAGCGCTTTTTTGGGCCATGCTTCAGGTGCATAACGAGCTCTCGAGAGATAAAGAGGTACGAACTGAATTTCGCAAACAGTTAGAAAAAACCATTGCTGATGCAGAAAAAAAACTTCCAAAAACCAAAAAAGATGAGGATAAGGCAATACTCATTGAGGAAGTCAAACAAGCAAAAGCACAACTTGAGGCTCACGATGAAGGAGCACCGATACCAGATAGTCCTGATGACCCCGCATTTCCTGGATATTTGTTACTAATCGACGAACCAGAAAATGCATTACACCCCATGGCCTCACGTGCAGCTCAGAGACATTTGTACAAACTCGCCGAGAGCCCGGATTGGCAAGTCATCATGACTACCCACTCACCATACTTTATTAACCCTTTTGAAAACCACACCACTATTGTAAGACTTGAGCGAAGCAACAATGCTGAAAATAGTCCCATTCACCCCAAGACATACAGATCTGATTTAATTGAATTTGAGGGGGACGACAAGGCACGCTTACAAGCCCTACAACATATTGATCCAAGTTTCTCAGAGGTATTTTTTGGCTCTTACCCAGTGCTAGTGGAAGGCGACACAGAACATGCAGCATTCATGTCATCAATCTTGGAGCGTCAGCATGAATTGATAGATCAAATAACTATTATTCGTGCTCGCGGCAAAGCGATTCTTACACCGCTGATCAAAGTTATGACACATTTCAAAATAAACTTCGGCATCGTGCATGACTGCGATCCGCCTTTCAAGAAAAACGGTGACAATAATGGTATGTGGACTGAGAACAACAAAATTCGCACTGCCATCACAAAAGCACGAGAAAAAGGAATTATTGCTCGACACCGTATAAGCGTACCTGACTTCGAGCGTTTCATTGGAAGTGAAGAAGAATCCAAAGATAAACCTCTGAATACATATATAAAAGTATCAAAAGATGATGGCCTAGCTAGCCGCATTCAAAGCTTACTAGCAGAACTATTATCCTCAGAGCAACACGAGCCATTCAAAGAGTCAGAGATCAACTCCACTGACTATATGGCGTTATTAATGAAAACTGTGCAGAACTGGGCAAAGGATAAAGGCCTCCACGAGCACATCCGATTCAAACCCAAGTAACCCTCAATAATGGTAACGGCCACAAAAGCTCATGTGGCCGTTATTTACTTGATGATACAGAGAACAATCGGATCTTGCCCACCCTCTCTGCGACTCTATCTCCCCCTCCCAAACGCCCCCTCCAACGCCTCATTAATCACCCGCAAAACCTTAACCCGCGCCCACCGCTTATCATTCGCCTCAACCAACGTCCACGGCGCAATTTCAGTACTCGTGCGATCAACCATATCCCCCACAGCCTGACGATACTGTGGCCATTTTTCGCGATTGCGCCAGTCGTCTTCGGTGATCTTGTAGCGTTTGAAGGGGATTTTTTCTCGTTCCTGGAAGCGTTCCAGTTGGGTCTGTTCGTCGATGGCCAGCCAGAATTTCACGACGACGATGCCGGCGTCGGTGAGTTGTTCTTCGAAGTCGTTGATTTCGCCGTAAGCACGTGCCCAGTCAGAGTCGCTGCAGAAGCCTTCGACCCGTTCCACCAGCACCCGGCCATACCAGGATCGGTCGAAGATGGTGAATTTGCCGCGCGGCGGGATCTGTCGCCAGAAGCGCCAGAGGTAGGGTTGGGCACGTTCGTCCTGGGTCGGGGCGGCAATGGGGACGATGTTGTATTGGCGTGGGTCGAGTGCGGCGGCGACGCGGCGGATGGCGCCGCCTTTGCCTGCGGCATCGTTGCCTTCGAAGACAGCCACCAGAGCATGCTTTTTCATGCGTTTGTCGCGCAGATTGACGGACAGGCGCGCCTGTTCGGTAATCAGTGCTTCCTGGTATTCGTCCTTGCTCAGGCTGCGGCTCAGGTCGAGGCTGTCGAGCAGGGTCAGTTCGCCGTGGTTGGCGGGCAGCGGGCCAAAGGTCAGGGGTTTGGGCTCGGCCTTGGGGGTGCTCAACGCAGCCTGCATGCCTTCGAGCAGCAGGCGGCCCACGGTGAGGCTGCGGTAGTTGGCATCCACGCCTTCGATCACATGCCATGGCGCGTATTCGCGGCTGGTGCGGCGCAGCACCCGTTCGCCGAAGCGCACGAACTTGCCGTAGGTTTTCGATTGTTGCCAGTCCAGCGGGCTGATGCGCCAGCTGTGCAGCGGGTCGTCCTTGAGGGTCTTGAGGCGCGATTTCATCTGCTTCTTGGACAGGTGAAACCAGAACTTGAAGATCAGCGCGCCTTCGTCGCAGAGCATTTTTTCCAGGCGCTCGGCACCGCTGATGGCCTGGTCGAGTACCGCATCCTTGAACAGCCCATGCACCCGCCCTTGCAGCATCTGGCTGTACCAGTTGCCGAAGAAGATCCCCATGCGTCCCTTGGCAGGCAATTGCCGCCAATAGCGCCAGGCTGTGGGGTGAGCCAGTTCTTCATCGGTCTGTCGGTCGAAGGTGCGTACTTCGATCAGGCGCGGGTCCATCCACTCGTTGAGCAGTTTGACGGTTTCGCCTTTGCCCGCACCTTCGATGCCGTTGATCAATACGATGATCTGACGTCCGGCCTGTTCGTGCAGGTCGTACTGGGCTTCCAGCAAGGCCTCGCGCAGCGCAGGGACTTCAGCATCGTAGGTTTCATTGGAGATAGCATGGCCTATTTCAGCGGACTCAAACATTAGCGGCACTCTTCAAATGATCTGCGGCTAATGTAGACCACTCATGCCATCTGGCTATCCTCGTGGATCAATTAAAAGAGGCAGAGAAAACCCTGTGCGCTGCCGTCAGTCACGAAAACCGGCTTTCTCACGCCCGAACTCAGGCTTGCCTTTTCTTCTGTCTGCCCTGTTTTTCCTGCTCCTGGTCGTTCTCCGCGTCCTGATCCTCCAGATCCAGAGTCGCGGCCTCGGTACCGCCCTCCTCGGCTATGGCCGTGAGTTTCTGATCGGCGGATTTTTCTTCTTCCAGGGTTTCGCCCAGCAGGCTCGCGGCGTCGTCCAGGCCCAGGTGCTTGGCCATGGCGATCAGCGTGCCGTAACCGGCGATTTCATAGTGCTCGACCTTCTGGCAGGCCGCGATCAGACCGGCATCGAGTACGGGTCCTTTTTCGATTTCATCCAGCAGTTCCTTGCTTTCTTCGATCAGCCCTTCCATGGCGATGCATTTGACGCGCTTGAGTTTGATCTCGGACTGCTCGACCAGTTGATCGATACGCTGGATCTGGCCCTGGGTTTCTTCCAGGTGTGCAGTGAACGCCTCGGCCAGCTTGGGGTTGGTCGAAGCACGGGCCAGTTTGGGCAATGCTTTGGTGATCTGCTTTTCAGCACTGTAGATATCGGAAAGCTCGTGAATGAACAGATCTTCTATCGTCGTTCTGCTCTTGCTTGATGCTTTGTTATTCATCGCAAACCTCGTGGAGTGAGTCCTGCTTCAGGTTGACTGCCTTGAAGGGTTACGGCTGCTTACCCGTCAGAGGGGTCGACCGGGCAGGAGCAAGGGCTGTTCAGAGCGATGAAAAAGAAGCCGACGAACAGTAGCAGTGGCCATTACCCACCTTTGCCAAGGGTCTGTAACCGTTAATCCATTGCTCTGAACCAAACCCGGCAACCCCTGTTCATCTGAGGCAAGTCCAGACTTCTTCTGGCACAGCCGAGGGCTAACCATGAGAGCACTGACCTACCACGGGGCGCACAATGTAAAAGTCGATACCGTGCCGGACCCGCAACTACAGGAAGCCGATGACATCATTCTGCGAGTCACGGCCACCGCCATCTGCGGGTCGGACCTGCACCTCTATCACGGCAAGATTCCGGCCACCGAGCATGGCGATATCCTGGGCCACGAGTTCATGGGGATCGTCGAAGAAGCAGGCCCGGCGGTGACTGCCGTGCAGCGTGGCGACAGGGTTGTCATTCCTTTCGTGATTGCCTGCGGGGAATGCTTTTTCTGTCAGCTGGATCTGTTTTCTTCCTGCGAAACGACCAATACCGGCCGAGGCGCGATCCTCAACAAGAAATCCATTCCGCCCGGTGCCGCACTGTTCGGTTACAGCCATTTGTATGGCGGCATTCCCGGCGGACAGGCCGAGTATGTGCGGGTGCCCAAAGCCAATGTCGGCCCGTTCAAGGTGCCGGGCACGCTGGCGGACGAGAAGGTGCTGTTTCTCTCTGACATCCTGCCCACCGCCTGGCAGGCAGTACTCAATACCGGCATCGGCCAGGGTTCGAGTATCGCCATCTATGGCGCAGGTCCGGTCGGGCTGCTGTGTGCGGCCTGCGCCAGAATGCTGGGGGCCGAGCGGATCTTCATCGTCGATCATTACCCCTACCGGCTGGCGTATGCGCAGCAGACCTACGGCGCGATTCCGATCAATTTCGATGAAGACGACGACCCGGCCGACACCATCATTCGTCAGACACCCGGCATGCGCGGTGTCGATGGCGTGGTGGACGCGGTGGGTTTCGAGGCCAAGGGCAGCACCACGGAAACCGTGCTTGCGACCCTCAAGCTGGAAGGCAGCAGCGGCAAGGCGTTGCGCCAGTGCATCGCGACGGTGCGGCGCGGCGGCGTGGTGAGTGTGCCGGGCGTGTATTCGGGGTTCATCCACGGTTTCATGTTTGGCGATGCGTTCGACAAGGGCCTGACGTTCAAGATGGGCCAGACCCATGCCCAGCGCTTCATGCCTGAACTGCTGGAACATATCGAAACCGGTCGCCTGGCCCCTGAAGCCATCATCACTCATCGCATGTCCCTGGAAGAAGCTGCGGCGGGCTACAAGATTTTCGACAAGGGACAGGAAGACTGCCGCAAGGTGATCCTGACACCGGGCAACAACGCCATCAGCGTACCGGAGCCCGATTCCACCATAGTGCTGCCTGCGACATGACAGGTACGGAGGTGCCGAATGGAAATGTCTACCGTGTTCTGGATCGTCGTAGCGGTCATGGTTGTGGCGCTCGATGCCTGGATCATCAACAGCGTATGGCGCTCGCGTAAAAGCCGGGCGACCAAGGCAGCCTGGAGCGCGCTGGTGCTGATCATGCCGGTGGTCGGTGCCGGTATCTGGGGAGTCGCCGGCCCTCGCGGCGTGGTTGAAGGGCCGACTTCGTCGGAGCATAGCAAGGGGTAAGAGTGTAGGAGGCAGCTTGCTGGCGACAGCACCCGTGAAACCAAAGAATGTTTATCGGCTTCACGGTGCCCGTCGCCAGCAAGCTGCCTCCCACAGTCACCGAATGTGGTGATTCCGTTCTGGTTTCACCGACTCAAATACGCAAACCGCCCCTTGAACGGTTTGCCGATAGGATCTGCCAGATCACCATGCTTGCTGGTGCTCAGGCCCAGGTCCACCAGTGATTCGGCGAGTTTCACGGCGGCGCTGACCCCTTCCACCACCGGCAGGCCGATGGCTTCGCTGATCTGGCGAGGCAGGTCGGCCATGCCGCCGCAGCCCAGCACGATGGCACCGGCACCTTCTTCGTCGCGGGCGCGGCGGGCTTGTTCGATCATGCGCTCGATCAGTTCCGGGCCACCTTCTTCCAGGGCCAGGACCGGCATATCGATGCAGCGCACCGAAGTGCAGAGTTCACTGAAGCCATAACGTTGCAGCAGGTGCTCGGCAATGATCCGGGTGCGGCTCAGGGTGGTGACGACGGCAAAGCGCGTGGCGATCAGGCCCGCCATGTGAAAGGCCGCTTCGGCAATGCCGATGACCGGGGCCGTGGCGTATTCGCGGGCGGCCAGCAGGCCGGGGTCGCCGAAGCAGGCGATGATATGGGCGTCGACCTGTTGCTCCCTCCCCTTGCGCACTTCGTCCAGCACACCCAGCGTGGCAATCGCCTCGTCAAAATGCCCTTCGATGGACACCGGGCCATCCTCGGGGCTGCAGGCGATGATTTGCGTGCCCGGCCTTGCGATGGCTTGTGCGGCCAGCCCGATCTTGTGGGTCATGGCATCGCTGGTGTTGGGGTTGATCACTTGAATACGCACAGGGCCTCCTTCAGCGCCATTTGAAAATGCCATGAATATTATCGGCACTCAGGATTGTATACAGAAATAGTGCCATGTTGGATTACCGATCAGGTAGCCCGATTCCACTTCCCGCGGCGTAAGCACACCGCCCTTTCAACGCCTGAGTGCACTCCTATCGAGCAAAACCGCCCTTTTTTCGTGCACCCCAAGCTTCATCAGTGAAGGTTTCGCCACCTTGTCGCTCCCTCCTTGAACGCATGCCCGGCAACACTCTGCGGGCTTTTTAACGAACAATTCAGGCCATGGCATACGTCTTGCGTACAGGATCGTATACAAAAACCTCATCGCCGGTACCCAGCCGTGGCGATGGCCCAACAAGGGAGGGAATGCCATGACAGACCAACGCCCGGCCGGTTACAGCCCGCGCCTGCACAACGAGGATCTGGGACCGATTCCACAGAAGTGGACCTGGTACAACATCTTTGCCTTCTGGATGAGCGACGTGCACAGCGTCGGCGGTTATGTGTTCGCCGCCAGTCTGTTCGCCCTCGGGCTGGCAAGCTGGCAGGTGCTGATCGCGCTGCTGGTGGGTATCTGCATCATTCAGGTGATCGCCAATCTGGTGGCCAAACCCAGCCAGCAGGCTGCGGTGCCTTACCCGGTCATCTGCCGCCTCGCCTTCGGCGTGTTCGGAGCCAATATCCCGGCCATCATCCGCGGCCTGATCGCCGTGGCCTGGTATGGCATTCAGACTTATCTGGCATCCAGTGCTCTGGTAATCGTGGTGCTGCGTTTCTTCCCGGAACTGGCGGCCTATCACGACGTAAGTTTTCTGGGGCTTTCATACCTGGGCTGGTTCGGCTTCCTGACACTCTGGGTGGTGCAGGCGATTGTATTCTGGTCGGGCATGGAGTCGATCCGTCGCTTCATCGACTGGGCCGGCCCTGCGGTCTACGCAGTGATGTTCATTCTGGCGGGCTGGATCGTCTGGCGTGCGGGCTGGGACAACATCAGTTTCACCCTGGCGGAAAAAGAGCTGTCCGGCTGGGCCGCCTTTGGTCAGGTGATCATGGCCATTGCTCTGGTGGTGTCGTACTTCTCCGGCCCTACCCTGAATTTCGGTGATTTCAGCCGCTACTGCCGGAGCATGGAAGACGTGCGTCGCGGCAACTTCTGGGGCCTGCCCGTTAACTTCCTGGCGTTCTCCCTGGTGACGGTGGTGATCGTTTCCGGCACCTTGCCGATCTTCGGCGAGATGATCCATGACCCCATCGCAACCGTGGCCCGTATCGACAACACCACTGCCGTACTGCTCGGTGCCTTCACCTTTGTCACCGCCACCATCGGCATCAACATCGTCGCCAACTTCGTCTCGCCGGCCTTCGACTTCGCCAACGTGGCCCCCAGCCGTATCAGTTGGCGTGCCGGCGGCATGATCGCGGCGGTCGCCTCGATCTTCATCACCCCATGGAACCTGTTCAATAACCCGGAAGTGATTCACTACACTCTGGATATTCTGGCGGCCTGTATCGGTCCGTTGTTCGGGATTCTGCTGGTGGACTACTACCTGGTGAAAAAACAGCAGATTGATGTGGACGCCCTGTTCAACGACACGCCCAGCGGTCGTTACTGGTACACCAATGGCGTGAACCGGGTGGCGGTCACCGCGCTGCTGTTGAGCGCACTGGTGGGCCTGTGCTTTACCTTCATTCCCTGGTTCAAGCCGATTGCCAACTTCGCCTGGTTTACCGGCTGCTTCCTGGGTGGCGTGTTGTATTACGGCCTGACCCTGTGGCCACGCAAGCAGCCGGAAAGTGCGGGCAGCCCGCTCGTCCAGAGCTGACAAATCTGCCGGACAGGTCCTGCACGGGGCTTGTCCGGTTCTCTGGTCAATCAGCACCGCTTTTGTCTGCATACACGGGTAAAATGCCGCCTCTGCCACCGCCGAGCCGAACATGACCATTACCCGCCACGCCCAGATCGACTGGGACGAACAAGGCAACCCGCATTCCCGCGCCTTCTCCGATGTGTATTTCTCCACCGAGTCCGGTCTGGAAGAGACACGCCATGTGTTTCTGGTGCAGAACGATCTGCGCCAGCGTTTTACGGCCCTGCCTGCGGGTGAGCGGCTGGTCATTGGCGAAACAGGTTTCGGCACCGGACTGAATTTTCTCTGCGCCTGGCAGTTGTTTGAGGAATGCGCTGATCCCGAGGCGCGGCTGCATTTCGTCAGCGTCGAGAAATTCCCCCTCAGCCGCACCGACCTGCAACGCGCCCTGGCCCTGTGGCCGGAACTGGCAGCCTTTGCCGAGCCATTGCTTGGTCAATATATCGCCGTGCATGAAGGCTTCCAGCGACTGGTCTTCGACGAAGGACGCGTGACCCTGACGCTGTTGATCGGCGATGCCCTGCACATGCTGCCGCAACTGGACGGACAGATCGATGCCTGGTTTCTCGACGGCTTCGCTCCGGCCAGGAACCCGGAAATGTGGACCCCGGAACTGTTCGCCGAGCTGGCGCGACTGTCGGCACCCGAGGCGAGCATTGGCACTTTCACCAGCACAGGCTGGGTCCGGCGTGCCCTGAACGCGGCAGGTTTCAAGATGAAGCGGGTGCCGGGAATCGGCCATAAATGGGAAGTGCTGCGCGGCAGGTTTATCGGCTGGCCTGAAGAAACTCCGCTGCCCCCGGCCATCAAGCCATGGTTCGCCCGGCCCGCTGCGTTTGAAGGTGAACGCAAGGCGCTGGTGATCGGGGCCGGACTGGCCGGTTGTGCCACGGCAGAGAGTCTGGCCAGACGCGGTTGGCAAGTGAGTCTGCTGGAGCGTCATGCCCAGCCGGCGCAAGAGGCCTCGGGCAACCCGCAGGGCGTGCTCTACCTGAAGCTGTCGGCACACGGCACGGCCTTGTCGCAGTTGATCCTCAGTGGTTTCGGTCATACCCGACGGCTGCTTGAGCATCTGCAACGGGGTGTCGACTGGGACAACTGCGGCGTGCTGCAACTGGCCTTCGACGATAAGGAAGCCCAGCGCCAGCAGCAACTGGCCGAAGCTTTTCCCGAAGAACTGCTGCATCGGCTGGATAAGCCTTCAGCCGAGGCACGCAGTGGTGTGCCCCTGAGCTGGGGCGGGCTGTTTTTCCCTGAGGGCGGCTGGGTTCATCCGCCAGCGCTGTGCCACTCGCAGGCTACGCATCCGAATATCAAGCTGATTACGCATCACGAAGCCTTGGAGTTGCGTCGGGTCAATGGGCAATGGCAGGCCTGGGATCGGAATCAGATGATCGACAGTGCTCCGGTAGTCGTGCTTGCCGGTGCGGCGGATATCAAGCAGTTTGCGCAAAGTGCCGACCTGCCCCTCAAGCGTATTCGCGGACAGATCACCCGCCTGCCCCGGACCGAAGCCAGTCAGGTGTTGCGCACGGTAGTCTGTGCCGAAGGTTATGTGGCACCGGCACGATTGAGCGAACACACGCTGGGGGCCAGCTTCGATTTCAACAGTGACGACCTGAATACCAATACCGCCGATCACCTGAGCAACCTGCAATTGCTGCAGGAAATATCCGATGATCTGACCGCACGTCTGGGTGCAACCGACTTGCCGCCGGAAGAGCTGCAAGGGCGTGCCGCCTTCCGTTGCACCAGCCCGGATTACCTGCCAATCGTCGGGCCGCTGGCAGACAGGGAAGCCTTTACTCAGGCCTATGCAGCGCTGGCCAAGGATGCACGGCAAGTACCGGATATTGCCTGCCCTTGGCTGGACGGGCTGTACGTCAACAGCGGCCATGGTTCACGCGGCCTGATCACCGCGCCCCTGTCCGCCGAACTGATCGCCGCCTGGCTGGATAACGAGCCCTTGCCGCTGCCCCGCAGCGTGGCAGAGGCCTGTCATCCCAACCGCTTTGCCTTGCGGGGGTTGATTCGCAGGCAGGCGAAATGATCGTGGGAGGCAGCTTGCTGGCGACTTCTCAGCGTACAGACGCAGAATATCCGCCCGTTTTCAGACTCTTGTCGCCAGCAAGCTGCCTCCAACAAGTACCTGCTACACCCGATAGAAATGCATCGTATGAAACGCCCTCTTCACGAATGAATTCGTTCCCACATGAGCAAGCGATAGCCGTTATCCTCAAGGTCTGACCACTCTCATCAGGCATCCCGATGTTGCATGTGCGAAACGTATTCAAGAGCTACGCCTCGGCTCAAGGCCCGGTAGAGGTGTTGCGCGGTGTCGACCTGCAACTGGAGCGCGGCAGCAGTCTGGCGCTGATGGGCGAATCGGGCAGTGGCAAAAGCACCTTGCTGCATCTGGTCGCCGGGCTGGATAAAGTAGACAGCGGCACAATCGAGGTCGCCGATCAGCACCTGAACAGCATGAGCGAAGCCCGGCTGGCCAACTGGCGGCGCACGGAAATCGGGCTGGTGTTTCAGCAGTTCAACCTGATCGAAAGCCTCAAGGTCGATGACAATCTGGCCTTCCAGGCACTGCTGGCCGGGCGTCATGACCCGGTCTGGCAGGCCCGGCTGATTGAACGCCTGGGTCTGGGTGATCTGCTCGATCGTTATCCCGAGCAATTGTCCGGCGGCCAGCAGCAACGTGTCGCGATCGGACGCGCCCTTGCTTCACGCCCCGCTCTGCTACTGGCCGACGAGCCCACCGGCAATCTCGACGAAAACACCGGTGATGAAGTGTTGCAACTGTTGCTGGACCTCTTGAACGACAGCAGCACCAGTCTGCTGATGGTCACTCACAGCGACCGGATCGCCGCACGTCTGGCGCACAAGGTCAGGCTGCACCGGGGTCATATTCTCGTCGAAGGCGAAGGCTGACATGCGAGTGTTTTACTGGGCCTTGCGCGCCCTGCTCAGTCACTGGCGACGTCATCCGGTGCAGCTTTTCAGCCTGCTGACCGGACTCTGGCTGGCGACCAGTCTGCTGACCGGTGTACAGGCCTTGAACAGCCAGGCACGGGACAGCTATCAACGGGCCAGCGAGTTGATCGGCGGCGAGCCGCAAACCAGTCTGGCGACTCCCGAAGGCGTGGCCTTTTCGCAGGACTTGTACATCAGCCTGCGGCGCACGGGCTGGCCGGTTTCTCCCATGCTGCAAGGGCGCATCACGCTGAAAGGTCTGGAAGATCAGCGCCTGCAATTGATCGGCATAGAACCGGTGACCTTGCCCAGAGGCTCCACGCTGGCCGGGCAGACACTGGACAGCCAACAGATCGTCGACTTTCTCACGCCGCCCGGCGTGACCTGGATTGCCCCGCAAACCCTGCAGGCCCTCGGCCTGCAAGAAGGCCAGCGCCCGGAAGCTGAAAACGGTCTGGCCCTGCCGCCGTTGCAGGCACGAACGGACATGGCACCGGGTGTGCTGCTGATGGACATCGGTTTTGCCCAGACGCTGCTGAATCTGCCGGATCAATTGACTCGCCTGTTGCTGCCCCGTGACTTTGCCGCCGGGAATCCGGTGCTGCCTTCACCTGTCGCCGAGCAACTGGTGATCAAAAAAAGCGGTGAAGAAAACAATCTGCAACGCCTCACCGAAAGCTTTCACCTGAATCTGAATGCGCTGGGCGTGCTGTCCTTCGTGGTCGGTCTGTTTATCGTGCATGCCGCCATCGGTCTGGCTCTGGAACAGCGCCGGGGTTTGCTGCGCAACCTGCGGGCCTCGGGGGTCAGTGCGCGTATGCTGATTGCGGCCTTGAGCCTGGAACTGGGCAGCATGGCGTTGATCGGCGGGCTGTTCGGCGTGATCAGTGGCTACCTGCTGGCCAGTCTGTTATTGCCGGATGTCGCGGCCAGCCTGCGCGGTCTGTATGGCGCTGAAGTGGGCGGCCAGTTGAATCTGAATATCGGCTGGTGGATCGGCGGTATTGCCTTGAGCCTGTTCGGTGCTTTCATGGCCGGAGCCAACAGTCTGCTGCGCGCCGCTCGACTGCCACTGCTCGCGCTGTCCAATGCACAAGCCTGGCAACAGGCTCATGCCCGCTGGCTGCGGCGTCAGGCCTGGATTGCGGCAGGCAGTGCAATCGTGGCTATTGCCGCACTGGTTTTCGGCAATAGCCTGACAATGGGCTTTGTGCTGATTTCGAGCGTATTGCTGAGTGCCGCACTGGGCCTGCCGGTCCTGCTCGATGGGCTGTTGAGCGGCTTGCTCAAGCGCAGCCGCTCGGTGCTGGGCCAATGGTTTCTGGCCGATTGTCGGCAGCAGTTGCCAGCCTTGAGTCTGGCATTGATGGCCCTGCTGCTGGCCATGGCGGCCAATATCGGCGCAGGCAGCATGACTTCGGGTTTTCGCCAGACCTTCGGAGCCTGGCTGGAGCAGCGCTTGACCGCCGAGCTTTACGTGACACCCCAGACCCCGAGTCAGGCTCTGGAAATGCAAGCCTGGCTCGGCGCACAAGCGCAGATCGATGCAGTGCTTCCCAACTGGCAAGTGCCGATTCAGGTTCAAGGCTGGCCTGCGGATCTGTTCGGCATCATCGAACATCAAACCTATCGCCAGCACTGGCAACTGCTGGAATCGACACAGGATGATCCCTGGAATCAACTGGCCCATGCCGACACCCTGATGCTCAGTGAACAACTGGCCAGGCGGCTCAAGGTCGGACTGGGAGACACCCTCGACCTTCCGGTTCCCACAGGCCGCTGGTCGCCGCGTATCGTGGGGATCTACGCCGACTACGGCAATCCCAAGGGGCATCTGCTGGTCAATGCCGCTCACCTGCTGGAGCACTGGCCACATCTGCTGCCCACTCGTTTCAATCTGAGAGTCGATCACGCCGCCGTATCATCACTGGTCAATCGGTTGCATAACCGGTTCAACCTCGACGAGAACCGCATCATCGATCAGGGCCAGCTCAAGCAATGGTCGACTCAGGTGTTCGAACGAACCTTCGCCGCCACTGCCGCCCTCAACAGCCTGACCCTAGGCGTCGCTGGCGTGGCGCTGTTCATCGGTCTGCTGACCCAGAGCCAGAGCCGGCTCGGGCAACTGGCACCGCTGTGGGCGCTGGGGGTTACCCGGCGTCAGTTGATGCTGCTCAATCTGGGCCAGACCTGGTTGATGACGGTACTGACGCTGCTGTTCGCCGTGCCTCTGGGGCTGTTGCTGACCTGGTGCCTGAATACCGTGATCAATGTCCAGGCCTTCGGCTGGCGCCTGCCCATGCAGATTTTCCCTCTGCAACTGCTGCAATTGATGGGGCTGGCAATGCTTGCGACCTTGCTGGCTTCGGCATGGCCACTGTTGAAGCTGTACCGCACCCGGCCAGCGGACCTGCTCAGGACCTTCGCCCATGAAAAGTAAATGGCTGGTGCCGATGGCCGTCTGCCTGTTGCTACTGAGCGCATGCGATCAGCAACAGCCTGCCGAGACCGGTTTTGCCGGGATGGGCAACCAGGCCGACGAATTCACGCTGGTCAAACCCGGACGCGTCTTCTCATTCCCCGAGGATCACGGGACACACCCGGGATTTCGTATCGAGTGGTGGTACATCACCGCCACTCTCAAGGATGAAAAGGGTCAGGACTTCGGCGTGCAATGGACGCTGTTCCGCAACGCCCTGCGCCCCGGCGCGACCGGCACTGGCTGGAATGACAGCACGATCTGGCTGGGCCATGCCGCCGCGACCTCTGCCAGCCAGCATCATGTGGCCGAACGCTACGCCCGAGGCGGCGTCGGACAGGCTGGCGTCAGGCTCGCGCCCTTCACGGCCTGGATCGATGACTGGTCGCTGCACAGCGAATCGCAGGCGCAGGACCCGCTGGCAAAAATGCAATTGCAGGCCGCAGGCAAAGACTTTCAATACGACCTGCAACTCACCTCCAGCAAGCCTCTGGTGCTGCAGGGTGATCAGGGATATAGCCAGAAGTCCGATCAGGGCCAGGGTTCGTACTACTACAGCCAGCCCTTTTTCGAGGCCAGCGGCAACCTGAAGATGGATGGCAAGACCTATCGGGTCAGCGGTCACGCCTGGCTGGACCGGGAATGGAGCAGCCAGCCATTGACCGCCAACCAGTCCGGCTGGGACTGGTTATCCCTGCATCTGGACGACGGCGAACGCGTGATGCTGTATCGCATGCGCCACAAGAGCGGCGAGCCTTACCTGAGCGGCACCTGGATCGATGCCGACGGCAAGACCCAAAGCCTGCACGCCGGTGATATCGACATGAAGCCGATGAACGAAACCGAAGTCGCCGGACGACGTCTGCCCACCCGCTGGTCGATCAAGATTCCCGGCAGGCATCTGGATATCAGCACCGAGGCCCTGAACCCGCAGGCCTGGATGGGTGTGAGCATTCCTTACTGGGAGGGGCCGGTGAAGGTCAGTGGCAGTCAGAGTGGCGTCGGGTATCTGGAGATGACGGGTTATTGAAAGCAGATGAAGTGTGAGGGAGCTTGCTCGCGACGCCACGTATATCCTGAAAAAATTCGTCGTTTTCAAGGAGCTCTTCGCGACCAGGGTCGATCCCAGAGGACATCTGTGCCAGCAAGCTATCCCCTGCTTTTCCGCGCATGCACCGCCTGCTTATAACCGATTGATCTAAAACTCCCACAACGCCTCCGGGTCAGTTTCTGGGTGACTGCACTTTTCAGTCACCTCCCCAACGGAAACCCGGTAAGGAATTATGTGCGGATTAGCAGGTGAATTACGTTTCGACCAACAACCAGCGGATCTGGCCGCTGTTGAACGCATTACCCACAACCTGGCGCCTCGCGGCCCGGATGCCTGGGGCTTTCACAGTCAGGGGCCGATTGCACTGGGCCATCGACGACTGAAAATCATGGACCTGTCCGACGGTTCGGCACAGCCCATGATCGACAGTCATCTGGGCCTGTCCATGGCCTTCAATGGCGCTATCTACAACTTCCCCGAATTGCGCGCCGAGCTGGAAGGTCTGGGTTACCAGTTCCATTCCGGTGGCGACACCGAAGTGTTGCTCAAGGGCTATCACGCCTGGGGCGCGGATATGCTGCCCAAGCTCAATGGCATGTTCGCATTCGCCATCTGGGAGCGCGACTCTCAGCAGTTGTTCATCGCCCGTGACCGTCTGGGCGTCAAGCCGCTGTATCTGTCGCACACCGACAAGCGCCTGCGTTTTGCATCGACGCTGCCAGCCCTGCTCAAGGGTGGCGATATCAGCCCGATGCTCGACCCGATTGCCCTCAATCACTACCTGAACTTCCATGCCGTGGTGCCAGCACCGCGCACGCTGCTGGCCGGTGTCGAGAAACTGCCGCCTGCCACCTGGATGCGGGTCTACGCCAACGGCACGATCGAGCAGCAGACCTGGTGGACCCTGCCCTATGGTCCTCATGACGACGAGAAGCACCTGACACTGGAAGACTGGCGCGACCGCGTGCTGGACAGCACCCGTGAAGCGGTAGCGATTCGTCAGCGTGCGGCTGTGGATGTGGGCGTGCTGCTTTCCGGCGGTGTCGACTCGAGCATGCTGGTGGGCCTGTTGCGCGAAGTCGGCGTCGAAGACCTGTCGACCTTTTCCATCGGCTTTCAGGATGCCGGCGGCGAGCGCGGCGACGAGTTCCAGTATTCGGACCTGATCGCCAGGCATTACGGCACCCGTCACCATCAATTGCGCATTCAGGAAAGCGAGATCATCGAGCAATTGCCAGCGGCCTTCCGGGCCATGAGCGAGCCGATGGTCAGCCATGACTGCATCGCGTTCTATCTGCTGTCACGGGAAGTGGCCAAGCACTGCAAGGTGGTGCAGAGCGGCCAGGGCGCGGACGAGCTGTTTGCCGGTTATCACTGGTATCCGCAGGTCGATGGTGCCAGCGATCCGGTCGCAGCCTATCGCGCAGCGTTCGTGGACCGCAGCTACGACGAATACACCGCGACCGTACAGTCCAGGTGGCTGACCGCCACTGACGCGGCAGGTGATTTCGTACGCGATCACTTTGCCCAGCCCGGTGCCACCGCAGCCGTCGACAAAGCCTTGCGCCTGGACAGCACCGTGATGCTGGTCGAAGACCCGGTCAAGCGAGTGGACAACATGACCATGGCCTGGGGCCTGGAAGCACGGACACCGTTTCTCGACTATCGTCTGGTCGAGTTGTCTGCACGCATTCCCGGTCAGTTCAAACTGCCCGATGGCGGCAAGCATGTCCTGAAGGAAGCAGCGCGACTGGTCATCCCTTCCGAGGTGATCGACCGCAAGAAAGGCTACTTCCCGGTGCCGGGCCTCAAGCATCTGCAGGGCGATACCCTCAACTGGGTACGCGATCTGCTGCTGGACCCCAGTCAGGATCGAGGCCTGTTCAACCCGTCGATGATCGACACACTGTTGACCAACCCTCAAGGCCAACTCACGCCGTTACGCGGCTCCAAGCTGTGGCAGTTGGCAGCGCTGAATCTGTGGCTCAGCGAACAAGGACTCTGATCGATGAAACACAATGCGACGGCTTACAGCCAACGATTGTTGCGCACACAGTCGCCCTCCTATGAACGTCTGCAAGCGCGCTTCGCCGAAGACGGCAATCAGCCGGACAACGAGCAACTGGCATTGCACTGCGGCTGGGGCCGCCTGCTGATCGGTCATACCTACCCCGACGCCGCCGCACTGGCCCAGGAGCTGCTCAACGAAAAGGCCGGGGAACGCGATATCGCGCTGTACGTGGCTGCGCCCCAGCAAGTGCTGGCGCAGTCGCCGCAGCAGTTGTTCCTCGATCCGTCCGATACGCTGCGCCTGTGGTTCAGCGATTATCGTCCGGCGCAGCGGGTTTTCCGTGGCTTTCGTATCCGTCGGGCTCAGAGCGAAGCCGACTGGCAGGCCATCAACAATCTGTATCTGGCGCGGGGCATGCTGCCCATCGATCCGACCTTGCTGACGCCACGCCATCAGGGTGGTCCGGTCTACTGGCTGGCCGAGGATGAACGCAGCAATGCGGTGATCGGCAGTGTCATGGGCCTGAATCACCAGAAGGCGTTCAATGACCCGGAAAACGGCAGCAGCCTGTGGTGTCTGGCGGTGGACCCGCAATGCACACGCCCCGGTGTGGGGGAAGTGCTGGTGCGTCACCTGATCGAGCATTTCATGAGCCGAGGCTTGAGCTATCTCGATCTGTCGGTGCTGCATGACAACGAACAGGCCAAGGCGCTGTATGCCAAGCTGGGCTTTCGCAACCTGCCGACCTTCGCCATCAAGCGCAAGAACGGCATCAATGAGTCGCTGTTCCTGGGGCCTGGCCCTCAGGCGGGCTTCAACCCTTATGCGCGAATCATCGTTGAAGAAGCACATCGGCGCGGCATTGATGTGCAGGTCGATGATGCCGACGCGGGCCTGTTCACGCTGAGTTACGGCGGACGTCGCATTCGCTGCCGTGAATCCCTGAGCGACCTGACCAGCGCGGTCAGCATGACGCTGTGCCAGGACAAGAGCCTGACCCACAAGGCCCTCAAGGCCGCCGGCCTGAATGTGCCTGCCCAGCAGCGGGTGGGCAGTGCCGATGACAATCTGGCCTTCCTCGAAGAGCACGGGCGGATTGTGGTCAAGCCGCTGGATGGCGAGCAAGGCAACGGCGTGGCCGTGGACCTGCGCACCTTCGATGAAGTGCAGAACGCTATCGAGTGCGCCCGCCAGTTCGACAGCCGCGTGATCCTGGAAAGCTTCCACGAAGGCCTGGACCTGCGCATCGTGGTCATCGGTTTTGAAGTGGTGGCTGCTGCGATTCGCCATCCTGCCGAAATCATCGGCAACGGTCGCCATACCATCCGCCAGCTGATCGAAGCTCAGAGCCGCCGTCGCTCGGCCGCCACCGACGGTGAAAGCAAGATCCCGATGGACGAGGAAACCGAACGCACGGTTCGCGATGCGGGCTATGACTATTCCAGCATCCTGCCGATGGATCAGCGTCTGGCCGTGCGTCGCACCGCCAATCTGCACACCGGCGGCTGCCTCGAAGACGTCACCGCGATTCTGCACCCGGTCCTCAGCGACGCCGCTGTACGTGCCGCCCGGGCGCTGGACATTCCGGTCGTCGGCCTGGACCTGATGGTGCCTGCCGCCGACCAGCCCGAATACGTGTTCATCGAGGCCAACGAGCGCGTCGGCCTCGCCAACCATGAACCTCAACCCACTGCCGAACGTTTCGTCGATCTATTGTTTCCGCACAGCCTGCCTGTGCATGGTTGAACCCTGGCTGCAAGTTTCAAGCATCAAGCTGCAAGCAAGTGCACTAACCTGCTTGTAGCTTGCAGCTTGAGGCTTGCAACTGTTTTTAAAGGAACCCCTCCATGCCTGTTGAAAAAATTCCCGATCCGGATCTCAACTACCTGCAGAAAGTCCTGCTGGAGATGCTGGCCATTCCGAGCCCTACGGGTTTTACCGACACCATCGTGCGCTATGTCGCCGAACGCCTGGAAGAACTGGGCATTCCGTTCGAACTCACTCGACGCGGCACCATACGTGCCACGCTCAAAGGCAAGCAGAGCAGCCCCGACCGTGCCGTTTCGGCGCATCTGGACACCATTGGTGCCAGTGTTCGCGAGGTCAAGGACAACGGACGCCTGGCGTTGTCGGCTGTCGGTTGCTGGTCCAGCCGCTTTGCCGAAGGCAGCCGGGTCAGCGTGTTCACCGACACCGGCGTGATCCGTGGCAGCGTGTTGCCGCTGATGGCCTCCGGTCACGCATTCAATACCGCAGTGGATGAAATGCCCATCAGTTGGGAACATGTCGAACTGCGCCTGGATGCCTATTGCACCACCCGCGCCGACTGCGAATCCCTGGGTATCAATATCGGTGACTTCGTGGCTTTCGATCCGTTGCCGGAGTTCACTGAAAGCGGCCATATCAGCGCCCGCCACCTGGACGACAAGGCGGGTGTCGCGGCACTGCTGGCCGCGCTCAAATCGATTGTCGACAGCGGCGAAGAGCCACTGATCGACTGCCATCCGCTGTTCACCATCACCGAGGAAACCGGCACCGGTGCAGCGGGCGTATTGCCCTGGGACGTGAGCGAGTTCGTCGGTATCGATATCGCTCCGGTCGCCGCCGGCCAGCACTCCAGCGAACATGCGGTAAGCGTGGCGATGCAGGATTCGGGCGGGCCTTACGACTACCACCTCTCCCGACATCTGCTGCGCCTGGGTGTCGATAATGAGTTGCCCGTGCGCCGCGATATCTTTCGCTATTACTACAGCGATGCCCATTCGGCGGTGACGTCGGGCAATGATATCCGCACTGCCCTGCTGGCCTTTGGTTGCGATGCCACCCATGGCTATGAACGCACCCATATCGACAGCCTTGCGGCCCTGAGCAAACTGCTGGGTGCCTACATGCTCAGCCCACCGGTATTCGCCAGCGACGCAAAACCGGCCCAGACTTCACTGGAGCGTTTCAGTCATCAGATCGAACACGACGCCCAGATGGAGTCAGACACCCGCGTGCCTCCCGTGGACAGCCTGATCGGGCAGAATCGCGAAGAAGCGTGATTCTCTGAATAGAGGCACGGTAGCTGTGGAAGCGAGCTTGCTCGCGAAGAGGTCTTTGAAAACAATGATGTTTTCTGAATCCGACCGCGTCGCGAGCAAGCGCCCTCCCACAAGTTGGCCACCGCTACGGTAGTGAGCAATTCATTCGCGAAAAAGCCTATCATCGCGGGCTACCGATACGAGAACCAGCATGCTGATCCCTTACGACCAACTCGAACCCGACACCCTCACCCGCCTGATCGAAGACTTCGTGACCCGCGACGGCACGGACAATGGCGACGAAACGCCTCTGCAAACCCGCGTGCTGCGCGTACGTCATGCCTTGAGCAAAGGCCAGGCGGTGATTTTCTTCGACCTCGAAAGCCAGCAGTGCCAGTTGATGCCAAAGCATGATGTGCCCAAGGAGTATTTCGACTGAGACTCAGGCCGCAGGCGACTCGGTAGAGGCTGCCTGCTGCGAGAGCTTTCTGGCAATGCGTCGGAACACTTCGGCGCGGTGGATCTTGATGTCTTTGGGCGCATCGATCCCGAGCCTGACCTGATTGCCGTTCACCCCGAGAATTTGCACGGTGATGTTGTCACCGATGGAAAACGACTCGCCGATTTCCCGCGTCAATACCAGCATTGTTCTGCCTCTCTTGTCATTGCAAAGAATGCAGAGTGCGCCCCCGAAAAGGTCGCTTCAATGAGGTAGCTGTAAATCAGTAATGCCCTTCAAGCTCGCCAGAACACGCTGTCGGAAACGTCTTACTTGCAGACCAAACAAGTAGGAAAAATGCCAGATATCCGACAATCAGGACGCCGACCACCTTGGCCCCAGAAGAATGATCGTCGCGCCAATGACGCACAAGGCAACGCCGAGCCAGTCGCTGCTCAAAGGCCTGACCCGCTCGACCACGCCCAGCCAGGCAATCGATGCAATGATGTAAATCCCGCCATAAGCCGCATAGGCACGGCCAGCGTAGGCCGCTTCAATACGGGTCAGCAACAGAGCGAAGACGGTCAGGCTGATCAGTGCCGGAATGACCCACAAGGCACTCTTGCCCTGGCGCAGCCACAGCCAGAATGCATAACAGCCGAAGATCTCGAACAGGGCCGCGAGGAAAAACCAGAAGTAATTGAGCACGCCAGGCCTCGTCAGTCAGGGTTTGAATGGCGGCACCCTATCAGAAAACGGCTTTCCTGACCCCGACCATCAAACCCTGACTGGCAACGATTCAGGCCTTCGTCTGCCGTGCCTTGGCGCGCATCTTGGCGCACATGGTGGTCATCTCGTCATAGAGCGCCTGGGGATGCTTGCGTTTCAATGTCCAGGCATCACGCCCCTGCTCATGGGGCAGGATCATGAATTCACCCTTGGCGACTTCGTCGAAGATGTAATCGGCAATGTCACTGGCGCTGATGGGCGAGCTTTCCAGCAGCTTGCCGACCTGGGCTTTCATGGCCGGGGTCGGGCCGCGGAAGGAGTCCAGCAGGTTGGTCTGAAAGAACGACGGACAGACCACATGCACGCCGACGCCCTGCTCGGTCAATTCCACCAGCAGGCTTTCCGACAACGCCACCACTCCCGCCTTGGCGACGTTGTAGTTGCTCATGGCCGGCCCCTGCATCAGGGCAGCCATGGAGGCGATATTGATGATCTTGCCCTTGCTGGCCTCAAGCAGCGGCAGGAATGCCTTGCAGCCCTTGACCACACCCATGAGGTTGATTGCGATCTGCCAGTCCCAATCCTCCAGGGACAATTCGCTGAAGAAACCTCCCGACGCTACACCGGCATTGTTGACGATGATATCGATGCCGCCGAAGCGCTCTTCGCAGGCTTGCGCCAGGGCCATGAGCTGGCTGTAGTCCCGCACATCACAGCGCTGGGTAAAGCCATCGCCACCGGCTTCGCGCACCAGGGACAGGGTTTCCTGCAAACCGGCCTCGTTGACGTCGGACAGTGCCAGACGCCAGCCTTCGCGAGCCCAGCGCAGTGCAATTTCACGGCCCAGACCAGAGCCCGCGCCAGTAATCATGATGCGATTTTGCATAGAGAGTGCCTTGTGGTTTGCAGGACGTTGGCTGGAGTGTAATCACAGCTGACGGTCTCCAATGCCTCCATCAAGACGCTGAATGCCGGTCCCTCATGTCTGCCTGATACGACGCACGAAACGGATCAGCAGCCAGCCATAGATCGCGGCATTGATCGATACCACCACCGCACCCAGCCACAACTGGATCTGCGGCGTCAGTGCTGGCGGGTAGATCAGCGGAATCAGGTAATGCTCGATGAAGCCGCCGTCATACCCCTGCTGACCGGCCTTGTGGCGCAGGAAGTTTTCCAGTGGCGTCAGCGGACAATACAGGTGAAAGAACTCCACCGAGGCGCCCCACAGCATGGCCGGGACATGCAGAAAACCTGTCCACGGCCTGCGCAGCACCCACAACCCGCCAAACAGCACGAACAGAATAAACAGCAGATGAAACACCACCACGATATCCGCAGCGAATCGGTAAAGCATGGATGCAGCCCTGTGTAAAAGTTCCATTGTTTTCAGGTCCTACATGGCTTCATGAAACAGCTGAGTGCGTCATGTAAAACCTGAAAAGTTCAATAATAATCACCGGCAAAAACCAGACTACAGATAAAGCAATAAAACCATAAGCAATTGAAATTAAAGGAATTTTATAGAAAATCAAAAACCCATGAAATATTTAGAACCTTTCAGGATTTGCAACAGTCGGATAATTCAAGCAGCGAAAATCATATACCTGCTGAACACGGTTTCAACTGCAAACGCCATTCGACACTGACGAAAAGAAGGAACTCATCATGGGCATAAGCACGATTCTTATCATCGTACTGATTCTGATCCTGATCGGTGGTCTGCCGGTCTTCCCGCACTCCCGTAACTGGGGCTATGGTCCTTCGGGTGTAGTGGGTACGATCCTGGTCATTCTGTTGGTGCTGGTATTGCTTGGCAGGATATGACCTTATCGGTCCCCCAATGAAAAAGCAGCCCGAAGGGGCTGCTTTTTTTATTGCCGATGAAACCCAAGCTTAGTGTGACACTGCACCGCTGGCACCCAGGCCAGTCTGCGAACGGACGAATTGCGGGTAGAACAGCGCACGCTCTTCGTCTGCTGCCTTGGACTTGTCGGTAATCGAGAAGAACCAGATACCGATGAAGGCGATGATGATGGAGAACAGCGCCGGATACTCGTACGGGAAGATGGCTTTAGGGTTATGCAGAATCTGCACCCAGATGGTCGGACCCAGCACCATCAGCACGACCGCACTGATCAGTCCCATCCAGCCGCCAATCATGGCGCCACGAGTAGTCAGGTTTTTCCAGTACATCGAGAGCAGCAGAACCGGGAAGTTACAGCTGGCCGCGATGGAGAACGCCAGGCCGACCATGAACGCGATGTTCTGGCTTTCGAAGGCGATACCCAACAGGATGGCCACGACCGCCAGGGCGATAGTCGTCATCTTGGAAACGCGGATCTCGTCTTTCTCGTTGGCCTTGCCTTTCTTGATCACGCTGGCATACAGGTCATGGGACACTGCCGACGCACCGGCCAGGGTCAGGCCCGCAACCACCGCCAGGATCGTGGCGAATGCCACCGCCGAGATGAAGCCCAGGAACAGACTGCCACCTACCGCGTTGGACAGATGCACCGCCGCCATGTTGTTACCGCCGATCAAGGCGCCTGCTGCATCCTTGAACGCCGGGTTGGTGCTGACCAGCAGGATCGCGCCAAAACCGATGATGAAGGTCAGGATGTAGAAGTAGCCGATGAAACCGGTGGCGTAGAACACCGACTTGCGGGCTTCCTTGGCATCGCTCACGGTGAAGAAGCGCATCAGGATGTGTGGCAGACCGGCAGTACCGAACATCAGGGCCAGGCCGAGGGAGAACGCCGAGATCGGGTCTTTCACCAGACCGCCGGGGCTCATGATCGCCTCACCTTTGGGGTGAACCTTGACCGCTTCGGAGAACAGCATGTTGAAGTCGAAGTTGACGTGCTTCATGACCATCAGCGCCATGAACGAGGCACCCGACAGCAGCATCACAGCCTTGATGATCTGTACCCAGGTGGTCGCCAGCATGCCGCCGAACAGCACATACAGGCACATCAGGATACCGACCAGAATCACCGCCACGGTGTAATCCAGACCGAACAGCAACTGGATCAGCTTGCCGGCACCGACCATCTGGGCAATCAGGTAGAACGCCACCACCACCAGCGAACCGCAGGCGGACAGGGTGCGAATCTCTTTCTGCTTCAGGCGATAGGAGGCCACGTCGGCGAAGGTGTACTTGCCCAGGTTACGCAGGCGTTCGGCGATCAGGAACAGAATGATCGGCCAGCCCACCAGGAAGCCGATCGAGTAGATCAGGCCGTCGTAGCCGGAGGTGTAGACCAGTGCGGAAATACCCAGGAAGGACGCCGCCGACATGTAGTCGCCCGCAATCGCAAGGCCGTTCTGGAAACCGGTGATCTTGCCGCCTGCGGCATAGTAGTCGGAAGCCGAGTTGTTTTTCTTGGATGCCCAGTAGGTGATGTAGAGGGTGAACGCCACGAACATGACGAACATGATGATCGCCGGTACGTTCAAAGGCTGCTTCTGCACCGCCCCGGTAAGGGCGTCGGCTGCCATGAGAGAAGGCGCGAATGCTGCAAGGGCCAGAGCCGCAGAGAGACGACGGATCATTGCTGAATCTCCTTGAGAATTGCAGTGTTCAGCTCGTCGAACTCACCGTTGGCACGGCGTACGTAGATCCCCGTCAGAATGAAAGCCGAGATGATCAGGCCGATCCCTATCGGCATGCCCCACGTAATGGTTGAAGTCGCACTGATCTTGGCTCCCAGAATATGAGGTCCATACGCAATCAAGAGAATGAATGCGGCATAGAGCCCGAGCATGATCGCCGAAAGAATCCAGGCGAACCGCTCTCTTTTGGAAACCAGCTCCTTGAAGCGCGGGCTGTTTTGAATCGAGAGGTAAATGCTGTCGTTCATTGTTTTTGTCCTCGCAGCACAGATGAGTTGTCACGTCTTCAACTTTAGTCAGGTCCGGCACGTACTCCAGACGACCTTAGTATTAGAACGACATTAATCATTGAAGCACTTCGAGGGACTTTTGCCGGTTCGCGTCGAACCCGCATAAACAAAAGGCCATCAGCCGGAAGTGGCAGATGGCCTTGAGAGAAGCGATACAGAGGCTTCGGCGTTATTTGGCAGTCCATGCAGCGACACGGTCAGGGTGCTTGGCCACCCAGTCCTTCGCCGCGGCATCGGGTTTGGCACCTTCCTGGATTGCCAGCATCACTTCACCGATTTCGTCCTTGGATTCCCACTGGAATTTTTTCAGGAAGGCAACGACGTCAGGTGCTTTCTTCTCCAGGCTCAGGCTGGCAACGTTGTCGACGGTTTCAGCAGCGCCGTATACGCTTTTCGGGTCTTCAAGAAAACGCAGCTTCCATTTGGCGAACATCCAGTGCGGCACCCAGCCGGTCACCACGATGGACTCCTTGCGTTTCTCGGCACGGGTCAGCTCGGCAATCATCCCGGCTCCCGAACTGGCTTGCAGCTTGTAACCGTCCAGGGCGTAGTCCTTGATGGCCTGATCGGTCTTGAGCATCACGCCCGAGCCGGCATCGATCCCGGTGATTTTCTTCTTGAAGGAATCATCGGTCTTGAGGTCTTCGATGGACTGGGCCTTGACGTACTCCGGCACGATCAGGCCGATCTTGGCGTCCTTGAAGTTCGGGCCGTAGTTCACGACCTGATCCTTGTATTTGGCGTAGTACTCACCATGAGTGCCTGGCAGCCAGGCCGACAGCATCATGTCCAGCTTGTCGGTGGCCACTGCCTGCCACATGATCCCGGCCGCAACGGATTGCAACTTGACGTCATAGCCCAGTTTTTCCTTGAGCACTTCAGCGGCTACGTGGGTCGTGGCGACACTGTCGGACCAGCCTTCGACGTAGCCGATGGTCAATGTCTTGGTTTCAGCAATGGCCAGCGTGGAGCTGACGGCCAGTACCAGCACGGCACCTGCCCCCAGAATTTTTCGCATATTCATCATCACTTCCCCGGAAGTTGCGCACCGACGGATGTCGGGCCGCATTAACGTTGTTTTTCAGAGTCGCCCGCCATGCCCGGCTTTGGGGCAGACGGTGCCCTTCACGTTTCAGTCGTGCTCGCCCGCCATGACAGGCATCGCATCGACCTCTCGATAATCAACCGGGCAGCAGATCGGACATGCTCTGTCAGCGACACGGAGGAACCGGGAAACGACATCACACAGCCATCAGCGACAATGCCAGCGAAAAGCGTCGGCAAAGCCATCCGGATTTTGCGTGAAACAAAAAATGCGATGCGCCTGGATCCCTTGCAGGATCGGGAGTACGGAATAGACCGCTGCCCCGTTCTGGTTCACCAGGAGATGGGAAACAGAATGTGTTACCGCCTATAACCGACTGCTCCGCAAGACGGGTAACACGGAAACAATCCTGCCGCCCTTCTCTCTCGGCCTCGGTCATGGAGGTTTTCAAGCCATTGTTTTTAAAGGAATTTAAAAAGTTGGCACAGCTTCTGCTACATCTTCGGTACAACAAGAATAAAAACAAGTATCAAACCAACAAGAACAACACGAAACGGCTCTGACATAACAAGAACAACACGGACAGAGGCGCAGCTAACAGATTTTTTTGGAGTGGATAGGCTTTACAGGGACCTCGGAAACGAGAGGCCTCGCAACCGGACAGAGAACAATAAAACTACCTTCAGGTAGCTTCCCGTACCGGCTGGACCATGACGTTGTGCAGACCCATGGTTAAAGTGAATCAGCGCTCAAAAAAATACGTTTGCTCTTGATCCCGGATGGGGATCACACAAGAACGCAGTAAAGGGACTGGTCGCCAAAAACAAGAACAGGCCGCCCTATAAAAATAAAAAGAGCAGGCAAAAACACATTGGAGGAGAGCTCAGGCTCTCCTTTCGTGTTTCCGGGCGATGGGAATTCGCCAGACACGCCACTCCCCCTTCCTGCAACAAAAAAGCACAGACCTACATTCCAGGGTCCACAGAACGTGTATTGTTTCGCTGGTTTTACAAAGGTTCGCTCGTTCATACGGCACTTTGGCACTACACCGGTGGTCATAGGCTCCGTATCTCACCAGCACTTCTTTCCCAAGGGATTTAGTCATGTTCCGTTTTCTGCGCTTCGCTACCGTTTTAGGTGGCTTATGTTTGAGTGCGTCCGCTCTGGCGACCAACATTGATCCCGCCACCTATGGCTATCCGCTGACTAATCCTTTCGAAGCGACCATCGCGACCACGCCACCGGACATGCGCCCTGAACTGCCTGACGACGAAGATATCGATCAGGACGTCTACACACTCAATCTGCACCCGGAACGCGAATTCATCCTGCCGGACAATTTCTGGGCCGTAAAAAAGCTGAGCTATCGCGTGGCCAGGCAAGACCATGCCGCTCCCCTGATCTTCCTGATTGCCGGGACAGGCGCACCTTATAACAGCACCCTCAATGAGTTCCTGAAGAAGCTGTATTACGGCGCGGGCTATCACGTCGTGCAGTTGTCTTCGCCCACCAGCTACGACTTCATGAGTTCGGCTTCGCGCTTTGCCACGCCCGGGATCTCCACGGAAGATGCCGAGGACCTGTATCGCGTAATGCAAGCCATCCGCGCCCAGCAGGCAGACTTGCCGGTGACCGAGTATTACCTGACCGGTTACAGCCTCGGCGCACTCAATGCGGCCTTCGTCAGCAAGCTGGATGAAACCCGCCGCAGCTTCAACTTCAAGAAAGTCCTGCTGCTCAACCCGCCGGTAAACCTTTATACGTCCATTACCAATCTGGACAAGCTGGTACAGACCAACGTCAAGGGCATCAACGACACCACCACATTCTATGAGCTGGTACTGGCCAAGCTGACGCGCTACTTCCGCCAGAAAGGCTACATCGATCTCAACGATGCGTTGCTCTATGACTTCCAGCAGTCCAAGCAGCACCTGACCAATGAACAGATGGCAATGCTGATCGGCACCTCGTTCCGCTTTTCGTCGGCCGACATTGCATTCACCTCCGACCTGATCAACCGTCGCGGCCTGATCACTCCGCCCAAGTTTCCGATTACCGAAGGCACCAGCCTGACGCCGTTCCTCAAGCGCGCCATGCAATGCGACTTCGACTGCTACCTGACAGAGCAGGTCATCCCCATGTGGCGTGCCCGCACCGATGGCGGCAGCCTGTTGCAACTCGTGGATCAGGTCAGCCTGTATGCACTCAAGGATTACCTGCACAGCAGCACCAAGATCTCGGTCATGCATAACGCCGACGACGTGATTCTGGGCTCCGGCGATCTGGGCTTCCTGCGCAAGACTTTCGGTGATCGCCTGACCGTTTACCCATACGGCGGCCATTGCGGCAACATCAATTACCGCGTCAACAGTGACGCCATGCTGGAGTTCTTCCGTGGCTAAACGTCTTTTACTCCTTGCCGCCCTGCTGTGTGCAGGCACCGCCCAGGCCGCTGACGCAGACAGCAACAAGGCCCAGCATCCCGCTACCGTGGTGCGCACCCTCGATGCCGATGGCTTCACCCAGCCGCTGAAGTCCCTGCAATTCAACCCGGGCCTGGACCAGCGCGAATTCGAACGTGCGTCCATCAACGCCCTGGAAGTCTACGACCCGCTGGAGTCCTGGAACCGTCGGGTCTACCACTTCAACTACCGTTTCGATGAGTGGGTCTTCCTGCCCACAGTCAACGGTTACCGCTACATCACCCCGAGTTTCGTGCGCAGCGGCGTCAGCAACTTCTTCAGTAACCTGGGCGACGTGTCCAATCTGCTGAACAGCCTGCTGCAGTTCAAGGGCCAGCGCTCGATGCAGACCACGGGTCGTCTGTTGCTCAACACCACCATCGGCATCGCCGGCCTGTGGGACCCGGCCACCATGATGGGTCTGCCACGTCAGACCGAAGACTTCGGCCAGACCCTGGGCTTCTATGGCGTACCGGCAGGCCCTTATCTGGTGCTGCCGCTGTTCGGCCCTTCGAACCTGCGTGATACCGGCGGCCTGGTGTTCGACTACGCCGCCGAAACGCAGATCAACTTCCTGAACGTGGCCGAGGTCAGCAGCGACCACCCGGAAATCACCCTGCTGCGCGCCATCGACCGCCGCTATGTCACCAGCTTCCGCTATGGACAGCTGAACTCGCCGTTCGAGTACGAAAAGGTCCGCTACGTCTATACAGAATCGCGCAAGTTGCAGATTGCCGAGTAAGCGGATGCATGAACGAAAACGGCCAGTCCGGTGTAATCGGGCTGGCCGTTTTTCATTTGTACAGGCTCGACTTCGCATCGGTTCAGGTACAGGATCACCTCCTTTTCATCAGCGTTGAGGCCTCATGCAGCCGTCAATCATGATAATGGCTCTGGTAGCTGGCCTGATCCTGTCGGGCTGCGCCAGCCAGCAGGAAAAGCTCCACTCATGGGCTCAGGCCAGAGGCGCAGAAGCCAGCGTGCTCGAAACCCGCACCTTTGCACTGCAAATCGTTACGCCTCGCGCTCTGCCCAAGGGCGGTCGATTGAGCATTTTCATCGAAGGGGATGGCCGAGCCTGGGCAACGGGCAGCCAGCCAAGCCTCGATCCTTCGCCACGGCAAACAGACATGGCCCGCCTGGCCATGGACCCGGATCACGCCGGAGCATACGTTGCCAGACCTTGCCAGTTTGTGAGGTCCAGAGCTTGCGTCAGTGAGGTGTGGACAGATGCCAGGTTCAGCCAGAACGTCATTGAAGCGTTCAACGACGTGATCGACCAATTGAAGAATCGCTACCACGCCTCTTCGATCGAGTTGATCGGCTATTCGGGAGGTGCTGCGGTCGCGTTATTGATCGCAGAAGGGCGAGATGACATTGCGCAGATCCAGACCATCGCCGGGAATGTCGACCCTCATGGCTGGGTCGCGCTGCATGGGCTTTCTCCTTTGAAAGGTTCGCTGGACCCGTTGGCAAACAGCCTGCGACTCAAACAGATTGCGCAACGGCACTTCATTGGAACAACCGATACCGTTGTGCCGCCCGTACTGCTGACAGGTTTTCTCGCCAGAACCCAGCCTGATTGCAGTGAAGTCATCAGCCTGCCGGCTTCCCATGCAACGCTAATGGAGGCCGTTGATGGGCGAATGCTTTCCCGCCCGATTCAGTGTCGATCAGACTGATGCCGATCAGTCACTTCATGTGTACTGAAGTCGCCAGCAAGCTGCCTCCCACAAAGTGATGACCTTAAGCGCTTGAGCAGAGCAGCCTTCCAAGCACTGCAAAGGCTGCCTGCTCCCGCCAGAACGCGAATATCAGAACGCGTAACGCGCCTTGAACATCAGGGTTTCAGCGTCGTAGCCCGAACGGCCCTGATAGGTGTAGCTGGTCCCCAGTGTCAGTGCGCTGATGGCATAACTCAAACCCACTGAACCTTCGTAACTGTCACGAGCCGGTTTGGCCCCCGTGACCACGAAACTCGAACCACCCTGAGCAAATGCCGAGGTCTGGCTGATACGGTCACCGATCAGGTCGTGATACGCCATCAGGGTCAGTTCAGGCGTCAGCGTACCGCCGAGCAAAGGAGCCTCGCTGGCAACCCGCAAACCGGCACCAACCTCCCCGGTTTCAAAACGCTGGTCATTGTTGCGCAACGCTGCAGTCGAACCGTGTTCGGTATAGGCATCGACCTGTACGTTGGAATACCGGGCGGCAACACGCGGTTCCAGCAACACATGATCGTTGAGTCGCAAGCCATAGCCGGCCAGGGTACCGATGCTCAGGACATCACTGTCGAAATTGCCCTTGGCCAGGGTGCCAGCTACATAGCGGCGACTGTCGTTATCATTGCGCCCATAGGAAACACTGCCCTGGGCAAACCAGTTGCCCTTGTCCCAACTGCCATACAGCGACAGCGCATTACCCTGGACATCGGTCTTGTAGCCGATGTCGGAGGTCGCATTGGCATTCACATAGGAGTAGGCAAAGCCCAGGGTCGCCCCCGAGGAGAACCGACCATCGACGCCTACTGCAACGCCACTGGCATTGGCCGAGTAGCCTTCCACACCACCGCGGCTGTCCTGATCCATATTGCTGTTCAATGCCTGCATCCATACGCCGGTATCGGACAGTTCATCACCTGAAGAAAGGCCACTGCGCAATCCCGTCATCCGGGTATCGAGTGCCGATCTGCTGGCCCCCTGCCCGGCCAGGGCCGCATCCACTCCGCCACGGCTGACGTCGGGCGACAGGCGTTTGCCCAGTTCAGCCAGTTCCTGCGCAGTGCTGGCATTGGCGAACGACTGGAACACCCGATCATTGCTGTCGAGCTGGCCAATGACGTTGTTCTTGAAGCGGTTGATCAGACCTTGTGTACGCTGGTCGCCACCAGAGCTGTCCAGCTCCTGACTCACCTGCTGGTCGGATTTGAGCCTGACCACGGCAGACACAGCATCGGCATCGACGCTGTAGCTGGCAACATCAAGCAAGGCGGAAGCGCTGTTCACGCTCAAGCCGCTGTTCTGCACACTGGCAGCCGACAGCAGGGCGTAAGTCTTACCCTCGGCGACAGGAGTAAAATCACCGGGGTTGGCGCTCAGGGTGATACGCGAACCGGGTGCAAAAGTCGCAGCACCGGCAACGCTCAGATAGGGCGTGGTATTCACGACGCTATCGGACAATCGCATATCCAGTGCCCCCTGATTCGCAAGCTGCAGATTCCCGGTGATGGAACTGCCCGGACGATCCAGATTCAGGGAACCACCTTGCTGCACGACGACATTGCTGTCGATGATCGCGCCCTTGAATGTCGCCACACCCTGAACATTCACGGCGGCCATATCAAGCAGATCGCCACGAATCTCGCCACCGGACCAGTTCAGCGTGGCCAGGTTACGACCACGGATGGCAGCGCCGAAATCACTGGCGATCAGCCCTGCTCTCTGATTGATTTCAAAACCGACGGGCAAGGCATCTCTCGTCACCACAATCGCATCACCCTGAGAGGTAATGGTTCCGGTGTTTACGATGCCTCTTGAACCGGAAGCATTGGTAGTCGTGAAATCGGTACCTTGAACCATGATGGCGTGTGCATCATTGTCCCCGGACGCACTGATACGACCGCTGTTATGCAGGACATCGAGCGTACCATCCCACAACGCTATGCCTTCGGAGGCATTACCCCGGGCAATGATCGAACCGCTGTTTTCGACGTGCAGCGGCATTGATGGGGCTTCCAGATCCAGGCCAATGGAGTTGTCACCCACGACCAGGATGGAACCCGAGTTAAGCAGCCTCCCTCCCACGCTGAACATTACAGGACCATGCCAATTCATGATCAGGCCAACAGCATCCTCACTGCGCACTTCAATGGAACCCGAATTGATAAAGTCACCGGCGATTTGTGTGCCATGCAGGTAAATGCCTTTTGCTCCGTTGAACAGGCTTGGTGCGCTGTCTTCAACGACCAGGATCTTGCCGGCATTGACGACAGAACCTGTGACAATGATGTTACTGATCTCGATACCACCGCCCCTGTTGGCTCTTTGAAGCGTGATAGAGCCCTCGTTGCGCAGATCACCGTCAATCGAACCGCCACCACCGGGGCCGTTGGCTCCAACGGTGATAGGGTTGAACATTGTGCCGAACTCCAACGCACTGACAGCGAAACCACCCGCATCGATGGTAATGTCCGCGGCGTTGATGAACGAACCGCTCAGTGCAGAATTACTGAACTGAAAGACTCTTTCATTCGTGGACGATTGCAGCGAAACCTGACCGGTCAGGTTGACCCCGCCGCTCAAGGTCTGATTGTTCAGCGCATTACGCCCCTGACTGACGTCGTAATCCAGCGCAAAAGCCTGGCAAGCACAGGCACCCACGATCAGTGCCAATAGCGTTTTCTGAAAATTCCGATTCAAAGCCTGTGGTCCGTCGATTTCTTTCAGCAGCAGCCCTGCCCGGCGTGCATTCCACCGTGAATGCGTATCGCGCTCCGATTGCCAGGCAAGTCAGAGTCGCACGGGGCGTTGTCGGCAATTTGTTACAAAGCTTTAAAAGACAGATACAAGGCTGAACGCCAGAAGCATCAACAATGCGGCAATCAAAAATGCCCGCCCCAGGTTACCGGGTCGGGCATTTTTCATGGCACTTTCAAACTTTGGTATGAGGTGCCGGACCGTAGTCGTTCACACCCTCGGTGCCCGGCAAAAACAGCAAGGATATCTGGGCCAGCGGACCCACGATTGGAATAAGGCCGACCAGCACGAACCAGCCGCTGAGATTGATGTCGTGCAGCCTTCTGACACTCAAAGAGAGATTGGTCATGAACATGGCCACGAGCAGGAGAGCGGTCGCGCCCCCGATGCCTTCTCCCGGATCAAACCCGTCGTTACTGAGATCAATCGCCACTGCCGCCGCGAACAACACGGCACAAATCAGGACGAAGACGAATAATTCCATCCTTGACGCCCGGCCACTGAAATCGAATGTTTTTGCAAACACGTTGTACAGATGATTCATCCCTGCTTCTCTTCTTGATGACTTGTATTGGCATCCCCAGTCAATGACTGACCACGGCCGCTCTAGCGGCGACCAATCTATCGATTTAAAAAAATAGGGATGCAGTCACCCTCCGAAATATCCGTAGGAAAAATCAACGCGCCAAGATTCTCCACTCTTCGGACGTCATCGAAAGCCTAAGGACTGGCTTAACCATCAAAAAACCAGATATATGTGCGGCAAAAATCAAACCCATCAATCGAAGCATTCACACTAAGATGACGCCATTCTCACCTGAACATGAGTGCCCTTTTCATGACCCAGTTTCGCAAAGTATTATCGATACAAGCTGGCCAACCGACTTCAGACGGTGCCGGTGTGCGCCTGACGCGGGTATTTGGCGGCCAGGGTGTCGAGCAGTTCGATCCGTTCCTGATGCTCGACGAGTTCGGTTCGGACAAGCCGGACGACTACATTGCCGGGTTCCCGCCGCATCCGCATCGCGGCTTTGAAACCGTGACCTATATGCTCGAAGGCCGCATGCGTCATGAAGATCACATGGGCAATGTCGGCCTGTTGCAGAGCGGTGGCGTGCAGTGGATGACGGCAGCGCGCGGGATCATTCACAGCGAAATGCCCGAGCAGGAGGAAGGCGTGATGCGCGGCTTCCAGTTGTGGTTGAATCTGCCGGGCAAGAACAAGTTGATGGACGCCAGTTATCAGGACATCCAGCCTGAAAACATTCCGCGCCTGACCACCGCAGCCGGCGTCGATGTAGTGGTCATTGCAGGCCGGTTCGACGATGGTCAGATTCAACAGGATGGGGCCGTCCAACGCCCGGATACCGAGCCGCAGTATTTCGACTTTCATCTGCCAGCAGAGCGCAGCATCAGCCCGCGAATCCCTGCCGGGCATCGGGCGTTGCTCTATGTCTACGAGGGTTCCATCGAAGTGGGAGGCTGCCCGCAAACCGTTGCTGCCAGCCGTCTGGTGCGTCTGGGCGACGAAGGCGAATTGCATATCAGCAGTGCAGGCGGTGCCCGGGTGCTGCTGATTGCAGGCAAACCCTTGCGCGAGCCAGTGGTGCAATACGGGCCGTTCGTAATGAATACCCGCGAAGAGATCGAGCAGGCACTGCGGGATTTCCGGGATGATCGGTTGACCGCCTGACAGTTCACTCTGTAGGAGCGGATTCATCCGCGAGATTGCATCCGCTCGCGAATGAACCCGCGCCTACGGCAAGCGCAGGAAGCGTTTCAACTCATCCTTCTGAGCCATGGCATCGCGACGACCAAGGTCGATCAGTTCGCTGCAATAACCCGCCTCGAACAGCAGATAGCTCAAGACACTGGCACCGCTGGTCTTGGTCGCACCCGGACCACGCAGGAAGGTGCGCAGTGCCGGTGGCAGTTCGTGACGGTGCCGGGCGGCGATCTCGTCCAGTGGCTGGCTCGGGGAAATCACCAGCACATCGACCGGCGCCATGCCGGGTTGCCGTCTGGCCTGCTCGTCCGCCAGCAATGAGCTCATCAGGTTCAGGCGCTCAAGCAGTTCGATATCACTTTCCAGGTTGTCGATGAAGGTGCTGTTGAGCATATGGCCACTGATTTGCGCCAGGCTCGGCTGAATACCGCTGGTGGCCCTGTGAATCTGCTTGTTGGGCTGCACGCCTCGCGGATTGCCGCTGACACCCACCACCAGCACGCGGTTGGCACCCAGGTGCAGCGCAGGGCTGATGGGCGCCGACTGCCGCACCGCACCATCGCCGAAATACTCATGCTCGATCTTGACCGGCTCGAACAGTAGAGGAATCGCCGAACTGGCTAGCAGGTGGTCCACGGTCAATTGCGTCGGCAGACCGATACGTCGATGCCGCAACCAGGGATCGATGGTGCCGCCGCCCTGATAGAAGGTCACCGCCTGCCCGGACTCGTAGCCAAAGGCTGTTACCGCCACGGCCCGCAGATGATTGCTGTCGATGGCGGCATCGATGCCCGAGAGGTCCAGCCGCTGGTTGAGCAAGTCACGCAAGGGAGAACTGTTGAGCAACGCGACAGGGATGTCACGTCCAAGGCCGGTGAGGCTGCGCCCGAAAAAACGTCCGGCCTGACGAATCACGCCGGGCCAGTCGCTGCGCAGCACCTGATGGCTGCGAAACGCCTGCCAAAACTCGGTCAACTGGCGGATGGCGATACGAAAGTGCAACGCGCCACTGGCCAGCTTCACGGCATTGATAGCGCCGGCAGACGTGCCGACGATCACCGGAAACGGGTTGGCTGCGCCTGCTGGCAGAAGGTCCGCAATCCCGGCCAGTACACCGACCTGATAGGCGGCGCGAGCGCCACCTCCTGACAGGATCAACCCGGTAACCGACTCTTTCTCGTTCACTGCATTTGTCACTACTGCACGATCTGGCATCTACAACTGACCTCAGTGAACAACCATTTCTTTTTATTTATGTTTTTTGTATAGCTTCGGTTCACCTTCAGGTCGACTTTTAAAACGTCGATGCGCCCAGAGATATTGCTCCGGACATTCAGTGATGGCAATTTCAATCCACTGATTGATGCGCAAACAGTCCTCTTCATCGCTCTGGCCGGGGAAATCCGTCAGCGGCGGATGAATCACCAGTTTGTAACCACTGCCATCGGCCAGACGTTGCTGGGTGAAAGGCACCACCTGAGCACGTCCGAGCTTGGCGAACTTGCTGGTGGCCGTGACAGTGGCGGCCTGAATGCCGAACAACGGCACGAACACACTCTGCTTGGCGCCGTAGTCCTGATCCGGTGCATACCAGATGGCCCGGCCGGCACGCAGCAGCTTGAGCATGCCGCGCACGTCTTCGCGCTCGACAGCCAGCGAGTCGAGGTTATGCCGCTCGCGGCCACGACGCTGAACGAAGTCGAACAACGGGTTCTTGTGCTCGCGATACATGCCATCGATGGTGTGCTGCTGGCCCAGCAAGGCTGCACCGACTTCAAGAGTGGTGAAGTGCAGGGCCATGAGAATCACGCCCTCGCCGTTCTGCTGGGCACGCTGCAAATGCTCCAGCCCTTCGATGCGGGCAAACTTTGCCAGACGGCGCTTTGACCACCACCAGCTCATGGCCATCTCGAAGAAGGCGATGCCTGTGGAAGCAAAGTTTTCCTTGAGCAAGCGCTTGCGCTCAGCGCCGGACAAATGCGGAAAACACAGTTCAAGGTTGCGCGAGGCAATATATTTTCGATCAGTGGCCACGCAATACATCGCCGCGCCCAGCAGACGACCAATCACCAGCAGCACTCGGAACGGTAACTGGACAATCAGCCACAAGAGCCCCAACCCCAGCCATAGCGGCCAGAAACGGGGGTGAAGAAAACTGGCTTTAAAACGCGGGCGATCCATTTAAGCTTCCGTCAGAACAAAGGCTGCGCATTCTACATCGGTTCGACCCGGCTTGCGGCTCGCGGGCGTTCTCGTTATAAGTCTCGGCACTTTTAGCGACAAGCTGTTGTGTATCCCGACCATGAGCCAGATCGAATCGCAAAACCCGGACCCAGTATTCCAGCTCAAAGGCAGCATGCTGGCCATCACCGTCATGGAGCTGGCCCGGAACAACCTCGATGCCCTGGACCGTCAATTGGCGGCCAAGGTCGCCCAGGCCCCGAACTTCTTCAGCAATACCCCGCTGATCCTCGCACTGGACAAGCTCGCGCCCAATGAGGGCACGGTGGACCTCCCCGGCCTGATGCGCGTCTGCCGCCAACATGGCCTGCGCACTCTGGCGATCCGGGCCAGCCGCATCGAAGACATTGCCGCGGCCATTGCCGTCGATCTTCCCGTACTGCCGCCTTCCGGTGCCCGCGAACGTGTGTTGGAGCCTGCCGAAGCAGAAGCGCCGAAAAAGATTCCCGAGAAACCGCCGGAGCCGGCCATCAAGCCGACGCGGGTGATAACCGCTCCAGTACGCGGCGGACAGCAGATTTATGCCCAGGGCGGCGACCTGGTGATCGTGGCCCCCGTTAGCCCGGGTGCGGAACTTCTGGCCGATGGCAACATCCATGTTTACGGCCCAATGCGCGGCAGGGCACTGGCAGGCATCAAGGGCGACACCAAGGCACGGATATTTTGCCAACAACTGGGCGCCGAACTGATTTCAATCGCCGGGCAATACAAGGTTTCCGAAGACTTGCGCAGGGATCCTCTCTGGGGCTCTCCCGTACAAGTCAGCCTGTCCGGCGACGTGTTGAACATCATTCGTCTTTAACGGATACTGCCGCAATTTTCAAAGCATCTCTGATTCGTCGCGAAAACGTAGTAAAGGCTGTAGGAAATCCGGAGAAACACCTGTTTCTCGATGGTTACACTCATCGAAATAGTGGCCCAGAGCCATCTTTGAAGGCGAGCTTCCGTGATTTCCGTCATTCTTCGATTAACGTCGCTTCAAGGGATGCTCTTCAGGGACTAACTGTCCTTTTCCTCTAGGGGTGATACACCTTGGCCAAGATTCTCGTGGTTACATCCGGCAAGGGTGGTGTGGGCAAGACCACCACCAGCGCCGCCATCGGCACAGGCCTCGCTCTGCGTGGCCATAAAACAGTGATCGTCGACTTCGACGTCGGCTTGCGTAACCTGGACCTGATCATGGGTTGCGAGCGCCGCGTGGTGTACGACTTCGTCAACGTCGTCAACGGCGAAGCGACACTTACCCAAGCCCTGATCAAGGACAAGCGCCTGGAAAACCTCTATGTGCTTGCTGCCAGCCAGACCCGCGACAAGGATGCCCTGACCGTAGAAGGCGTCGAGAAGATTCTCGACGAGCTCAAGGAAAACTTCGAGTTCGTGATCTGCGACTCGCCGGCCGGTATCGAAAAGGGTGCCCACCTGGCCATGTACTTCGCCGATGAAGCGATCGTCGTGACCAACCCGGAAGTCTCTTCGGTACGTGACTCGGACCGCATGCTGGGCCTGCTGGCCAGCAAGTCGCGCCGGGCAGAGCGCAACGAAGACCCGATCAAGGAACACCTGCTGCTGACCCGCTACAATCCAGAGCGCGTCACCAAGGGTGAAATGCTCGGCGTCGAAGACGTCGAAGAAATCCTCTCGATCCGTCTGCTGGGTGTGATCCCGGAATCCCAGGCGGTCCTGAAGGCTTCCAACCAGGGTATCCCGGTCATTCTCGACGACCAGAGCGACGCCGGTCAGGCGTACAGCGATGCAGTCGATCGTTTGCTGGGCAAGGACGTTGCTCATCGTTTCGTCGATGTGCAGAAGAAAGGATGGTTCGAGCGTCTTTTTGGAGGCCGCTAAATGAATATTTTTGACTTCTTTCGTGACCGCAAAAAAGAAAGCACGGCCTCGGTAGCGAAAGAGCGTCTACAGATCATCGTGGCGCACGAACGCGGCCAGCGGAGCACACCGACGCCCGACTATCTTCCTGCCCTGCAGAAAGAACTGGTGGAAGTGATCCGCAAATACGTCAACATCGAGTCAGACCAGGTACAGGTCGCTCTGGAGAACCAGGGCAGCTGTTCGATCCTGGAACTCAACATCACCCTGCCCGATCGCTGATCCGGCAGTTGTCCACGGCGGTATGGGCGGCCCTGTCATCGGGTGCCGCGCATACCGCCGTTGGCGTTTCCAGCGTTTCGAGGCCGTTGCATGCCGTTGTCGAACATCCGCATCATCCACCAGGACGCCGCCGTTCTGGTCATCGATAAACCCACATTACTGCTTTCAGTCCCCGGTCGTGCCGACGACAACAAGGACTGTCTGATTACCCGCCTGCAGGAAAACGGCTACCCCGAAGCCCGAATCGTGCACCGACTGGACTGGGAAACCTCCGGCATCATCCTGCTCGCCCGGGATGCTGATACCCATCGCGAGCTGTCACGCCAGTTCCATGACCGCGAAACCGAAAAGGCCTACACCGCCCTGTGCTGGGGTCAGCCGACTCTGGACAGCGGCAGCATCGACCTGCCCCTGCGCTACGACCCGCCGACCAAACCCCGGCATGTGGTGGATCATGAGTCCGGGAAACATGCGCTGACCTTCTGGAAGATCGTCGAGCGCTACGACACTCACTGCCGCGTGGAACTCACCCCGATCACAGGACGCTCGCACCAGTTGCGGGTGCATATGCTGTCCATCGGGCATCCGCTGCTGGGTGATGGTTTGTACGCACATCCCGAGGCATTGGCGGCCTATCCGCGCCTGTGCCTGCATGCCAGCATGCTGAGTTTCACCCACCCGGTCAGTGGCGAGCGCATGAAGTTCGAGTGTGCGGCACCGTTCTGATTGTTCGCTCCTATCCAATCTGTCTGCTGCAGGAACGAATTTATTCGCGAATGAAGCATTTCCGTGAATAAATTCGCTCCTGCCGTTTGCGAAAAAGCACGACCGGGGCCAATACGGTAAACTCGCGCCATTGCTGTCTGGAGCTACCTATGCGCGAAGAGCTGAACAAAGGCCTGATCGACTTTCTCAAGGCCTCCCCTACCCCGTTCCATGCCACTGCAACCCTTGTAAATCATCTCGAAGCGGCCGGTTTCCAGCGTCTGGACGAACGTGAAACCTGGGCGATCGAAACCGGCGGGCGTTATTACGTCACCCGCAACGACTCTTCCATCGTCGCCTTCCGAATGGGTCGTCATTCGCCGCTGACCGGCGGCATCCGCATGGTCGGCGCTCATACCGACAGCCCGTGCCTGCGGGTCAAACCGCAACCGGAGCTGCAGCGTCAGGGTTTCTGGCAACTGGGCGTGGAAGTCTACGGCGGCGCGCTGCTGGCTCCATGGTTCGACCGCGACCTGTCGCTGGCCGGACGCGTGACCTTCCGCCGCGATGGCAAGGTCGAAAGCCAGTTGATCGATTTCAGGCTGCCCATCGCGATCATTCCCAACCTGGCCATCCACCTCAATCGCACTGCCAATGAAGGCTGGGCGATCAATGCCCAGAACGAACTGCCGCCGATCCTGGCCCAGGTGGCCGGCGACGAACGCGCCGACTTCCGCGCCCTGCTCACCGAGCAACTGGCCCGTGAACATGACCTGAACGCCGATGTGGTGCTCGATTACGAGCTGAGCTTCTACGACACCCAGAGCGCAGCCGTGGTCGGACTCAATGGCGACTTCATTGCCGGTGCCCGCCTGGACAATCTGCTGTCATGCTTCGCCGGCTTGCAGGCACTGCTCAACAGCAACACCGATGAAACCGCTCTGCTCGTGTGCACAGACCATGAAGAAGTCGGCTCCTCGTCGACCTGCGGTGCAGACGGCCCGATGCTGGAGCAAATCATCCAGCGCCTGCTGCCCAACGGTGAAGACTATGTACGCACCATCCAGAAGTCGCTGCTGATCTCGGCGGACAACGCCCATGGCGTTCACCCCAACTACGCCGAAAAGCACGACGCCAACCACGGTCCCAAACTCAATGCCGGACCGGTCATCAAGGTCAACAGCAACCAGCGCTACGCCACCAACAGCGAAACCGCCGGTTTCTTCCGTCATCTGTGCATGGCCGAAGAAGTCCCGGTACAGAGCTTCGTGGTACGCAGCGACATGGCCTGCGGCTCGACCATCGGCCCGATCACAGCCAGCCATCTGGGCATTCGCACGGTGGATATCGGCTTGCCGACCTTTGCCATGCATTCGATTCGCGAACTGGCCGGCAGCCATGACCTGTCGCATCTGGTCAAAGTCCTGAGTGCGTTCTACGCCAGTCACGAGCTGCCGTAGCTTTCCTTCTTCGTGAATGAGTTCGCTAACGAGCGGATTCATTCACGAACGGTCTTACATCAGGGTGCCAGCCCAACCCCTGCCGCGAACCATGATGGTCGGCATAGTCGATTCGGAACGCTTGAAAAGCCGCACGAAAAACGGCAAGCAGCTCATTCGACTCCCTTCAAAAATGCGTCAGGCATTCAGCGTCACACGCCCTTTGAAAAGCAGTTGACAGCAAATAAAAACTTCTATTCGCTGCCTTTAAACATCAAGTAGAAACTTGATTAAAACCGAGAGTGAATAGAGAGAAAGTCCATACGGCAATCTCTCCTGTTCCTTAATGCACTGTTGGAAATCGATATTAAAAAAATAAGGAAATTGATCATGAATACACAGACAAGACAGCATTTACCGCCGCCATCTCTGCCTCAACTGAACAACGACGGTGCCTTGAGCATCGCGCAGATCCGTAGAAGCGGCGTAGATATCGTTGTTCCGGTATATCCGGGCATGCAGGTAGGCGACATGATATCTGCGCCCTGGGAAGGAACACCCGCGGGAGCGGAGCTTACCTTTCCGCAACTTCATACGGTACGGCAAATAAAACCCTTGACGCTGAAGATCCCTTTTTCATTTATTCATGAAGGATGGAAAAAACTGAAAGTTCGTTACAACGTCAGAAACAACGGCGCATCCGAATGGGTCGAAGTTGATATCGTCCCGTAGTTATTGAAGTGAATCGCCTCCCGGAACTCATCGCCGGGAGGCGATTCGCTTACTTATGACAGAACATCCCCCGCCACTGCACTGACATGAATCGCGTCATGCCGCCAATATTCCAGGTCGCAATCGATCAGGCGACCGCGCTGGTCATAGTTGACCCTGGCAATGCACAGGCCGGGGCTGCCCACTGAAACCTTGAGCGCTGCGCAGGCATCGGCATGCAGCGCCGTAGGCACGATCTCGAAATGCACCTTGCCGTAGCTCAGCTCGTAGCGACTGGCATACAGCTCGGTCAGGGACTGACTGAAATCGCAATCGAGAATCCCGGGAAAGTATTCCGGGTTCAAGTAATGCTCGACATACAACACCAGACGCTGATCGATACGCCGCGCACGACAGATCTGAATAACGCTGGAAAGTGCCGGCAACTGAAGCTTTTCACAGATTTTCGCCGAAGCCGGCTGCAACCTTGCTGAAATGACCTGGGTTTCGGCCACCCGCCCCTGAGCCTGAACCATTGCATGAAAATGGCTACGGCGGATCAGGTCATAGGCCAGGCGCGGCGGCGAAACGAACCAGCCACGACGTTCCTCGCGATAGATCAGCCCTTGGGCTTCCAGTTGCACCAGCGCTTCGCGCAGGGTGATACGGGTCGTATCAAATACTTCACTGAGCTTGCGCTCGGCAGGCAGTTTGCTACCTGACGGTAACAAACCGTGCTCGATCTGTTCCTGCAAAGCGTTGCAAATGGTCGTTACCGCTCGTGGTACATCTTCGCGCATCAGGATACCTGGCTGGACTAGACCAGCTCCATTAAAGGGCACGCTTCGAGACTTGAGCCCTCATTGAAAGTGTTTTCAAGCCTAGGACGCGTATATGACTGTCATGTGACAAATCGCTTCACAATCCATGCCAATGGTCACTTGAACATCGGGCAAGCCCTTGGCAAACAAGCTATTGGGGATGGTCTACGCTTAGCCCACAGCGCAGTACACCTGCTCTGACCATAGAACAGAAAACACCGCCAGACACAAAAATGTCATGCAATAAGCCTAACTTGGCTCAGGTATTGCTGATCTAGACCAAACCATCCGCAACGAACGCTTCCTGAAGAAGTGCAAAAGGAGATTTGAATGAAACACCTATTGTTGGCATCACTCCTCGGTTCCGCCATTGCTCTGAGTACATCGGTCATGGCAGCGGACACAGACCTCAAGACGCTGGAAGCCGCTGCCAGAACCGAAGGCGCGGTCAATAGCGTCGGCATGCCGGATGACTGGGCAAACTGGAAAGCAACCTGGGCCGATCTGGAAAGCAAGTACGGCCTCAAGCACATGGACACCGACATGAGCTCGGCTCAGGAAGTGGCCAAGTTCGATGCGGAAAAAGACAACGCCAGCGCCGACATCGGCGACGTGGGTGCAGCCTTCGGCCCGATTGCCGTGGCCAAGGGCGTCACCCAGCCCTACAAGCCAAGCACCTGGGAACAGGTTCCTGACTGGGCCAAGGACAAGGACGGCCACTGGGCACTGGCTTACACAGGCACCATCGCCTTCATCGTCAACAAGAAGCTGTTGCACGGCTCTGAAGTACCGACCAAATGGTCCGACCTCAAGAGCGGCAAATACATGGTCACCATCGGTGACGTGAGCACCGCAGCCCAGGCGGCCAACGGTGTACTGGCCGCCGCCATCGCCATGAAAGGCGACGAGAGCAACGTTGCTCCAGGCCTGCAACTGTTCACCGAACTGGCCAAGCAGAAACGCCTGGCACTCAACAACCCGAACATCCAGAGCATGGAGAAAGGTGAAGTCGAAGTCGGTATCGTCTGGGACTTCAATGGCCTGAGCTACAAGGCCAAGATGAGCAATCCGGACGATTACGTGGTGCTGATCCCGTCCGATGGCTCGGTGATTTCCGGTTACACCACCATCATCAACAAATACGCCAAACACCCGAACGCAGCCAAACTGACCCGCGAATACATCTTCAGCGACGCCGGCCAGATCAACCTGGCCAAAGGCAACGCACGTCCGATTCGTGCCGAGCACCTGACCCTGCCCGCAGAAGTCCAGGCCAAACTGCTGCCAAACGAGCAGTACAAGGGCGTGACTCCAATCAAGAACGCAGCAGCCTGGGAAGCGACCTCCAAGAAACTGCCACAGATGTGGAACGAGCAAGTCATCGTCGAAATGAACTGATCCGACACAGGCTTGAGGGCGAGCCAGCCTGGCTGCTCGCCCGTTTCTCCCGTAACACCCTTGTATCGACTGCAGTTGGAGCGATCGGCTCATGAAACACAATGTCATCCTCATCGTGCTCGACGGCCTTAACTACGAAGTGGCCAGGCATGCGATGGGCCATCTCCAGGCTTATAGCAACGCAGGCCGGGCCATGCTCTACAAGCTCGAGTCAGAGTTGCCGGCACTGTCGCGTCCCTTGTACGAGTGCATCCTGACCGGGGTCACGCCCATCGAAAGCGGCATTGTGCACAATCAGGTTTCCCGCCTGTCCAACCAGCGCAGCATGTTTCACTACGCCACCGATGCCGGACTTACCACGGCTGCGGCGGCTTATTACTGGGTCAGCGAACTCTATAACCGCACACCGTTCGACTCCGCCCGGGACCGCCATACCGACGATCCGGCGCTGCCGATTCAGCACGGGCACTTCTACTACGCCGACCATTACCCAGATTCGCATCTGTTCGCCGACGCCGAAAGCCTGCGAGTCAGACACTCACCGAATCTGTTGTTGATCCACCCCATGAATATCGACGACGCCGGGCACAAGCACGGTCTCGACAGCCCGCAATACCGCAACAGCGCACGCAGCGCCGATATCCTGATTGCCGATTACCTGCAACGCTGGCTCGATGCCGGTTACCAGATACTGATCACCGCCGATCACGGCATGAACAACGACCGTTCACATAACGGGCTGCTCCCCGAAGAACGCGAAGTACCGCTGTTCGTGCTGGGCGATGCATTCAGTCTCGACGCACAGGCCACCCCCAGACAAACCGAGCTGTGCGGCACTGTCTGCGAACTGCTCGGCGTGCCCCACGACAAACCGGTCTGCCGGGAGATCCTCAATTGACTACCAACAATCGTGGCAAATGGCTGGGGCTGCTCTGCCTGCTGCCGTTTGCGCTGTTCTTCATCGTGTTTCAGATTGCCCCACTGGCGTGGGTCATGATCAACAGCCTGCACTCCGAAGCGGGCTGGGGCTTTGATAACTTTGCCAAGGCGTTCAGCTCCCGCTTCTATCGCCAGGCCATTCAGTTCAGCCTGGAGATCAGTTTCTGGTCCAGTCTGTTCGGCATTGTGATCGCGGTACTGGGCAGCCATTCGCTGCGCAATGTGGATTCGCGGCTACGGGACTTCGTCAATTCCTTTGCCAACATGACCAGTAACTTCTCCGGCGTGCCCCTGGCCTTCGCCTTCATCATTCTGCTGGGCTTTAATGGCGCCGTGACGCTGATGCTCAAGAAAGCCGGGATCATCGAAGACTTCAATCTGTATTCCAAGACCGGCCTGATCATTCTTTACACCTACTTCCAGATTCCGCTGGGCGTACTGCTGCTCTATCCGGCGTTCGATGCCCTGCGCGAAGACTGGCGCGAGTCGTCAGCCTTGCTCGGTGCCAGCAGCTTTCAGTATTGGCGCTACATCGGTCTGCCGGTTCTGACGCCGGCCCTGCTGGGCACCTTCGTGATCCTGCTGGCCAATGCCCTGGGTGCCTACGCCACCGTCTATGCCTTGACCACCGGCAATTTCAACGTGCTGCCGATCCGCATTGCGGCCATGGTCGCCGGTGATATCAGCCTCGATCCGAACATGGCCAGTGCCCTGGCGATGATTCTGGTCGGTCTGATGACTCTGGTGACCGTTGTTCATCAGTGGTTGTTGAAGAGGAGCTACCATGTCTCGCGCTGAAAAAGGTCCTGCCGGGCTTTACCACCGGTTCGTGGTCTATCTGCTGTTCTTTATCCTCCTGCTGCCGCTGGCCGGTACGCTGCTGTATTCGCTGGCCACCAGTTGGTCGGCGAGCATTCTGCCCAGCGGCCTGACCTTCAAATGGTATATCGCACTGTGGAGCGACCCGCGCTTTCTCAACGCATTCGGCCAGTCACTGCTGGTTTGCGTAGGCGCATTGATTCTGTCCGTAGTGCTGATCCTGCCGCTGCTGTTCGTGGTGCATTACCACTTCCCGCGTCTGGATGCGCTGATGAACATCCTGATCCTGCTGCCCTTCGCGGTGCCGCCCGTGGCTTCGTCGGTAGGCCTGCTGCAACTCTATGGCTCCGGGCCGTTTGCCATGGTCGGTACGCCGTGGATTCTGATTGGCTGCTACTTCACCGTCGCACTGCCGTTCATGTACCGGGCCATCAGCAACAACCTGCAGGCGATCAACCTCACCGACCTGATGGACGCTGCCCAGTTGCTGGGAGCCAATACCTGGCAAGCCGCTTTCATGGTGGTGCTGCCCAACCTGCGCAAAGGCTTGCTGGTGGCATTGCTGCTGTCGTTCTCCTTCCTGTTCGGCGAGTTCGTATTCGCCAACCTGCTGGTCGGTACCCGTTATGAAACCCTGCAGGTGTACCTCAACAACATGCGCAACAGCAGCGGCCACTTCAACAGTGCGCTGGTGATTTCCTATTTCCTCTTCGTGCTGGTGCTGACCTGGGCCGCCAATCGACTGAACAAGGACAAAGACTGATATGAGTTTTGTCAGTATCGAAAACCTGCAGAAAAGCTACGCCAGCACCGCGGTGTTCAGTGATATCAACTGCACCATCGAACGCGGCGAGTTCGTCACCCTGCTCGGCCCGTCGGGCTGCGGCAAGTCGACCCTGCTGCGCTGCATCGCCGGCCTGACTTCAGTGAATAGCGGACGCATCCTGCTCGACGGCCAGGACCTGGTGCCGCTCACCCCGCAGAAGCGCAATATCGGCATGGTGTTCCAGAGCTACGCGCTGTTCCCCAACATGACCGTAGAGCAGAACGTCGCGTTCGGCCTGCGCATCCAGAAGATCAACGCAGACGACATCCACAAGCGTGTCGCCGAAGTGCTGAAGCTGGTCGAGCTGAGCGATTTCGCCAACCGCTATCCGCATCAATTGTCCGGCGGGCAGTGTCAGCGCGTTGCCCTGGCCCGTTCCCTGGTGACCCGCCCGCGCCTGCTGCTGCTCGATGAACCGCTGTCGGCACTGGACGCACGGATTCGCAAACACCTGCGCGAACAGATCCGCGCCATCCAGCGCGAACTGGGCCTGACCACCATCTTTGTCACCCACGATCAGGAAGAAGCGCTGACCATGTCAGACCGCATTTTCCTGATGAACCAGGGTCGTATCGTCCAGAGCGGCGATGCCGAAACCCTTTACACCTCCCCTGCGGACATCTTTGCTGCCGGCTTCATCGGCAACTACAACCTGCTTGAACCCGACGATGCCTCTCGCCTGATGCAGCGTCCGATCAACACCCGCGTCGCCATCCGCCCCGAAGCCATCCAGCTCAGCGTGACCGGCGCACTGGAAGGCGAAGTGCTCAGCCACAGCCTGCTGGGCAACGTGATCCGTTACCGGGTCCAGGCCAGGGGCGTGGAACTGGTGGTCGACGTACTCAACCGCAGCGCGAAAGATCTCCACCCTGACGGGCAACGTGTGAGCCTGAACATCGAACTTTCGGCTTTATGTGAGGTGGCTTAGGGACAGCGGCAAGTTGCAAGCTTCAAGCGACAAGCCGTGCTCTTCACTTGCAGCTTGGAGCTTACAGCTTGCAGCTGCGTGCCCACGCCTACCACTACCGAACCACAATCCAAGGAGGCACGCATGCCTTTAGCAATTTTCGACCTGGACGAGACCCTGATCGGCGGCGACTGTGCCAGTCTGTGGAGCGAGCAGATGGGCCGTCTGGGCTGGGTCGATCCCGAGTCGTTCATGAAACGCAACGACGAACTGATGGCCGCCTACAGTGCAGGAAAACTGGCCATGGAGGATTACATGGCTTTCAGCCTGGAACCCATGGCTGGCCGTACCCCGGAGGAAGTCGATCATCTGGTCGGCCCCTGGGTGGAAGACATCATCGAGCCGATCATCTACAGCGATGCCTGCAAGTGCATCGCGCAGCACAGGGCCAGGGGCGACCGCATTCTGGTGATTTCGGCGTCCGGCGTACATCTGGTCAAACCGATTGCCGAACGCCTGGGTATCGATGAAGTGCTGGCCATCGATCTGGATGTGCAGAATGGCGTCTACAGCGGTGCGACGGTCGGCGTGCTGACCTACCGCGAAGGCAAGATCACCCGCCTGCTGGACTGGCTGGATGCCGAGGGTGAAAACCTCGAGGGTGCCAGTTTCTACTCCGACTCCCGCAATGACCTGCCACTGCTGCTCAAGGTTGACCACCCCAACGTGGTCAACCCCGATGCCGTGTTGCGCGAACATGCCGAGAAAGCGGGTTGGCCGGTGCATAGCTGGAGCTGAATGCGCTCGCGCTGTCTGCAATAAGCCAGAGGGCAGCTTGCTGGCGACTTCACATTGTCGCCAGCAAGCTGCCTCCTACAGCATTAGCAGCGCTATAACAGAGACAGCCAATTCATTCGCGATGGCGCTATTTCAGGCTCTCGTCTATCACCAGCACAATCTTGCCCGATACCTGATTGGTCGCCAGCTCGGCAAAGGCAGCTTCGGCGTCCTTGATCGGGAAGGTCCTGGCCAGTTGCGGCTTGAGACGCCCTTCGGTGAACAGCGGCCAGACGTGCTGGCCCAGATCACTGAGCAGGTCGGCCTTGAATTGATCGTCACGGCTGCGCAAGGTCGACCCGAGAACCTGAATGCGTTTGCCCAGCACCTGTGCCAAGTCCAGTTGGGCTTCGCGTCCGCCCATCAGGCCGATCAGCACCCAGCGGCCATCGAGCCCCAGCAGTTTGACGTTCAGCCCTGAATAATTGGCGCCGACCGGATCGAGAATCACGTCGAAGGGTGCAAAGTCACTCAGGCTTTCCAGACTGTCGCTGCGCACCACGCCACCCTGCGCACCCAGCTCGACGCAATACGCCAGACGCTCGGTCGAACCGACACTGACCCAGACCGGGCTGCCGAAGGCCTTGCAGAGCTGAATACCGGCCGAACCCACGCCACTGGCTCCGGCATGCAGCAAGACCTTTTCACCGGGTTTCAGACCCGCCAGTTGAAACAGGTTCAGCCACGCCGTGGCATAGACTTCCGGAATCGCAGCCGCCTCATGCAACGACAGACCGTCAGGCACGGGCAGCACATGACGCGCATCGACCACTACCTGTTCAGCCATGGCACCGCCCGCCAACAGCGCACAGACGCGGTCGCCGACCTGCCAGGAAGTGCCCGGTCCGACTTCGTCGATCACGCCCGAGCACTCCAGGCCAATGATGGACGTGACGCCCGGCGGTGGCGGATAAAGACCCGCACGCTGCAACAGATCGGCCCGGTTCAGACCAGCGGCAGCCACTTTGATGCGAACCTGCCCCACATCGAGGGCCGGATCTGGCTCTTCGACCCATTCCACATGTCCTTCAACGCCTTGCAATGCCTTCACAGTACCTCCGTCATGAGTCTGGACTGAGCCCGGGGGAATCGCCCGGGGCCTTTGCATTATGCGACCGGATCCACGAACGGGCGACCTTTAATCGGCACGGCTGTCCGGCACTGTCATTTCTGACAGTGACAAGCAGATTCATCAGCCGAATACTCTTCTGAAACTGCCGCACCGCAGGACTCCGGAAAAGATTCTGGAGCATTAAGGCCATGACCAGCGACTCACCGACATCGCTACGGTGCCCCCTTTTTCAAGGAGTTCATGACTCAGCAAGGAGCCATTCATGAATACGTCCCCATCTTCACCAAGCCAGCAAACCGGGCAACTGACGCCCCTGCAGATTCCGTCAATCGACCTCAACGACAAACTCGGCCTGGGTTGGAACGACCTCAAGGACCCGCAAAAGGGCGTGGCGCTGTTCGCCGTCACTCCGGTCGGGACCGTCAAAGGCGATCTCATCGAATTGTCATGGAACGGCCAGCTCATCCAGACTCTGATCGCCAACCCTGAGCGCCCCTCCATCGACTTTTCCGTGCTGCCACAGGACATTCCCGACGAGCCGGAGCTGTCCGAAGTGTTCTACCGGATCACACCCGCCGCAGGCGGTGCATCCGCTGACTCCCCCGTGCGCCAGGTACGGGTCAAACGCAGCGTACCCGGTGGACTCGATAGCGATAACCACACGCCCTATATCAATGACAGTCTGGCCCCTGTAGAAAACCTGCCGCCGGATATCGGGATGCCCGTCGATCTGTCGCTGACCGTCGCCGCCTGGGACAACATGCAGGAAGGCGACGTGCTGCGTCTGTACTGGGGAAGCAATGAATTCGTCGTCGAAAACCCACCGTTGCCTGCGGACCAGGCAGGAAAACCGCAAACCGTGGGAGTACCGAAAGAGTTACAAGTGGCTGCCGGCAACAGTAGCAACCTGACCGTCTATTACGAGATCCGCGACCGGGTGAGCAATTGGTCGGGCTACTCACTTGCCGCATTCACTGCCGTCAATATCTTCGTGACTCCAGCACCGACTGTGAAGGACGCACCCGAGGGCGAGCTGGACCCCATGCTGGCCGTGGCAGGTGCAACCGTAGTGGTGGCCTATCCCTACATGCATGACACCGACAGTATCCGCGTGCGCTGGGACGGCCAGGAGGATGTGACCGATCCTGCCTTGCAGCCCGGCAATCCCGCAGCGAGTGTGCAATTCACCGTCACGCCCGAGGCAATTGCATCTGCGATGGGCAAAACACTACAGGTCACTTATGTCGTTACCCGAGGAGCGAACGAACAGGAATCCGCTCCTCTGAGCTTGAAAATACAGGCGATACCCGAGTCGGAACTGCCGACGCCAGAACTCCCGATAACCGGTTGGCACAAGACCCTGACAGTCCAGCGACAGAAAGGGGACATCAATCTGACCGTACAGCCGTGGCCGTTCATCGCGCCCGGACAGCGCATCTGGCTGCGTTTCGAAGGGACCGCCGAGGATGGCTCGGCCTATAACTGGAATCATCCGCTCTGGCAGAATTTCGCAATCACCACTGCCACGACCCAGAGCACCCAGGTGGCGCTGAGTGAGCTACAGAAACTCAAGGGCTACACAGATCTGCGACTGATCATGGAAATATCGTTCGATGGCGGACTGACCCGGACACCTCTCCCCATCGAAACGATTGGAATCATCGTTTATTACCCGGTCAGCGGCTCCGAAGACTGGCAGACATTCCCGCAAGAGGAGTTGCCACTGCAGGAGCCTGTGCCATGCTCGCATGGTTCGCACCTCAGGGTATTTAGAGCTCCGGCATCGATTGTGGACGTGAGAGCCACCTATCCCTCATTCAGCGACCGTACGCTTCAGCTCGCACCTGATTGCAGCATCATGTTTCATTGCCAAGGCTTTATCGAAACGCTGACTTTATCTCATGCCAGAGCGGACTCAGATAAGAACTACATCAGCTTCTTCGACATTATGGAGCAGGAGTTCGAAAGAGAAGCAATACGCTCGGGCGCCACCTTCATCACCTACCAAAAGAGCCTCAACTGGCCCTGCCTGTATTTTCGAATAATTCTGGAGAACAACACAGACACCGTACTCCTGGATAACCTGAGCTGGACGGCATGGACCCCTTGAACCAGCGCCCGCCCCTGAAGCACTCGGGGGCGGGCTTCCACCGGAATCAGCCGGGACGTCGATGACAGACATCAGCCCCGCTTTCGCAGCCCATGCGCCGGGCTAAAGCTGAATGCTGGCTGAATCAACCCCGCCTGATGTGCTCAGCCCCGGAACATATGCTTCGACGCCTTGCAATGCCTTCACAGTGCCGCCATAGTGAGTCCAGACTGAGCCCGAAGCTGTTTAGCCGGGCTTTTGCATTATGCGGCCGGGTCCGAAGGAACCGGCGACCTCAAAGACGGCCTAATATGCGTTCTCACTTGTCACCACGTCGAATCAGCATGAAGCACTTACTCCCAAGCACCGCCCTCGCACTGTCTATCGGCCTGAGCCTGTTGCCGATGTCAGCCAGCACTTTTGCCGCCAACAGCTGGGATAATCTTCAGCCGGACCGCGACGAAGTGGTTGCCAGTCTCAATGTCGTCGAACTGCTCAAGCGCCATCACTACAGCAAGCCACCGCTGGACGACAAGCGCTCGATCATCATCTATCAGAGCTACCTGAAGCTTCTGGATCCGGCTCGCAGCTATTTCACGGCCAGCGATATCAGTGAGTTCGACAAGTGGCAGACCCAGTTCGACGACTTCCTCAAGAGTGGCGATCTGAACCCCGGCTTCACCATGTACAAACGCTATCTGGACCGCGTCAAGGCGCGCATGGATTTCGTTCTGGCAGAGCTGAACAAAGGCGTCGACAAGATCGACTTCAATACCAAGGAAACCCTGCTGGTAGACCGCAAGGACGCCGCATGGCCCAAGAACGAAGCCGAACTCGACGATCTGTGGCGCAAACGCATCAAGGATGAAGTCCTGCGTCTGAAGATCGCGGGCAAGGATCCGTCGAAGATCCAGGAAACCCTGACCAAGCGTTACAAGAATCAACTGGCACGCCTGGGCCAGACCCGCGCTGAGGATATCTTCCAGGCGTACATCAATACCTTCGCCATGTCCTACGATCCGCACACCAACTACCTGTCCCCCGACAGCGCGGAAAACTTCGACATCAACATGAGCCTGTCGCTGGAAGGCATCGGCGCTGTGTTGCAGAGCGACAGCGACAACGTGAAGATCGTGCGTCTGGTACCGGCAGGCCCGGCAGCCAAGACCAAGCAGGTCGCTCCGGCCGACAAGATCGTCGGTGTCGCCCAGGGCGACAAGGAAATGGTCGATGTGATCGGCTGGCGCCTGGACGAAGTGGTCAAGCTGATCCGCGGGCCCAAAGGCTCGGTGGTACGCCTGGAAATCATTCCTGCCAGCAATGCACCGAACGACCAGACCAGCAAGATCGTTTCCATCACCCGCGAAGCGGTCAAGCTTGAAGAGCAGGCGGCGAAGAAGTCGATCCTGCACCTGAATCAGGATGGCAAGGACTACAAGCTCGGCGTCATCGAGATTCCGGCCTTCTATCTGGACTTCAAGGCCTACCGTGCCGGTGATCCGCAGTACAAGAGCACCACCCGCGACGTCAAGAAACTGCTGACCGAACTCAAGGCAGAGAATGTCGACGGCGTCGTGCTGGACTTGCGTAACAACGGCGGCGGCTCCCTGCAGGAAGCCACCGAACTGACCAGCCTGTTCATCGAGCAGGGCCCGACCGTTCTGGTGCGCAATGCCGACGGCAAGGTCGATGTACTCGAAGACGAAGCCAAGGGTGCCTTCTACAAAGGCCCGATGGCGTTGCTGGTCAACCGCCTGTCCGCTTCGGCCTCGGAAATTTTCGCAGGCGCCATGCAGGACTATCACCGCGCACTGGTGATCGGCGGACAGACGTTCGGTAAAGGCACCGTACAAACCATCCAGCCGCTCAACCATGGCGAGCTGAAACTGACACTGGCCAAGTTCTACCGTGTATCGGGCCAGAGCACCCAGCATCAGGGCGTAGTGCCGGACATCACTTACCCGTCGCTGATCGACACCAAGGAAATCGGCGAGAGCGCCCTGCCCGAAGCCATGCCATGGGACAGCATCAAGCCGGCGATCAAGCCTGCCATCGATCCGTTCAAGCCATTCCTGGCGCAGTTGCAGTCTCGCCATGAGGCCCGCACTGCCAAGGACGCCGAGTTCGTCTTCATCGAAGACCGCCTGGCGCTGGCCAAGAAGCTGATGAGCGAAAAAACCGTCAGCCTCAACGAAGCGGATCGTCGCGCCGAACACACTTCGATCGAAAACAAACAACTGGCTCTGGAAAACACTCGCCGCAAGGCCAAGGGCGAGGAACCGCTCAAAGAGCTGAAGAAAGAGGATGAAGATGCTCTGCCGGTAGAAAACGAGAAGACTAAACCCGAGGATGATGCCTACCTGGCGGAAACCGGGCGCATTCTGATCGACTACCTGGGGCTGAGCGGCTCGGTCGCAAAGAAGTGACCGCTTATCGTTAATGGCGAAGTAATGGCATTTGTCATTAAACAGTCATTGATCTGTAGTGTAATAAGGGGCTGAGCGTAAGCGCGTTCAGCCCCTTTTTATATCCAGAGACCGCCATGACGATGAATGAGCAGTTGAGTGCATTGAGTTCTATTCTGGCTCGTAGCGATTTGCACAGTCTGTTCCAGCCCATCGTATCGCTCTCGGGACGCAGCATTCTGGGCTATGAAGCCCTGACCCGAGGCCCATCCAACAGCAAGCTGCACTCCCCCATCAATCTGTTTTCCGTTGCGCGCAAGGCAGGTCGTCTCAGTGAGCTTGAGCTGACCTGTCGCGACGGCGCCTGCCGTCGTTTCAGCCAGCAGAAGCTGCCGGGCAAGCTGTTTCTCAATGTCTCTCCCGAATCGCTGCTGGAAGCGTCCCATCCACCGGGCCGCACCCTTGAAATGCTGCAACGCTACGGCATCGCTCCGAAAGATGTGGTGATCGAACTGACCGAGCAGATGCCCACCGATGATTTCGATCTGCTGTACAACGCACTGCACCATTACCGCGACATGGGCTTTTCCATCGCACTGGATGATCTGGGTGCCGGTTACTCCGGCCTGAGGCTGTGGTCGGAGCTACGCCCCGAATACGTCAAGATCGACCGGCACTTCATCGACGGCATCCATCAGGATGCGGTCAAACGCGAGTTTGTCGGTTCCATGCTGCAAATGGCCAAGGCGTCGCGGGCGACCGTGATTGCCGAAGGTATCGAACTGCCGGAAGAACTCGCGGCGCTGACCGAAATGGGCGTCGATCTGGTACAGGGCTATCTCCTGGCACGCCCGCAGGAACGCCCGGCACGCGATGTACGGGTGATGTTGCCCAAGACCGAAGTGGCCACCATTTCCCTGAACGAAGAAGCTTCGGACCTGAGCGCCCTGCTCAACCCGCAACCTTCGGTCAATCAGGAAACGCCGACCGCCGATGTGCTCGAAGCCTTCCGTAAACAGGCAAACCTCAATTCACTGGCCGTTCTGGACGAGAACTTCCGCCCCTGCGGCATCGTCCATCGCCACTCGTTGTCGGAAGTCCTGCTCAAACCGTTCGGCACCGAGCTGTTTGCCCGCAAGCCCATCAGCCGCCTGATGAGCGATGACTTCCTGGCCGTGGAGGTGAGTCAGTCCCTGCAACAGGTCAGCCGCCTGCTGACCAGCCGGGCACGCCAGCGTATCGAAGAAGATTTCATTATCACCAGCAACGGTATCTACATTGGCCTGGGCCGGGTGATCGATGTCCTGAAACTGATTACCGAGCTGAAAATCCAGCAGGCCCGTTACGCCAACCCGCTGACCCTGCTACCGGGCAATGTGCCTATCCAGCAATGCCTGACGCGCCTGCTGCAGCAAGGGCGCGAATCGATGATCTGCTATGTCGATATCGACAGCTTCAAGCCTTTCAACGATATCTATGGCTACGCACGCGGCGACGAAGTCTTGCTGTGTCTGGCGCAGTGCCTGAACGATCGTATCGACCCGAGCCGTGACTTTGTCGGGCACATTGGCGGCGATGATTTCTTGATGGTGCTGGGCTTCGAGGATTGGGAAAAGCGTCTGCAGTCGCTGTTCGATGACTTCCAGAACCAGTGTCGGCGTTTCTACAGGGCCGAGCACCTGCAGGCCGGTTGCTTCACTGCCCTGAACCGCCAGGGCCAGCGCCAGGAGTTTGCACTGCTGTCGCTGTCGATCGGAGTCGTGCACCTGCACAAGGAAAGCTGCTCACACATGGACGCCAGTCAGTTGGCCGACTTGGCTTCCCAGGCCAAACATTTCGCCAAGGATGTGGCGGGGGCCAGCGTGCATGTGATCGACTCGTCGAGGCTGGATCTGCTGTCCAGCGCCTGATCGATTCGCGACAGATCGGTGCGTGCCTACTCCAGCTCGGGATAGGCAAACTCGAACACTCGCACCACTTCCGAGGCATGCCAGGCGGCAGCGGCTACGCCGTCGGAAGGCCCGGAAAACCTGCCCAGCCGCTCGACACATTCGAAGAAGCCGGTGCGCGGCAAACGGCTCGCGCCCTGGCTGATGACCAGCGAACTGCGCAATGGCTGCTCGGCACGCACATCCAGAGCCGCCAGATGTTCAAGGGCTGCTGTCAGGGTCTGCATCGCCGGGCTGGGCAGTTGCAGCCGCTCCAGCAAGGCCCGGTAGGTCACCAGATGGCGCTGGCGGCGCGCCTCTTCCAGTTCGCTCAACAGACCATCCCAGTGCTGACGGCTGATGCGCACACTCATGACTCGCTTCTCCAGCCTGGCAGGCCCAGCTCCCATGCCAGGCTGCGCTTGATCGCAGCATCGGGTTCACGGGTACCGTTTTCGATCAGTTCCAGATAGGACGGGCTGATACCGACTGCGCGAGCCAGCTTCGCGGCTTCAAGCCCCTTGGCTTCGCGCAGGGCAGCCAACTGGTCAAAACCCGGATAATCGACACTGGATACTTCACTGGACGCCTGGACAGGTTCCGGACGTGTCTTGCCGACAAGGCCTGCAGCTTTCAGAAGCGCCTGATACTGAGCCCACGGCAGAACTGCATATTCCGGCTCTCCATCACGAGAAATCACTTGAAGATCCATATACCCCCCTGTAGGACAAAAACACATTTTGTATAGGCTTGCTCCAGACGCAGGCATAGTAACAGCGGATTGGCACAGTCGGTGTAACAGAGCTGAAACGATCAGTGCTTGCCGCCTTCCCTTTCCAGCAAGGCCTGAGTGTCGGGCAACCGCTCGACCACGACGAGCTTCTCCGGGGGCTGACGCTCGCGCCAGGCGCGAAAGGCGTCCAGCTCGTCGGTCAGGTGTTTCATGATCCAGGCCAGAACGGCAATGTCATCGAACATCCCCAAGCCTGGAATCCAGTCGGGAATCGCGTCCAGCGGGCTGAGAAAGTACATCAGGCCCGCCACGATGGAGAGGATGGCCTTGGGGCTGATATCACGGTATTCGCCGCGCCAGTAGGCCAGGCAGAGTGCCTGCAACAGACGCAGGTCTTCCTTGATGCGCCCCAGCCGGCTGCCTTCGGTTGCACCTTTGCGCGCCACGGCAAACAGAAGGCCCGGCAGCCGTCCTGCCGCAAGCAGGCGGCGGGCTCCGGGCAGGTAACGAAGGAAATTCCAGGGTGCTTTCATGTTCACTCCCGTTCAATAAGGTGGTGTCAGTAAACAAGCTCCAGGCTGCTGCCCGTTTACAAGGTTATCCACATAAGCTGTGGATAACCTTGTGAACAGCATCCGTTTTCATGCCTGAGCCCCCCGTTCTACGGGGGTCGAGGTTAAATCGGGCATTTTTTACTCACCTGAAAAAGCCCATGAAATCGTTGACTTACAGGTTTAACACGGCTAATCCCGTGCAATCGTGACCAACTGTCAGACAATCTTCATCGCGTCATGATAATGGGACTGTACGGACAACGAAGCGTTCGGGAAATACGCCAGATACAAAAACGCCCTGTCGGGACAGGGCGTTTTGTAGAACAGAGCCGAGATTACTTCTTGGCCTTGGCCGGAGCCGGCTCTTCTTCGGCTTCAGGTGCCGCAGCAGCCTGATCCTTGATGCCCAGCAGTTCCAGATCGAAGACCAGAACCGAGTTGGCAGGGATTGCCGGGCTCGGGCTCTGGGCGCCGTAGGCCAGATCGCTAGGGATGAAGAGTTTGATCTTCTCGCCCACGTGCATCAGTTGCAGGCCTTCGACCCAACCAGGAATTACGCCGCCGACAGGCAGATCGATCGGGCTGCCGCGCTCGACGGAGCTGTCGAATACCTTGCCGTCGGTCAGCTTGCCTTCGTAATGAACAGTTACAACGTCAGTCGGCTTTGGCTGGGCACCGTCGCCTTTCTTGACGATTTCATACTGCAGACCGGAAGCCGTGGTGACCACACCTGGCTTCTTGCCGTTTTCTTCGAGGAATTTCTTGCCGGCTGCCGCCGACTCTTCGCTCAGCTTGGCCATACGCTCTTCGGCACGCTTCTGCAGCGCTGCGAAAGCTTCAACCAGCTCTTCGTCTTTCAGTTTCTGATCTTTCTTGCCAACGGCGTCTTCGATACCCAGGGCCACAGCCTTGGAATCCAGATCGTCCATACCTTCCTGAGCCAGGCTTTTGCCCATGTTCAGACCAATACCATACGACGCTTTTTGTGCCGGGGTTTTCAGCTCTACAGTGCTGGCTTGCTTGTCACAACCTGCGAGTACCAGACCGACCAGGGCAATCGCCGCTGCCAACCGATGCTGTTTCATGCTAATTCCTTGTCCATGCGCCAATAGGGCAAACGAGTAAAGCCGCGAGCTTATCAGGCCGCCGCGATCAATGGCTACCGGCATGAGAGAGGCTGAAGCGTGATAAGTTCAGGTAAATAAAGGTTTTCTCTGGCTTACGACGCACTGTTCAGTTGCAGTTCAGCTTCCCGATCCAGACACGGACGGAGCAATAACCCCCACTTTCGGCCAGTTTCGACTGATCTGTATCACCCGCAGACGCCCGGCCCGAGCCACCATCCGCACGAAACCGGACGACTGGAGGGTACCGGCAGCCAATTGCGCCTGTATCGACTCGCTCCCCGAATAGATGCGCGAAACCTGTCTGAGCAACCGATACTCATCGACCGAACGGCTGGGCGTATAGCCTAGCAAGGCACCGTCGGGAGACGAGAAATAGACCTCGGACATCGTGAAACCATAACGAACCGGCACCAGTTTCGAACGACGGACAGGTACGTGACGGTACTCGAACATGCGATGCAGGTCGTCCGGCTGAAAGAAATGGCGACCTTCCTGTCGTCCCCCTGCCGGAACGACGGTATCGGGAGAGAAATACATGCCGTCGATGCGATAGCCCTCAGGCAAGGGTGGCCGGTAATACTCATCGGGATGAAAGACCGAACAGGGCGCATACACCATACTGCCATCGCTCATGACCGGCTCGGCTGCCCGATACAGGTTCCGCTGAGGATTCATCAACAGAAAGCCGATGGCCTGTGGATGGGCAAGGGTTCGAATACGAGCATGTACATAGCACGCAGCCTCATCGGCAGTGGAGAACTCTGGACTGAGAAGCAACGGAGCCGGTGGCCAGACCGCATCGCAGATAGCGGTGGCCGGCATTTCAGGATAAGGCCGCCAGTCATTTGCCACCTTGCCGGGCCTGCCCCACAGACGACTGGTCACCACCACCTGCAGATCTCCGGCACTGGCCAGAAGCCGTACCACATCGCTGGGCATGAGCGTCTGTGCCCGCAGCGCCCTGTACATCTCGCTGAGCTCACACTGGTGAGGCCTGTCAGCAGGCCCGGACACTCGCGCGAACAGTGCCTTTTCAGCGCTGGAATGAGACAGGGTGTACTTGATCAGGGAACCGTCCGGCCCTGACAGGTAAGTCACAGAGCTGTAGGCATGATCGTCGATCACTGCATGGATATCGGCCACGGACAAACTGTTCGGATAGGTATCCTTCTCACTTTCGGGCCAGACATCCAGGCCGGCAGCGAACGATGGATGGGAATGGTAGATCGCATAATCGCTATGCCCTACCGGATAAAAGACATATCCCTCACGTTCATGGCTTGGAAATACATTATTGGGATCAAACTGAAAGGTCTTGCCGGCCATGGGCTCGGTAGCGACGTATTTTCCATCGTCGCGCACAAGAATGAAGCCGCCATACTCGCGATCACGCCGGCTACCGATGACCTCATGAACATGCCGCGCCGCATCATCGGGATGATCGAAGGGTTCGCTGAGCAAAGGCATGCGGGGATGAGAGGAATAGGCGACCGAACGCCGGGGTCGCCGTAATCTTGGCTGCATATGAAGGCTCCTTGATAGCCTGGGACTGAATGAGTCCGAAGCGTAAGGAGCTTTCAGGGGAGAACAGGCATATCCGGATATGACACCGGACGAGAATTACGCCGTCCTGGCCGCGATAGCCTCGACCTCCACCAACGCCCCCGGCAATGGCAGGGCAACGACTTGCAGCGCCGTGCGTGCCGGCTTGTTGGGCTGTTCTGCCGTGCCGAAGAATTGCGTATAACCGGCCTGCAATCCGGCGAAATCCAGCTTGCCACCGGTTTCCTCGGCACCGACCAGAAACACCCGCAACTGCACGATATCGCCCAGATCCAGGTCCTGTTGGCGCAGGATATTGCGTATCTTGTTGAACACCGAAACGGTCTGGGTTTCAGTATTGCCGAACGCCGCAGGCGTGCCTGCGGGAGCTTGCGGATCGGCAATATCCGGCAAGGTGCCACTGACGAATATCAGGCTGGCCGATGCCGGAACAGTCACGGTCTGCGAGATGGGAAAATCACCGACACTGGTGCGTTTGATCTGGTCGCTCATGGTTGTTGCTCCTTCAATGGATAGTCATGCGCCGATAGCGGCTTTCTGTCGCTGCTGGATAACCCGTTCACCCAATTGCGCCACCACATGGCGTGCGGAGTTGGCTGCCGATTCCTGCCAGATGCCGACCCCGCTTTGCACAAGCCCGTCGCCAGCGAAGTACACCCGGCCATGGACCTCCTCCAGCAGGGCGCTGGCCTGGGCCGGAAACAGTTCGCGTTGCAGCCACGGCCCCTCGCTGAACGGGATCTGCTCCCAGGACACCGCCAGGGGGTTGCGCAATTGTTGCGAGTAGCCCGGGTGAAGTAACTCCACCGCTTCACGGGAAGTCGAGAACTGGGCGTCGAAGGATTGGCTACCGAAAGTGTCGGCGCCCTCGCCCGTGACATACCCGGCCACCAGCAGCCCCTCGCGGCTATTGAGGTCGTTGCTGGGATACCAGAGCAGTCGCGCCGGATGCTCGATCCAGGAAATCCCGCCATAGGTGCGGTACTCGCTTTCCCAGAAACGCGGCGATTGCCAGGCCACTTTGGTGGCGTGGCCGTTGTGCGTGCTGAGCAACGCAGCCTTGACCGGATCGCTGAAATCCGTGTCGAGCCTGGCCAGCAGCGGCAATGGCAAAGTGGACACCAGATAGTCGGCACGCACCACTTGTTCGCGGCCACTGCGTTTATCGTGATAGGTCACCGCCACGCCCTCATCGAGCTGGCGAATACGGCGCACCTGCGCGCCCAGTTGCACCTGATCGGTCAACCGGCTGTAGAAAGCGTCGGTGATGCGATCCATACCGCCCACAGGCTGAAACATGGTGGCCGAGAACTCGGGAAACTCGGAGTGCAACAGTGCACCCCACAACTCGGGATGCAGCAGTCGATCCAGCGTTACCGGCGCCAGACTCCCCGGCAAGGCTCCCGGATGGCTGGGGGAATCCTGATGACCGGAACGAATGCTGCCCTCGTAGGCCAGTTCCTGAGACAGGTCGCCATACACCTGCAAAAACGCCAGCAGACGGGTACGCTCTTCAGCACTCAACACATCATCCAGCGCATTACGCTGCACCGCCTTGGCCAGCAACCCTGAGAGATGCCCACGAGCATCGTTGATCGCCTGCCCCACCGTAAAAGCGGGCCGCTCCAGATCAGGGCGAACCTGCGCGCCATGGCTGGTGTTGACCAGCACTTCCAGCGGCACCCCCAGTTCGCTGCAATAGTCGAGCAAGGTTCGATGCTGACTCGGAATCCGCGCAGGACCGGCATTGAAATACACACCCTGATCGAACTGCGCGGTTTGCGTCCGTCCATCGAGATAATCGACCCTGTCGCCATTGCGCAGGGTCCAGGTGCGGCCACCCACGCGGTCGCGAGCCTCCAGCACTTGCACCTGGAAGCCGGCGCGCGTCAGTTCCAGCGCCGTGACCAGCCCGGCAATCCCGGCACCGAGGACCAGCACACTGGCACCCTGCCCCGTATCGGCTTTCAGTTTCAAGGGCTGTGGCCGCCGATGGGACGAAGGCCCCAACCCCAGTGCAGCCAGTGCGCCTCTGACGGCTTGCTCGCCGCCTACCGCCGCAATGCTCGAAAGCGCTTCACGCCGTGTCAGTCCCATGTTCATGTCCTCCCTGAATGGCTCAATCCGGCAAGCCTGGCGGGTTGATTTCCGATTGATCGATGCGCTCCACATCCAATCCCCAGCGCTTGAGCACCTGGTCGTATTGCCCACCGGCAATCACACCCTGAAGCGCGGTGTGGATCGGTTTGACCAGGCCGTTGTCCTTGCGCGTGGTCACTGCGATATCGGCGCGACGCGGCCAGCCACCGTTGACGATGCCCACCAGACGGATGCCGTTGGTCAAGGCCTGGGAATAGGCCGACAGGGCGTTGGGACCGAAAGTGGCATCGACGCGCCCGGACTGAACCGCCAGTTGCGCGGCCGCCACATCGTCGTAGTACTGCAGCAAGGCAGGCTTGATCCCGGCCTTCTCGTTTTCTTCGTTCCAGGCCAGCAGGACTTTTTCCTGATTGGTGCCCGAGCCGACGATGATCTTCAACCCGGCAATATCGCTGGCCTGCTTGATGGAAGTGATCTTGCTGTTGGTTTTCACATAGAAACCCAGCACGTCCTGCCGATAGGTGGCGAAGTCGAAGCGCTTCTTGCGCGCTTCGGTGACGGTCACGTTGCTGATGACCGCATCGTATTTGCCCGAGCTGACACCCAGCGGCCAGTCTTCCCAACTGGCCTGCACCACATTGAGTTCCAGGCCAAGGCTGTCGGCCACCAGTTGTGCAGTATCGGCTTCGCTGCCGATGGTGGTCTTGTCATCGGAAGCCAGCAGCGCCAGAGGTGGCCCGGCAGTGCCGGAAACCGCCACCGTGAACTTGCCCGGCTGGGCGAACCTGAAACCCTGAGGAATCTGCGCAATGGCTTCCTCGTTGCGCGGCGCACGAATGCGCTGCTGATCAGGGCTCAGATTGACCTTCTGCACAGTCGGCGGCGCACTGCTTTCGGCAGCTATCACAGGTTGAGCCAAGCCGATGGCCAGGCTCAGCAGCGCCAGGCGCGCGGTATTTGCAAGCATGGGAGTCACTCCTTTAACACTCGAAACGCTCACAGCACCTTGCCCAGAAAGGCGATGGTGCGAGGATGGCGGGGTTGGCGAAATATCTGTTCGGGAGGACCTTGCTCGATCAACTGCCCTTCGCAGAGGAACACCACGTGATCGGCCACTTCTCTGGCAAAGCCGATTTCATGGGTCACGACCACCAGAGTCACGCCCAGTCGGGTCAGGCCCTTGATAACGTCCAGCACCTCACCCACCAGTTCCGGGTCCAGCGCGGAAGTCGGCTCGTCGAACAACAGCACTTTGGGATCGAGCGCCAGGGCACGGGCAATGGCCACACGCTGTTGCTGCCCCCCGGAAAGCTGCCGTGGATAAGCATCGGCCTTGTCTTGCAGGCCCACTTTGGCCAAGAGTTCCAGCGCCCTCTCACGCGCCTCGGTCTTGCTCCAGCGTTTGTGGGCCAGGGGGGCTTCGGCGATGTTTTCCCAAGCCGTCAGGTGCGGGAATAGATTGAAGTTCTGGAACACGAAACCCACGTCGATGCGACGCTTGAGGATCTCGCTTTCCTTGAGTTCATAGAGCAGGTTGCCCTTGCGGCGATAGCCGACATATTCACCGTCGATGGTGATGTGCCCGCTGTCGATTTTCTCTAGGTGATTGATGGTTCTGAGCAGGGTCGACTTGCCGGAACCGGAAGGCCCGAGAATCACCGTGACCTTGCCTGGCTCGATGGTCAGGTCGATATTGCGCAGCACTTCCTGATTGCCGAAACGCTTGCCCACGTTCTGGATCTGGATCCGCCCTGCACGCACAGCCGCTGCCGACTCAGCCATGGGTCTTCTCCTTGAACCAGTGATGCAAGCGCTGCAATGGCGTCGGCGGCAGGACACGTGCCGTCCCACGGGCAAAATGCCGCTCGATGTAATACTGGGCACACGTCAGCAAAGTGGTGATGATCAGGTACCAGACCGTGGCCACGATCAGCAGCGGAATCACCGCCTGAGTGCGGTTATAGATGACCTGCACGGTGTAGAACAGGTCCGGCAGCGCCAGCACGTAGACAATGGAAGTGCCCTTGACCAGACCGATGATTTCATTGAATCCCGAAGGCAGGATCGAACGCAGGGCCTGAGGCAGGATGATGCGGAAAATCCGCCGCTGTGCCGGCAGGCCCAGTGCAGCCGCTGCTTCATGCTGGCCGTTGTCGACACTGATGATGCCGCCACGGATGATCTCCGCGGTATAGGCCGCCTGCATCAGGCTCAGGCCCAGCACCGCCACGGTGAACTGGCTCAACACATCGACCGTGGACCACTCGGCCAGTACGATCCCGGTGAACGGCACGCCCAGCACAATGTGATCGTAGAGGTAGGCAAAGTTATAAAGGATGATCAATACCAGCAGCGCCGGCATGGAGCGGAAAAACCAGATGTAACCCCAGGCCAGCGACGCCAGCAGCGGCGACCTGGACAGGCGCGCCAGTGCCAGCACCGTACCCAGCAGAATGCTGAACACTGTGCTCAATACCGTGAGCAGCAGAGTCTGCCCCAACCCGCGCAGTACCGACGGCGAGAAGAACCATTTGGCGAACACCTCCCACTCCCAGCGCGGGTTGGTGGCCAGCGAGTGCACGATGCCGAACAGCACCAGTGCAGCGAACACCGACCCGACCCAGCGCCAGGGATGGCGAGCCGGGACAACCTGCAAGGCTCCGACAGGAACCGCTGCCTGGGCATCGGATACCTTGTAGTGAATCTCCTCGTCTCGGAGGTCGAACGATTTGGCGACAATGGGCATCTCGGGTTCCTCGCACGCAATCACACGTGATGGTGTTTCATTGATATCGAACAGCATGGGCGCAGTGACGGTGCGCCCGCTCAAAAGGCATACGTCAGGCGGGTGTAGTAGTAACCACCGGTAAATCCGAAGGGTGAGTAAGTGCCGTAGCTACTGGTCATGGTGTTGCTGGGGATGCCCTGTTTCCTGGGGTAGACGTCGAACAGGTTCTTGGCACCCACGGCGATGTTCAGGTCTTTGGTAAGGCTGTAGCCGACGTCCAGATCGGTGATCCATTTGGCGGCGTAGATGCGATCCAGCGAGCGGTCACCGGAATCATTGACTTCCTTGTAGGAGCCGTAGCGGGTCAGAGCCAGGTTGATATTGAACCTGTCGATGCTCCAGTCGCCGCCCAGGATCAGCTTGGTCTTGGGCTGAATACCGGTCACATCGTTGCGGGCTTCACGGTCCATCAGGTCATAGGAAGTGCCGAGAATGGTGGTGGAAGCCTTGTAGCTGAGGATTTCGGTCTGGTTCCAGTTGAACGCCGCAGTCCACTTCACCGAACCGAACGCGCCCAGGCCCTGGCTGTAGTTGCCGACCACATCCACGCCTTTGGTCCGGGTATCGGCACCGTTGATGAAGTACTGGCCGCCTGAGGTCGAGTTGACGCCATTGTCCTGCAGCACCTGAGTGACTTCATTGCCCAGCAGCGTGCCGGTCAGGGTGATGCGGTCGCGAATGTTGATCACATAGGCGTCAGTAGTAAGGCTCAGGCGCTCGGTCGGCGTCAGGGTGAAGCCCAGGCTGAAGTTGGTGGAGCGCTCGGGCTTGAGGTCTTCGGCACCCAGGGCCCGGGCCGCATCCGAGGCGACCGGCAGCACACCAAAGTTGATGGACTGGTAGACGCCATTCACCACGCCATAGGTGGTCGATCGGGCGCTGAACAGACTGTTGGCCAGAGACGGCGCACGGAACCCGTTGCTCACCGTCGCCCGTACGGCGAACTCGGGGGTGAAGTCATAACGGGTGGTCAGCTTGCCACTGCGGGTCGCCCCCACGCCCTGGTTGTAATGTTCATAGCGCAGCGCCGTGCCCAGATACCACTGCGGCAACGGGTTGAACCCTACATCGACATAACTGGCGACGCTGTTACGGGTGGCACTGCTGGCTTCGTCGGGAGAAATACCGTTGGTGACCTGCGCACCGGAAGAGGCGCAGTTACCCGGTGCGACGCAATATCCACCATTGGCATAGGAAGCCCAGTCACCTTCCTGGACCTCATACCCATCGCGGCGATGCTCGAAGCCGTAAGACAGATCCAGAGGCTTTTGCAGGCCGATATCGAAGCCGCGCTTGAAATCCAGGTTGGTCGTCAGTTCAGTGGCAATCCAGGTGCCGGAAGTGAAGTGGTTGGGCGTGGCTTCGCCCAGTGAAGGGTTCTGGTTACGCTCGGTGCCCTGCTCGGCTTCGTTGCGCCCATAAGTGGAAGACAGGTCCCAGTCCCACTCGCCAACCTGCCCCTTGGCACCGAACGCCGCTTGGAAATCCTCTTCGTCGATGTACCAGATCGGTACATAACCGGCGGGGTATCCATTGGGGCCGGTCGTGATGGTGTTGGTGATGGTCGGCAGACGGAAGTTCTGGCCCTGCTCGGCCTTGCGCCGCGAGTAGGTGGTGAACGAGTAAAGGCTGAAGTCGTCGTTGAGCGGCAATTCCGCGTTATAACCCAGGGTCAGCAGGTTGATCTTCGGTGTGCCATAGCCGCCATACGTGGACTTGCCTGCCCGATCCAGTGCCTGCTCGTAGGTATAGCCGTTGGCGCTGGCCTTGTTGTCATCGTTCTGGCTGCGGGCGTCGAGCGCCAGTTGCACGATGCCGCCATCGCCAATCTCGAATCCCTTGTTCAGGCTCTGCTGAACTGTCTGCTTCTTGCCGTCATAGCCAATACCCGCGTTGGTCACGGAAGTGCCGCTGGTATCGGCCTTGAGGATGATATTGATCACCCCGGCAATCGCGTCGGAACCGTATTGAGCGGCAGCTCCGTCACGCAGCACTTCGACATGATCGATGGCGCTGATGGGAATGAAATCCAGATCGGCAGGAGCCGCGCCGGTATTGATACCGTTGATGTTGAGGGTTGCACTGGTGTGGCGGCGCTTGCCATTGACCAGCACCAGGACTTCGGCGGCACTCAGGCCACGCAGGTTCGGCGCACGGGCCATGCCGCTGGCGTCCCAGCCGGTCTTTTCCGGCAGGGTCAGGGATGGAATCACCGCACTCAGGGCTTCCATCAGACCGGGCTTGCCAGTGCTTTGCAATTGTCTGGCACTGACCACATCGATCGGCACCGGACTGCTGGTGACCGTGCGCTGCTCGGCCCCCCGGTTACCGGTCACCACCACTGTAGAAAGGGTGTCGCTGGCCTGTGCCGGAAGTGTTCCGGCCATCAGCACACCGCCTACGGCCAGAGCCAGTGAATTCAAAGCCATGGTGCGCCTTGGCCCATGAACATCCTGTAAGACTCTCTGCACATCCACTCCAAAGGGCCGTCATTGCAGCCCGTTCATCCACATCGCACGGTCGGGCATTCGCGCCGTCCTCAGGACAGCGAGTCATGCTTCTTTTATGGGTGATACCGACATTCGATCCCGGCAACAGCCGGAACCCGGCGGAAGACGCTACGTGTGCGCAGACGGACAGGAAGACGGCTGGAATACGCAGATACGCCTGTCAGCGACAGGACGAGAGGAACCCGGAATACGGGATTGAAGTGGCAACATACATCGAACTCCCTTCCAACGATCCTGCAACGGGGGTCAGTGGTGGATCACCCCGGCATGCCTTGCAAACTCAGGCTCCTGGCCTGTTTGCGCGATGGCATGCGCGCAGAACCTTGATCACGATTGGTACCATCCGAGGTGAGGGGTAGGCTGTCGAAACCAAACATAACGGAATCAATGGCACAGAAAAACTTCTATTTCGCTATAAGCTAATATGAAAAATATTGATTTATATTTAGACACTTAATCCAAAAAATGAATATAAGCAGAAAGACGTGAGGGAGGACGATGGTTTTCAGGACAGCAGAAAGCAAAAAAGCGACCCTAAGGTCGCTTTTCTGTTTGCTTCAAGGAGTTCAAGGGCCTTGAAGCTTAATATGGCGCAGCGGACGGGACTCGAACCCGCGACCCCCGGCGTGACAGGCCGGTATTCTAACCGACTGAACTACCGCTGCGCGTAACACTAAGAGAGATTGGTGGGTGATGACGGGATCGAACCGCCGACCCTCTGCTTGTAAGGCAGATGCTCTCCCGGCTGAGCTAATCACCCTTCACTCTCGGTGTGGCGCGCATTCTACGGAGCGACCCATACTCTGGCAAGCACTTTTTCAAATAATTTTTATAATCCTTCCAAAGGCTTAGCGCAGGGTTGGCCCGGACGGCCGAGCAGCGAATAATGCCCTCCTTTGTATGGAAGGAGAGATTCACCTCATGTGGTTCAAAAACCTGCTTATCTATCGCCTGACCCAGGATGTGCCTTTTGACGCCGAGGCGCTGGAAACTGCACTGGCGACCAAGCCGGCCCGCGCCTGTGCCAGCCAGGAGTTGACCACTTACGGTTTCGTCGCGCCGTTCGGCAAGGGCGAGGACGCGCCACTGGTTCACGTCAGCCAGGACTTCCTGCTGATTGCTGCGCGCAAGGAAGAGCGCATTCTGCCCGGCAGCGTGGTGCGTGATGCATTGAAGGAAAAGGTCGACGAGATCGAAGCCGAACAGATGCGCAAGGTCTACAAGAAGGAGCGTGACCAGCTCAAGGATGAAATCATCCAGGCCTTCCTGCCCCGCGCCTTTATCCGTCGCTCGGCTACCTTTGCCGCCATCGCGCCGAAACAGGGCCTGATTCTGGTCAACGCTTCCAGCCCGAAACGTGCAGAAGACCTGCTCTCGACCCTGCGCGAAGTCATCGGCTCGCTGCCGGTACGCCCGCTGACCGTCAAGACCGCGCCAAGCGCAATCATGACCGACTGGGTCAAGACCCAGAAAGCCGCCGACAACTTCTTCGTCCTGGACGAGTGCGAACTGCGCGACACCCACGAAGACGGCGGGATCGTGCGTTGCAAGCGTCAGGACCTGACCAGCGATGAAATCCAACTGCACCTGAACACCGGCAAGGTTGTCACCCAGCTTTCGCTGGCCTGGCAGGACAAGCTGTCGTTCGTGCTGGACGACAAGCTGGTGGTCAAGCGCCTGAAGTTCGAGGACCTGCTGCAGGATCAGGCAGAACAGGACGGCGGCGACGAAGCCCTGGGCCAGCTGGACGCCAGCTTCACCCTGATGATGCTGACCTTCGGCGAGTTCCTGCCCGAGCTGTTCGAGGCACTGGGCGGCGAAGAAATCCCGCAAGGGATCTGATTCGTCGGGCTGGACTGCAACAGGACCGCGCCGCCTATATGGGCGGCGCCTCTTTTATGGATACAGGAAAAAGGAACGAACCATGCGGGCACTGGTAGCCTTGAGCCGTTTTGTAGGGAATACGTTTGCGTACTGGGTGCTGTTGTTCGCCATTCTGGCGTTCCTGTTCCCTCAGGTGTTCATTGGCCTCAAAGGCTGGATCGTCCCGCTGCTGGGGCTGGTCATGTTCGGCATGGGCCTGACCCTCAAACTTGAAGATTTCTCTGAAGTGGCGCGTAACCCATGGCGCGTGGCGCTGGGTGTGGTCGCGCATTTCGTGATCATGCCGGGCGTCGCCTGGTTGCTGTGCCAGATCTTTCATCTGCCACCGGAAATCGCCGTGGGCGTGATTCTGGTCGGTTGCTGCCCGAGCGGCACCTCGTCCAATGTCATGGCCTGGCTGGCCAAGGGCGATCTGGCACTGGCCGTGGCTATCGCAGCCGTCACCACCCTGCTCGCCCCGCTGCTGACGCCGGCCCTGATCTGGTTCCTGGCCTCGGCCTGGCTGCCGGTATCTTTCCTGGATATGTTCTGGTCGATCCTGCAACTGGTGATGCTGCCGATTTTCCTCGGCGTGGTCGCCCAGCGTCTGCTCGGTGCCCGGGTCAGCCATGCGGTCGACGTGCTGCCGCTGGTTTCGGTGGTCAGCATCGTACTGATCGTCTGTGCCGTGGTCGCCGCCAGCCAGGCGAAGATCGCCGAATCCGGCCTGCTGATCATGGCCGTGGTGATTCTGCACAACACTTTCGGTTTCCTGCTGGGCTACTTTACCGGCAAGGTGTTCAAGCTGCCGCTGCCGCAGCGCAAATCCCTGGCCCTGGAAGTCGGCATGCAGAACTCGGGGCTGGGCGCAGCACTGGCCAGTGCTCACTTCTCGCCGCTGGCGGCGGTGCCCAGCGCGCTGTTCAGCGTCTGGCACAATATCTCGGGTGCCCTGCTCTCTACGTACTTCCGCAAGATGCCGGAAGAAAACACGCAGCAATCCAATGACAGACCTGTCGCCAATTAAGGCCAGGCATTCATCAATGCCCGGACTGTTTGCATAACAGTCCGGGCAACTAAAACCTTTATAAAAACAGAGCGTTTCCTTGACCCGGATCAAGGCAGCCCGAAAAGTTTTTGTCAGACAAACTATCCAGAACAAAACAAGACATAAAAAAACAACATCCCGCCTAAATCCTCAGTAACATGCGCCGACACATGTACCACAAACTATAACAACCCCACTCTGTCACGCATCAGGATTTCATACATCAAGGGAGTTTCACGGAAAATGCTCAAGAATGCACCGCTAAGGATAAAACTCTTATTGATTCTGCTGCTTCCCTTATTGGGTTTCCTGATATTGGCCGGCGTATTTGTTTCAAATAATTACAAAACTTTGAACGATATGAACAAGACAGTAACGGCCAGTGCCACGGCCCAGAAACTGAGCCGTCTTATTACGACCCTGCAACGCGAGCGTGGTGCCAGCGGTGTATTCCTGGGCAGTCGCGGCACAACCATGGGCGACCGGCTTATCGAATTGCGCAAGGAGTCGAATCTCACGATAGAGGCCGTACGCGAGTTATCCGCATCCGGAACCTCCGAACTCGACCCTGTACTTCGCGCACTCGACAGCGTGGCGCAAACTCGCACTAACGTCGACAAGCAGGCTATCAACAGCACCGAGTCGGGAACACGTTATACCCAAGTCATTCAAACACTTATTGGTTATACCCACTCTCTGGAAGCCAGCGTCAATAATGCGACTATTGTTCACGCCCTCAGTGCGCTGAATCAATTCATCGAAATGAAAGAACGGGCCGGGCGCGAGCGAGTATTACTGGGTCTGGTGTTCAATCAGGATCGTTTCGACGAGAAACTGTTGTCGAGTTTCAGCCGCAATCTGGGTGAGTTTGTCGCGTACTCGGATGCATTCAACCGAAAGGCACCGGCGGCTTCGCTGAAAGAATTCAACGACAAGATGCAGACTCCGGCAGCGGTGGAAGTCGGCAAGTTGCAGCAATTGGCATTCAATGTGCCGATGGGCCAGCCGCTGGGCATCAAGCCACAGGCCTGGTTTGAAACCGCCACGACTCGTATCGACATGATGAGTGAAGTCGAAGAGGACCTGGGGCAGAGTGTCAGCAAGCTCGCCATGCATGAGCGCAATATCGCCAGCCGCGCCCTGTGGCTGACCATCGGTGCCGCCATCGCCGCCCTGCTTACGGTATCGGCGCTGTCGTACCTGATCATTCGCAACATCAACCTGGCAGTCAATGATGTGAACAAAGTGCTGGACGACCTCGCCGGGCGTGATCTCACTGCAAGAGCAACCTACGAGAGCAAGGACGAATTCGGCCAGATCTCGCGCAACCTCAACCGCATGGCGCAAGAGATCAGGGATATCGTTCAGGAAATCGGCAATGCCACCGCGCAGGTAGCGACCGCAGCCGAGGAGTGTTCCACCGTTACGTCCGAAACCAGCCGCAGCATCGAGCAACAACGCCAGAGCACCGAATTGGTCGCCACGGCGATCAACGAAATGAGCACAACCGTCAGGGAAGTGGCACTGAGCACCAGCGATGCGGCGCAGATGTCACAACAGGTCAATACCAGTACCGGCCAGGGCCGTGGCGAAATCGAAAGCACCATCGAACTGATTCGCCAGCTGTCGGGACAGGCCGAGCAGACGGCCTCAATCATCGGCGACCTGAAACACGAGAGCGATGCGATTTCCTCGGTGCTCGATGTCATTCGCGGCATTGCCGAACAGACCAACCTGCTGGCCTTGAACGCCGCCATCGAAGCCGCACGCGCCGGCGACCATGGCCGTGGTTTTGCGGTAGTGGCCTCCGAGGTGCGCACGCTGGCACAGAAAACCCAGGAGTCCACCGGCAGCATCCAGCAGATGATCAGCAATCTGCAGAGCGGTTCGGACCGGGCGACCACATCAATGCAGGAAACCCTGAGCAAGGCGCAGTCCGGAGCCGTCAGGGTCGAGCGTGCAGGCGAACTGCTGACGGAAATCTCCGAAGGCGTGACCGGCATCAGCGACCGCAATATTCAGATTGCTTCCGCAGCGGAAGAGCAGAGCGCGGTATCCGAAGACATCAACCGCAACGTCAACGAGATCAATGATCTGGTCATTCAGGTCAGTGCCGGTGCCGAACAGACGGCCATCACCAGTCAGGAACTGGCACGGCTGGCCGAACACCAGCAGCGTCTGGTCAGCCGCTTCAAGGTAGCCTGACACCAGAGTCTGAAGGGGCGTCAGCCCCTTCAGCGTTGTCTATCGCCCAGCCCCTCTCAACGCCTTCACCTGCTCACGCACATCCGCAGGCATCGCGACATCGGCGGCAATCGCAGGGCCGGCCACCAGCACCACTCTGGACCACAGGCGACGAAACAGCTTCTTGTCCGGCGCGTAACTGAAGAAACTACCCCACAACCCCTGCAACGCCAGCGGGATCACCGGCACCGGTGTCTCTTCGAGCACACGACTCATACCGCCCTTGAAACCACTGATCTCGCCATCGCGGGTCAGTTTGCCTTCCGGGAAGATACAGACCAGCTCACCATCGGCCAGGTATCGGGCAATCCTTTGGAACGCCTGTTCGTAGATTTCCAGATCCTCGTTACGCCCGGCAATGGGGATGGTCCCGGCCGTGCGGAAAATGAAATTGAGCACCGGCAAACGGTAGATCTTGTAGTACATGACAAAACGGATCGGCCGCCGCACGGCACCGCCGATCAGCAGTGCATCGACAAAGGACACATGGTTGCAGACCAGCAAGGCCGGGCCGTCTTCCGGGATCAGGTCTAGATTGCGATGCTCGACACGGTACATGGAATGGCTGAGCAGCCAGATCATGAAGCGCATGGTGAACTCGGGGACGATCTTGAAGATGTAGGCGTTGACCGCGATGTTCATCAGCGAGATCACCAGGAACAACTGCGGGATAGACAGTTTGGCGACGCTGAGCATCAGGATCGACACGATGGCCGACACCACCATGAACAGTGCGTTGAGAATGTTGTTGGAAGCGATGACCCGGGAGCGCTCCTTCTCCGGGGTGCGGGACTGGATCAGGGCATACAGCGGCACGATATAGAAACCACCGAACACCCCGATTCCCAGGATATCCAGCAGCACCCACCAGCCCTGCCCGTAGGACAGTACCGCCAGCCAGTCATTGGCCTGCGCGTTCTGCGGGAAACCACCCGAATGCCACCACAACAACAGGCCAAACACCGTCAGGCCCATGGAGCCGAACGGCACCAGACCGATCTCGACCTTGTGGCCGGACATGCGCTCACACAGCAGAGAGCCCAGCGCGATACCGATGGAGAACACCGTCAGAATCAGGGTGACTACAGTTTCGTCGCCGTACATCCACTCCTTGGCATAGGCCGGGATCTGGGTCAGGTAAATCGCCCCCACGAACCAGAACCAGGAGTTGACGACAATCGAACGCGACACGGCGGGTGTCTGCCCGAGCCCCATGCGCAAGGTGGCCCAGGACTGGGTGAAAATATTCCAGTTCAGCTTCATTTCAGGAGAAGCCGCAGGTGCTTTCGGAATGCCGTAACTGGCCACGAACCCCAGGCACGCCACCAGCACAATGGCGGCAGACACCACAAAGGCGTAATGACTGGAGGACATCATGATCCCGGCCCCGATGGTGCCCGCCAGGATCGCCAGAAAGGTGCCCATTTCCACCAGCCCGTTGCCGCCTACCAGTTCGTGCTCGCGCAGGTGCTGCGGCAGGATCGAGTACTTGACCGGCCCGAACAGTGCCGAATGAGTGCCCATGGCAAACAGCGCCAGCAACATCATCCACAGGTGATTGAACACAAACCCGGCCGCACCGACCACCATGATGCCGATCTCTGCCAGCTTGATCAGCCGGATCAGCGCATCCTTGGGATACTTCTCGCCGAACTGCCCGGCCAGTGCCGAAAACAGAAAGAACGGCAGGATGAACAGCAAGGCACACAGATTGACGTAGATCGAGCGATCGCCCTCGATGCTCAGCTTGTAGAGGATGGCGAGGATCAGCGATTGCTTGAAGATATTGTCATTGAAAGCCCCAAGGGACTGGGTGATGAAAAACGGCAGAAAGCGCCGCTTTCCGAGCAGACTGAATTGTGACTGTTGGCTCATCGTCCGTGGTCCTGAATGGCTTGGCTAATTGGAAGTACTGAATCCAATCCGGAGCACATTGAAGACGTATCACTTCAGTATGTCGATAGCCATATCAGGACAAGCGGTACTACTGGGTGTTTTAGCAAGATAAAAACGCCCAATGCCGCTTACTCCTTGCGTTGTGCTTGACCAGACACCACTGCGACGAACAACAGACTGAAAATCCAACCGAAGATAATCTCAAGCCACATAACAAACCTCACCCAGCGTTTAGGGCTGGTGAAAAAGCTGAAAAACTCGTCGAGGGCGTTAGCCTTGGGGGTATCGATCACTGGTGCCCAGTCGTCCTCCTGATGCAGATTTACTAGCGGGAGCAGCAAATCCAGCGAGAAGGCTATCGGGCTGAAGGCCGTGTACTCTTGGGGTAGCGCGTCACACAAATACCAGTTGCCAGTGCCTGCTGGTTCGTTTCCAGTCGGCTCAAGCGGCGGCGAACAGTGTTTGTAGCTGGCGTTCTGGAAGACCAAAGGGTCACTCGGTGCGAAAATGGCTTTTTGATCAGCAGCCCACCAATAGACGGCAGCGCATAGCAGCCAGACACCAAGGAACCACGGCAGCAACAGCATGGGTCGATAGCCGTACCCGCCGAGAGGCCGATACACCCAATGCAGAAAAACCATCAAGCGACGATAGGCATTGCGCATTGGTTCGGGCCAGTGCGCAGGGCTCTGGCCAACCAATCCCTTCTCACGTAGTCGGTCTTCAAATGTGACCCCTACTTGTCGAGCCTCTTCGACATGCCCCATCTCGTTCAGGACTTTCTGAAGTTGTCGCCATGGTTGTGGGTAAAACTCTGGAAGCTGACCTGGCTTGGTCGATGGAACACGTTGCTTATCGAGCCAGTGCAAGCGATCGCTAATCGAAGTCTGCTCGTTGATATGAATAAAGTTGTAGACGAAACCATTGATATCCAGATCGTCACCCCAGGACTTGCTATCGTCACTCAAAGCCCCCGCACGCGCGCCAGTAAAGGAAGCTTTACCTATGGGGGCGACCATGTTTCGTAAAATCAAAGAACCTTCAATATTGATCCGCTGGGCTTTCAGTTCCGTTACCTGTTCTGCCTCACGGATCACCAGATCGCCTTTTAGCACAACACCACGTAATGCGACTGCTCCTCGAGCTTTGAAACCACGCCCCAGAAAAAGAGAACCACCGACGAAGGCCCCATCCATTGCCAACGCGTCCGACTTACCGCCCTCGAACTCGCCGCCAATACAATTGAATTGCCCATGAACCTTAGCCCCCAAGAATCGCACTCCCCCCTTGGCCAAGAACCCATCTCGCATGAAAACACTGCCATCGACAATAGTCCTGTCGGCAGCAAAAGCAGGACCTTCAGATACGCTAAAACATGCCCTGTCACACGTAATCCCTCCTCCAATCCTTGATGCAAGCAGGCTTATCATTCCGTTGGTCTTGACACCGCCCAAGTGCAGACTTCCCTGGCAGACTATATTTTCGGCCGATAGCGCCCAGCCTCCCTTACCGTCAAGGCTGGCTTCTGAGAACGTGATCTGCCCTTTGATATCTGCGCCATCAAGGTTCACCCTCCCGACTGATATAACTTTTTTGAGTGATAAAACACCCGCAATCTTGACGCGCGCAGCATCTACACCTTTAAAACTTGAACCGTACAGAAGCAGCGAATTGCTCAAGGAAGCATCCATCAATCCCAAGAGGCGCTCGAACGCACAGAACCGAAGCAATAACGCCACGGGCACCGTCGTACTTTGCAAATTCAACTTGCCTTCGACGTAAGCGCCACGTAATTGCACGCCATGCTCATGCACGGGCGCTTGCTCATCTCCTCCCAGAGCGAGAAAACGAATGAACTCAGCGCGCACCCGGTTACTATCCGATGGCTCAAGGGGGAGTTTAAGGCCCACCTTCGCTTCAGTGCCCACTTTACAATGCTCAAGCAGTTGAAGCTCTGCAGGCCATAAAGAGCCAAAGTCAGTCAGCGAGCGTCCATAGGGTTTCATTCCATATCCTTATAAATTCACGGAGCAAGGGTCTCGGCTAGCTCGTGGAAAAAAGCAGGATATTAGGCATAAGGCCTATAGCCATCAACGATTAACTGTCTGCCCCTGCGACGCCTTGCCACGCTCGACCTTGGTCGAGAAAGACGAATGGCATGCATCGTGCGAGACTGCCGACTATCTGTGCATTCTGGAAATTCATATGTCGCTGTCCAGCGGGCTGATTGCTGCCGTTGCCCTGACCTACATGGCTATCATGTTTGCCATCGCCTTCTACGGCGACCGGTACAGCGCCTCGCTGCGCCCGACCATGCGCGCCTGGGTCTACAGCCTTTCGCTGGCCGTTTATTGCACCAGCTGGACCTTCTTCGGCGCGGTGGGCCAGGCCGCCGAGCAGTTGTGGTCGTTTCTGCCGATCTATCTGGGGCCTATCGTTCTGATGCTGCTGGCACCCTGGGTACTGCAGAAGATGGTGCTGATCAGCAAGCAGGAAAACATCACGTCGATTGCCGACTTCATTGCTGCCCGCTATGGCAAGTCGCAACCGCTGGCGGTCATGGTGGCGTTGATCTGCCTGATCGGGATGCTGCCCTACATTGCCCTGCAACTGAAAGGCATTGTGCTGGGGGTCAACATTCTGATCGGTGCGGGAGCCGACTCCACCGGCACCAGCGCCCAGGACACCGCCCTGGTGGTGTCGCTGATTCTTGCGCTGTTTACCATCGTATTCGGTGCCCGCAACCTCGACGTCACCGAGCACCATCGCGGCATGGTGCTGGCGATAGCCTTTGAAGCGCTGGTCAAGTTGCTGGCGTTCATGGCGGTCGGGGTGTTCGTCACGTTCGGCCTGTTCAATGGCTTCGACGACCTGTTCAATCAGGCCAGACTCGCACCGCGCCTTGAAGAATACTGGCAGGAAACGATCAACTGGCCGGCGATGATTGTGCAGACCGGTGTGGCGATGATGGCGATCGTCTGCCTGCCCAGGCAGTTCCATGTCACAGTGGTGGAGAACATCGAGCCCCAGGACCTGCATCTGGCCAAATGGGTATTCCCCGCCTATCTGGTCCTGGCCGGGCTGTTCGTCGTGCCCATCGCCTTGGCCGGACAGATGCTGCTGCCGAACTCCATGCTCCCCGACTCGTTCGTCATCAGCCTGCCGCTGGCCCATGCGCATCCATCACTGGCGCTGCTGGCATTTATCGGTGGTGCCTCGGCTGCCACCGGCATGGTGATCGTCGCCAGTGTCGCGCTGTCGACCATGATTTCCAACGACATGCTGCTGCCCTGGCTGTTGCGGCGCAAGAATACCGAGCGGCCGTTCGAGGCGTTTCGCTACTGGATGCTTTCGGTACGTCGCATCAGCATCGTGATGATCCTGTTGCTGGCCTATGTCAGCTATCGCATGCTCGGCTCCACGGCGAGCCTGGCCACCATCGGCCAGATTGCCTTCGCCGCCATCACCCAACTGGCCCCTGCCATGTTTGGCGCGCTGTACTGGAAACAGGCCAACCGCCGTGGCGTATTCGCCGGGCTGGCAGCGGGGATCTTCATCTGGTTCTACACCCTGGTGTTGCCGGTGGTGGCCCATGGCATGGACTGGTCGCTGGATAACTTCCCTCTGCTGAGCTGGCTGCACAGCAACCCTCTGGACTTGCCGATCACGCCAATGACGCAAAGCGTCGTGCTGTCGATGGTGGGTAACTGCACGCTGTTCGTCTGGGTATCGATGCTGTCCCGCACCCGGGTTTCGGAACACTGGCAGGCTGGCCGCTTCATCGGTCAGGAAACCCATGTTCGCCCTGGCAGTCGTCCGTTGCTGGCCGTGCAGGTCGAGGATCTGCTGAGCCTGTCCTCACGGTTTGTCGGCGAAGAACGCGCAAGGCAGAGCTTCATCAGCTTCTCCTATCGCCAGGGCCAGGGCTTCAACCCGAACCAGAACGCCAACGGCGACTGGATCGCTCATACCGAAAGGCTGCTGGCCGGGGTATTGGGCACCTCATCGGCCAGGGCCGTGGTCAAGGCGGCCATCGAAGGCCGGGACATGCAGCTCGAAGACGTGGTACGCATCGCCGACGAAGCCTCGGAAGTGCTGCAGTTCAACCGCGCCCTGCTGCAAGGGGCCATCGAGAACATCACCCAGGGCATCAGTGTCGTCGATCAGTCCCTGAGGCTGGTGGCCTGGAATCATCGCTATCTGGAACTGTTCAATTACCCGGACGGCCTGATCAGCGTCGGACGACCGATTGCCGACATCATTCGCTATAACGCCGAACGCGGCCTGTGCGGGCCGGGCGAAGCCGAAGTCCACGTTGCGCGGCGTCTGCACTGGATGCGTCAGGGCCGCGCGCACACCTCCGAACGACTGTTCCCCAATGGTCGGGTCATCGAACTGATCGGCAATCCGATGCCCGGCGGCGGCTTCGTGATGAGTTTCACCGACATCTCGGCGTTCCGCGATGCCGAACATGCGCTCAAAGGCGCCAATGAAAGCCTGGAACAGCGAGTCGCCGAACGGACTCATGAACTGTCGCAACTCAACATTGCCCTGACCGAAGCCAAGGGCAATGCCGAGGCAGCCAACGAATCCAAGACCCGCTTTCTGGCCGCCGTCAGCCACGACCTGATGCAACCGCTGAACGCCGCCCGGCTGTTTTCCGCAGCGCTGTCCCATCAGGAAGAAGGCATTTCCAGCGAAGCCCAGCGCTTGATCCAGCATCTGGACAGTTCGCTGCGTTCTGCCGAAGACCTGATCAGCGACCTGCTGGATATCTCGCGTCTGGAAAACGGTAAGGTCACTCCGGATCGCCAGCCCTTCGCACTCAACACCCTGTTCGACACACTGGGCGTGGAATTCAAGGCGCTGGCTCAGGAGCAGGGCCTGAAGTTCAGGGTCAGGGGCAGCGAGCTGCGGGTCGACAGTGACATCAAACTGTTGCGCCGCGTCCTGCAGAACTTCCTGACCAATGCCTTCCGCTATGCCAAGGGTCCTATCCTGCTGGGCGTGAGGCGTCGTGGCAGCAACCTGAGCCTGGAAGTCTGGGACCGTGGACCGGGTATTCCCGAAGACAAGCAGAAAGTGATTTTCGAGGAATTCAAACGCCTGGACAGCCATCAGACTCATGCCGCCAAAGGCCTGGGGCTTGGCCTGGCGATTGCCGACGGCCTGTGCCGGGTGCTCGATCATCCGTTGCAGGTCAAGTCATGGCCGGGCAAAGGCAGCATGTTCAGCGTCACCGTGGCGCTGGCTCAACCACTGACGCTGGCCCCCAACACCCCGACCGAACCCAGCCGCGTGGTGCTCAACGGTATTCAAGTGCTATGCGTGGACAATGAAGACAGCATCCTGATCGGCATGAACAGCCTGCTGTCACGCTGGGGCTGCCAGGTATGGACCGCACGCAGTCGGCAGGAATGCGAAACCTTGCTCAACAACGGCATTCGCCCGCAAGTGGCACTGGTGGACTATCACCTGGACGAAGGTGAAACCGGTACCGAATTGATGGCGTGGCTGCGAACCCGACTGGGGCAACCGGTGCCCGGCGTTCTGATCAGCGCCGACGGCCGCCCGGAACTGATAGCCCAGGTACATGCGGCAGGTCTGGATTACCTGCCCAAACCGGTCAAGCCGGCGGCGTTGCGCGCGTTATTGAGCCGGCATGTGCAACTGAGTTGATGAGTCACACCTCGTGGGAGGGCCCTTGGCCGCGACAGCTTGTTCAGACACTGAAAATGCGTTGTCTGTAAGCTGGTCGTCGCGGCCAAGGCCCCTCCTGGAAGTGACAGATATGCCTCGACTGATGAGCATTAATCCTGAATGACGTCTTGTTTATTCGCTCCGCCGATACGGAAACACATCGATCACCTTGCCGGCCCGAATCTGCGCCTGCAGTCCTTTCCAGTATCCGGCGTCGTACAGTTCGCCATGCAGGCTGTCGAACAGGCGGCGCTGTTGCAGGTCGGCAAACAGAAAGGGTGGAAACTCTTCGGGAAAGACATCCATAGGGCCGATGGAATACCAGGGTTCGGATGCCATTTCATCTTCAGGTGTACGCGGAGCCGGAATGCGCCGAAAGTTGGCTTCAGTCAGCAAGCAGATTTCGTCGTAATCATAGAAGACCACGCGGCCATGGCGGGTGACGCCAAAGTTCTTGAGCAACATATCGCCCGGAAAAATATTGGCAGCCGCCAGTTGCTTGATGGCCAGTCCGTAATCATCCAGCACCTCACGCATCTGCTCGGGGCCGGCCTGCTCAAGATAGAGGTTCAACGGCGTCATGCGCCGCTCGGTCCAGCAGTGGCGGATCAATACCTTGCCCCCCTCCTCCACTTCAACGGTGGAAGGCGCGACCTGTAACAGTTCGGCCAGACATTCGGGCTCGAACTTGCTCACGGGAAAGCGAAAATCGGCAAACTCCTGGGTATCGGCCATGCGTCCCACCCGATCGACGCGCTTCACCAGCCGGTACTTGTCGATCACGGTCATGCGGTCGACGTTCTTGGAAGGCGAAAAGCGGTCCTTGATGACCTTGAACACGGTATTGAAACCCGGCAGCGTGAATACGCTCATGACCATGCCGCGTACGCCGGGGGCCATGATGAAGCGATCATCGGTACTGGCCAGATGATGAATCAGGGCACGGTAGAACTCGGACTTGCCCTGCTTGTAAAAACCGATGGAGGTGTACAGCTCGGCGATGTGCTTGCCGGGCAGGATGCTCTTGAGAAAGCCCACAAACGCGGCCGGCACAGGCACATCGACCATGAAATACGAACGGGTGAAGGAAAAGATGATGGACACTTCGGCTTCATCGGTGATCAGCGCATCGATCAGAATCCCGGCGCCTTCACGGTGCAGCAAGGCGATGACCAGCGGCCATTGCTCCTCGCGGGTGTAGACGCGGCCCACCAGATAGGCCCCCTTGTTGCGATAGAAGACCGACGAGAACAGCTCGACGCACAATGTCGGGTCCTTGCACACCCAGTCAGGCAGATTGCTCTGCAATTGCATCTGAACCCGGGCCATATCTGCGGCCAGGTCCGCATAAGGCACCTTGAAACGGTAATCGGCGAAGACACGCCTGAACAGGGCCGCCATATCGCCCGACGGCCAGTAGCTGCGAATCTGCGCCACACACTCTTGAGCCTGCGCTGCTGGCCGCGTGCTGTGGATGAACATGCGCTCGTCGCTGATCAGGTCATGGCTGAACAGGCCGAAGAAGATCGAATTGAACCAGGTTTCGGACAGTTCATCGGACAGTCGCGGGTCGATCAGCTCGATATAGGCGCTCTTGACTCCCGGCCAGTCACGGGCTTCAAGAGCCTGCACGCCAGCTCGCTGCAGGCGCTCGATCACTTCGCTGACTTTCTGCTCATAGAGATTGATCCGGTCTGCCGAAGCACGCTGGATCAATTGCCATTGCGCCCCCTCGAAACGCTCCCGGGCACCGGCGGTTATCTGCCGGAAGTGTTCACGGTAATCATCGAAACCGTCGAGGATCAGACGGGCGATAGCGTTGGCGGACATGGCACAGCCTCGAGTCGAGACACCCAAAGCCTAGTTCAGGAATGCCAGGTATCGGGAACCACTTAACCGGGACAGGCCACTGAATGCACCCTTCATTTATGACCTGTTACAGGCACATGTCGATAACATGATGGCTTGAAGATATTACCCATACCTTCTCCCACTCAAGAAAAACAACCAGGGAGCTTTTCAGATACAAGGAGCAGTCAATGTTTATCAGGAATATGCGTATCGGGCCAAGGGCTAGCCTGGGCTTTGGATTAGTGGCGACCTTATTGGCACTGGTAGGAATTTTCTGTCTGGGAAAAATGGCCGAGCTGCGTTCAAGCGCGGAAATCATCGAGCAGTCCTGGATGCCGGATATCGAGAACATGCACGATGCCGGAGCGGCGGTTGCGTCCATTCGCATGGAAGCACTTCGACTGATTGCCATGCCGGAACCTGCCAGCCAGTTGCGCAGCAAGAAAGTCATCAATGAGGCCAGAAGCGAACTGTTCGATCGCCTGAAAAATCAGAAAGACAAAACCACCGACAGCCAGGAAACCAGACTGCTGGGCGACCTTGAAAGCAGTGCGGCCCGCTACCTGACACTGGTAGACAACATCATCGCGCAGATAGACAGCCAGCACTTCGATGACGCCAAGGCAATCCTCAGCGACGAACTCACGCCTCAAGGCCGCATCCTCGATGCCAATCTGGATGCCATGATCACGTTCAGCCAGAAAGGTGCCGACAGTGCGGCACGCGAGGCCGCCGAACTGTACGACAGCACGAAAACCATCGTGACCCTGATCATTTTCGCTGCCTTGCTCGGTACGGTGCTGCTGGCATGGCTGCTGACCCGCAGCATCGTCAAACCTATCGGCGAAGCATTGGCGGTCGCGCAGACCATCGCTCAAGGCAATCTGCGCGCCACCATCGGCAGTGAAGGCAAGGATGAGCCGGCACAACTGCTCAACGCATTGGCGATCATGCAGGACAACCTGCGTTCGACCATCCAGAGCATCAGCGAATCCTCATCGCAACTGGCCTCGGCCGCCGAAGAGATGAGTTCGGTCATGGAACAGAGTACTCGTGGCCTGCAGGCCCAGAATGACGAAATCGAACTGGCGGCCACGGCGGTCAACCAGATGAGTGCTGCTGTGGATGAAGTCGCCAGCAACGCCGTATCGACCTCCCAGGCATCCAAGGCCTCGGATGCCGACAGTCAGCATGGCCATCGTCAGGTGGCCGAGACCATCGAGTCCATCGAAGGGCTGGTCAGCGAAGTACTGGGCGCGTCGGAGCAGGCACAGGAACTGGCGACCCAGGCCCAGGACATCACCAAGGTGCTGGAGGTCATCAGGGGCATCGCCGACCAGACCAACCTGCTGGCGCTCAATGCCGCCATCGAAGCTGCACGTGCCGGTGAAGCGGGTCGCGGCTTTGCGGTCGTGGCCGATGAGGTGCGCTCTCTGGCCAAACGCACCCAGGATTCGACTCAGGAAATCGAGCTGATGATCAACAGCATCCAGACCGGCACTCATCAGACAGTCGGTGCCATGCAGAACAGCGCGCAACAGGCAGGCCAGACCCTTGAACGCGCCAGCAGCGCGGGTCAGGCACTTGAGAAAATCACGGCCGCCATTTCCGAAATCAACCAGCGCAATCTGGTCATCGCCAGCGCCGCCGAACAGCAATCGCTGGTGGCCCGGGAAGTGGACCGCAGTCTGGTGAGCATTCGCGACCTGTCCACCCAGACCGCCGCAGGAGCCACCCAGACCTCGGCCGCCAGCCATGAGCTGTCACGCCTGGCCATTGGCCTGAATGGATTGGTGGCGCGTTTCGCGTTGTGAGTGCAGGTAGCGAATTAATGCCGATCAGTTAAAGGCGCAACACAACTTGTGGGAGGCAGCTTGCTGGCGACTCAGCCTCCCACAAATGATTTTCCATTCGGCTTATCCGAACAACCACTTCCACAGCAAGACCGCGACGATCACCGCCAGCACCGGGCGCATGACGCGGTAGGCCTTGGGGTTCTGGCGCTTGAACTGCTTGACCTTGCCGCTGAAGCTGTCGCTGAAACGCTTGCTGAAGGCATAGGCACGGTTGATACCGCCCACACGCTCGTCATCCAGGTTCTGCGGCGCAGTGGCGCGGCCCAGGAAAGCGCTGACGTTGCGATTGATGCGGGTCATGAAGCCATTGTTCAGCGGTCGCTCCACGTCGCAGAACAGGATCACGCGCGTGGTCTGTGTTTCGTTCTTGACCCAGTGCACATAGGTTTCATCGAACATCACATCCTGGCCATCGCGCCAGGAATACTCTTCGCCATCGACGAAAATCCGGCAGGCGTCGGAATTGGGCGTGGACAGCCCCAGGTGATAGCGCAACGAACCGGCAAACGGGTCACGATGCGGATTGAGATGGCTGTCTCCCGGCAGCAAAGCAAACATTGCACCTTTGACATTGGGAATGCTGTTGACCAGAGCCACGGTTTTCGGACAGAGGGTTTCGGCAGAGGGCAGCGCCTTGTCGTACCACTTCAGGTAGAAACGCTTCCAGCCCTTCTTGAAGAACGAACCGAAACCGGCATCGTTGTTCTTCTCGGCCGCACGGATATAGCCCTCATCGAACAGATGCATGGCCTCATCGCGAATGGTTTCCCAGTTGTCCTTGAGCACATCGAGCTCGGGAAACTTGCTGCGATCCAGATACGGCTTGGACGGCACCTTGGAAAACAGGTACATCAAGGCGTTATAAGGAGCAAAAAGCGCCGAATGGTTCACGAACTGACGCAACAGGGGCAGACGCGCCTTGCCTCGCAGATGCACATACAGCGTGCTGCACAGAAACAGCATCAGGATCGATGCCTTGGCAGCAAATGAAAGGGTCATGAAACTCTCCTTGCAACGGACAGATAGCTGAACTGCCGTCATGTCAGGGGGTATATCAGCAGCCGGCCATCATAAACACTTGTCGACTCCGTACAAAGCCGACAAGTCAAAGATACGCTTACTGTTGCAATTCCTGTTCGGTAAACAGATCGCTGAACAACATGCTCGACAGGTAGCGCTCGCCCGAGTCCGGCAGAATCACGACGATGGTCTTGCCCTGCATCTCTGGCTTTTCCGACAGGCGCACAGCCGCCGCCATGGCCGCACCACAGGAAATGCCGCACAGGATGCCCTCTTCCTGCATCAGGCGGCGTGCCATGGCCTTGGCTTCGTCATCGCTGACCCGCTCGACCCGGTCAATCAGCGACAGGTCCAGATTGCCTGGAATGAAACCGGCGCCAATGCCCTGGATCTTGTGCGGGCTGGGTTTTATCTCTTCGCCAGCCAGTGCCTGGGTGATGATCGGTGACACATCCGGCTCCACCGCCACGGACTGGATAGGCTTGCCCTGAGTGTTCTTGATATAGCGGGAAATACCGGTGATCGTACCGCCCGTTCCTACACCAGCCACCAATACATCGATTGCACCCTCGGTGTCTTCCCAGATTTCAGGGCCGGTGGTCTTTTCATGGATGGCCGGGTTGGCAGGGTTATCGAACTGCGCCGGCATGAAGTATTTCCCGGGATCGCTGGCCAGAAGCTCTTCGGCCTTGGCAATAGCGCCTTTCATGCCCTTGGCCGGCTCGGTCAGCACCAGTTCGGCACCCAGAGCCTTGAGCACCTTGCGTCGCTCGATACTCATGGATGCGGGCATGGTCAGCGTCAGTTTGTAACCACGGGCAGCCGCCACAAAGGCCAGGCCGATCCCGGTATTGCCCGATGTCGGCTCGATGATGGTCATGCCGGGCTTGAGTCTGCCGCTGCTTTCGGCGTCCCAGATCATGTTGGCGCCAATCCGGCACTTCACCGAATAGCCTGGATTGCGCCCTTCGATCTTGGCCAGGATCGTCACGCCACGAGGTGCGATGCGGTTGATCTGCACCAGGGGCGTATTGCCAATTGAATGGGCGTTATCAGCATAAATACGGCTCATGATCGTGTCCTTGTACGCATGCGTTAAAACTCAAAGCCTATGCTTACCGCCAGTGCGCGTCCAGTTGCACCGAACGGATGCGAGCCTTGGGAGTCAACCATTCAACAAATCCAGAGGCTCAGGTCATGAAACCTCGTTACCGCTGGCCGCTATGGATACTGGCCACCCTTGTCATATTGCTGATCGCCATCAATGCCGCACTGCCTTATCTGGTGCGCAATTACCTCAATGACAAACTCGCGGACATGGGCGATTACCGCGGCCAGATAACCGATGTGGATATCGCTCTCTGGCGCGGAGCCTACCGGATCAACGGGCTGAATATCGTCAAGGTGGATGGCAAGGTCCCGGTTCCCTTCCTCAAGGTGCCGGTCATCGACCTGGCAGTGAGCTGGCATGCTCTCTGGTACAACCATGCGGTAGTGGCCCGGGTGGTGTTCATCGAGCCGGAACTGAACTTTGTCGATGGCGGCAATGACAAGCAGGCTTCGCAGACGGGCCAGGGGACGGACTGGCGCACACAGTTGAACAAACTGTTGCCCATCACCCTGGATGAAGCACGCATCGAGAATGCCCGTGTCACCTTCAACAACTTCACGTCAACTCCCAAGGTCAGGATCGAGGCCGACCGGATCAATGCCAGCTTCTACAACCTGACCAACGTGGTGGATGTGGAAGGCAAGCGCGACGCCCGTTTCGAAGGCAAGGGCCGACTGCTGGGCGGTGCTGCCGTGGAAGCCAATGCGACCTTCGACCCGCTCAGCGACTTTCAGGATTTCGACTTTCGCCTGCGCGCCACGGGCATCCATCTGCGACGGCTCAATGACTTTGCCTCGGCCTATGGCAAGTTCGACTTCAATGCCGGCAATGGCGATCTGGTCATCGAAGCCCAGGCCAACAACGGCCAGCTCAGCGGCTATATCAAGCCGCTGCTGCGCAATGTCGATGTGTTCAACTGGAAACAGGATGTGGAAAACCGGAACAAGGGCTTCTTCCGCTCGATCTGGGAAGCGCTGGTGGGCGGCAGTGAGACCGTTCTGAAAAACCAGCGCCAGAATCAGTTCGCCACCCGTGTCGATCTCAGCGGCAGCGTACGTCAGCAGGACATCAGCGGCTTCCAGGCTTTCCTTCAGGTCCTGCGCAATGCCTTCATCCAGGCGTTCAACACCCGCTACGAGAGCAATGAAAACTCCTGAGCCCGGTACGACCCTGTGAGCGCAATCCTTCATTCAATGACTGAATGAGGCATCTGCGTTCACAGTCGACAACCCTGCGCGCTATAGTCGTCACATTCTTTGCCCCCATTGAGCCGCGCCAGCCACAGACTGCGCGTCACGTTAGAGGATTCACCGATGAAGTTCGAAGGCACCCACGCATACGTCGCCACCGACGACCTCAAGCTTGCGGTCAACGCCGCCATCACCCTGGAACGACCGTTGCTGGTCAAGGGTGAACCCGGCACCGGCAAGACCATGCTGGCCGAACAACTGGCCGAATCCTTCGGTGCCCGGCTGATCACCTGGCACATCAAATCCACCACCAAGGCTCATCAGGGCCTGTACGAATACGATGCGGTCAGCCGTCTGCGCGACTCACAACTGGGTGTCGATAAAGTCCACGACGTGCGCAACTACCTGAAGAAAGGCAAGCTCTGGGAAGCCTTCGAGTCCGAAGAGCGCGTGATCCTGCTGATCGACGAAATCGACAAGGCCGATATCGAATTCCCCAACGACCTGCTGCAAGAACTCGACAAGATGGAGTTCTACGTTTACGAGATCGACGAAACCATAAAGGCGAAGCAGCGCCCGATCATCATCATTACTTCCAACAACGAGAAAGAACTGCCGGATGCCTTCCTGCGTCGCTGCTTCTTCCATTACATCGCCTTTCCGGACCGCGCCACCCTGCAGAAGATCGTCGACGTCCATTACCCCGACATCAAGAAGGATCTGGTCAGCGAGGCACTGGATGTATTTTTCGACGTGCGCAAGGTGCCGGGCCTGAAGAAAAAGCCTTCGACCTCGGAGCTGGTGGACTGGCTGAAGCTGCTGATGGCCGACAATATCGGCGAAGCGGTACTACGCGAGCGCGACCCGACCAAGGCGATTCCGCCGCTGGCCGGTGCCCTGGTCAAGAACGAGCAGGACGTGCAACTGCTTGAGCGTCTGGCGTTCATGAGCCGCCGCGGCAATCGCTGAGCGTCTTTATCCACTCTGTCACGAAAAAGGGCGACAGCCATGCTGCTCAACCTGTTCAACGAAATGCGTGCGGCGAAAGTGCCGGTGTCATTGCGTGAATTGCTGGACCTGATCAACGCGCTGAAACAGCGGGTCATCTTCGCCGATATCGATGAGTTCTACTTTCTGGCGCGCACCATTCTGGTCAAGGACGAACGCCACTTCGACAAGTTCGATCGGGCTTTCGGTGCCTATTTCAACGGCCTGGAAAAGCTCGACGATCACTTGCAGGCGCTGATCCCGGAAGACTGGCTGCGCAAGGAATTCGAGCGCTCGCTGAGCGAGGAAGAACGCGCCCAGATCCAGTCCCTGGGCGGTCTGGACAAACTGATCGAAGAGTTCAAGAAACGCCTGGAAGAACAGAAGGAGCGCCATGCCGGAGGCAACAAATGGATCGGCACCGGCGGCACCAGCCCTTTCGGCTCGGGTGGCTACAACCCCGAAGGCATCCGCGTCGGCGAAGCCGGTGAACGCAAGGGCAAGGCGGTCAAGGTCTGGGATCAGCGCGAGTACAAGAACCTGGACGACCAGGTGGAACTGGGCACCCGCAATATCAAGGTCGCCCTGCGCCGCCTGCGCAAGTTCGCCCGCCAGGGCGCTGCCGATGAGCTGGATATCGACGGCACCATCGACCACACCGCCCGCGATGCAGGCCTGCTGAATATCCAGATGCGCCCCGAACGGCGCAATACCATCAAGCTGCTGCTGTTATTCGATATCGGCGGCTCGATGGATGCCCATGTGAAAGTCTGCGAAGAACTGTTTTCGGCCTGCAAGACCGAGTTCAAGCACATGGAGTATTTCTACTTTCATAACTTCATTTATGAATCGGTCTGGAAGAACAACCTGCGCCGGGGCTCGGAACGCACTTCTACCCAGGACCTGCTGCACAAGTACGGTGCCGACTACAAAGTGATCTTCATCGGCGATGCCGCCATGGCGCCTTATGAAATCACCCAGCCGGGAGGCAGCGTCGAACACTGGAACGAGGAAGCGGGCTATGTGTGGATGCAGCGCTTCATGGCCAAGTTCAAGAAGATCGTCTGGATCAACCCTTATCCCAGAAATGCCTGGGACTACACCTCCTCCACCCACATCATCCGCGATCTGATCGAGGACCAGATGTACCCCCTGACCTTGCGCGGCCTGGAAGAAAGCATGCGCTATCTGGCCAAATGAACCTTCTCCACCTTTCGTCAAAGCCGGTCATCGACCGGCTTGTCGAAAGCGACCAGTAACAGCTCCCTTTCAGCCCGCCAGACTAGGCTTCCCAGTGCGACACCCACAGCAGTAATCACAACCCATCAGTTGTATTCCTGACTACTCCGTCGGCTAACCGCCGTCGTCGAGACCTCGTGGGGTTCCATGATCAAAACCCTGGGCATCATGCAGCCCTATTTCTTTCCCTACCTCGGTTACTTCCAGCTTATCGCCTCGGTGGAGCGGGGAATTCTCTTCGATATCGTCAAGTACAAGCGCAAAAGCTGGATGAACCGCAATCGAATGCTCGATGACAAAGGTGGCTGGCAATATATAACCGTCCCGGTGAAAAGCAGGGATGGCATACTGATCAAGGACACGATGGTCATCGATCACGCTGGCTCATTGAGCCACATTCGAGGCCAGCTTGAGCACTACCGCAGCAAGGCCCCCTTCTTTAAACAGACCCTGCAACTGATCGACCAGACGTTCAACTCGACCCGCTCGGCCAGCATTGGCGACTTGAATGCCAGTTCCCTGAAAGTTGTCTGCGACTATCTCGGCATGGAGTTCAACTGGACATCCTGCTCCGACATGCAACTGGAATTGCCTCCCATTGAACACGCCGGTCAGTGGGCGCTGGAAATCAGCAGCGTGATGGGTGCCCGCCGCTACATCAACGCCCCCGGCGGCCGGGAAATACTCATTCCCAGCGAATGGCACGACCGGCAAATAGAACTGCGATTCCTCAAACCCTCGCCATTGATCTACCCGACCGCTCACTACACCTTCGTGGAAAACCTCTCCATTCTGGATTTGCTGATGTGGAATGAACCGGGGGCTATTACGGAGTACATACGGTGCAATACGGAGTGTGAGGTTTGAGTAAGCCCCCGTAGGAGCGCTCAGCGCCAGTCCCGGTTCAACGCTGGCTTGCGCCGACCGCCCGTCACCACCCAGCCCAGCAGCAGGAAGAAGCTTTCGATCAGCAGTGCCAGCAACAATGCCGAGATAATGCCCCAGGCAATGACTTCAGGTGCCAGCAGCACTTGCCAGGTGTAGCCATTGAAGGTTTCGCGGCGGATATCGGCATCGGCTGAAGTTGCGACATACCAGGCTCTGGAATACCACGCGCCCTGCAGGCCGAGCCATTGGCGTTCAAGCACGTGAGTGCGGGTCAACAATGTGCTGATGTTGTCGGCATCGCTGCGAAACACCGGGTCTTCGCTGTTGCGATAGTGCTGAATCAACGCCTGGATATCGCCCTTGAAGAATTGCTGCGCAGTTGCGTTGTAACCCTTGATGGCCTGTTGCGCCTCGATCAGATGCGCTTCGACTCGCTTGCTGTAGTCGCTGATGAAACCCGGAACCTGAACCCCCACCAGCAGGCCAGTCGTGAACAAGACCAGGCGCAGATAACTTCGCAGCATTTAGATCCCTCTTGTCGGTTAGGCGAACTTACATCGGAGTATCGGTTGATCCTTGGGTCACGCATTCGCCCTTGCGCCACAGGCTCCACTGGCCCGGCTCGTAACGATTCCAGGTCTCGTTCTCGGTCAGCGGCTCGGTAGCAATGACCGTGACCACGTCATGGGGCGTGGTTTCTGCCTGAAAGTCGACGATCATGTCGACATCCTTCAAGCGTGCCGGGCCAAAGGGCGCACGGCGGGTGATCTGTACCAGTTTGGTACTGCAGAAGCAGAACAGCCAGTCGCCGTCACTGAGCAGGCAATTGAACACGCCTTTACCCCGGTACTCGGAGCATGCCTGAATCAGGTAAGGCAGCAGTTGCTCGACTTCCACCGGCTCGGGAAAGGCTTCGCGGACCCGATTGAGCAAGTCGCAGAATGCCGCTTCACTGTCGGTATCGCCCACAGGACGATAAAAGGTAGCACGGGGACTGAAATCGGCCAGTTGACCGTTATGGGCAAAACACCAGTTGCGTCCCCAGAGCTCGCGCACGAAAGGATGAGTGTTGGACAGGCAGACCTTGCCGACATTGGCCTGACGAATATGCCCTATGACCACTTCACTCTTGATGGGATAGCGCTGTACCAGTTGCGCAACTTCCGATTCGCTGCTGGCCGCCGGGTCCTGAAACAGACGCAAGCCACGCCCTTCATAGAAGGCGATTCCCCAGCCATCGCGATGCGGGCCGGTGCGCCCGCCCCTCTGCATCAGCCCGGTAAAGCTGAAAACGATATCGGTCGGGACATTGGCGCTCATGCCCAGTAGTTCACACATGCTCAGGTTCTCGCTTCAATACGTGCTGCACGCTTGCCAACGAAGCGGGTTCTTACAAACGTGGCTCGACTCGCCCACGACTCGCACTGGCGACCGGTGCAGCCGGGCTGCGACCGTAGCGGTCTTCTCTGGCAAAAGGTTCGTCGTCGGTGTCGTCAGGCTCAGCGACCGGCTGTGGCTGACGGGCCTTGCGGTTTTTCTCGATGGGCCAGCGCACCAGCACGAACACCAGATAGGCAACGAAGGCAAACATGCCATAGGTGGCCAGATCGATGATCGCGGTCCAGACATTGCTGCCCACCTTGAACAGCAGGTCAAGAGCCGTGACAGCCACGGCAGGCGCCAATAATTCCTTGGCAGGATCGACGATGGTCGGCGTGAACAGCAACACCGCGCCAATCACCCGAAGTGGCTCTTTGAGGTAGCGCCACATCCAGCGGGTCATCAAAAACCACACCAGCAGGCAGCCCAATGCTGCAAATGCATAGAGGCCCCAGGCGATCAGATAGTCGTTCTCGGTCATGACGTCCGTGGTAAGGCAGGTAAATAGGCGCTTATGATAACGACTTTTCACTGGCCCGGCTCGCCCGGCTTCAGTAATAGGTGCGCCATACTTGCAGCCACCGATATTTCAATGACCCGATGCCTTTAAAGAGAGCCCCGCATGTCCTTCTCGAATGCCACCTCCAGCGCCCCGATCGCTCGCAAGGCCGACGGTGGCGATCCCTATGCATGGTTGCAGAATCGCGACAGCGATGAAGTGCTCGACTACCTCAAGGCTGAAAACAGCTATCAGGAACAGCAACTGGCCAATCAGGCACAGTTGCGTGAAACCCTGTTCCAGGAAATAAAAGGCCGCATCCTGGAAACCGACCTGTCGCTGCCCTCCCCCTGGGGCCCTTATCTGTATTACACCCGCACCACCGAGGGCGACGAATACGCCCGACACTATCGCTGCCCGCGCCCGGCAGACGACTCGAACACCGTGGACGAAAGCCGCGAAGAACTGCTGCTGGACCCCAACGTACTGGCCAATGGCGGGTTCTTCTCTCTGGGCGCTTTCAGTATCAGCCCTGACCATAGGCGCCTGGCCTACAGCCTGGATACCACCGGTGAAGAGGTCTATGAGCTTTACGTCAAGGAACTGGCCACCGGCCAGGTAAGCAGCCTGCCGTTCGAGGATTGCGACGGCAGCATGACCTGGGCCAATGACAGTCAGACGCTGTTTTTCGGCGAGCTGGACGATACCCATCGCCCGCACAAGCTTTATCGCCATCGTCTGGGCAGCGACTCGGCCGACCTGGTCTTCAACGAGCCGGACGGTCGCTTCTTCCTGCACTGCTTCCGTAGCAGCTCCGAGCGCCAACTGATTCTGCTGCTCAACAGCAAGACCACCAGCGAAGCCTGGCTGCTGGATGCCGAGCATCCCGAGCAAGCCTTTGTGTGCATGGCCGAGCGGGTCGAGGGTCATGAATACTTTCCCGATCACGGCCAGCTCGATGGTGTCTGGAGCTGGTTTATCCGCAGCAATCAGAGCGGTATCAACTTCGCGCTGTATCAGGCCCCGGAACAGAATGCGGGCCGCGATGGCTGGCAAGTGCTGGTTCCGCACAGCGATACGGTAATGCTGGAAGATGTGAGCCTCAATGCCAGAAGCCTGACCCTGAGCCTGCGCGAAGGCGGTTTGCCGATCATCGAGGTTCGCCCACAGGATCTGCCGGCCTATCGCGTGCAATTGCCCGACGCGGCCTACAGCCTGTATGTGCAGGATTCCCTGGAATTCGACAGCAACAGCATTCGCCTGCGCTACCAGTCCCTCAATCGCCCGGCACAGGTCCGTCAATTGAATCTGGCCACCGGCGAGCAAGTGGTGCTCAAGGAAACCCCGGTGCTCGGTGAGTTCGATGCCGATGCCTATGTCAGCCAGCGTCTGTGGGCGACCGCCGGCGATGGCACACAAGTGCCCATCAGTCTGGTGGTCAAACGCGAGTTGCTGGGCCAGGCGACGCCACTTTATCTCTATGGTTACGGTGCCTACGGCGAAAGCCTGGACCCATGGTTCTCCCATGCTCGCCTGAGCCTGCTGGATCGTGGCGTGGCCTTTGCCATCGCCCATGTACGTGGCGGCGGAGAGCTGGGCGAAGCCTGGTATCGCAATGGCAAACAGGAACACAAGCAGAACACCTTCGGCGACTTCATAGCCTGTGCCGAACACCTGATCGATCAGGGCCTGACCCGCGCCGATCAACTGGTCATCAGTGGCGGCAGCGCCGGTGGCCTGTTGATCGGTGCCGTACTCAACCAGCGCCCGGAGCTGTTCAAGGCAGCGATTGCCGAAGTGCCGTTCGTGGATGTGCTCAACACCATGCTCGACCCTGAACTGCCGCTGACCGTCACCGAGTACGACGAATGGGGCAATCCGCAGGACCCGGAAGTTCATGCCCGTATCAAGGCCTATGCGCCTTACGAGAATGTCAGTGCCCAGGCCTACCCCGCCACGCTGGTCATTGCCGGTTACAACGACAGTCGCGTGCAATATTGGGAAGCTGCCAAATGGGTCGCGAAACTGCGCGCCACCAGGACTGACGACAACCTTCTGCTGCTCAAGACCGAACTGGGGGCTGGCCATGGCGGCATGAGCGGTCGCTATCAGGGGCTGCGCGATGTAGCCCTGGAGTACGGTTTTATCTTCAAGGTTTTGCAACTGGACTGAACTTGGCGCCAATAGTCTGTCTTAGTAGCATCGGGGAGCACGGACCTGCTCCCCTCTTACCTGCACATACCTGCACAAGACCGAACCATGTCAGAACAACCGTCACACCTGAACAATGCCATACGCGACATGCTGCTGGACTGCGGCCTGTTCGACACCCTGCTGCCCGCCGACTACCTGACCGTCGCGGGCTACTTCAGCATCAGCGATATCCAGGAAGGCCAGAGTATTTTCAACGAGGGCGATGCCGGCACTTTCATGTGCATCATCGACCGCGGCACGGTTTCGGTACAGAAACTCAACCCCGAAGGCCAGCAGGTGGAAATCGCCACACTGCGTCGAGGCCGGGCATTCGGTGAAATGGCGGTGCTGGACGGCGAACGGCGTTCGGCCAGTTGCATTGCCGCATCGGATTGCCAGTTGCTGAACCTGGGCAAGGACTCGCTGGACAAGATGCTCGAAGAAGCACCGAAAATCGCCGCCAAGATCATTCGCGCCCTGGCCATTTCCCTGTCCAGGCGTTTGCGCATGGTCGATGGCCAACTGCTGTCCCAACAGGTGTGAGTTTCGTCATCTGAGGCTAAACTTGTGCGCATTCCCGCTTCAATGCGCACACGACACAGGTGACACCATGAGCACGGCCAACCCTCCTTCCAACACGTCCAAGCTGGACCGTATCCTGGCCGACGCCCAGCGTGACCGCGAAATGGGTTATCGCGACAAGGCGTTGCGCATGTACCCCCACGTCTGCGGACGTTGCGCACGGGAGTTCTCGGGCAAGCGCCTGAGCGAGCTGACCGTCCACCACCGCGACCACAACCATGACAACAATCCTCAGGACGGCTCCAACTGGGAACTGCTCTGCCTGTATTGCCATGACAACGAGCACTCGCGCTACACCGACCAGCAATATTTCTCCGACAGTTCCCTCAGCACCCCCAAAGCCGCCAAGGCCACCCACAACCCGTTCGCTGCGCTGGCGGGGCTGATGAAAAAGGAATAACACCTCGTCAATCCCTGGGCGGCGTGATCTGTAACCTTACAGAAATGTAATCACCCGCCCGGCCTCGTTGTGGCATCTTCCCTCCAGGCAAGCACGCAACTGACTGGATACAACCTGGGCATGCACTCCAAGACCTCAAGACGAACCTTTGTGAAAGGGCTGACGGCCGGCAGCCTGCTGGGCGGTATCGGGCTTTGGCAAAGCCCTGTGTGGGCCATCGGCGGCGCGGATCAACCCGGGGTGCTGGCGGGTACCGAGTTCGATCTTTTCATCGGCGAAACCCCGGTCAATATCACCGGCACGCAAAAAACGGCCATGACCATCAACGGTGGAATCCCCGGACCTCTGCTGCGCTGGCGCGAAGGCGATACCGTCACCTTGCGGGTGAAAAACCGTCTCAAGGAAAACACCTCCATTCACTGGCACGGCATCCTGCTGCCCGCCAACATGGACGGCGTTCCGGGTCTGAGTTTTCAAGGCATCGAACCGGACGGCATGTATGTCTACCGTTTCAAGGTCCGACAGAACGGCACTTACTGGTATCACAGCCATTCCGGTTTTCAGGAGCAGTCGGGGGTGTATGGCCCGCTGGTGATCGATGCCAGAGAGCCTGAACCCTTCCAGTACGAGCGCGATTACGTGGTGATGCTCACGGACTGGACGGATGAAGACCCACTCAGGCTGATGAAGAACCTCAAGAAACAGTCGGACTACTACAACTACAACAAGCGCACCGTGGGTGACTTCATTCACGATGTCGGCGAGCAAGGCTGGGACACGGCCGTTGCCGATCGCACCATGTGGGCCGGGATGAAGATGAACCCGACCGATCTGGCCGATGTGAGCGCAGCGACCTACACCTACCTCATGAACGGCAAGGCCCCCGACATGAACTGGACCGGGGTATTTCGAGCGGGAGAACGGATCAGGCTGCGCTTTATCAACGGTTCGTCCATGACCTACTTCGACGTGCGGATTCCCGGCCTGAAAATGACCGTGGTCGCGGCCGATGGCTTGCACGTCAAACCGGTCAGTGTCGATGAGTTGCGCATAGCCGTTGCCGAAACCTTCGATGTCATCGTCGAACCCACCGAAGAGGCCTACACCCTGTTCGCCCAGTCCATGGACCGCACGGGGTTTGCCCGTGGCACGCTCACCCGCAAGGCCGGTGCAACGGCACCGGTTCCAGCTCTCGACCCACGCCCGTTGCTGAGCATGGACGACATGGGAATGGATCACGGCGGCATGGACCATGGAAAAATGGCCGCAATGGATCACGGCAACATGGCGGGCATGAGTCACCATGACATGTCAGGCATGGACACCATGAAGTCTCAGCCGCAGTCGCACCCGGATACCGAGAAGAACAACCCGCTGGTGGACATGCAGGCCATGAAAACCACTCCAAGGCTGGACGACCCAGGCATCGGCCTGAGAAACAACGGTCGTCGGGTCCTGACCTACGCGGATCTGCGCAGCACATTCGAGGACCCGGACGGACGCGAGCCCGGACGTACCATCGAACTGCACCTCACCGGCCACATGGAGAAGTTCGCCTGGTCCTTCAACGGCGTGAAGTTTTCGGACGCCGAACCGTTGAAGCTCAAGTATGGCGAGCGCATCAGAATCGTACTGGTCAACGACACCATGATGACCCACCCCATTCACCTGCATGGCATGTGGAGCGACCTCGAAGACGAGAACGGGCAATTCATGGTCCGCAAGCACACCATCGACATGCCACCGGGCTCGAGGCGCAGCTATCGCGTCACCGCCGATGCCCTCGGGCGCTGGGCCTACCACTGCCATCTGCTCTACCACATGGAAATGGGCATGTTCCGCGAAGTGCGCGTGGAAGAATGAGAACCTCAGCATGAACAGAACCTTTCATCTTTCCCGTCTGTCCGGCCTGCTTGTGGCACTGGGCCCCTTGATGCCGATGCCAGCCCTGGCCGACGACATGAGCGGCATGGATTACGGCAGCCATTCCATGCATCACGACCATGCGCAGCCCGTACCATCCAGCACGGGCCAGAGCCGTACGCCCATTCCCGAACTGACCGATGAAGACAGGGCTGCCGTCTATACCAGCCATACAGGCCATACGGTGCATGACAGCGTCATCAATACTTTCTTCATGGCCGACAAGCTGGAATGGCAGGACGCCGACCAGGGCGGCACTCTGGCGTGGGATGTCAAAGGCTGGGTCGGAGGAGATATCGATCGCCTGTGGATACGCTCCGAAGGCGAACGCCCCCATGGCAAGACCGCAGACGCCGAGATCCAGGCACTGTGGGGACACGCGATCGGTCCATGGTGGGATGTAGTCGCGGGGGCACGGCAGGATTTCAAGCCGGGCGATCCGCAGACCTGGGCCGCTTTGGGCATTCAGGGCATGGCCCTGTCCAACTTCGAGGCCCAGGCCACAGCCTTTATCGGTGAAGCAGGCCAGAGCGCCGCACGCCTTGAGGGCGATTACGACCTGCTGCTGACCAACCGGCTGATCCTGCAGCCCACGGCCGAGCTCAACGTCTACGGCAAGGACGATGCGCAGCGAGGTATTGGCTCAGGCCTGTCCAACACCGAAGTCGGCCTGCGGCTTCGCTATGAAATCCGCCGGGAGTTCGCGCCTTATATTGGCGTGAGCTGGAACCGGACTTACGGCAAGACCGCCGATTATGCTCGTGAAGAAGGCGAAGATCGCAGCGAAGCAAGGTGGGTGCTGGGTATCAGGATGTGGTTCTAGGCTTTGTACGAAATCTATCTGCGCTCGATGATGCTGCGTTAAAAACAGGCTCGGAATGCTCATTTACACCAGTAAAGTCGGGCGCGACTCCGACCGTTCCTCGCCTGTTTTTGCCTTGCCTCATCTTCGCTCGAAAACATTTCGTACAGAGCCTAGGCTTTGCGTTCTCCCGTATACTCCCGCGTTTTACCCAGAGCATCTTTCAAGTGGCAAACAAACGGTACGCCTGCATCGGCCTTTACAACCCCAAATCCCCGGAAAACGTCGGCTCGGTGATGCGGGCAGCGGGCTGTTATGGCGTGGCTTCGGTCTTCTACACCGGCAAACGCTACGAGCGCGCCCGGGACTTCATCACCGACACCAAGAAGATCCATCAGGATATCCCGCTGATCGGCATCGAAGACCTCAAGAGCATTCTGCCGCTGGGCTGTATTCCGGTTGCGGTGGAACTGGTGGACGGTGCTCGCGCCCTGCCCGAATACACTCACCCGGACCGCGCCCTGTATATCTTCGGCCCGGAAGACGGCTCGCTGGATCAGGAAATCCGCGACTGGTGCGAAGACGTGGTCTACATCCCCACCCAGGGCTGCATGAACCTGGCTGCGACCGTCAATGTCGTGCTCTATGACCGCATGGCCAAGGGCGTGAACACCCGCTCGGGTCCACAGTTCGGCCGGGAAAAGCCCGACCATTGATGAAAATGCAGTGAACAGTTTCACGGATGGGCAGTCAGTTTCGTTGAAGCCGACTTATCACGTCATGGAGAACCATCATGAGCGACACCCCGATCATCGATAGAATCGACACCCCGCGACTGCACAACTACCCGCAGCAGAACGTTCAGGGCTGGGAGCGCATTGGCTCTCTGGCAGGTGGCGTGACACTGATGGGCAAAGGGCTGCGCCGTGGCGGCCTGCTGGGCCTGGTACAACTGGCCATCGGCGGTGCCGTACTGGCTCGCGGTATCACCGGACACTGCTCGGCCAAAAGTCTGATCGAGAAAAGCCGCAGCAGCCTGCACAGTGCGCGCTCGGATATCGAACGCGCTGGTGCCGAGTTGAAACAGCTCAAGGATAATGCCGAACTGGCCGCCAGGACTTCGGTCATCAACGGCATCGATGCCTTGAAGGATCCGAAAGGCGACGTCTGACCCCTAGCCGGCGCGGAAAATCAGATAGTCCTCCCAGTCGTCCTCGGGCACGCTGTTCTCGCTGAGCATGCGTCCCGACTGGGAGATGCGCTCGTGATGCACCGCCTCGCGATCCCCGCACACCAGATGGTGCCAGAGCGGCAGATCCTTCCCTTCGCTGACCAGACGATAACCACAGGTGGGCGGCAGCCATTTGAACTCGTCGGCCTGCCCGGCCGTAAGCTGAATGCAGTCAGGTACAGAAGCTCGACGATTGCTGTAATCGGAGCACTGACAGGTTTTCAGGTCCAGCAACTTGCAGGCGATGCGCGTGTAGTAAACGCTGTTGTCGTCCTCATCTTCCAGCTTCTGCAGGCAGCACAGGCCGCAGCCATCGCACAGCGATTCCCACTCGTCCCTGTCCAGTTGTTCGAGTGTCTTGCGTATCCAGAAGGGTTCAACTTTAGCGGCCATGGTTCGGACAACGGTATCGAGAATGAAAAGGCCGCCAGTCTAGTGGCACATCGGGTGCGGGCCAAGCATTTGCGACTGCCGGTCTTCGACACTTCACTTGTCACAGGCGTGGCAAAACAGTAGCGTTAGAAGGCTTTTGAGGGCACAGACAATGCCTGCCGACCACGGCCCATCATGTCATGCTCACTTCAAACCTTCGCCACGACAGGATTCGCATGAGCACTAATCCCCGTATCGCCGACTACACCATCGACCCGCAATTCACCAATCGCTGGTCACCTCGCGCTTTCACAGGTGAAAGCATTCCACAGGAAACCCTGCTGAGTTTCTTCGAGGCCGCACGCTGGGCACCCTCGGCCTACAACTCGCAGCCATGGCGCTTCCTCTATGCTCGTCGCGACACACCGAACTGGGAGCGTTACCTGAGCCTGCTCGTTGAGTTCAACCGCAATTGGGCACAGAGCGCTTCGGCACTGGTGATCGTCATCTCCAAGACCACTTTCGCAGCCCCTGGCGCAACCGAAGAAAGTCCGGCAACCACACACGAATTCGATGCCGGTTCGGCGTGGGGATACCTGGCCCTGCAGGCCAGCCTGAGCGGCTGGTACACCCATGGCATGTCAGGCTTCGACAAGGAACTGGCCCGCAAGGAGCTGAACATTCCCGAAGGTTATGCAGTGCATGCAGTCGTGGCCATCGGCAAACTGGGTGACAAGGCGATCCTGCCCGAATACCTGCAAGGCCGCGAAGTCCCAAGCCCACGCAAGCCGGTGACAGAACTGGCGGCCGAGGGTGATTTTTCGTTGTAGTTTTTTAGAGCTGCAAGCTGCAAGAGACAAGCTTCAAGCTTGCCGCTTGCAGCTTTTAACTTGCAGCTCCCCTCCCCTCAATACCCCCGCGAAAAGTCCACTTCTCCGCGCAGCGGCTCACCCGCCTGATAGGCCTTGAGGTTTTCGACGAACAATTCGGTCATGGCCAGAGGCGAGGTCGGGGCCGAGCTATGGCCAGTCAGCAGCAGGCCATAGGCGGTCCAGAATGGATGACGCTGCGGCAACGGCTCCTGACGGCACACGTCGATCACTGCCCCGGCCAGATGCCCTTCCTTCAAGGCTTCCACCAGATCCGCATCAACCACCGCCACACCACGTCCGACGTTGATGAACAGCGCCGAGGGCTTGAATGCGGCAAACAGTTTCGCGTCGTACAAATCGTGGGTTGCCGGGGTATTGGGCAGCAGGTTGATGACGTAATCCATATCGCCAACCATCTGTTCCAGATCCGCCAGAGCACCGACTTCGACGAATGGCTCCTGGGTACGCGCCTGAGACGCGACACCGTAGACCTGCACGCCAAAAGGTACGAGGAACTGCGCAACACGCTGGCCGATATCCCCCGCGCCCACGATCAGTGCCTTGCGACCGTACAGGCTCTGGCCGGGACGATTGTCCCATTTGCGTTCGACCTGACTCATCAGGCGCGCCAGCACTTCACGTTCGTGGCCGAGCATGTAGGTCAACAGATACTCGGCCATGACCTGACCGAAGATACCGACCGCCCGCGTCAGTCGATAATCCCTGGATACGCCCTCGGCCAGCAACGGGGTAATCCCCGCCCAGGTCGATTGCAACCACTGCGGCTTGTGCCCCTGACGCAACAGATTGGCCAGCAGGTCAGGCTGTCCCAGCCAGACCTTGCATTCACCGGCCATACGAGACAGCTCGGCAGAATCGCCGCTGCTCATGATTTCAACTTCGGGCGCTACCTTGCGCAACAGTTGGGTGTAGATGAGGTAATCGTGTTCGGCAATCAGAACGCGCATGTTTCAAAAACCTTAAAAACGGGACAAACAGCTGCAACAACCATGGACCGGTCAGCCCGAGAACACTGTGAAACAGGCGGCCAGACCGGCACTACCTTGCGCTACAACGGATCAGACAGGATCGTTGCGACGCAACAACTCTTCGGGCAAGTGCTGGATGTATTCCTCTTCGGCAGGCGGCATCTGCAAGTGATAACCCTGGGTGTCGAGGTTTTCCAGCACCTTGTTGATATCTTCACGAGCCAGCGCGCGCTCAGGGCTGAGCACCAGATCGAAAGCATGCTGAGGCGTGCCGAACGCAGCCAGCAACTCTACCGGCACACGCTTGAGCACATCGCTCTTGAGCACATACAGGTACATCTCGTTCTTTTTCGGGCTGCGATAAATGGAGCAAATACGTTTCAAGGCTGTTCTCCTGCATTGGTCAGGCTGTCGAGCAGCGCCTGACCCATTAATTCGCGGCGCCAGCCACGCAGCGAATCGGGCAATGTATAGGGGCCATCGGGGTAGCCGCTCTTGAGCAAGGCTTCGAGGGTCTTCTTGCGCAGCACGACCTCGGGAGCAATATCCAGTTGTTCGGCGTATTGCTGACCAATGGCGCGCAAACCTTTCAGGATGCCGGAAGCCTCGATGGGCAGAGGCTCGGGCAAGGCCGGCGGCCACTGATCCGGCGGCAGGCTGCCGGACTTCCTGATCAGCTCCAGCAGGAACTCACCATCCTGGCGTACCGTACGCGGGTGCATGTCTTCGATTCGGGCCAGCGCACTCAGGTTGTCCGGTTGGGTTCTGGCCAGCGGCCACAGCGAATGCTCACGCACAATGCGATTGCGCGGCAGGTTACGCGAACGCGCCTGTATCTCGCGCCAGGCACACAACTCACGCAATACCGCCAGTTGGGCACGCGACAGTTTCCAGGCCAGCTTGGCGTCGCGGTAAAGCTCGTAGGGATCGGTTTCCCGACGCAGGTTGGCGACCAGCTCAGCACCATCCTCGAGCACCCAGAGGTATTTTTCGTCCGACAAGCGTGGACGTAGCAGACCGAAAAGTTCGGCCAGGTGGACGGCATCTTCGGCGGCATAGCTGATCTGGGTTTCCGACAACGGGCGTTGCAGCCAGTCGGAGCGGGTTTCGCCTTTGGGCAGGTCGATATTCAATACCTCCTGCACCAGACGCGAATAGCCCATGGAGAACCCGATGTTCAGGTAAGCGGCCGCCAGTTGCGTGTCGAACAGTGGAGCCGGCAGGCTGCCTGTCAGGCGCAACAGCACCTCCAGGTCTTCGCTGCAGGCATGGACCACTTTGATGACGTCGGTGTTTTCAAGCAATGCGGACAGAGGCGTCCAGTCGCTGATGAGCAACGGGTCGATCAGCCACGCGCTGGAACCGTCGCCGATCTGCAACAGCGCGGCAATCGGGTAAAAGGTGTCGACCCGCATGAACTCGGTGTCGAGCGCGACAAATGGCAGCGACTGCCACTGCGCGCACTGTCGGGCGAGGCTGTCGTCGTCGCGAATCCAATGAATATCGATGGCCACACGGCTCTCCCTTGATCAATGGCGCGCAGTATATATCGCCATAGGAGGTTTATCGCGCATCTGGCCTGAAACTCTTGGATATCTTCATGCAGATCGCCGAAAAACAGCAGATTAGTGAGCCTTCCCGAATGAGACGGTTCATGGAGCTGTGATGCGCCTCCGGTCGTGACAACCCGCGCCTCACAGCCAGGACTATCGATTATCTGTTGAGCGCCACGCCATTGCCGATCGAACTTCTGCACCCGGAAAACATATCGAGGCTCGGGTCATAAACCCTGGTATCAACCTTCAGCAGACCCAGCATCGAATGAAAGAGATTGTCCTGACTCAGCGGCGCATTGCGCTCCTTTGCCAGACACTCAGGGTTGACTGCAAAAGACTTCTGATAGTTATCGGACAACCATATCATCATCGGCACATGCTTCTGCTGATCCGGAGCCAGCATATAAGGCGTGCCATGCAGGAACAGATTATATTCACCCAGCGACTCTCCATGATCCGACAGATATAACATGGCGGTGTCAACTTTATCCTGACGACTGCGCAATATATCGATCAATGAAGACAATACATGATCGGTATACAGCAAAGTATTATCGTAGGCATTGACAATACTTTCACGACTGCAGTTATTCAGGGCATTGCTTTCACAGACAGGCGTAAACTTCTCGAATGCCTTGGGATAACGTTTGAAGTACTCCGGCCCATGGCTGCCCATCTGGTGCAGTACCAGCACGGTGTCTTTATCCAGGCTGTCGATAAAGGCTTCAAGGCCTTGCAGCAGGATCTCATCGTGACATTCGTGATTGGCACACAGCAGCGGGTCCTTGAGGTTGCTGACATCCTGGAAAGCCACGCGATCGCAGGTGCCCTTGCAGCCGGACTGGTTGTCGCGCCACACCACCTCGATACCTGCACGCTTCAGCACATCCAGCAGCCCTTCCTGATTACGGGCCTTGGTAGCGTTGTAATCCTTGCGCCCCATGTTGGAGAACATGCAAGGCACCGATACGGCCGTTTCGGTTCCGCAGGAATAGACATCGGTAAACGCCACCAGCCCACTCTGCTTATTGAGCTTTGGCGTTGTATTGCGCCCATACCCCAGAATGCCGAAGTTCTCTGCACGGGCACTTTCGCCCACTACCAGAACCGTCAGGGACTTGCGGGTATGCGTCGACCAGTCAGGCGAGCGGCGGGCGTCTTCGCCAATGGCCAGGAACGGCCGCCGGGACGAGATGATCTGCTCACTCAGGTAGCCGACCGATGCTCCGATGTAGTTGCTCGGCACGACCATCAGACGCAATTCATGGTGATTGCGAAACAGCGAAGACAGCCCCTGATAATTCGCCAGGGCTACCCCACCCATCGATACCGAGCAGACAACACAGACCAGCACCTTGCTGAACAACTCAAGGTGCCAGCGGCGATAGTTGATCGGCGTCTTCCACAACAACACGGATGGCAGCACACCCAGAAAAAGCATGTACGCACCCATCTTCAAGGACAAGAGACCTTGAACTTCGGTCGGGTTGGTTTCTGCGAAGTTGCGAAACATGCCGGCATCGATCATGACGCCGTATTCGTTCATGAAATAGGCAACACCGGCACTGGCAAAAAACAGGAAGATCAGGACAGGCTTCAATACCCGCCGGAATGAAAGCAGTGTCAATACAATATTGAATACGCAGAAGACCATCACACCAAAGGCTATTCGTATGGCGATGCCCTTTGTGCTACCCCCGGTAATCTCGAAAAGATGCTGCCAGAAATTGACATTAAAACCGAACAATAGAAAGGCACTGGCAATCAACGTGACAACTTCTGGACGAACAGGTTTGATCTTCAGCATTTACAGTCTGCTTATGTAGTTTCTTTTCGAATATGGAGTGAACCAGACGGCCCATCCATGCGCAGACTTTAGGCGGGAGTCTATCAATTTTTTGTGAAAAGGATGCGAATAACTGGTCGTATAAAACTTATTTCATCGTAGGAAAAAACCTTCCAGAACCGAAAGCAATAACGCTTCCGAATACACGATAAAAATGCCCCTTCCCGAGCACGCTCGCGAAGGGGCATTGAGTGAAGCGCCGGAATCAGACCGAGCGACGACGGTAACCGCGATACTCAGGCACCCAGAAGTTGCGCTCGATGGACGCCAGCAGCACTTCATCCGATGTCTCGAGCGCCAGACCTTCAGCCTGGGCCTCCTTGGCCACAGCAAAGGCGATCTTGCGGCTGACCTGCTGGATTTCCTTGAGCGGCGGCAGGACGGCATCGCCAAGCCCGGAGACCATCGGCGAGCATTCCGCCAGCGCATTGGAGGCCGCCATCAGCATCCGGTCAGTGATACGCGAAGCCTTGCACGCCACCACGCCCAGACCGATACCCGGGAAAATGTAGGAGTTGTTGCACTGCGCGATATGCACCGTGCGACCATTGATCTCTACAGGCGCGAACGGACTGCCTGTGGCAACCAGCGCATTGCCATCGGTCCAGCGCAGGATCTCTTCCGGCGTGGCTTCGACCTTGGAGGTCGGGTTCGACAGCGGCATGACCAGCGGCTTGGCGCAATGCTTGTGCAGCTCACGAATAACCTGCTCGGTAAACAGGCCACGCTGACCCGAAACGCCGATCAGAACCGTGGCACCGGCATGGGTCACCACATCGAGCAATTGCGGGAAAGCCTCACCGTTGGCAGCCCAGCCTGCAACATCACCCGCCTTGTGGGCCAGACGCTGCTGGAAGTCCAGCAGGTTATCCATGCCCTCGGTCAGCAGACCGAAACGATCGACCATGAAAATACGCTTGCGCGCTTCGCTTTCGCTCAGACCTTCGATCTTCATCGCGGCAATGATGTGCTCGGCAATCCCGCAACCGGCAGAACCGGCGCCCAGGAACACGACCTTCTGCTGACCCAGCGTCTCGTTCTTGGCCTTGCAGGCAGCCAGCAAGGTGCCCACGGCCACCGATGCGGTACCCTGGATGTCATCGTTGAAGCAGCACAGTTCGTCGCGATACTTCTCCAGCAACGGCATGGCGTTGGACTGGGCGAAATCCTCGAACTGCAGCAGCACATCCGGCCAGCGACGCTGAACGGCGTCGATAAAGGTGGAGATGAAGTCGTCATATTCCTTGCCGCTGACCCGCTCATGACGCCAGCCCATATACATCGGGTCGTCGAGCAGCTCGCGGTTATTGGTGCCGACATCCAGCACGATAGGCAAGGTATAGGCCGGGCTGATGCCACCACAGGCGGTGTACAGCGACAGCTTGCCGATCGGAATGCCCATACCGCCGATGCCCTGGTCGCCCAGGCCCAGAATACGCTCGCTATCGGTGACAACGATGATCTTGATCCGGTCTTTGGTGGCGCTGCGCAGGATATCGTCGATGCGGTCGCGCTCAGGGTAGGAAATGAACAACCCGCGATGGGTGCGGTAGATCTTGGAGAATTCCTGGCACGCCTGGCCGACCGTCGGGGTGTAAATGATCGGCAGCATCTCGTCCAGATGCGAATCCAGCAGGCGGAAGAACAGGGTCTCGTTATTGTCCTGGATCGAACGCAGATAAATATGCTTGTCCAGATCGCTGGCGCACTGCTTGTACTGGCTGTACACCCGGGTAACTTGCTCTTCGATCGTCTCTACGTTCTGCGGCAGCAGCCCGATCAAATTGAATTCGACCCGCTCTTGCGGGGTAAAAGCACTCCCCTTGTTCAGAAGGGGCATTTCCAGCAGCGAGGGGCCGGCATAGGAAATGTACAAAGGTCGCGAAGTGTTGGTCATTTTTTCTAATCGCCTTTTTTCGTCTACTCATGATTCTGGGTATCGACCGGGGCGGGCAGCCTGGCGCTCTGTTTCTTGTTCTTTTTCTGGTTGCCAGTTCTCTATCAGGCCATTCCGGGCATAAAAATCGGATGGCACATATTACCTGCGATAAAGCCGATTGCGGCATTTTGTCGCGCAAAACGTGGCCAAATGATGCCTCGCTATAAACGTCCTGCCTTGCACAAGCCGGTGCTGCATAGGCATATTTGCCCGTTATCAACGCCACTCACAAGAGGCCTGCATGCTCAACGAGAAGCGATTTTCGGCATTCCTGTTCGATATGGACGGGACCTTGCTCAACTCTGTGATTTCCGCCGAACGGGTGTGGGAGAAATGGGCACAGAAGCACGGCATCGATGTAGATACCTTTCTACCGACCATCCATGGCGTGAGAAGTATCGATACCGTGCGCCGACAGAACCTGCCCGGCATCGATGCAGAGCAGGAAGCCGAAGCCATTTCACAGGCCGAGATCGAAGATGTAGAAGGCGTCGTCGCGATTGAAGGCGTCGCGGCATTCCTTGCCTCACTACCCAGGGACCGCTGGGCCATGGTCACCTCGGCCCCGCTTGCCCTGGCCCAGGCACGCATGGGAGCTGCCGGCCTGGAACTGCCCGAGATCGTCATCACCGCTGAAGACGTGACCCAGGGCAAACCCGCGCCCGACGGTTTTCTGCTGGCGGCCCAGCGACTCGGCGTGGCAGCGCAGGACTGTCTGGTCTTTGAAGACGCACCCGCCGGCATCGCCGCAGCCAAGGCCGCCGGGGCCAGTGTGGTGGTGATCACGGCAGCCCACTTGCATCCCTATGAAACCCGGGATGTGACACTGAAGAGCTACCTTGAGGCCCGCGTCGAAACAGAGGGCCAGTGGCTGAAACTGGTCCTGTAAGCGCCACAAACAAAAAGCCCCGGTCAACACCGGGGCCATTCAGCATCTCAGGCTTTCACTTTCGCGCAATGAGCCCGATGGTAAAGCCATCGACAGCGGCAATCCTTCCGCGCCACAGCACACCTGCGTCGCAGATCGGGCTTTCATCGGTCGAGTAGGTTCTGCAATCCTTCAGATGGATGAAGTGAAACGCTGGAGTGTCCTCATTGGACTCCCCCGGCCTGAACGACAGAATCATCTCCTTCATCGACTCGTCAGTACCGTTGTTGAACTTGCTGAAGGGTGCAGAGATATCTGCGGCCAGTTGCTCGAAGTAGGCATCATGGGAAATCAGATGGCCGGAAACGAGGTTCCCGCCGACCGACAGGGTAATCCCCAGTTCAACCTTGGTGTTTGCAACGAATTTGACAAGCCACTGCAGCAGCCAGTCGATCTGCTTGCCCTGCCACTTGAACTGGGCAATGACGTCATCATGGCTTTGGCTGGGAGACGGTTGCGATTGTGCCTGGTTTACGTCCGACATCTGATAGCTCCTTGCATCACAAAACGTGAGATTTGGCTCTACCACACCTTAGCTGAAAAAAAGCAAAGGGGCAGACGGAGGTGGGATTTCTTGGAGATCCGTGAAGCACGCCCCAGAAAACAGAAAAGCCCCGTAGACGGAATGAATACGTAGGGCTTTTCTATCCTCAGCTCCAGAATCAGGAAGCACCCGCCACTGAAACGACGTAATCATTCATTCCCGAAAGCTTCTCTAAACATGGGTATGAGCAAATTGGCTCCCCGAAGACTCAGGTGATCGTCATCAAAATAGATGGGCAATCCCCCTTGATCTCCACGACACCGCTCTGCATCGCAGAGGTAAGGAATGGGGTCAAGAATTTTCACACCACACCGTGCCGCCGCCAAATCCTGTGTATCCACCACATATTTCTGACGTGCCCTGTATTCCTCAAGCGATATGGATACACGCCCATCCATGCCAAGCAAAACGCCCCTGGCCATGGACTTGGGAACATTTATAGCCAACTCCGGAATAGGGCGAACCATATAAACAGGTCTGTCCTTGGCAAACTCACACGCGGTATTGATAGCCCCCTCACGCATTTCGCTCAAAAAAGCCTCGCTACGGCTTTCGTATTTTTTTGTTAAATAATTCAAAGGCGCCGCGTACTTGACCTTTAGATCAGGCTCATTATAGCCAATGGTATAAACCGATAAACGATTGATAATAATAAGCGGCACCGAGGCTGGTAGCGAATGACTTTTTTCAAGAAACCGTCTTACACTTTCGCCACACCGATAAGTATTATCACTCACATGCTTTAAATCCAATATGGTAGGACATGCAGCATAGGTCCAGTCCAGAACATGAAGATTACGATCGGGCAAAGAATTTTCCACAGCCCGAACAAGAGCACCGGCATGACTATCCCCAATGACTATGGCACCCACCTTGCTTCCACCATACGTACATTCAGGATGTTTCCCGGCCCCATAAATATGGCACTCAGTCTGCCTTGGGTTCACATCTTTGGCTTCTGCATAATCCCGGATCGCTTCCTCAGGCAGCCTATGGAGATATAAGGCATCCACCTTCGTGACCAAAAAACCCACCAGAGAGACAAACGCAAATACCGTTAATAATCTGACACTACAAAAAAGCCTGGACGGACCGCTCAGGAACCGACGCCCCGGACCTTCAATAAATCTGAATGACAGCCACCCAAGAATAACCGAAAGGAAAATCCCGAACAAAACGAGCCACAGATTTCCTTTGCCTTGAACATATAACAGCCCGACAGCAACCGGCCAGTGCCAGAGATAAAGCGAGTAAGAACAGTTCCCGAGCCATTGCGCGACCCTGTTATTGCTCCATATCGAATCTTGCTGCGCAGCGATCAATATCAGTAAGGTACCGGACACAGGCAGTAATGCATTGAAACCAGGCCATCTGGTGCTTTCATCAAACAGACAGACTGAAAGAATGATCAACCCATAACCCAGAACCTCAAGCCATCGCCTTAATAATCGCCCCAACTGAAAATTGTGTAAAACCAGAAACAAGGAGCCCCCCAAAAGCATTTCCCAGGCTCTTGATGGCAGCATATAAAAAGCATACATGGGCTTTGTATTTGAGAGCATGACTGAAATACAAAAAGAGATGACCGCCCCTGCAAAAAGAGCTACAGCATGGATATTTCTGTTTGAGGATAACCGCCACAGCAACAATACCCCCAGCGGCAGCAACATATAAAACTGCCACTCGACAGACAGCGACCACGTGTGCAAAAGAAAATTTTCCTTTGCCGCATCATCAAAATAACTGAATTCCTTGTTGAACTGCCAATTTGAAAAAAAACCTATTGCGGCAATCATGCCTTTCCCTATGGTTATATATTCCACAGGAAACAATATCAGCCAGCCCAACAACGCCAGAAAAACACAGAGAACTGCCAGGGCCGGAACGATTCTCAGTGCTCTGGACAAATAAAAATCAGAAAGTCTGAATGCAGTCCCGAACCACCCCCTGCCCTGAGTCTCCAGCCCTCGAAAGATTATACCGACCATGAGAAAGCCGGATATAACAAAGAAAATATCGACCCCTACAAAACCACCCGAAAAACCATACACACCAAAATGATATAGAACCACAGACATAACGGCCCATGCTCTGAGCCCGTTAATATCGGACCTGAAACCCTCTCCCCGCCCCAGCGGCGTCATTGGCCGCTCTTGAGAGGTTTCAAGTTTTTCAATACGCCCCATCTATCACTACCTTAATACTTATTTACAACTCGACAACCCTTATCTCACCGCTGCTTCTTGTAAGCAGTAGAAGATCCGATCCGGCCAAGCGATATACCAGATCGAGCAGAAACCGACCAGCAATAGTTGGAGCAATCTGGCCGACGCAGCCCTACAACACATACGTCACAAGCTAACGGCTGATGCCACCCTGACCTGTTGTCGCGTTACCAAAGGTCTTGTATCGAAGCCATATTCAGAGCTTGATTGAACACCCTGAAAGCGACAGAAACAAAAAAGCCCCGCAGACAGAATCTACGGGGCTTTTCAATGTATGGCGGAGAGATAGGGATTCGAACCCTAGGTACCGGTGAAGGTACAACGGATTTCGAATCCGTCCCATTCGGCCACTCTGGCATCTCTCCAACGGCGCGCATGATAACAGCATCGGCGCGTAAGGCGAAGCCCTTTACGCTAATTTTTTTCGTGCTATCAAGCGCTTGCGCAACTTTTTGCCTTAAAGCGGGACGCCCAGGCGGTTTGCGACTTCTTCGTAAGCTTCGATGACGTCACCGAGGCCCTGACGGAAGCGGTCCTTGTCCATCTTCTTGCGGGTGTCCTTGTCCCACAGGCGGCAGCCGTCCGGGCTGAATTCGTCGCCCAGGACGATCTGACCATGGAATACGCCGAACTCGAGCTTGAAGTCGACCAGCAGCAGGCCTGCGTCGTCGAACAGCTTGCTGAGCACTTCGTTGACCTTGAGCGACAGTTCTTTCATGCGAACCAGTTGCTCGGCGGTGCCCCAGCCGAATGCCACGACGTGGGATTCGTTGATGAACGGGTCGCCTTTGGCGTCGTCCTTGAGGAACAGCTCGAAGGTGTACGGATCGAGTTTGGTACCTTCTTCCACACCCAGGCGCTTGACCAGGCTGCCGGCCGCGTAGTTACGCACGACGCATTCGACCGGGATCATGTCCAGCTTCTTGACCAGGCACTCGTTGTCGCCCAGCAGCTTGTCGAATTGGGTCGGCACGCCCGCTTCTTCCAGCTTCTGCATGATGAAGGCGTTGAACTTGTTGTTCACCATGCCCTTACGGTCCAGCTGTTCGATGCGCTTGCCGTCGAACGCCGAGGTGTCGTTGCGAAACAGCAGGATCAAGCGGTCAGCGTCGTCGGTCTTGTAAACCGATTTGGCTTTGCCGCGGTAGAGTTCTTCACGTTTTTCCATGATGGGCTCCGCTTGCTAAGTAGTTGGGCTAGGCGATATGTCGCCAGTCGAGCCCTGAATCTTGATCGGCCAGTTCCAGCCAGTCCGGGTCACACCCCAGAGTGTCGGCAAAACATTGCCGGGCCAGATACGGCAGGTTGTTCTTGCTGCTGAGATGGGCCAGCACCAGATGCTGCAGATCCCTCCATCCCAGTTCGCTCACCAGGCTTGCGGCCTGATGATTGTTCAAATGTCCTGTTTCGCCTCCCACACGCTGCTTGAGAAAGACCGGATAACGGCCCCGGGCAAGCATGTCGCGACAATGGTTGGCCTCGATCATCAAGGCATCCAGGCCATGATAGCTTTGCAGCACGTTGGGACAGTACGACCCAAGGTCGGTCAGCAGGCCGAAACGGCGGCGTCCGTCATTGAAGACGAACTGGGTAGGCTCCAGCGCATCATGGGCGACGGACACCACATCGATGCCCAACGCGCCCACCTGCAACCTTTGACCACCTTCCACCACCCCGGCGGCTTCGACCGGCTTGCGCATCCCGCGCAAGGTCCCGCGACTGAGATAGACCGGCACATTGTACTGCCGAGACAGCAAACCCACGCCATGCACATGATCGGCATGTTCGTGGGTTACCAGAATGGCACTCAATTGTCTGGCGCTGACTCCCAGTCGCGCCAGACGCCGCTCGGTTTCCCGCAGGGAGAAACCGCAATCGACCAGCACGTACGTATCGTTGCTTGCGACCAGCGTGCCGTTGCCACGGCTGCCGCTGCCCAGAACAGCGAAACGCACTTAACCCAGGTTGTCTTGAATGACGCTCAAGACCCTGCGAGCGACGTCGGCCGGCGCAACGGTGTTGATGTTTTTCTCGACAGTCACCTGGACGCTGTCACCCACCTTGCTCAGGCGGACCTGATAGCGCTCGGCACGGGCTTCGATTTCTTCCTTGCTGGACTTGCTGCCAAACAGGCGACCGAAGAAACCGGGCTCGTTCGCAGGCGTGTTGGCCTTCTCTGCCAGGTTGATGTAGTACAGGCCAAGGCTGCGGTTGATGTCTTCAACGCGCCATTCACCCTGATCCAGCGCACGACCCACGCTCGACCATGCACGATCCAGATCGGCACCGACAGTCAGAACCGGGTTGCCGCTGCCGTCTTCGCTCAGCGCTACACGGCTTGGCGTATCGTAGTCACGCGCCGCCACCAGAGACACCGAACCGCCCTTCTCGGCGTTGCGGCTCATGCTGGCCAGCAGATCGTCGGTCAGGGCTGCATCAAGGCCGATGTTCGTCGTACGCGGCGGGAAGCCGACGTCGGCAGTGCTGCCAGCCGGACGCTCGACGCTGACCACGTAGACTTCACTGGTATTGCGCTGCACGCCCGGTTCGATACGAACCCGCACGCGGGTTTCGGAATCGGCCGATACACCGCTGGCCGTCAGACGCTTGGCAACCGAAGCGGACAGCTCGTCCAGACGCTGCCAGGTGGTGCTGAATTCGCCGGTCTGCGGACGCTCTTCAGCGATACGGAAGCCGTTGTCTTCGAAATACTGATGCGCCACCGGCCAGACTTCGGCAGGCGGACGCTGGGCCAGGACCCAGTGGGCATCGCCGCTCTTCTGCAAGCTGAAATCGCTCGATTCGGAGGCTACCGACAGAGGCAGAGGGCGAGGCACCTTGTATTCGCCCTTCACGGTGCTGTCAGCCACGTTGCGCGGGATCGGCAGCAGCGGATCCAGACGCTTGGTGTTGGAAATGTCGGCAGGCACCTGCATCGGTGCGGTCTGGGCTGCTTCCAGATAGTCACTGCCGCGATCGCGGAAGTAACCATCCTGCCCCCATAGCCAACCGCAACCACTGGTGCTGGAGATAATCAAGGCTAGTGCGGAAAGTCCGGCCAGTCGCTTCATTGCGTAATGCTTCCTCAATTAAACCAATACGCCGGACTGGCGCATGGCCTGACGCAGCGGTTCGTGACAGGCTTCGCTGAGCCAGGTGAGCGGCAGACGGATACCGTCCGGCATCAGACCCATTTCATGCAGAGCCCATTTCACGGGAATGGGGTTGGATTCGATAAACAGGGTGTTATTGAGCGGCATCAGCTTTTCATGGATCGCACGCGCCGTTTCGGCATCGCCACGCATGGCGGCAGCGCACAGCTCGCTCATGGCACGCGGCGCGATGTTGGCGGTCACGGAAATATTGCCCTTGCCGCCCAGCAGCATCAGTTCGACGGCCGTGGCGTCATCGCCGGAATAGAGCAGGAAATCGCTGCTCACGCCTGCCAGGATATCCTTGGCGCGCTGCAGGTTGCCCGTGGCTTCCTTGATACCGATGATGTTGTCGACCTTCGACAGACGCACGACCGTCTCGGGCAGCATGTCGCAAGCGGTACGACCCGGCACGTTGTAGAGGATCTGCGGGATGTCCACGGCCTTGGCGATGTGGCTGAAATGCTGGAACAGCCCTTCCTGCGTCGGCTTGTTGTAGTAAGGGGTTACCAGCAGGCATGCATCGGCACCTGCGGTCTTGGCGTTGGTCGTCAGTTCGACGGCTTCGCGCGTGGAGTTGGCGCCGGTACCTGCAATGACAGGGATACGCCCTGCAACCTGGGTGACCACACGACGAATGACTTCGATGTGCTCGTGCACATCGAGTGTCGCCGACTCACCTGTAGTGCCGACGGCAACAATGGCGTTGGTGCCCTCTTGCAGGTGGAAGTCCACCAGTTTGCTCAGGCTGTCCCAGTCCAGACGACCTTGTGCATCCATGGGTGTGACCAGTGCCACCATACTGCCCGCAATCATGCAACCGCTCCTGCCGGAAAAAGAGAGCCGTAATGGTACTGGCGCCATCAGCCTTGTACAAGCGAAGTACCGCACTGTGAGCATTCCCCTGAGCGATGGTTTTCGCTACCCTTCGTCCTTTGATCGTTACTGGTCATCTGCGCACCTCGTTCATTCGATCGTTTTTTGTCGCCAACCCCCTTGTGCCAGCGCGTTGCAGCCCTACCATGGTCATGCCATGCAGGCTTACGACGGCGAGGCCGGAACTGGTGTCTTGCGCTCACGATCGTCGAAACAGTCCGGCAGGGCCAAAAAGTACCGACCGCTCATCGCTTAGGAATGCTGCATGTCGTCCACCCCCACAGTTCGCGAACAATTCCTTGTCATCAGTGCCCTGGGCGCAAGCCCTATGGAACTGACCAACGTCCTGTGCCGCGCCAGCCATGAAAACCGCTGCTCGGTCGTCAGCTCACGCCTGACCCGTCATGGTGAATGCAGCGCGCTGATCCTTCAGGTGTCCGGTAGCTGGGATGCCCTGGCCCGTCTGGAGGCAGGCCTGCCGGGGCTGTCGAAAAAGCACGCTTTCACCATCAGCGTCGTGCGCAGCGCCACCCTGGAAAACCGTCCTGAAGCCCTGCCGTACGTGGCTTACGTCAGCTCGGCCTACCGTCCGGACATCATCAACGAGCTTTGCCAGTTCTTCATCGACCATAACGTCGAGCTGGAAAACCTGATCTGCGATACCTACCTGGCTCCGCAGACCGGTGGCACCATGCTCAATGCGACGTTCACGGTCACGCTGCCGGCAGGCACCCAGATCAGCTGGTTACGTGACCAGTTCCTGGACTTCGCCGACGCACTGAACCTCGATGCGCTGATCGAACCATGGCGCCCTCAAGCCCCCATGTAAGGAGTTCTCATGGCAGTAGCAGTAGATCAACCCGTTCCCGATTTCCAGGCACCCGCCACCAGCGGGCAGGCTGTCAGCCTTGCCGGGCTCAAGGGCCAGCAGGTCGTCATTTATTTCTACCCCAAGGACAACACGCCGGGCTGCACCACCGAAGGCCAGAACTTCCGTGACAGCATTGCGCAGTTCCAGGCCGCTAATACGGTGGTTTTCGGCGTATCGCGCGACAGCCTCAAGGCCCACGAGAACTTCAAGGCCAAGCAGGAGTTTCCCTTCGAGCTGATTTCGGACAAGGACGAAGCCCTGTGCCAGCTGTTCGATGTCATCAAGCTCAAGAAGCTGTATGGCAAGGAATACCTGGGCGTTGATCGCAGCACGTTCCTGATCGACAAGGCAGGTGTACTGCGCAAGGAATGGCGCGGAGTGAAAGTACCGGGTCATGTGGACGAAGTACTGGCAGAAGCTCAGGCCCTGAACAAGGCCTGATAGCACGCTCATCTGGTGCGGCGCGCAAGGCGCCGCTACCAGCGCTACAACATCGGTGCCACGCTCGGTTCATGACGCGGCCAGGCGTCGAGAACGGCCTTGAACAGGGTCGCCAGCGGAATCGCGAAGAATATCCCCCAGAAGCCCCACAACCCGCCAAACAGCAGCACGGCGCAGATGATCGCCACCGGATGCAGATTGACGGCCTCCGAGAACAGCAGCGGCACCAGTACGTTACCGTCCAGCGCCTGAATGATGCCGTGCACCACCATCAGATAGATGAACTGATCGCCCCAGCCCCATTGAAACAGACCGATCAGCGCCACCGGCACCGTGACCACCACCGCGCCCACATAAGGCACGACCACCGACACCCCCACCAGCATCGCCAGCAGCGCGGCATAGTTGAGGCCCAGAGCCACGAATGCCACGTAGGTCACGCCACCACAGATGAAGATCTCGATGACCTTGCCACGAATGTAATTGGCGATCTGGCGATTCATTTCCTCGGCGACCCGGGTCAGCAAGGCGCGTTCACGCGGCAGATAGCCACGTACCCAGCGACCGATCATCTGGCGGTCCTTGAGGAAAAAGAACACCAGAATAGGCACCAGAACCAGATAGATCATGAGATTGACCAGCAATGGCAGGCTGGACAAGGAGAACGTCAGCGCCAGTTGGCCGATCTTGCCGATTTCGCCACGGGCCGCCTCGATGGCTTGCAGCACCTGCACATCCGACACCAGATGCGGATAACGCTCCGGCAGCAACAGCAGAAGCGACTGCCATTTGGCGAGCATGCCCGGCAGTTCGTTGAACAGAGTGATCAACTGATGCCAGAGCAGCGGGACCAGAACCAGCAGAAAGACCAGCAACACACCGATGAACAGGGCGAATACCAGACCGACTGCCCCCACTTCCGGCATGCGCAGGCGCTCCAGAAAATTGACGACACCCTGCATCAGGAACGCCAGAACCAGCCCGGCCAGAACAGGAGCCAGCATGCCACCCAGGGTCAGAACCAGGGTGAATGCCAGAATCAGCAGGACCGCCAGTACAACCGCTTCCTCATCCGAGAAATAGAGCTGCACCCAATTGCGAAGCACCTTGAACATCAAACATCCTTTCGAGAAAAAACGGGCTGTGATTTACGCCTTGCGCAACCAGTAGCTGTAGACGCCTTCACTGGCCTCTTCATGCAGCAGTTCATGGCCTGCCAGCCGGGCAAAGGTTCTGAAATCACGCTGCGACCCCGCGTCGGTCGCCACGACTTTCAGTACCGCACCACTGGGCAGACGATTGAGTTCCATCTTGGCCTTGAGCAACGGCAACGGGCAATTGAGGCCACAGGCATCGAGTTCGGCATCACAGGCCTCGGGGCGCGTTACAGCGTCAGACATCGTTTCTCTCCTGGCGGACACATCAAGTTAAAAAGTATTCGAAAAAATACAGGCAGGCATTTCAGACAGAACAAGAAGAATACCTCACTCTGGTCAGCAAGCCATTGAGCCAGCTACAGTAACCATTCTCCAGCCTAGAGCCTCGTGCATGAATTTCCTGCGTCCTACACTGCTCACGCTCGCCTGCCTGCTCGCCACGCCAAGCATGGCCGATGATTTACCATCTCTGGGCGACGCCAGCTCTTCCATCGTTTCGCCCGAACAGGAGCACCAGCTGGGCCGTGCCTGGCTGGGCATGCTGCGCGCCCAGGTGGGCCAACTGTCCGACCCGCAGCTCAAGGACTTCGTCGAAACCTCGGTCTATCGCCTTGCCGAAACCAGTCAGGTCCAGGACCGACGCCTCGAGTTCATCCTGATCAACAGCCCACAGCTGAACGCCTTTGCGGCACCCGGCGGAATCATCGGGGTCAACGGCGGACTGTTTCTCAACGCCCAGACCGAAGGCGAATATGCCTCGGTCATGGCCCACGAACTGGCTCACCTGTCACAGCGCCACTTCGCCCGCGGTGTCGAAGCCCAGCAACGCATGCAGGTTCCGGTAATGGCAGCCATGCTGGCCGGTATCGTCATGGCCGCAGCGGGTGCCGGCGACGCCGGTATTGCAGCCATTGCCGGCTCACAGGCTGCGGCCATCCAGGAACAACGCCGCTTCTCGCGCCAGAACGAACAGGAAGCGGACCGCATCGGCATCATGAACCTGGAAAAAGCCGGGTATGATCCTCGCAACATGCCGACCATGTTCGAGCGCCTGATGCGCCAGTATCGATTCGATGCCAGACCACCGGAATTCCTGCTGACTCACCCGGTCAGCGAGTCGCGTATCGCCGACACCCGCAACCGCGCCGAACAGGCCAAGCCGGGCGGCAAGGAAGACAGCCTTCTCTATCAACTGATGCGGGCGCGGGTCGCGCTGATCTATGAGGAAACCCCGGGGATCTCCGCCAAACGTTTCCGCGCCCAACTGGTTGAAAACCCCAACTCCGACTCGGCACGCTACGGGCTGGCCATCGCGCTGATCAAGGCCGGACAGCTCAATGAAGCCCGGGAAGAGCTCAAGCCGCTGCTGGCCAAGGCCCCCAACGACATCACCTACAACCTGACACAGATCGATCTGGACATCACCAACAACCGCCTGACGGATGCACAGCAGCGGGTTGACCGGATGCTCACGCTGTATCCCAACAACTACCCTCTGAACAATGTGCGGATCGACGTGCTGCTCAAGCAGAACCGCACCGCAGAAGCCGAGAAAGGCCTCGAAGCGCTGCTCAAGACCCGCTCAGACGATCCGGACATCTGGTACGTGGTGGCCGAAACAAGGGGCCTGAATGGCAACACCATCGGCCTGCATCAGGCTCGCGCCGAATACTTCGCCCTGGTCGGCGACTTCCGGCAGGCGATTCAGCAACTGGATTTCGCCAAGCGTCGCGCCAGCAACAACTTCCAGCTGGCTTCGCGGATCGATGCCCGGCAGAAAGACCTGATCGAACAGGAACGAATGGTCAAGGACATGATGAACTGACTGTTCACACCCCCAGAATGAAAATCCCGGCACATGGCCGGGATTTTCATTTCAGGCACCGCTATCAGGCATTCCCCGCCTGTTTCATGCGAGCTGCCTGGGTGAAATCCAGCATCCGTTGCAGAGGACGCACGGCATGGGGGATCAATGCAGGGTCGACGAAGATCTCGTTACCGCCCTCCCGCAGGCACTGCAAGGTGCGCTCAAGGGTGTTCATCGCCATCCAGGGACAATGAGCGCAACTGCGGCACGCCGCGCCATTACCGGCCGTTGGCGCTTCGATGAAGATCTTGTCCGGGCACAACTGCTGCATCTTGTAGAAAATGCCGCGGTCGGTGGCCACGATAAACGTTTTGTTGGGCATGCGCTGGGCGGCGGCAATCATCTGGCTGGTAGAGCCCACCGCATCGGCCAGGGCAATGACCTCCTCGGGCGACTCGGGATGGACCAGCACGGCAGCGTCCGGATACAGCGCCTTCATGTCTTGCAACTGCTTGGACTTGAACTCTTCGTGAACGATACAGGCACCGTCCCAGAGCAACATGTCGGCACCGGTTTCACGCTGGATATAACGCCCCAGGTGCTTGTCCGGTGCCCAGATGATTTTCTCGCCGTTATCCATCAGGCTTTCGACGATCTCCAGGGCACAGCCTGACGTTACAACCCAGTCGGCACGGGCTTTGACTGCGGCCGATGTGTTGGCGTAGACCACCACGGTGCGGTCAGGATGCTGATCGCAGAAAGCGGAAAACTCATCGACAGGACAGCCGACATCCAGGGAACAGGTGGCTTCAAGCGTCGGCATGAATACCCGTTTTTCCGGATTGAGGATCTTGGCGGTTTCCCCCATGAAACGCACGCCAGCCACCAGCACGGTACTGGCTGAATGGTTATTGCTGAAGCGTGCCATTTCCAGAGAGTCGGCCACGCAGCCGCCGGTTTCTTCGGCCAGGGCCTGGATGACCGGGTCGCAGTAATAGTGGGCAACGAGCACCGCATCCCGCGCCTTGAGTTCGGCAGCGATTTCGGCGCGGTAATGGGCCTGTTCTTCAATACTCAGCGCTTTGGGCTGCTTGGCATCGAGGTGAGCCTGTACCAGAAAGCGTTCGGAAATCTGCGTCATTTTTAGCGGGACCTGAATGCACTTGAGCGCGAGCGACAAGTTTACACCGGAAAGGCATTCAAGAAAAAAGCTGGCAACGGTCGCAAGAGACTGATTTTTCGTCGGTTTCGCGGCCAAACAGCATAACGAGAATCATTCGCTCGATACCGTTCGATAATTCGCTATCGAGCGCCCATAAAAAACGCCAGTCGAAACTGGCGTTTTCAGAGTCATCCAACCCTTACTGCGGCTTGCGACGCCCGAAACCCGGGCGCTGGCCGGAACCGGCCGGCGGGCCACGACGTTTGCCCGATGGAGCATCGTCATCGACCAGCTTGATGCCTGCGCGCTTTGGCGAAGGTTTGGCCGGACGCTTGTTCACATCGCTTGGGCGCTCGGCAACCGGAGTAACACGGCCGTTCTCGGCAGGACGCGGGGTACGCGAACCCGGCTTGCCCGAATCCTTGCGTGGCGGGCGCTGCGTGGAATCGCTACGTGGACGATCACGGTCGCTGCCAGTGACCTGCGGTTGACGCGGAGCACGCTCGCTGGTGGCCGGTGCGCCATTGGCAGGACGCAGAGTGCGTACGCGCTCGCCCTTGCCCAGTGGGCGGGACGACTGACGCTGCAAGCGCTCCAGCTTGTCCTTGGTCTTGGCATTCATCTGCGGCTGGGCCACAGGCGTAAGGCCGACTTCGGCTGCCAGGATGTCGACTTCCTGCTGGCTCATTTCGCGCCAGCGGCCCATCGGCAGGTCCGAGTTGAGGAATACCGGCCCGTAACGAACGCGCTTGAGGCGGCTGACCACCAGGCCCTGGGATTCCCAGAGACGACGTACTTCACGGTTGCGGCCTTCCATCACCACACAGTGATACCAGTGGTTGAAACCTTCACCACCCGGTGCCTGCTGGATGTCGGTGAAACGGGCAGGACCGTCTTCGAGGATCACGCCGTTCTTGAGGCGCAGCAGCATGTCGTCATCGACTTCGCCACGCACACGTACCGCATATTCGCGGTCCATCTCGAAAGACGGGTGCATCAGACGGTTGGCCAGCTCACCGTCGGTGGTGAACATCAGCAGACCTGTGGTGTTGATGTCCAGGCGACCGATATTGATCCAGCGGCCTTCCTTGGGGCGCGGCAGGCGGTCGAACACCGTTGGACGGCCTTCCGGGTCGTCACGGGTGCAGATCTCGCCATCCGGCTTGTTGTACATGATGACGCGGCGTACCGTCTCGGCAGCCTCTTCGCGCTTGATGACGCGACCGTCAACGGTAATGGCGTCATGCATGTCGACGCGCTGACCAAGGGTGGCATCGCGGCCATTGACCTTGATGCGGCCCTGGCTGATCCAGGCCTCGACGTCACGGCGCGAACCGACGCCAATACGTGCCAGAACCTTCTGCAGCTTTTCACCTGCGGGTCTGATTTCCTGGCTGTCCTGCGTGTCTTTTTCACTCATCTGGGCACCTCCCGGTGTGTCGAATCAGGGATTGCCGAGGACCGGCAAGACCTGCTGCCCCGCGCGCTGTGGATAGCCGCAAGGCGAAATACTGTAAGCCTGGGCGAAGCGGATTCACCAAAGGGTCGCGAATGATACGCTCATGCAGCCGGTTGCGCATCCCGGGGCAACTGAAAATCTGCCGGTCACTTCTTCTTTTTGCGACCGGTGGTCTTCAGCTTCGCCAGACGCATGGCCGACTCGGCCAGCACGATCCGCTTGTCGTCCTTGTCGAGTTTCTTCCAGGCCTTGATCTCCCGCTTGCTGCGACCACAGCCCAGGCAGATGTCATCGTCAAACTTGCAGAGGCTGATGCAGGGGTTTCTGGTGCTGCTCATAGGGTCTGTTCGCGAATGAATTCGCTTCCTACAGGTTTATATCAACCATCGTCTTCTGGCTCTTTGTCGGGCTGTTCGACCAACAGATCATCGAAGTCGGTCTTCAGACCCTGCTCCATGGAGTCGAGTTCAAGCAACAGGCTGCGGAAGCTGGTTTCATCCCGCGGCGCTTCAGGCTCCTGTTCATCGTCGAGCTCAAGACTCGCATCGGCCAGGGCCTGCAGATGCGCCGGGACCGGGGCATCGTCGAATTCGAGCACCGGCTCGGCCTCCATCTCGCGCAGGTCGGCCAGCGGCGGCAGTTCTTCAAGGCTCTTGAGATTGAAATGATCGAGAAAGCCCTTGGTGGTCGCAAACATCGCAGGCTTGCCGGGCACATCCCGATAACCCACGACCCTGATCCACTCGCGCTCCATCAGCGTCTTGACGATATGGCTGTTGACCGCCACGCCACGCACATCTTCGATCTCGCCACGGGTAATCGGCTGGCGATAGGCAATCAGCGCCAGGGTTTCCAGCATGGCCCGGGAATAGCGCTGAGGACGTTCTTCCCACAAACGCCCGACCCAGGGCGAAAAGCGCTCGCGAATCTGCAGACGATAGCCGGAGGCCACTTCCTTGAGTTCGAAAGCCCGCCCGTCACAGGATTTGCCCAGCACCTGCAGAGCCTTCTTGAAGACCGCCGGTTCCGGACGCTCGCCCTCCTCGAACAGCTCGTACAGGCGCTCCAGTGTCTGCGGTTTTCCAGAAGCCAGCAGAAATGCTTCAAGCAACGGGGCCAGTTCGCGGGGTTCATTGAGGTTCATGATTCAGTTCTTGCTCTACTCGGCTCGCGCCCGGACATGGATCGCCGCAAAGGGCTCGTTTTGGACCAGCTCGACCAGAGACTCCTTGACCAGTTCAAGCACGGCCATGAAAGTCACCACAACACCGAGCCGCCCTTCTTCAGCGGTGAACAATTCGGCAAAAGGCACAAAACCACCGCCCTTGAGACGTTCGAGCACATCGCTCATGCGCTCGCGGGTCGACAATGCCTCACGGCTGACCTGATGGCTTTCGAACATGTCGCCCCGGTGCAGCACCTCGGCCATGGACATCAGGACTTCTTCCAGACTGACATCCGGCAGCAGCTTGCGCGCCCTCGCTTCGGGGGCATCCAGCTTTGGCACTATCACATCGCGCCCGACCCGCGACAAGCCATCGATCCCTTCGGCCGCGACCTTGAAACGCTCGTACTCCTGAAGACGGCGGATCAGTTCGGCACGGGGATCTTCTTCATCCTCTTCCACTTCTGCCGAGCGCGGCAGCAGCATGCGCGACTTGATCTCGGCCAGCATCGCAGCCATCACCAGATACTCGGCAGCCAGCTCGAGACGCACGGTTTTCATCAACTCGACATACCCCATGTACTGGCGGGTGATTTCCGCTACCGGGATGTCGAGGATATCGATGTTCTGTTTGCGGATCAGGTACAGCAGCAGGTCAAGCGGTCCCTCGAAGGCTTCAAGGAAGACTTCCAGAGCATCCGGCGGAATATAGAGGTCCAGCGGCATTTGCGTGACCGCCTGCCCATAGACCAGAGCGAACGGCAGTTCCTGCTGGGCATCGGCCTGACTGTCTACCGTTTCCGGAGTCGTCATTACGCGTCTTCACCGAACGGCGTCGGATCGCCACATCCCACACGGATGATCTGCGGGTCCCCGTCAGCCAGGCTGATAACGGTGGAAGCCGAAATACCGCCCATGCCGCCATCGATGATCAGGTCCACCTGATGCTCCAGGATCTGACGCATTTCATAAGGGTCGCTCAAGGGTACGCTGTCGCCGGGCATGATCAGGCTGACACTCATCAGTGGCTCGCCCAACTGTTCCAGCAGGGCCTGGGCAATGGGATGGCTGGGTACCCGAAGACCAATGGTGCGACGCTTGGGATGCAGGATCAGGCGCGGCACTTCACGGGTTGCATTCAGAATGAAGGTGTAAGGCCCGGGCGTATGGGTCTTGAGAGCGCGAAAGGCACCGGTATCGACCTTGGCGAACAGCCCCAGTTGTGACAGGTCGCAGCACATCAGGGTGAAGTTGTGCTTGTCGTCCAGTTGACGCAGACGGCGGATGCGCTCGATGGCGCTCTTGTCGCCGATCTGGCAGCCCAGCGCATAGGACGAATCGGTCGGGTACACCACCAGCCCGCCGGCCTTGATGATTTCCGCTGCCTGTTTGATCAGACGCGGTTGCGGGTTCTCCGGGTGGACCTGGAAAAATTGACTCACGGTAACTTCCTGTTCAGACGGAGGCTGGAGGCTGTTCATGTTTGAATCTGCACCACAATGGCGGCAGATCCTCGGGTAATGGCCGGTATATACCGATCTCGGACCAGGCGCCAGGGCCATGGAAATCGCTGCCGGCGGTGACCAGCAGACCGAACTCACGAGCCAGTATCGCCAGGGTTCCGACCTGATCGGCAGGTTGCATGCCATTGACCACTTCGATGGCATGGCCACCAGCCTGGATGAAATCGGCGACCAGTTTACGCCGTTTACTGCGCGTGAAGTCATAATGCGATGGATGTGCCAGACTGACCCAGGCACCCGAAGCCCGCAAAGTGGCGACGGTTTCGTCCAGGGTCGGCCAATGCTGCTTCACATCCCCCAGCTTGCCTGCACCCAGCCATTTGCGAAAAGCCTCGGCGCGATCCTTTACAAAACCGGCACGCACCAGATAGTCGGCAAAGTGTGGCCGTGCTGGTGCATTGCCGCTATCGCCCAACTCCTGCTGGATCGCCCGGGCACCTTCCAGCGCCCCAGTCATACCTTTGAGCGCCAGTTTTCGGCTGATTTCCTCGGCTCGCAGCCAGCGCCCTTCGTGCAAACGCTCGATTGCATCCACCAGCGCCTGGGCTTTCACGTCGAATCCGTAGCCCAGAATATGAATGGTTGCGCCTCCCCAGGTGCAGGACAGCTCGACACCATTGACCAGCTGCATCCCCAGAGAATGCGCTGCCGCACGGGCCTCTTCGAGGCCTTCGACCGTGTCATGGTCGGTCAGCGAAAGCACCCGCACACCGTTTTCATAGGCACGGGCGACCACGGCCGCTGGCGCAAGAGAGCCATCCGACGCGGTGCTGTGGCAGTGCAGGTCAACATTCATATTCGGGAGCTATCGCTGTCTTTGATGTTTGTTATTATGCCGTCACATCCTGCTTCTGGCTGCCATTGTGAAACAATTCATAGACTTCATCCCGCTGATCCTGTTTTTCATCGTTTACAAGACCGAACCTCAAGCCGTCGACATCCTGGGCCACAGCTACATGCTGGGCGGGATTTTCAGTGCGACCGCGATGCTGATCGCCAGCTCCGTGGTCGTCTACGGGATTCTGTACGTCAAACAGCGCAAACTGGAAAAGAGCCAATGGCTGACCCTGATAGCCTGTCTGGTCTTCGGCAGCCTGACCCTGGCCTTTCACAGCGAAACTTTCCTCAAATGGAAGGCTCCGGTGGTCAACTGGCTGTTTGCCCTGGCATTTGCCGGCAGCCACTTCATCGGTGATCGCCCGCTGATCCAGCGCGTCATGGGCCATGCCCTGACCCTGCCTGCTGCCGTCTGGGTCAGACTCAACATTGCCTGGGTCCTGTTCTTCGTTTTCTGCGGCGCAGCCAATCTCTATGTGGCCTTTACCTATCAGGACTTCTGGGTCGACTTCAAAGTCTTCGGCAGTCTGGCCATGACCCTGATCTTCCTGGTGGCTCAAGGCATCTATCTGAGCCGTCACCTGAGTGACGCCGCCCCTTCTTCCACCACCAAAACCGAGGACTGACATGCTCTACGCCATCATTGCTACAGATGTTGCCGACTCGCTGGAGAAACGCCTGAGCGTACGCCCTGCTCACCTGGAGCGTCTCAATGCCCTCAAGGATGCAGGCCGTCTGGTGCTGGCTGGTCCACATCCCGCCGTGGACAGCAATGATCCGGGCCCGGCCGGCTTCAGCGGTAGCCTGATCGTCGCCGAGTTCGAGTCCCTGAGCGCCGCCGAAACCTGGGCCAAGGCCGATCCGTTCGTTGCCGCAGGCGTCTATGGCAATGTTGTGGTCAAGCCGTTCAAGCAAGTCCTGCCATAAATGCAACACCCCGATCCTGTCCGCCCGGGCAGGATCGTGCAGCGTCATCCTGCCTTGCAATGCTCATCATTCCCGCCTCCCTGCCGACAACCTGCTCGATATTTTGAATAGAAACGTCTCTATACAAGGGAGCTCAGATGCGTTCAGGTGCGTTGTGTCTGTTGATGATGTTAGCGGTAAACAGTGCAGTCCATGCCGAGGAAAGCAGCGGTTCCGATACCGCGCAGGCCTTGCACCTGCCCAGCTCTGCCAGCCGTATTGCCGAGCTTGAACAGCGCCTCAGGGAAAGCGAGCGCCTGCGTGAAGAACAGCTCGGACAGGCACAGAATGCCGCGGCCGAGCGTGAAAGCGCGCAACTGACACGTTTGCGTCAGGAGAACCAGAGACTCAAGCTGCAACTCAAGGAAGCGCAATCCATCGCCTCTTCACACCTGCTGACCGAACAGCAACAATGGTTCATTGCAGGCGGTGGCGTTGCGGTAACAGCCCTGGTGTGCGGTATATTTGTCGGCGGTCGACGTAAGCAACGTCAGCAATGGCTAAATTGAGTGAGTCATGAGCGAGCTGTTACTAATTGATGATGATCAGGAGCTGTGCGAGCTTCTGAGCAGTTGGCTGAACCAGGAAGGTTTTCAGGTCCGAGCCTGTCACGACGGCCACAGTGCGCGTCGGACACTGGCCGAAACCTCTCCGTCCGCCGTGGTGCTGGATGTGATGCTGCCCGATGGCAGCGGCCTTGAATTGCTCAAGCAGCTGCGCACCGATCACCCCGAGCTTCCTGTCGTCATGCTTTCGGCCCGGGGCGAACCGCTGGACCGCATCCTCGGCCTCGAACTGGGTGCCGACGACTATCTGGCCAAACCCTGCGACCCACGGGAACTGACCGCCAGACTGCGCGCCGTACTGCGCCGCAGCCATCCGGTCGCCACACCCAGCCAGCTTGAACTGGGCGACCTGTGCTTCAGCCCGGTACGTGGCGTAGTCAGCATCGACGAAAAAGAACTGACCCTGACCATTTCCGAAAGCCGCCTGCTCGAAGCGCTGCTGCGTCAGCCCGGCGAGCCTCTGGACAAGCAGGAGCTGGCGCAACTGGCACTGGGGCGCAAACTGACGCTGTATGACCGCAGCCTGGACATGCATGTCAGTAACCTGCGCAAGAAGATCGGCCCGCATCCCGATGGCCGGCCTCGTATCGTGGCGCTGCGCAGCCGCGGCTACTACTACAGCCTGTGAAGCAAAAGCCTCGGTGCCTCGGTAAATCCGGGTGCCGATTCGCTTTACACAAGCTTTACCCAGCGCTGACCGCCCTTGACCTTGATCTCCCTAAACTGGGCTCCAACGGCAACGAGCCGCACCAGAGACAAGGAGATTCACCATGCGCAAGACACTCATAGCCTTGATGTTCGCGGCAGCCCTGCCTACCGTCGCCATGGCCGTACCACCGCCACCAGGCGGCCCTGAGGCCGACGCTCCAGGCCTGCATGCGGATCGCGATCGCGGCCCTGGCCCGGAACTGAGACGTGGTCCCGGCCCTTTTGCCGACCTGGATCTGACTCGCGAACAACGCCATGACATCGGTAAATTGCTGGGCGAGCAGATGAAGAACCGCCGCGACGTCACCGAGCGCTACCTGGCCAAACTGTCCCCGGCAGACCAGAAAGCCATGAAGGACGAACTGGACGCCAGACGGGCCAAGACCGACAGCGAGATCCGCGCCCTGCTCAGACCGGATCAGCAGAAGGAATTCGACGAGATTCGCAAGAAGCAGGAAGAACGTCGCGCAGAATGGGCCGAATTCAAAGCCTGGAAAGCGGAAAAGGACAAAAAGGCGCAATAATCGCCAGACTGCAAATTTGCTCCCGTCACTCAAACCCGACATGCTTGCTGCATGTCGGGTTTCTCCATTGAGGTCATCCTGTGCGTTCATTGTTCTGGCGAATACTGGCCAGCTTCTGGTTAGCCATTGCCCTGGTTGCAGGCCTGTCGATTCTGCTTGGGCATATGCTCAATCAGGATGCCTGGATTCTCAGTCGTCACCCGGTCCTGAACGAACTGCCGAAAAAATGGGTGCAGATCTATGAAGAACAAGGCGCAGCCACGGCCCAGGACTATCTGCAGAACGTAAAACGCCGTAACCGTATCGATGTGCAGGTGCTCAATGACAATGGTGAGCCTGTGGTACTCGGTACCTTTCCTCCCCGGGCAGCAGCCTTTGAAGCCCGCCAGCAGGACGACTCGCGTCAATTGCCATGGCGTCGCCTGACCACCGAATACACCAGCGACAATACCGGTATCACTTACCTGCTGATCTTTCGTATCCCGCATCCCGAGATCGAAGACTGGCACCGCCAGAGCCTGATGTGGCCGCTGAGCGCGCTGAGTATCGCGCTGGTGGTGCTGACCCTGTTCAGTCTGTTGGTGACACTCTCCATCACCCGGCCACTGAGCAGACTGCGCGGAGCCGTGCATGACCTGGGGCAGACCAGCTATCAGCAGCACAGCCTGGCACAACTGGCCAACCGCCGAGACGAGTTCGGAGTACTGGCGACCGACTTCAACCGCATGGGCGCACGCCTGCAAAGCCTGATCGGCAGCCAGCGTCAACTGCTTCGCGATGTGTCGCATGAACTGCGCTCGCCCCTGGCGCGACTGCGCATTGCTCTGGCACTGGCCGAGCGGGCAGAACCGGCAGAGCGGGAAAAACTCTGGCCTCGTCTGGGCCGCGAATGCGACCGCCTGGAAGCACTGATCAGCGAAATTCTTGCCCTGGCCCGTCTGGATGCCGATTTTGGCGGCCCGGAGCCTGTGGATCTGGGCAGCATGCTGCAGCGTCTGAAAAACGACACGCAACTGGAAGACGAGCCTCAGAACATCAGGATTCAGGTGCCGGACAACCTGCAACTGCAAGGCTGGCCGGACATGCTCGAACGCGCGGTGGACAACCTGCTGCGCAACGCCCTGCGCTTCAATCCGCCCGAGCAGCCCATCGATGTGCAGGCCATGCGCGTGGACAATCATGTTCGATTGAGCGTGCGCGACCGTGGCCCCGGCGTCGCCCAGGAACATCTGTCACAACTGGGCGAGCCGTTCTATCGCGCCCCCGGCCAGACGGCACCCGGCCACGGCCTGGGACTGGCCATCGCCAAACGGGCCGCGGAACGTCATGGCGGCAGCCTGACCCTGGGCAATCACCCTGAAGGCGGTTTCCTTGCCACTCTGGAAATACCGCTTGAGCCCGTCAACCCGCAGACAAACTGATCGATTCCGGTCGCTCATCCGAGCGACCGGCCATCAGCCCTGCCACTCGCTGACAAAACCACCCACATCCACTTTCGGTGCTTCACGTGGCGGGTTCTGCGGCGTGCCCAGATACAGGAAGGCGATGACCTCTTCATCGTCGGCCAGCCCGAACCCCTTGGCCACATGGGGCGAGTAAGACAGATCGCCAGTACGCCACACTGCGCCGACGCCCTGGGCATAAGCGGCCAGCAACACGGCATGCGCGGCACAGCCAGCGGTGATCAACTGCTCCTTGCGCGGCACCTTGAAATGGTCCTGCAAGCGCGCAACCACCACGACCACCAGCGGAGCACGCAGCGGTCCGAGACGCGCCTTGTCCAGAGCCTGAGGCGTGATTTCACCACCGCTCTGCTGCAGAGCCTCGACCAGCAGTTCACCCATGCGCTCGCGAGCCTGGCCTTCGACCGTGATGAAACGATAAGGCCGCAACTGGCCATGATCGGGTGAGCGCAAGGCTGCGCCAAACAGGATTTCCCGCTGTGCAGCATCCGGAGCGGGATCGACCAATCGCGGTACCGAAACACGATTGAGCAATACGTCGAGTGCCTCCATGGGCGACCTCCTTGAAAATTGATCGGGCATTCTAAAGTGTGTTCAGAGTCAATAACGAGCACGCTGACCGATTACTTACCATCGATGAGTCATGCCTGTCGGTTTACATGCCTTCAGGCGCAGGTAAAATACCCGCCTTTCCCTATTCAGTCCGAGCAGTTCATGGCGTTGCCGACCCTTCGCATCATCGGTTTCATCATCGGCATATTCCTGATCACTCTGGCAGTCGCCATGATCGTGCCCATGGCGACACTCGTCATCTACGAGCGCTTCGAAGACCTGCGCTCCTTTCTGTGGGCCAGCGCCATCACCTTTATCGCGGGTCTGGCCCTGGTTGTGCCGGGGCGGCCGGAGCATGTGCATCTGCGCCCACGGGACATGTACATGCTGACGGTTTCCAGCTGGATCATCGTCTGCATCTTCGCTGCCCTGCCCTTCCTGCTGACCCAGCACATCAGCTACACCGACTCGTTTTTCGAAAGCATGTCGGGCATCACGGCCACCGGTTCGACCGTACTCAGCAATCTGGACAGCATGTCGCCGGGGATTCTGATCTGGCGCTCCATGCTGCACTGGCTGGGCGGCATCGGCTTCATCGGCATGGCAGTGGCGATTCTGCCGCTGTTGCGCATCGGTGGCATGCGCCTGTTCCAGACCGAATCTTCCGACCGGTCCGAAAAGGTCATGCCACGCTCGCACATGGTGGCCAAGTTCATCGTCCTCGCCTATGTCGGCTTTACCGCCCTGGGCAGTCTGGCGTTCTGGGCAGCGGGCATGAGCCTGTTCGACGCAATAAACCATGCGATGTCGGCCATTTCCACAGGTGGTTTCTCCACGTCCGACCTTTCTCTGGCAAAGTGGCCGCAACCGGCGGTGCACTGGGTCGCAATCGTGGTGATGATCCTCGGCAGCCTGCCCTTTACGCTGTACGTGGCAACCCTGCGCGGCAATCGCAAGGCGCTGATCAAGGATGAACAGGTTCAGGGCCTGATCGGTCTGCTGCTGGTGACCTGGCTCATGATGACCCTCTGGTACGGTGCCACAACCGATCTGCCCTGGAGCGACGCATTGCGCCATGTGGCCCTCAACGTGACTTCGGTGGTCACCACCACCGGCTTCGCACTGGGCGACTACAGCCTGTGGGGCAATTTCTCGCTGATGCTGTTTTTCTATCTGGGTTTCATTGGCGGCTGCTCCGGCTCGACGGCGGGCGGCGTGAAAATCTTCCGCTTTCAGGTGGCCTACATCCTGCTCAAGGCCAACCTCAATCAGTTGATCCACCCGCGGGCGGTCATCAAGCAGAAGTACAACGGGCACAGGCTGGACGACGAGATCGTTCGCTCGATTCTGACCTTTTCGTTCTTCTTCACCATCACCATTTGCGTCATCGCCCTGCTGCTTTCACTGCTGGGCCTGGACTGGATGACAGCCCTGACCGGCGCGGCAAGCACGGTATCCGGCGTGGGGCCGGGCCTGGGTGAAATCATCGGGCCAGCCGGCAACTTCTCCACGCTGCCGGATGCTGCGAAATGGATTCTGTCCGCCGGCATGCTGCTGGGACGCCTGGAGATCATCACCGTGCTGGTGCTTTGCGTACCGGCGTTCTGGCGACATTGATGCAGGGCTCACCCTCTCTCGGCTAGACTGGAGCAAGCTGACATGAGGGTGGGCATCATGGACCACGTCAAACGCTTCACCAGCTTCGCCGAGTTCTATCCTTTCTATCTGCAGGAACACCGCAGCAGCACCAGTCGACGCCTGCATTTCATGGGTACCAGTCTGGTGATTTTCCTGCTGGCATTCGGCATCGGCAGTGGCCGATGGTGGCTGTTGTGGCTATTGCCAGTGGCCGGTTACGGCTTTGCCTGGGCGGGGCATTTCTTCTTCGAGAAAAACCGGCCTGCCACTTTCAGGCATCCGTTCTACAGCCTGCTCGGCGACTTCGTCATGTACCGGGACATGCTGCTGGGCAAGGTGCCCTTCTAGACAGAATCAGAGGACGGATTCAGCGACAGGCTCCTGCTGCGCAGCGGCCTTCTGCTGAATGTGCGCGTCGGCCAGACGAAACAGTTCGATGGTGCCGTCCAGATGCTCGATCAGAGCGGTGCAGGACTCCACCCAGTCGCCGCAATTGAGGTATTCCACCTCACCGACCATGCGGATTTCAGCATGGTGAATATGCCCGCACACCACGCCATCGAGCCCTCGCTTCACGCATTCATGGGCAATGGCTTCCTCGAAGTCGCTGATGAAGTTCACGGCAGTCTTGACCTTGTGCTTCAAGTACGCCGAAAGCGACCAGTAGCCGTAACCGTACTTCGCCCGCCAGTGATTGAGCCAGCGATTGAGGGTCAGCGTGAATTCGTAGGCCGAATCTCCCAGAAAGGCCAGCCAGCGGTGATAGCGTGTGATGACGTCGAACTGATCGCCATGAATCACCAGCAAGCGGCGGCCATCGGCCGTGACGTGCTCAATCTCGTCCACTAGCTGGATATTGCCCAGGATCAGCTTCGAGTAACGGCGCAGAAACTCATCATGATTGCCGGTGATATAAATCACCTCGGTGCCGCGCTTGCTCATGGTCAGCAGGCGGCGTATCACGTTGGTATGCGCCTGGGGCCAGTACATGCCGCTGCGCAGTTTCCAGCCGTCGATGATGTCGCCTACCAGATAGACCTTGTCGGCCTGATAGCGCTTGAGAAAAGCCGACAGATGCTCAGCCTGACAGTCGCGAGTGCCCAGATGCACATCGGAAATCCATAAGGTCCGCACACGTTGCTTGGAGCTGGGTTTGGCAAGCTGAGCACTGCTCATGGGAAGACCTCCGGCAGGTTTTCCAAGAGAGTGCGGCATGCGGGTTAATTGAGTGTGACGCTCTCATGACCGTGCAGTGACAAAGCGCCAGCACTTTTACGGGGTTTCTGACTGACCCGACCTGTCGTTGTGCCCCAGATCGCGCAGGGGATCGATCTGGTCGCGTACTCGCTGCTTGAGAATCTTGGCCTCAGGAAAGCCCCCATCGGCCTTGCGCTCCCAGATCTGTACGCCCGCACAGGTGATGCGAAACACTCCGCCGGTCCCCGGCTCCAGAGAAACCTTGCCCAGATCGTCCGAAAACGTACTCAACAATTCCTGGGCCAGCCAGGCTGCGCGCAACAGCCACTGGCACTGGGTGCAATAGGTAATGACGACTTCAGCTTTTTCGAGTGACATGAGCGAGCTCTTCAAGACAAATCAATTGATATACCCACGATAGGGCACATGATAAACATTCCTTGTTTTCATGACGTTTGTGGAACTCCATTTTTTAACTGCCCACCTATCAATAGTAGCCACAAGCCTTGATGCGCAATGTACTGCGCACGCCCTCTGCAAAAAAACACCCTGCAAATCGCTACATCCCTTGCAGATCAAGCCCGCCATCCAAGTGCGCACGATATTGCGCACGTGCGCATTTTTTTGCGCAGTCTATCCGGAGAAATTGCTCAAGAAACAGCCAAAAACTGCTCATTAAAAAGTTAAAGCCTTGATTTAAATATGGAAATAAATTCAGGCATGACTCTTGATAGAGGCAATGCCATTCAGCGAGCAGCGTCGCTTGCAAGAACGAAGGAACACGGGATGTTCACACCTGCTTACCAGGCCAATTACATGTTGATTGATGGTGCTCTGCGCCCGAATGTCATTTGCCAACTGCAACAACGAGGCGAGCCTCTGGAGATCCTGCCGCTTTACCTGTGTACAGGCCTGGAACCTGTCAAGGAGCAAGGACCGATTCTGGTACATGCGCCTGTCGGCACTGGCCTGATAACCGAATGGCAACAGACTCCGGCCCAGCATCTGTATGCCAGTGTCTTCGCCAGTCAGGCCCCCTTGCGCACCGTCGCCAGCCACCTGCGCCACTTTCTCCAGCCGCCGGACCATCTGGGCAACAGCAGCCTGCTGCGCTTTGCCGACCCTGTCGTGACGTATTTCTGGTTGTCGAGCTATCCCCAGGACCATCTGGACTCATTGCTGGGTCCGGTCACCGACTTATGGGTCAAGACACCGATTCATGGCTGGCACCCTCAGCCTGATCCCCCTTTCACCCGCTTTAGCCACAACAACCCGCCTCAAGACTGGGACCCGCGTTTTGCGCTGCAAGGCCAGCCGCAACTGGCTGCCTTCGAGCAGGCTTGCCACTGGCTGTTCATGGAGCAACTTCATGAATGGCTCACCAATCATCACCCATCGGTGTTCGCCAATCAGACCGGCGAACAGGTCCAGAACTGGATGGAACAGGTACTGGAAAAAGGCCGGGCATGGGGGCTGGCAAGTGACTACTCCTTCATCGCCTGGGCGGATATCTGTCATACCTGGGGCCTGGACTTCATGGATCGGATTGAAAGCCCTTACCAGTGCTGGCTGAAGCAGTTTCCCGAAAAGGTACGCCTGCCTCCAGAAGTTCGTGTCGAAGCGCTCGCCGAATACGCACGCCAGGAGCAGAGCCGTCGCATCAATTGCCACTCAAACGAGACTCTCCAATTAACTGATTATCCAAAATAAATATGATGCATATTTTTTATAATTAACTTAGACGAAAATCGAATTTCACAGGAGATGCTGCAGCACCTTATGGTGCTGTGGACAGGGTCGAACGGACCTCAACCATTGGCAGGAGTTGTCATGAGCATCGAATTCATCGGCTATATCGCCACCCAACCCGGATCAGAAATCCATCCACGCAGCGGCCCGACCATACAGCCCGATTACGTGGAAAAGGTCGCCAGGGCTCATGAAGAGGCAGGCTTCGACCGGGCACTGGTGGCGTATCACTCCAATAGCCCTGACAGTGCTTTCGTTGCAGCCCATGCCGCAAGCGTCACGACCAGACTCAAGTTTCTGATTGCCCATCGTCCGGGCTTCATTTCCCCGACCGTGGCTGCGCGTCAGTTCGCGACGCTGGATGTCTTCAATGGCGGGCGCACCGCCGTGCATATCATCACCGGTGGCGATGACACGGAACTGCGCGCCGATGGCAGTCATATCGGCAAGGACGAACGCTATGCGCGCAGCGATGAATACCTGAGCGTAGTGCGCCAGGAGTGGACCAGCGACAAGCCGTTCGATCATCAAGGCACTTACTACCAGTTCGAAGGCGCTCATTCGCTGGTCAAATCACCTCAGCAGCCGCATATCCCGCTGTATTTTGGCGGTTCGTCGCAGGCTGCCATTGCCGTTGCGGGCAAGCATGCCGATGTCTATGCGCTGTGGGGCGAGACCTACGAGCAGGTGCGCGACGTCGTCAAACAGGTTCGCGCCGAAGCGGCAAAGCATGGCCGCACCATTCGCTTCAGCCTGTCATTGCGCCCGATCCTGGCGGAGACCGAAGAGAAAGCCTGGGCGCGGGCCGACAGTATTCTGGAAAGAGCCACTGCCCTGGCTCAGAGCAATGGTTTCGTACGCCGCGAACCGCCGAATGAAGGATCGCGCCGCCTGCTGGCTGCGGCGGCTCAAGGTGCGCGCCTGGACAAGCGCCTGTGGACCGGCATTGCAGGCCTTCTCGGCGCCCAGGGCAACTCCACTTCGCTGGTAGGAACACCGGAGCAGGTCGCTGAAGCCCTGCTGGACTATTACGATCTGGGGATCACCACGTTCCTGATCCGGGGTTTCGATCCGCTGGACGATGCGATCGATTACGGCAAGAAGCTGATCCCGCTGACCCGTGAACTGGTTGCAGAGCGCGAGCGTCAGGCTCGGGAACAGGTTGCCTGATCGGTTTTTTTCGTGAGTGAATTGGCTCTGTCTGCATTAAGTGTTGCAAGTCTGTAAGAGGACTGTAGGAGGCAGCTTGCTGGCGACTTCACCGTCGTCGCCAGCAAGCTGCCTCCTACAGAGACACCACAACACCAATGAATCCGCGAACCATCACGCCGCCGCTTGCTCCTGCTTCAACGACCTGGCCACCAGACCACCGAACGACTCCACCGGCCCTTGCAGGTTGCCGAGGAAGCGCGGGTAGACCAGCCACAGGTCCATTACCGGTTTGAAGTCCTTGAGCGGCAGGACCACCAGTTGTTCGCGATGCGCACTGCGCTCCAGCAAAGGACGCGGTACCAGCCCCAGGCCCATGCCATCGGCGACCAGCCCTAATTGCAGTTCGGTGCCAAAGGTTTCCAGGTTGACCTTCAGGTTCAGCCCCTGATCGGACAAGGTACGCTGCAGACCTGCACGAAAACCGCAGCCGTCCGGGTTGAGTACCCATCCCTGTTCATAGCAGTCAGCCAGCTTGCCCGGCTTTTTCGCCAGAGTGCTCTTGGCGCAGACCACCACCAGTTCCACTTTGCCGATGGACTGGCCGATGATGTTGTCCGGGAAGATCTTGCCGGCCGGAAACAAGGCCGCCGCAGCATCCAGCTCACCGTTCTCGATCTTGCCGATCAGGTTGCTGCCCCAGCCGGTCACCACCTGGGCACGCAACTCAGGGAATTCGCCGCGCAATTGCTTGAGAGCATCGAGCAGCACCACATCGCCAATGGTCTGAGGCACGCCCAGGCGCAACAGACCGCTGGGCGGCGAATCACTGGCGACCAGCTCACGTAGCGAATCCATTTCCCGCAGTATCGCCAGACACTTCTGATAAACCTGCATACCTATGGGCGTGGGTTTGAGCGGCTTGGTATTGCGGTCGAACAACTCGACCCCCAGCGCCTGCTCGAAATTCTGCACCCGCCGGGTAATGGCCGGCTGAGTCAGATCCAGCGAATCCGCCGCATGGCTGATCGACTGACAACGGATCACTGCAACGAAAGCATCGATATCATCAATTTTCATTCGGACCGCACATAAAAATATAAAAAGAACATAGGCAAAAAGCATAGTGGGATTTCAAGGCCCTGAATAGCTGCCATTAGGCAGCCGGGCGGATTCATTCATGGACCGCTTCATTCCCGAAAAAGCATTAAAGAGCTTTTCGTTATAACCTAATCATAAAAAAATAGCATATTAAGATCTCACATTATGTTTACATCCAGTCAGGCATCAACTCGCCCTGGAATGGATATGACACAGACTCGACACCCGGAACGACTCAGGGCCTTTATCGGAGCACTGGCCGAGCTCATCGACGGCAACCCCCGCGAAGGCGACCTCCTGCACCGTGGCGGCAAGCTGCTTTCACAACTGGTCAGCCACGACGACTGGCTGCCTGACGAATTCGCGATTCCCGATCCGACCCGCTATCAGCAATTCCTGCTGCATGCCGACTCCCGTCAGCGCTTCTCGATTGTCAGTTTCGTCTGGGGCCCCGGTCAGAGCACGCCCATTCATGACCACCGGGTCTGGGGCCTGATCGGCATGTTGCGCGGCGCCGAGTACTCACAGGGCTTTGCCCGCAGCCCCGACGGTCGTCTGGAGCGCGAAGGTCCGGCGATTCGTCTGGAACCCGGCCATGTGGAAGCCCTGTCGCCACGCAGTAACGATGTCCATCAGGTCAGCAATGCCTTCAGCGATCAGGTGTCGATCAGCATTCATGTCTACGGCGCCAATATCGGCGCGGTAAAGCGTGCCGTCTATGAGCCGGACGGCAGCGAGAAACTGTTCATCTCCGGTTATTCCAACGCCTTTCTCCCGAATATCTGGGACCTGTCAAAAGAGAGCAAAGCCCAATGACCACACAATCGACCCGAACCTTTGCCGACATTCGCCAGGCACTGCTGGAGCGCCGGGAAACCGCGTTGGTGGATGTGCGCGAAGAAGCCCCGTTCGCTGAAGCGCATCCGCTGTTTGCAGCCAATATCCCGCTGTCGAAGCTTGAGCTGGAAGTGTTCTCGCGCATTCCACGCCGCGACACTGCCATTACTCTTTATGACAATGGCGAAGGCCTGGCCCCGATTGCCCTGCAACGCTTGCAAAACCTTGGCTACAGCGATGTGAAGCTGCTTGAAGGAGGCCTGCAGGGCTGGCGCGATGCGGGCGGCGAACTGTTTATCGACGTCAACGTGCCCAGCAAGGCCTTTGGCGAACTGGTGGAACATCATCGCAACACGCCATCCCTGTCGGCCGAAGAGGTCAAGGCGCTGCTCGATACCAAGGCCGATGTGGTGGTGCTGGACGCCCGCCGCTATGACGAATACCAGACCATGAGCATCCCCAGCGGGATCAGCGTACCGGGTGCCGAACTGGTACTGCGCGCACGGGAACTGGCACCTGATCCCGACACCCGGATCATCGTCAATTGCGCCGGACGCACCCGCAGCATCATCGGGACTCAGTCGCTGGTCAACGCGGGTCTTCCCAATAAGATCCATGCATTGCGCAACGGCACCATCGGCTGGCTGCTGGCCGGTCAGACACTGGATCACGGTCAGGCACGTCGCTTCGCGGCGGTCAGCGAAGAAACCCGTGAAGTGGCCAGTGCCGATGCGCGAAAGGTCGCCGACAAGGCTGGCGTACAGCGCGCCAGCCGCGACGACCTGCAACGCTGGCAGGCCGATGCTTCTCGCACGACGTATCTGTTCGATGTACGCACCCCGGAAGAATTCGCCAAGGGCCATCTGCCTTCGGCTCGCTCGACACCGGGCGGACAACTGGTACAGGAAACCGATCATTTCGCCAGTGTACGAGGGGCGCGGCTGGTTCTGGTGGACGATGACGGCGTGCGCGCCAACATGTCGGCCTCCTGGCTGGCTCAACTCGGTTGGGAAGTGTTCGTGATCGATGACCTGCAAGCCTCGGACTTCAGCGAAACGGGTGACTGGGATGCCCCCTTCCCTGCGCCCCCTCAGGTCGAGGAAATCAGCCCTGAAACCCTGGTTCAATGGCAGGCCGATGGCAACGTCGCGGTACTCGACTTCACTGCCAGCGCCAACTACGTCAAGCAGCATATCCCCGGCGCGTGGTGGACATTGCGAGCGGATCTGGCCCGGGCACTGGCCAAAATCCCTGACGCCGAACGTTATGTACTGACCTGCGGCAGCAGCCGTCTGGCCCGTCTGGCGGTGCCCGAAGTAGAAGCCTTGACCGGCAGGCAGGTGTTCCTGCTCAACGGCGGTACTGCCAGCTGGATCAAGGCCGGGCTGCCGCTGGAGCACGGCGAAACTCGTCTGGCCTCGCCACGCATCGATCGTTATCGCCGCCCCTATGAAGGCACCGACGCGCCACGTGAAGCGATGCAGGCCTATCTGGACTGGGAGTTTGGTCTGGTCGAGCAACTGGGGCGTGACGGGACCCATGGTTTCAAGGTGATCTGACTGTAGGAGCGGATTTATCCGCGAAGGCCATTCGCGAATGAATCCGCGCCTACGACTTATCAAGAGATATCAGTTAATGACACAGTCAAGGAGCACGACATGAGCAAACCACGACATTTGAAACTCGGGGCCATGGTGCATGGCGTCGGTCACGGCTGGGGCGAGTGGCGCCACCCGGACGCACTGGCCGATGCCAGCGTCAACTTCGGCTTCTACAAACAGCAGGCAGCACTGGCTGAAGCCGCAAAATTCGATTTCGTCTTCATTGCCGACAGCCTGCATATCCACGAAAAATCCAGCCCGCATTACCTGAACCGCTTCGAGCCGCTGACCATCCTCTCTGCGCTGGCTGCAACCACGCAGAACATCGGACTGGTGGCGACTGTCACGGTCAGCTACACAGAACCCTTCCAGGTCGCCCGGCAGTTCGCGTCGCTGGACCATATCAGCGGAGGACGCGCCGGCTGGAACGTGGTCACTTCATGGCTCAGCGGCACTGCCGAGAACTTCAGCAAGGGCGAGCACCCACCCCATGCCGTTCGCTATCGCATCGCCAAAGAACATGTCTCGGTGGTCAAGGGCCTGTGGGACTCCTGGGAAGACGACGCCTTTGCCCGCAACAAGCAGACCGGTGAATTTTTCACCCCCGGCAAGCTGCATGCGCTCAATCACCAGGGCGAGTTTTTCCAGGTCAAAGGCCCGCTGAATATTTCCCGCTCCCGCCAGGGTCATCCAGTGCTGTTCCAGGCCGGAACATCTGAAGACGGGCGCAATTTCGCCGCGGAATACTCCGATGCCATTTTTGTACATGCCGAAACCCTGGAAGATGCCAAGGCCTATTCCCGGGATCTGAAAAAACGCGCCGCCGGCTTCGGTCGCAACCCCGACGACCTGTCGATCCTGCCGGGTATCCGCCCGATCATCGGTCGTGATGAAGCGGAAGTCGAAAGCCGCTACCAGCAGGCCGTGGAACTGGTGTCCATCGAGGATGCCATCGTGGCGCTGGGCCGTCCTTTCAACGATCACGATTTCAGCCAGTATCCGCTGGATGAACCCTTCCCCGAACTGGGCGACCTGGGCTCCAACAGTCAGAAAGGCGGCTCGGACCGGATCAAGCAACTGGCCCGGGACGAAGGCCTGACCCTGCGTGAAGTCGCCCTGTATTTCTCGCGTCCGCGCCGCGATTTCGTCGGTACGCCCGAGCAGGTCGCCGACACTGTGCAGACCTGGTTCGAACAAGGTGCGGCCGATGGTTTCATCATCAACTCATTATTGCCGGACGGCCTGCAGTACTTCACCGAGCTGGTCGTACCGCTGTTGCAGCAGCGCGGTCTGTTCCGCAGCGAATACACCGGTTCAACCCTGCGTGAGCACTTTGGCCTGCCGGTGCCGGTCAATCGCCATGCGCCGGACGCCCAGACCGTCAGCGCCAGAGAGGAAGCCGTGGCATGAGCCTTTCCCAGCTTCGTCCGCAGAATACTGCCGAGTCAGCCGAGGCCTTTACCGCCCGGCTCGCACAGATCACCACCCAACTGGCCGAAACCGCAGAGCACTTCGATGTCAGTGGCGAATTCCCCCACGCCAATTTCCGTCTGCTGCATGAACATGGCCTGCTGGGCCTGACAGTTCCCGCCGATCTGGGCGGCGGCGGTGCCGACCTGGTCAAGGCGCTGCAAGTCGTCAGCGCCGTTGCCAGAGGCGAACCTTCCACAGCGCTGATTCTGGTCATGCAGTACATCCAGCATTCCCGCTTACAGGAAAGCCAGAGCTGGCCAAAGGACTTGCGTGTGCTGGTCGCAAGACAGGCCGTGCAGGATGGCGCGTTGATCAATGCCCTGCGGGTGGAGCCGGATCTCGGCACCCCCGCTCGCGGCGGTCTGCCAGCCACCACCGCCCGCCGCACTGCACAAGGCTGGCGGATCAGCGGCAGCAAGATCTACTCCACCGGCAGCCATGGCCTGACCTGGTTCAGCGTCTGGGCTCGCAGCGACGATGAGGATCCGCTGGTCGGTGCCTGGCTGGTGCACAAGGACACGCCCGGCATCAGGATCGTCGAAGACTGGGATCACCTGGGAATGCGTGCCACCAGCAGCCATGAAGTGATCTTCGAGGATGTGCTGGTGCCGCTGGAGCATGCCGTCAGTGTCAGCCGCTGGAGTGCCCCCAAGCCAGAACTCGACGCCTCGGACCTGCTCTGGATGTCGGTACTGCTGTCATCGGTGTATGACGGTATCGCCCACTCGGCAAGGGATTGGCTGGTGCAATGGCTGGAGCAGCGCAAGCCCTCCAATCTGGGAGCTGCGCTGTCGACCCTGCCACGCTTTCAGGAAGCCGTCGGGCATATCGACACCTTGCTGTTCGCCAATCAGAACCTGCTGCAGTCTGCCGCTCAGGGCCTGGTCCCGACAAAAAATGCTGCGCAGATCAAGTACCTGGTGACCGGCAATGCTCTTCGCGCTGTGGAGCTGGCGATTGAAGCGACCGGCAATCCCGGTCTGTCGCGCAGCAATCCGCTGCAACGGCATTACCGCAACGTGCTGTGTGGCAGGGTTCATACGCCGCAAAACGATGCGGTCCTCCAGGGAGTGGGCAAGGCCGTTTTCGCGGCTCGCGCCACCCCTGTGTAACTGCATCATCAGATCGTCTTTTCCGATGATGATCACTCTAATCGAGAGGCGTTTTCATGAACAACTTCATGAGGACGCCAACAAAAATAAAAAAAGCAACATTCAATATTAAAAACCCCTCCGATCAATCCTTTAGCAACTAATACTTTACTTCGACCTGCTTTTGCATCCTCTTTGAGATTCGCCCTCCACTAGTTGCCGCATCGTCATAGTACATCTATCTAAAACTCATATTAGTTCGTCCCGAAAAAGCACTACAACAGCCAGCCCCTTAAGCCATTCACCTAGAAAACACAGCACTCACGCCTATCCGAGACAGCGCAACCCCGATCAAAAAACGTTGAAAAAAAGGCCTTTTATCTGACGACTTGGTCAGCTAAAAGCCCATAAACTCTCATCGTAGAGCCTGCCGATCATGGAGCAAGGATTAGGGGTTATCCCGATATTGACGTCAATTTACCATCGCTATTATCCGATTATCTTTAAGACAATCGAATGGATGCGAGGATGGCTATTTACGTTGGTTTTTGGCTTGGACTCGTACTCGGTGCAACTGGGATAATACTAGGGCAAAACATAGTTTCGGCCATTGGCCTGGCCATTATTGGGGCCACTACCATCGCGCTGCACTTGCGTGCCAAATCGCCAAGTACACCGATTTCGTCTGAAAACTCCCGTTCCGATTCGAACCCGCCTCAGGGCAAACCCGACGTACCGGCGCTGTTGCACACCATCGTTCCCAGCTGGAGCGAAAGCATCAATCAGAGCCGTGACCTGCTGCAAACCAATATCAGCGAACTGTTCAACAGCTTCAGCAATATTGCGGCCCGCCTGGAAGGCAGCCTCAACAACTCCGAAAACATTCTTGGCAATGGCGGCGTCGGTGCAAGCCTGATGGAAGCCAACCAGCGACTCGAGGAAGTGACCCGCTCCTTCAACGCCAGCAGTCAGCGCCAGCAAGAGTTGACGACCACGATCAGCAAGCTCGACAGCTATGCCAGCCAGTTGCAGTTCATGGCCAAGCGTGTGCAGGAAATCGCCAGCCAGACCAATCTTCTGGCCCTCAATGCCGCCATCGAAGCCGCTCGTGCCGGAGAACATGGTCGCGGTTTTTCGGTCGTCGCCGATGAGGTGCGCAAGCTCTCCTCTCTTTCCGCCGAAACGGGCCAGGGCATGGACAGCAAGGTCGAAGAGATCAACAAGGCTATCCAGTCGACCATCACTGCTGCCGCCGAACTGGGCGAAAGCGAGCGTAGCAACCTGGACTTCCTCAATGACTCGGTCACCCAGGTCATGGCGCGCCTGGGCGAGAACCTGAACGAGCTTTCGGACACCTCTCATGCATTGCAACGCGATGCCCGGGATACTCAGAACGATATTCACGCGATCATGGTCAACCTGCAGTTTCAGGACCGGGCCGACCAGATGCTCGATCACGTCCAGGCCGACCAGCAACAACTGCTCAGTGCCCTGCACAGTCAGGACGAGAGTCTCGATGATCCGCACGCATGGCTGGATCGCCTGCGTCAGCGCTTCACCACGGAAGAAGAGCGCCACGGGCGACCACAGGCCGCCGCCAGCGAAATCACTTTTTTCTGATTCCTGCTTTTTCCCTATACGAGAGTTCCGAACATGGCCAAGACCGTACTGATCGTCGATGACTCTGCATCGATGCGCCAACTGGTGAGAATGAGCCTGAGCAGCGCAGGGCATCAAGTGATCGAGGCTGTAGACGGGCGCGACGCCCTCAGCAAGCTCACCGGGCAGAAGGTCAACCTGATCATCAGTGACGTGAACATGCCCAATCTCGACGGCATCGGACTGGTCAAGGAAGTCAAGGCACGGCCCGAGTACCGCTTCACTCCCATCATCATGCTCACCACCGAAAGCGAGCAGTCCAAGAAAGCCGAAGGTCAGGCAGCGGGTGCCAAAGCCTGGATCGTCAAACCTTTTCAGCCTCAGCAGTTGCTCGCTGCGGTCGAGAAACTGCTGGGGTAAGCCCATGTTCTCGATCACCGAAGGAACGCAGGACACACCCACGCAGATGCATGTGAAGGGTGACCTGACCATTTACGAAGTCAGGCAGGCACGCGAGTTACTCATACCCTTGATTTCCACCCAGGCCCAGTCCTGGCAACTGGACCTCAGCGGCGTCGATGAGCTCGACAGTGCCGGTGTTCAACTGTTGCTGGCGCTGCAGCGCGAACTGTCATTGAACGGTGCATCAGCCACTGTCAGTGCGGCCTCGCCCAGCGTGATGGAAATAACCGGGCTACTGGCTCTGGATGTGCTCCAACCTGTGGCTCAGGCCGAGGATTGACCGATGCTCAGTGGCGAACAGTGGAATCAGTTACTGCAGGGCTTTCTGGATGAAGGCCGGGACCTGCTCAAGGATGCCGAAGACAGTCTGCTGCGTCTTGAAACCACCCCGGACGATCACGATGCGGTCAATGGACTTTTTCGTGCCGTTCACACCCTCAAGGGCTCGGCCGGGATCTTCTCGCTGACGCCGCTGGTCACCCTCACCCATCATCTGGAAAGCCTGTTGATGTCGGTGCGCGACGGGCAGCGGGAGCTGACCTCGGACCTCACTTCACTCATGCTCAAGTGCATGGATGAATTGAACACGATGCTTGAAAGCGTAGACCCCGACAACGGCGTACTGGAGGCCAACGAAAGCCGTCAGGCACCTCTGCTCGAAGCCTTGGCCAAGGCTCAGGGACATGAGACCGTCGAAACCGAAGAAGCCGTGTCGGGCAGCCATGAAGCAGTGCTCGGCAATGACGAACATGACTGGCAGATTTCCATTGCCTTTGCCAGGGAACTGTTTCAGAACGGTTTCGACCCGGCCGCCTTCGTGCGCTATCTCAAGAAGCTCGGTACCGTCACGCACATGCAGACGCTGACACCGTCCTTGCCGGAGCTGGAAAACCTCGATCCCGAAGACTGTTATCTGGAACTGAATCTGACTCTGCGCAGCAGTGCCCAGGCCAGCGAGATCGAAGACGTTTTCGAGTTCATTCAGGACTTCTGCACCCTGCAGATCGAGCGACTGGCTCCGGAGTCCGATGCCGACACAGAACTCGTCGAGCAGTACCCGGTCGTCGAACAGGCTCCCGTCCTGCAAGTACAGGCCCTGGCACCGCTGGCCGTGGCTGCGCCTGAAAGACCTTCGGCAGCCCCCAATCCCAACCGTGACCGGCGTCCCGTGGAAACCACCATGGTCAAGGTTGCGGCGAACAAACTCGATGAACTGATCAACCTGGTGGGCGAACTGGTGATCAGCACTGCCGGAGCACAGATGCAGGCCCGGGTCAGCGGCCATAATGCCTGCATCGAAAGCACCCAGGCAGTGCTTCAGCATGTGGAGCAGATTCGCGAAATCGCCCTGAAACTGCGCATGGTCGAAGTGGGCGAAACCTTCAACCGCTTCCACCGCGTAGTACGCGATGTCAGCCAGGAACTGGACAAGAAAATCCAGTTGACCATTCGCGGCGGCGAAACCGAGCTGGACAAGTCGGTCATCGACAAGGTGGCCGACCCGCTGACTCACCTGGTACGCAATGCCATCGACCACGGTATCGAATCCGCTGCCGAGCGTCTGGCGGTCGGCAAGCCGGCCGAGGGCAATCTGAGCCTCAATGCCTATCACGACTCCGGCATGATCGTGCTGGAAATCAGCGATGACGGGCGCGGCCTGAATACCGCTCGCATTCTGGAAAAAGCCATCGCCAAAGGCATGGTCGAACCCGACGCACAATTGAGTGACAGCGATATCCACCTGCTGATATTCGAGGCTGGCTTCTCCACTGCCGAACAGGTTTCCAACCTGTCGGGACGCGGTGTCGGGATGGATGTCGTGCGCAGTGCCATCGATCAACTGCGCGGCCTGATCGAAATCGATTCGGTTGCCGGTGAAGGCTGCACCTTCCGCATTCGCTTGCCACTGACCCTGGCGATCATCGACGGCTTTCTGGTCAGCGTGGGCCAGGACAGCTTTGTCATTCCGCTGGATGTGGTCACCGAGTGCATGGAAGCCACCGCCCCTCCTCTGGAAAACGGCTATGGCTATCTCAACCTGCGCGGCAGACCTCTGCCCTGCATCGCACTGGACAGTCATTTCGGCCTCAAGGCCGAACCATCCCGGCGTCGCAACATTGTCGTGGTCAGTCAGGGACGCCAGCAGGCCGGGCTGATCGTCGATCAGTTACACGGAGAACTGCAAACCGTCATCAAGCCTCTGGGCAAGATGTTCCAGCACCTTCGCGGTATCAGCGGCTCAACCATTCTGGGCTCCGGTCAGGTCGCACTGATTCTGGATATCCCCAGCCTGTTTCGCCATTTGCAAGCCCAGGTCGAAAGCGCCAATCAAACCAGTGTCGCCAGCGCCAACTAACTGTTTCAGCCTTCAGGAGATGTAAACATGCAGTTCATCCGAAATATGAAGATAGGGGTCCGGCTGACATTCGGTTTTCTTATAGTCGTCGCCTTTACCGCAGCCATCGGCACGCTGGGCATTCGTAACCTGGATGAGGTCAACAGGCTCTCCGACCGCATGTACGATATCGATGTAGAGGGCATGAGTCAGTTGCAGGAAGCGAATATCCAGCTGATTGCAGCAGGACGTTCCCTGCGCCAGAGCCTGCTCTCCACGACAACGGAAAGTCGGGACAAAGCGGCCGAACTCACCCGTAGCACACTGGAAACGACCCGTGCCCTGATCGTCAAGTCACGCGAGAGCTTCGTGACCAAAGAAGGTCAGGCCAGAGTCGACGCCCTGATTGCACCGTTGACCGAGTACGAAAACGTTTCCAAGCTGCTCTTGCAACTGAATCAGCAAAGCGGTCAGCTTCAGGAGGCCAGTGCGGTCACCGACCTGATGCCAAAAGCCATATCGGCCGGTGATATCGTCGATAGCATGCTGGGGGAGGTAGTCGATTACAAGAAAACCCGAGCCGGACAGTCCAATCAGGAAATCACCAATATCTCCGAAAGCTCCCGCGTGCAGATGATTGTGCTGGTGGCCGCCGCGACCCTGCTGGGCATGCTGATCGGCGTACTGGTCACCCGCAGCATCACCAAGCCGCTCAATGGCGCAGTGGAAGCCGCCAACCGCATGGCCGCCGGCGACCTGAGCAAGGATCTTGAAGTCAACAGCAAGGACGAAACCGGCCAACTGCTGGCTTCCATGCAGAACATGGCCCTGCGTCTGCGCAGCATCCTGGGTGATGTGCGCAGCGCCGCCGACTCGCTGTCCTCGGCTTCGGAGCAGGTCAGCTCGACCTCGCAATCCCTGAGCCAGGCTGCCAACGAACAGGCCGCCAGCGTCGAACAGACCAGCGCCTCGGTAGAACAGATGTCCGCCTCGATTGCCCAGAACACCGAAAGCGCCAAGATCACCGACGGCATCGCCGGCAAGGCTGCCAATGACGCCGTTCAAGGCGGCGGCGCGGTCGGCGACACGGTTCTGGCCATGAAGCAGATTGCCGACAAGATCAGCATCATCGACGACATCGCCTATCAGACCAACCTGCTCGCCCTGAACGCCGCCATCGAAGCCGCCCGCGCAGGCGATCACGGCAAAGGCTTCGCAGTGGTCGCTGCCGAAGTGCGCAAGCTGGCCGAACGCAGCCAGGTGGCCGCACAGGAAATCGGCCAGGTCGCCTCCAGCAGCGTACAACTGGCCGAACAGGCCGGACGTTTGCTCAACGAGATCGTGCCCAATATCCAGAAGACCTCCGACCTGGTGCAGGAAATCACCGCCGCATCCCAGGAACAGAGCGGCGCTGCCGGGCAGATCAATATCGCCATGGGCCAGATGAACCAGATCACCCAGCAGAATGCTTCGGCCTCCGAAGAACTGGCGGCCACCGCCGAAGAAATGAACGCCCAGGCCGGGCAGTTGCAGGAACTGATCGGCTTCTTCCGCTTTGAAGCCCAGTCGCCATCACGTCCTCAGCCACGCTCCAACGACAACTACAGCGGCGGTACACCACCGCCATGGTCGCGAGGCAAATCGCAGGTCGATGAAGGCCAGTTCGTCAGCTTCAACTAAGGGAAGGTACGATCATGAGTCTTCCGCAAACTGTCGAACTGTTGTCCGATGCCGACACGATGAGCATCCAGCACCTGTCGTTTCGGGTGCGGGACGCCGCCTATGCACTGCCCATCGATCTGGTGCGCGAGATCATCGAGTACGACGAAGTCACGTCGGTGCCGATGATGCCGGCCTTTATCCATGGCGTGATCAACCTGCGCGGCAATGTAGTGCCGGTGCTCGACCTGGCGGCGCGCTTCGGCTTCGAGCTGACCACGCCCGGCAAGCGCACCTGCATCGTGATCATCGAGCTGACGCTGGAAGACCTCTACCAGCGCATCGGTCTGGTGGTGGATGCCGTGGACGCCGTGCTGGATATCGACCCGCAGCAAGTAGTGCCTGCACCACCGTTCGGGGCCGGTATCCGTACGGATTTCATCGCGGGCATGGCACGTCGCGAGCAAACCTTCACCATTATTCTGAACATTGCACAAGTGTTGTCCCTGGACGACATCCGCCAGCTCAGTCTTGCTGTGCTCAAGGGAAGTTGAAATGTCAGAAGTTTTGAAGATGCCGACACTCGGCGACGCCGAGTTTCTCCATCTGCAAAAGCTCATGGCTGATGCTTCAGGCATCCAGTTGGCGCAGAACAAGCGCCCGCTGGTTGCAGGGCGCCTGATGAAGCGTCTTCGCTATTACCAGTTGGACAGCTATACCGCATACCTGCAGATGCTTGAACAGCCCATGTACAGGCAGGAACGCCGTCTGGTGGTCGACCTTCTGACCACAAACGAAACCTATTTTTTCCGCGAAAACCCGCATTTCGAGTTTCTGGGCCAGTGGCTGGCAAATCGGCGGGGCCCGATACGGCTGTGGAGTGCAGCCTGCTCATCGGGCGAGGAGCCTTACACTTTGGCCATGGTTCTGAGTGAAAATGCCACGACTCAGGACTGGTCCATCATGGCGAGTGATCTCAGCCTGAGCATGCTGCAAAAGGCCCACGAAGGTATCTATGACCTTAATCAGGCCAAGTACTTTCCAGAAGGCTGGATGCAGCGTTATTGCCTCAAGGGGATTGAAGACATGAGCGGACGCTTCAGGGTCAAGGCAGCCCTGCGCGACCGTATCACGCTGCAGGAAATCAACATCGTTCAGCCCCTGGCAGAGGATGTGGGCATGTTTGATGTGATCTTCCTGCGCAACGTGTTGATTTACTTCGACAATGAAGAAAAAAAACGTATCGTGCAGCGCCTTGTCTGTCAGTTGCGACCCGGCGGCCTGTTATTCATAGGTCACGCCGAAAGCATCCACGGTTTTGATCTGCCTGTACGGCTGGTAAGGCCTTCGGTGTACGAATGTCTATGAACCACCCCCTTTTCCTGCGACCCGGCGATTACTTCTTCGGTCGCCACGACGGACCGGTCACGACCCTGCTGGGCAGTTGCGTGTCTGTCATTCTCTGGCATCCACGCTGGCGGTTACTGGGAGTGTCGCACTACCTGTTGCCCCGTGACCCGAGCGCAAGTTGCAACGATCGCGACACTCGCTACGGCGAAGCCGTGTTCCAGCGCATGCATGCCGATATGGTGCGTCACGGCACCGACCCGAGCGAGTACCGCAAAGGCATTTTCGGCGGAGGCTGCATGACACGCTTCGAGGGCAACGGCCTGCGCAAGATAGGCCACACCAACAGCGACTTCGCGCGCAAGCAATTCAACCTGCGCAAATGGTCGGTGGACTTGCACGATCTCAATGGCGACCATTACCGCCGCCTGCAGATCGATGGACTGAGCGGCAGGATCGAATGCCAGCGCAATGAGGTCACGCTGCCCCTCATCACACAGAACTCAAGGACAGGTGGACATATTCTGTGATCCGCGTATTCATCGTTGACGACTCGGCTCTGGTTCGCCAGGTCCTGACCAATTGCCTGGCAAGCCACCCCGGTATCGAGGTGGTCGGTCAGGCCAGCGACCCAATCTACGCCATCGACAAGATGCGGCGCGACTGGCCGGATGTGATCATTCTGGATGTGGAAATGCCGCGCATGGACGGCCTGACCTTTCTGCGCCAGATCATGAGCGAGCGCCCTACCCCGACCCTGATCTGCTCGACCCTGACCGAAGCCGGTGCCAGTGTTTCCGTCGAAGCCCTGGCGGCCGGTGCCGTGGGGGTTTTCACCAAGGCCCGGCTGGGCCTGAAACAGAGCCTCGAGCAGATCTCGGGAGACCTGATCCGCAAGATCGAAGAGGCCGCCCGCACCCGCCCAGGCGCTTTCCGGCCACCTGTCCGTACTCAGGCTCCGGAAACCCCGCCACCACCGGCAACCCCGATGTTCAGGACCACCGACCGGGTGGTCGCACTGGGCTGTTCGACTGGCGGTACCCAGGCCCTGGAATTCATTCTTCGCCAACTGCCACGTGACTGCCCGGGCATTGTGATCGTTCAACACATGCCGGAAAAATTCACTGCCGATTTTGCCAGACGCCTCGACAGCCTCTGTCAGATCGAAGTCCGTGAGGCCAGGCATCTGGACCGCGTTCACAGCGGTCTGGCATTGATAGCGCCCGGCGGTCTGCACATGCAGCTCAAACGAAACGGAGCCCATTATCAGGTCGAGGTTCTCGACGGCCCACCGGTCAATCGGCACAAGCCATCGGTAGATGTGCTGTTTCGCTCGGTGGCCAGGCATGCAGGTGCCAATACCTTGGGCGTGATCATGACGGGCATGGGTGACGATGGCGCACGCGGCCTGCTGGCCATGCGTGAAAGCGGAGCCCATACCGTCGCTCAGGATGAGGCCAGTTGCATTGTGTTCGGCATGCCCAAGGAAGCCATTCGCATGGGCGCTGCACAAGCGATAGAACCGCTGTCGAGAGTACCGATACTGATCCAACAGTTTGGTGACAGTGCACGGCATGGCTAATGGAATGCCAGCGCCGGAATCCGGGATAGGGATGTCCTTTTTGTGTGCGACTTTCGCACGGATGCAGTCAGCTATCAGCGGGCTATCATCAACTCCCGAGGGAGAACAGCAATCGTAGCTTTCACTCATTGTCAGCTATCCACTTCCCATGCGACACAGGCCGGAAATATGCCTTGCCGAATTTTGCTCGCCGATAACTACCCGTTGTTTCGGGCGGGTATCCGGGCACTACTGGAAAAACAACACGAATATGAAATCGTCGGTGAAGCCGGCGATGGAGACAGCATCGTCCAGCTTGCCTGCCTGCTGTCGCCGGATATCGTCCTGCTGGACATGTCCATGGAGCGATCATGCAGCGTGCACGCACTTGAAGAACTGTCGGTGCATGCGCCCTGCTCCAAGGTACTGATGCTGTCGACACACACCGACTCAGGCTTTGTCATGAAATGCCTGCAACTGGGTGCCCAGGGCTATCTGCTCAAGAGCGCCAGTTTTCTGGAGCTGGAGCTGGCCTTGCAGGCGCTGCAGCATGGCGATCAATACCTGTCTTCGGAGGTTGTGCCACTGGTGGTCAGCGAAGCGGTCAAGAAAAGCCTTGCGCCACCCTCAGTGACAAGACCCGGAAACTTCTCACTGACCGAACGACAACTGGAAATCCTGCGCCTGATCGCCCGCGGCGAATCGACCCGCTCCATCGCCCTGGGTCTTGGCCTGAGCGTCAAGACAGTGGAAGCCCATCGCTCGCAGGTCATGCATCGTCTGGGGATTCACGATCTTGCCAGTCTGGTGCTGTTTGCAGTGCGGGAAGGCATCATTCAGGTCAACGATTAGCCTCAGGTCAGAAGTGGCGGCTCGAAAGCCGTCACTTCCGGCAGTTCCCCATCCCACCGCACGATCTCCACCGAAGCGGTTTGCGCCGCGCAGCCCTGAGACAGGCTTGAAGCCCCCACATCGAGCGTAATCATGTTCGGGTTGCCATGCTTCTCAAGGCTGCCTCTCTGGCCATGCACCAGAGGATCGAACCAGGCTCCCGTGGCGATCTGCACGACACCGGGGCGAATGTCGTCCGAGACAATCACTCCCGCCAGAAAAGCCCCACGCTCGTTGAAAACCTTGACTACATCGCCATCACTGACGCCCCGTGCCTGAGCGTCGCAGCGATTGAGGGTCAAGGGCTCGCGCTCGTGGATCTTCGAGGCACGGCTACAGGCACCATGATCGTACTGGCTGTGCAGGCGGGTGCGCGGCTGGTTGGACAGCAGGTGCAGGGGAAACGAGCTCGCAGGCTTGTCCAGCCAGACCGGGTGCCCCGGACAGTCCGCATAACCGAATCCGGCGATGCGTTCGGAGAAGATCTCGATACGTCCTGAAGGCGTGGGCAACGGGTTGGCCTGCGGATCGTCGCGAAAAGGCTTGAGCAGGATCATGTCGGTTTCGGGGTATTGCACCTCGAACAGACCGTCGTGCCAGAACTGCTCGTAGTCGGGCAACTGCACCCCAAAGGTTTCGGCCCGCTCGCGAGACTGCTCATAGATATGTCGCAGCCAGGCCGATGCATCGCGTCCTTCGGTGAAGCTATCCCCAACGCCCATGCGCTGCGCCAGATCGGCAAGAATCGAATAATCGTCACGGGCTTCGCCCACCGGCTCGATGGCTTGTTGCATGGCGATCATGAAACGGTCGGAAGCCGCGCTGCCGATATCATTGCGTTCCAGCGCCGTGGTCGCAGGCAGGACGATATCGGCGTACCTGGCCTGGGCGGTCCAGTACTGTTCGTGAACGATGATGGTTTCCGGACGCTGCCAGGCATCCAGCAGCCGATTGAGGTCCTGATGATGGTGGAAGATATTGCCACCCGCCCAGTACACCAGACGAATGTCCGGGTAGTACCGCTGCTGGCCGTTGTAATCGAAAGGTGCGCCGGGGTTGAGCAACATGTCGGCGACACGTGCCACCGGGATGAAATCCTTGACCGGGTTGCTGCCCTGCTCGAAGCGTGGTCCGGAAAATGCCTTGCGACCGCTGCCCGTATTGTTCATGCAGCCATAGCCCAAACCAAAACCGCCACCCTGCAGACCGATCTGCCCCAGCAATGCAGCCAGGGTGACGGTCATCCAGAACGGTTGCTCGCCATGAATCGAGCGTTGCAGGGAATAGGCGACATTGATCATGGTCCGCTTGCTGGCCATGCGTTGCGCCAGTTCGGTGATCTGGCAGGCTGCAATGCCGCTCAGTTTCTCAGCCCAGTGCGGGTCTTTGGGCTGGCCGTCGACATGGCCCAGCAGGTAGTCGCGAAAACGCTCATAACCCACGGTATAGCGCTGCACAAACGCTTCGTCGTGCAAGCCCCGAGTGATCAATACCCAGGACAAGGCCATCATCAACGCCGTATCGCTGCCGGGTCGAATCGCCATCCACTCACTCTTTTCAGGACCGGCAAGGTCATCGCGCAACGGGCTGACATTGACGAACTCCACACCTGCTTTGGACATCGCCTGCAAGGCATCGCCCAGCAGGTGGTCGCTGGCACCGCCGGGGCTTGTCTGGGCGTTCTTGGCAGGCAGACCGCCAAAAGCCACGAACAATTCGCAGTGCTCGGCCAGGTTTCTCCAGGAGGTATGCGCCGCCAGCAACCAGTCCATATTGCCGACGATATGCGGCATCAACACCCGCCCTGCGCCGAGGCTGTAACTGTCAGTGCTGAACACATAACCGCCCACGCAGTTGAGGAAGCGATGCAACTGACTCTGGGCATGATGAAAACGCCCCGCACTGCCCCAGCCATAACTGCCGCCGAAGATCGCCTGATTGCCATGCTCGTTCTTGATGCGCCTCAGCTCTCGGGCGACCAGATCCAGTGCCACGTCCCAGGACACTTCAACGAACGGCTCCTGTCCCCGTAAATCGGGTCGGCCACCTGACTCATGAAGAAAACTGCGGCGCACGGCGGGACGCTTGATGCGGGTCGGCGACGCAATGGTGCCAGCCACCGAATCACCGATGGGCGAAGGGTCCTTGTCCCACTCGGCGGGCACCAGCGCTTCAAGCTGTCCATCCACGACCTGCGGACGATAGACGCCCCAGTGCAATGAAGTGAAAGTCATGGTGAAGGGGCTCCTGAATGGTTGGGGCGTGGTTTTTCGCGAATGGATTGGCAAAGACCAATCAACGGGAAGCCTGCTCCTGCAATTCCAGAGCCGAATTGAACGACTCATCGAACACACTGGCCGCAGGATAGCTTTTGGTCAGCCCGGCGCTGTTGAAAAAGTCGATGGTCTGCTGCGCACCTGCAATCACGTCAGGGGTAATCGGCACCACGACTGTCTGCGAACGGGAGAACCAGCGGCGGGCGACGTCTGCATCGGCACGGGTCAGGGCTGCCCAGGCATTGGCGTAGGCTTCGCTGTTCTTCGGATCACGCACCGACCAGTCGCGAGCGGCTTGCAGACGCTGAAGGAAATCGTTGATCCGGGCACGCTTGTTCTTGATGGCCTTGTCGTTGGCCACAATGAAACTCTGGGCCGGAATCAACCCCTTGGCCGTGACAATCACCCGAGCGCCCTGACGCTCCTGCTGGGTGACATAAGGCTCCCAGGTCGCAATGGCATCCACAGATCCGCCGTCCAGGGCATGGGAGGAATCCAGTGCGCTGAGATAACGATAATCCACGGCATCACGAGCCACGCCCGCCTTGTCCAGCGCAGTGAGCATCAATTGCTGGCTGAACGAGCCTTTCCAGATCGCCACTTTCTTGCCTGCCAGATCCGCAACACTCTTGATGGAGGAGTCCTTGCGCACCACGATGGCCACGCCATCCAGATTCTGTCGAGAGACACCGATGACCTTGATTGGCGCCCCCAGAGCGCCCATGAACAGCGCAGGCGAATCCCCCAGCAGGCCGATATCCAGGCTGCCGACGTTCAAGGCTTCGGCCACCGGCGAGCCAGCAGTGAACTGCTTCCACTCCAGTTCGTAAGGCAGATCATTGAGTACGCCAGCCGCCTCCATCACGGTACGTGCGCTGTAACTCTGGTCACCGACTACCAGATCGGCGGCCTGTACGGTCAGGGAAGCCACAAGTGTCAGAAACAGACCGGGCAACAGGCTGTTTTTCCATCGGGCGTAGGTGTTGTCGGGCACGTGCAATCTCCACTGGATCGGAATGAGGTCCGGGTCCGCAGGTGCGGTAGCCGACTTTTTGATAACGGTTTCAATGTCTGAAAGGGATTCCTGGAACCCTATCACCCTGAAAAACATTATCTAAATTCATTTTCGATCTAGCCTAATATGCAAACAGCTCAGCTAACTCCCTCTTGATTCAAAGCGTATTGTCGGCTGTCAAACGCTCACGCAGGAATTCGATCAAGGCCTGCACCGGCCTTGAGGCCTGACGATGCTGCGGATAGACCGCCGACAGGGTCAGCGGCTCGGGACGCAGATCGTCCAGCACACGGACCAGGCTTCCGCTGCTCAGCGCGGCTCCGACGATAAAGGTCGGCAAGTACGTGATACCCAGCCCGGCAATCGCCGCATCGCGCAACAACTCGCCGTTATTGGTACGCATCCGCCCACTGACATTCAGGCTCACGGGTTTGCCGCTGCCCTGGAAACGCCACTGCACCTGACGGTTGTGACCATAAGGCAGGCAATCGTGAGCGTGGAGGTCTTCAGGTTTTTCGGGGCGTCCACGCTCGGCCAGATAAACCGGACTGGCGCAGTACACCCGGTCGATTGTGGCAATACGCCGGGCAATCAGGCTGGAGTCTTCCAGCACGCCAATACGCAGCACCAGATCATAGCCTTCGCTGAGCAGGTCCACCGGCCTGTCGCTCAGGTCCACTTCCACTGCCACATCCCGGTAGCGCTGCAGAAACAGCGGCAGCAGGCAGCCCAGATGGGCCACGGCAAACGATAGCGGCGCACTCAGGCGCACGGTGCCGCGCGGTTCGCTGTTCTGTCCCGAAATGCCTTGCTCGACCTGCTCGACTTCGCCCAGCAGGCGCAAGGCCGATTCGTAATAGCTCTGCCCCAGCGGGGTGACATCCAGACGGCGAGTGGAGCGATTGAGCAAACGCACACCCAGCCGCTCTTCCAGCTGCATCAGACGGCGACTGACGAACTGCTTGGACAGGCCCAGCTTGTCGGAGGCCGCCGTGAAGCTGCCCGACTCCATGACCTGGCAAAAAATGCGCATATCTTCAAAAGGGTTCATTGTCACGACCTGGTTGACAGTTAAACGCTTTATAGCTGCTTTTTCGCCTTTCAGCACCCTATTAATCTGTGCCCATGGTGCAGACAAGGCCCGAAGCCAGCACTGCCCTTGACGCCAACCTCTCAAGTTTTCTCAAAAGGACTGACCCCATGAACACTCTGCAAAAAGCCCTGACCACTACCCTGCTCGCCCTGTCCGTCAACAGCGCCTTTGCCGCTGGCAGCCCGGGCGTCGAACACAACACCCAGGCCTTTCTCGAAGCGCTGGCCGCTGGCGGTGGCAAGCCTCTGGAACAACTGAGCCCCAAGGACGCCCGCGCAGTCCTGACCGGTGCCCAGGCTTCGGTCAAGGTGGATCTGTCGGGAGTGGAAGTCAGCGAGCGTTCGATTGATGCCAACGGTCAGAAGATCACCCTGAAGATCGTCCGCCCTGCCAAGATCAAGGGTGACCTGCCCGTGTTCATGTTCTTCCACGGCGGCGGCTGGGTATTGGGCGACTTCCCGACCCACCAGCGACTGATCCGTGATCTGGTAGTCGGCTCCGGTGCGGTAGCCGTGTATGTGGATTACACGCCATCACCTGAAGCCCGCTACCCGACGGCAATCAATCAGGCTTATGCCGCGACCCGCTGGGTGGCCGAGCATGGCAGACAGATCGGGGTCGATGGCAGCCGGCTGGCGGTAGCCGGCAACAGTGTCGGTGGCAACATGGCGGCAGTCGTGGCCCTGATGGCCAAGGAACAAAAAGCCCCGGCACTGCGCTTCCAGTTGCTGCTGTGGCCGGTGACCGATGCGAATTTCGATAATGGCTCCTACCAGCAGTTTGCCGAAGGCCACTTCCTGACCAAAGGCATGATGAAGTGGTTCTGGGACAACTACACCACCGATGCGGGCCTGCGCGCTCAGATCCATGCCTCGCCGTTGCAGGCCAGCAGCGACCAATTGCGCGGCCTGCCAGCAGCCCTGGTGCAGACCGCCGAATTCGATGTGCTGCGCGACGAGGGCGAAGCCTATGCCCGCAAGCTGGATGCGGCTGGTGTACCGGTTACGGCGGTGCGCTACAACGGGATGATTCATGACTTCGGCCTGCTCAACCCGCTGAACCAGATCCCGCAAGTACGTGCCGCAATGCGCCAGGCGGCGAACGAGCTGAAAACCCACCTGGCCGACTGATTCTCTCCCGTAATGACCTGCCCCACCGGGGCAGGTTTCAGCCAGTCGCCAAAGCACTTTCCAGACTGGCTGTGAATTCGCTGAAAGCCTCGGGCCAGAGCGCTGCGAAAAGAAGCGAAGCCCTCACCGAATTAACAACGATTAACTCGTCAGCCCTGTTCCTTCACCCAAGAATGGCGCTCTCTGCGCAGACTTTTGCCCATCGAAAGGTGCTGACAACACAGCCAATTCATTTGCACCTTCCCTCGACAATGGACATTGCCATGACTCAGGTTCCGCAATACCCCTGCTCGATCTGCAACACCATGGACAGCATCATGAAACAGACTGCCGTCAGCGGCGGCCTGTCTCTGCGACGCGAGCGCCTGGCCAAGCAGTTGATCCTGGAAAGACTGGGGGAAAACATCGAAGTCTCCGAACTGGCCCGTGCCTGCGCCCTGTCCAGAAGCTACTTCTCCAGAGCCTTCAAACGCAGCACCGGTCTGTCACCTCAGGAATGGATTCGCAGCCAGCGCATTGCCCGCGCAAAATGCCTGATCCAGCACACTGAAATGACCTTGACCCAGATCAGCCATGAGTGCGGATTCTGTGATCAATCGCACTTCTCGCATATCTTTTCCCGTACAGAAGGCATCAATCCCTTTACATGGCGTGGCCATGCGCTAAAGAACACAGATAACAGCAAAGCGTTTGCCGCCTGCGGATTCTGAAATAAGGACTAGATTGAAAGTCGCATCACGAGCAAGCTCGGGAGCGTACTTGTCTGCCCGAAAAACAGAACTCTCCAGGTGACACAACAGGAATGAGCACTTGACCCTTCTCACCGAGCCGGCCGTGCATTTCGGCCCTTATCGGATCTACCCGCAACAACGCCTGGTGCTGGACGCCGACCGCCCGGTGCGGTTGGGCAGTCGCGCTCTGGATATCCTGCTGGTCCTGATCGAACATGCCGGGGATACGGTCAGCAAACAACAGCTCATGGCTCATGTCTGGCCCAGAACAGTGGTCGAGGACAGTAATCTGCGTGTCCATATGGCTGCACTGCGCAAAGCGCTGGGCGACGGTCAGGCGGGACAGCGTTACATTGTTACAGTTGCACAACGTGGTTACAGCTTTGTTGCTCCCATCGCCCTGCAACGGGTCGAACACAGGCCAGACGCCCCTATGAAGATCTCGACCAGCCACAATCTGCCCACTCGTCAATCGCGCATCCTGGGACGTGATGCTCTGGTGACCAGGCTGGCAAGCCAACTGCAGCAACATCGCTTCCTCTCTCTGACCGGCCCCGGCGGCATTGGCAAGACCACGGTCGCCCTGCGGGTCGCGGAACAGTTGATCGGCCAGTATCGCGATGGCATTCGCCTCATGGACCTGGCTCCCCTGACCGATCCGCAAATGATCGCGACTCATCTGGCCATGCTGCTCGATATCGCGGTACACGATGATGCCCCCATAAACCGCATTGGCACTTACCTGCGCGACCGTCAGATGCTTCTGGTGATCGATAACTGCGAACACATGGTCGAGACCATTGCCTTGCTGAGCGAAAGCATTCTGCGCAGCGCCCCCGATGTCCACATGCTGATTACCAGCCGCGAAAGCCTGCAGGTCGATGGCGAGTTCGTCGAACGTCTGAACCCTCTGGACTGCCCGCCTCTGGAGAGTGCGAGCAGTGACGACGCCATGAGCTTTCCGGCCTTGCAATTGTTCGTCGAACGCGCCATGGCCAGTCAGGAACATTTTGAACTGACCGAAGCCAACCTGCCGATGGCCATTGAAATATGCCAGCGTCTGGACGGCATTCCCCTGGCCATCGAACTGGCCGCCGCCCAGGTAGGTAATCTGGGTTTCAGCAAGCTGCTCGAACATCTGCAAACCAGTTTCCGTCTCCACGGCCAAAGCCATCCGGATGGGCTCGCTCGCCATCAGACCTTGCGCGCCACGCTGGACTGGAGCTTCCAAATGCTGAACGCCAACGAGCAGACTTGCCTGCAACGTCTGAGCATCTTCAAGGACCGCTTCAGTCTGGAGTCAGCCATGGCCGTGGTGGAGGATGCGCAGATCAGTCCTCAGGACGTGCTGGCCATCCTCCCCCAACTGGTCAGCAAGTCGTTGCTCAATGTCGAGTTCGTGGACGACGAAGTCCTCTATCATCTGCTTGATACCACTCGCAGCCATGCCCTGGAAAAACTGCTCCAGCACGAACAGTTGTTCGATATTCGCGAACGCCATGCACGCCGCTGCCTGGCCCTCATGCAACAGGCTCAGCAGGACTGGGAGACGATTCCCACTCAAAGGTGGATCAAACGTTATCTCTACAGCCTGGAAGACATAAGAGCAGCGCTGGATTGGGGATTCGATAGCCTGCATGCACAGATGCTCGCCATCGAGCTGGTTGCCAACTGTGCACCTCTCTGGCAGGAATTGTCGTTGCTCAAGGAGCACGACTTTTATGTGAACAAGGCCCTCAAGCTGCTGGAAAACCATCCCCTGCCACCCGCGAAGCTGTTGATCCCCCTGAAGCTGGCGCTGGGCAGCATTTCCTTTCACACCCGGGGCGACACGCCCGAAGCGCTGGACGCGTTCATGAGCGCACGGGTGCTGGCCGAACAGAACAATGATCTGGCTGGCCAGTTACAGGCCACCTCCGGGCAGATGGTCGTCAATCTGTGCCGCGGTGATTACCTGCAAGCCCTTGACCAGAACTGCCAGTTCAATCGGCTGGGCATGAACACCGATACCGTTATCTGCATGAGTACCCAGCGGTTACGAGTCCTGGCCCTGCATTTTTCCGGTGATCAGACCCTGGCACGGCTGAATGCCGAACAGGTGATTCAGCGTCTGGCCCAAAGCGGACATGCCCATCAATTCACTTATGTTTTCGGCGTGCAGTACGACCAGAGCGTTGCGGCCCTGACCATACTGGCACGCATTCTCTGGCTGCAGGGTCGTCCCGAAGAGGCCTGGGAGAAAGCCCGTCAAGCGCTGGACATTGCTCTGCAGATCAACCATGGAACCTCCATCTGCCACACCCTTTCCCTGGCCGGTTGCGTCATTGCCCTCTACAACGGCAATACCGAGACAGCGAACGAATTATTGAAGCTGCTGCGCGAACAGTCGCAAAGGCACTCGGCCCTGCTGTTTTATGACTGGGGGCAGCACTATGCGCAGCTGATGACATCCTCCGGCACCGGTAACGATTTCGCGGACAGTACCGGATTCATCCGCGACATCATGATCACCCTGCGTCCGGGCCCGGTCGACGATGCCCTGTTCAAGCGGGCACAAAGTGGAGCTGCGGGCTGGTGCACTTCGGAAATCCTGCGTGCCAGGGCCGACACTCTGCCACCTGAAGACGCCGACACCGCCGAAGCCATACTGCTCAAGGCAATGAACGTGGCGCAAAAACAGGGTGCCCTGGCCTGGGAACTGCGCAGCGCCACCTCACTTGCAAGACTCAAGCAGCGCCAGGGCCACAGGCAGCAGGCTTACGCTTTGCTGGAGCCTGTCCATGCACGGTTCACCGAAGGCTTCACGACACCGGATCTGATCGCGGCCCGGAGATTACTCGATCAGTTGCAATGACTGGGCGCGCATCCCTGTGAAGCGCTCCAGGCCGAGATGACGTGCAAGACGTGCCTCGTATGTGGGTGCGTCACCGCTGGCTTGCAGTTTTTCCAGCGCATAGAAGCGAGTGGTACGCAGCAAGTCATAACGCAGGGTGTTGCTGCCCTGGCTTATCGACAGCAGCGACTTGTCCACCAATTGCTCCAGCGTCCTGGCGATACGCTCGGCGTTCAGCGAGACACAACTGCAGACCTCAATGGCAGCCGCCCGAGTGAATGCCGAACCAAAGACTGCAATACGCTGCAACAGGGTCTGTTCGTGCAGGCTCAGTCGCTCGAAACTCCAGTCCAGGCAAGCCTGGAAGCTCTGATGACGTTCGACAGAGGTGCGCCGACCCAGGCCCGGTAAATGAAACCCCTTGTCCAGTTGGGCCTGTAAACCTGTCAGTCCAAAGACGTCGATTCGCGCAGCCGCCAGTTCGATAGCCAGAGGAATGCCATCGAGCCGCCGACAGATATCAGCCACTCTCGCGACATCCTGTTCCCGCAAGACAAAACCTTGCCTGGAAGCCTGGGCACGGCGAACAAAAAGCTGCATGGCCGAACAGGTCATGGCGTCACGGATGCCGGGAGATGCAATGGTCAGCGCCGGCAGACGCAATACGGATTCACCTCTGGCCTGCAGCGCTTGACGGCTGGTCACCAGAATCGACAGATGAGCACAGGCCGGCAACAGCGTTTCGGCCCAGCGTCGGCTGCTTTCAAGCTGATGCTCACAACCGTCGAAGATCAACAGTGCACGTCGTCCGGCCAGGGTAGTGGCCAGATCAGCAAGAGACAAGTCCGTGCCAAGCCCCAGCGCCGAAGCCATTTGAGCGGCCACCCGCTGCGGCTCGTCCAGAACAGAAAAGTCGATAAGCCAGGCACCGTCCGGGTAATGCCTGAGCAGTGACTCGGCAACCCGACAGGCCACGGTTGTCTTGCCGATACCGCCAGGCCCGACCAGAGTCATGAGACGTCCTCCCGGCAACTGACGCACGATTCGGCCCACCACCTCATCGCGACCGATCACAGACGTCAGACGCGCAGGCAGATTGTGCTTCGGCACAGTGATCTGCGGATTCGCATTCACCTGCTCGACCCTGGCCACGAAGCAATAACCTCGCAGGGGAATCGTCTCGATATAGCGCTGACCGTTCTGCCCGTCTTTCAAGGCTCGACGCAAGGCCGCGACCTGCACCCGCAAATTGATATCTTCGACGATAGAGTCAGGCCAGACCTGAGCCATCAGACTGTTCTTGCTGACAATGCTGCCCGCCTGCCCGATCAGCACCTGGAGAATATCGAGCGCCCTGCTCCCCACACGCAATGCCTTTTCGCCCTGCATCACCAGACGCTGACGAACATCAAACACATAGGGACCGAAACACAGCAGCGAATCGTTGTGAATATTCTTGAGGCTGTCCATATCCATTCATGCGCCGATAAATCCGGCTATCCGGACCACCGCACGACCCTTGCAAAAGATTCGTGTTTATCTTGGCAGGCAGGAAAACCGGGACAACCGGCACAGGAGGCGCGATACGGTCATTGCGGTGCGCAATACGGACAAGGGGGGCAGTGTTCTAGCTGAACTGCTCACGATACTGGGCCGGTGTCAGCCCGATCTTGCCGCTGAACAGAAACCGCATGTGTCGCACGCTGCCGAAGCCGCTTTTATAAGCCACGGTCTTGAGCGGCAGGTCGGTGGTTTCCAGAAGCTTCCTGGCGTGATCGATTCGGGCGCTCTGCAGGAAGTCCATGGGCGTCATCCCGACTTCACGGGCAAAGGTGCGAGCAAAGTGCCGGGCACTCATATTGGCGAGGTTCGCCATGCACTCGATACTGAAGGCTTCATCCAGATGTTCCAGCACATAGTTCTGCACGCGGGTGACGGGAGTTTCCTGCTGGGCAACGGCAGCCACCAGAGGACTGAACTGTGCCTGGCCGCCCTGGCGTTTCATCAATACCAGCAGCACTTTGGCCACATCCTGGGCGACCTTCTTGCCATGGTCCTGAGCGACCACTGCAAGTGAGAGATCGATACCGGCGGTGACGCCACCGGAGGTGATCAGGTTGCGATCGCGGATGTAGATCTGATCGGTTTCCACCTGCGCCTTGGGAAAGCGCTTGATGAGTCGGTCCGTGTAATGCCAGTGAGTGGTCACGCGATGCCCGTCGAGCAGCCCGGCATCCCCCAGAATGAAGGCACCGGTACAAATGGAGCCATAGCAGGAAGACCGGGGAGCGACCTCATTCAGCCAGTTCAATAAAGGCTGGTGCCTTTCGTTATAGGCACCCGGCCCTCCGGGTATCAACAGCAGGTCGAAATATTCAACAGCCTGATCCATGTGTCGGTCAGCCATGATATTGACCCCGCTGGACGCCCGAAGCGCGCCGTGTTCGGTGCCGATGGTCGATATCCGATAGTGCTTGTCGGGCGCCAGATAACGATTGGCAATGGAAAAGACTTCGATAGGCCCGGCCATATCGAGCAAGAGAAAGTCCGGGAACAGCACCATCGCCACGGTTTTCATGAAATTTCACATCGTTTGAATGAAGACAGACTGCGCATTATGAACAAGATGGCCCGGCTCTGCTGGTCACCCGATACTGTCAACCAGAAAAGGACAGTCATTCGTTTTTCAGCTACTTATTGCCAGCTTCGATAACCAGTAACCTCTTTCTCACTTGGTCGATACCTGAATATGCAGCCTCGACATCTGAATGGAGAAAGAATCATGCTGACTCTTCGCAAAGCTTCCGATCGTGGCGCAGCCAACCATGGCTGGCTGAAATCCTTTCATACCTTCTCGTTTGCCAGCTATTACAACCCGCTGGAACAGGGGTTTTCCGATCTGCTGGTGATCAACGACGACCGTGTCGCGGCAGGCAAGGGTTTCGGTCAGCATCCGCATCGCGACATGGAGATTTTTTCCTATGTGCTCGAAGGTGCCCTGGAACACAAAGACACACTGGGAACCGGCTCGGTCATTCGCCCTGGCGATGTGCAATTGATGAGCGCTGGCAGCGGCGTCGCCCACAGCGAGTTCAATCACTCGGCAAGCGAACCGGTGCATTTCCTGCAGATCTGGATTGTGCCGAATGTAGCCGGTGCAACACCGACCTATCAGCAGGAACACTTCAGCCCTGAACAGAAACGCGGACGCCTGCAGTTGATCATTTCCCCCGAAGGGAAGGATGGCTCCCTGAAAGTTCGCCAGGATGCCCGGGTCTATGCCGGCCTGTTCGACGGCAATGAAACGGCCAGCCTTGAACTGGCAGCCGATCGCTATGCCTACGTGCATGTCGCCCGCGGCAGCGTTGTACTCAATGGTGAGCGTCTCGGGGAAGGCGATGGTGTGCGTCTGCGTGACGAACAGCAGATTCATCTGAGTGGCGGTGTCGATGCCGAAGTGCTGGTGTTCGACCTGCGTCCGAACGAGAGGCCGCAGATGCCTTGAAGCCGGGCAACAGGCCCTGTAAGCGAACTGTTCCACCAGGAAAAGCGGCGCTTGTCCTCAAAGGCAAGCGCCATGCTGAAGGAAATAACAACGCAAAAAAATCTCTCCGATTAACGCATCAAAAAAGAAAAATCATTTCTAAAAACCCCTTCCAACACTCGAAAAAAGCAAAAAACCTCTCACTGAGATACCGATAATATTTCCATACATTTTTTATCGACAGCCACTCAGTTGATGCAGCCATAAAAGCCAGGCAAACCGGCACCGCACCGGTAACAGGCCGGCACATACCTTCGCACGATACCGCCTCCCCCTTAATCTGGTTCGCTCACAAGAGCGTCACAATGCTGAAGAACGTCACACAAGGAGTGGACATGCTTCAAAGCAAAGTATTCAGGTACTCCCGCTGGGACATTGCATGTTGCCTGGTGATCCCTTTTCAGATCAGCGTGTACGCCATACTCGCCTACAACTACCAAAGCATGTCGTTGCTTGCCTTGCTCAGCATGATCCCGGTCCTGTTTGCCATGTCTTTGCAAAACGCCGGTGCCAATCACAATCATTACCACACTCCGTTCTTTCGTATCCGCTGGATGAATACGCTGACGCGGATGGGCTTTTCTACGACGGAAGCACCCAAGACGCCCTATAACATAGGTCATGGCATTCACCACGCTACGCATCAGTCATGGAACGACAAATCGATCCTGGCGATTCTCGGATTGAAGCGTCCGCTCCTCCAACAGTTGATCGGCTTCGGCCTGTTCATTTTTGAATCTCTGGGATTGAAGTACTTCACCTTACTGATCCTGCTGAAATACTGGCCCATCGAGCGTGTCGCAGCTCTTGCATCGCCGGAAGATCCTGAACTGGCAACCCGTGCACTGAAAAAACTGCTGGAACCCACAAAACTCAAGGCGGCGAAATATGATCTGGCAGCATGGTTCCTGTTTCGCCTCGTATTGTGTGTGATCGACTGGCAGTTTTTCTTCTTTTACTTCATTCCCGTCACCTACCTCATCGATACCCTGAGACAAGGCGAGAACTACTTCCAGCACTGGGGGGCAACCGACCCCAACGACCCGATGCGCGACTCGGTCAGTTGCTACGGAAAACTCTACAACCTGCTGACGTTCAATCTGGGCTATCACCAGGAACACCACTACAAGCCTGGCCTGCATTGGCTAAAGCTTCCGGAACTCACCAAGGAGTTACCGAGCGACCGCCATACCGTGCCTTATTCGCATTACTTCAACTCGCCTTTGATGTTTCCAGAACGCGCAACCCAACTCAGCAAGGAAAACCTGGCAGACGTATCGCCCTGAAACACTGTTGCCAAAAAAGATTGCACTGCTGCCAACACCATCGCGTTTTTTAGAGCCGTCGAATGAACAAGCCAACTGCGCTGCACTTCAATACTTTCCTGGACGTTGTTCGGCATCGGGCAGCGCATGACTCAGACAGTACCGAGCGTCCGGCCTTCACTTATCTGGCGGACGGCGAGTCGGTAAGCGATAGTCTGACCTACGCTCAACTGGATCAGAAAGCACGTAGCCTGGCAGCTCATATACAACGCCACACCCGACCTGGCGACCGGGTACTGTTGGTGTATCCACCGTGCATGGAATACATCATTGCCTTTTATGCCTGCGTCTACGCTGGCGTCATTGCTGTTCCTGCGCTGTCGCCGGCCAACGCCAAGACGCTGCCTCGCCTGCATCTGCTGGCGCAGGATTCACAACCGGCCCTTGCCCTGACGATAGACACGGTATTGACAGGGCTGCAACGCATGGCCGCTGGTGACGATACGCACAATCAGCTCAAGGAGCTCACCTGGCTGGCCAGTGACATCCTGGAGGATGCCAGTGCTCATTGGCGGTGCCCCTCGACCGTAGCGAGCGATATCGTATTCCTGCAGTACACGTCGGGATCGACCGGAGCACCAAAAGGGGTGATGGTCAGCCACGCCAATCTGCTGGCCAATGTCGAACTGTCAAAACAGACCTACCGGATACGCGAACATGATGTCTTCGTTTCCTGGCTACCGGCCCATCACGATTTCGGGCTGATCGGCGCGATCATTCTTCCGGTCTACATGGCCAGCCACTGCATACAGTTCCCGCCTGCGGCGTTTGTCATGCGTCCCTATCGCTGGCTGAAATTGATCTCCGACTACCGGGCACGCATCACCGGCGGCCCCAACTTCGCCTTCCAGCTCTGCATTCAGCGCATCACTGAAGAGCAGAAGCAATCCCTCGACCTCAGCTCATTGGAAATTGCGGTCAACGGGGCGGAGCGTATTCGCCCGGCGACCCTGAAGGCATTTGTAGAGGCCTTTTCCGGTTGCGGCTTGCAGCCTCACTCCATGGTTCCGGCTTACGGCATGGCCGAGTCTGTACTTTTGGTGACCGCTAACATGCAGACCCCGGTCGGACAACTGCCACGTGTGCGCACCATCAGTAAAAGCGCACTGGAAAGCGGCCAGGTCAGACCCGAACGCTATGCCGCCGATGCAGTAGAGCTGGTGGCCACGGGAACCGAATTCACCAGCGATCATCAAGTCGGGATTTTCCATCCGCAACACAGATTGCGGCTCCCGGCGGAACAGGTGGGTGAATTATGGATCAGCGGTCCTTCGACCGCGTCCGGCTACTGGCGACAAGAGGCTGAAAGCCAGGTGTTCCATACTCGGGCCGAAGGCGAGGAAACCCGTTGGTTCCGTACCGGAGACCTGGGGTTCATCAGTGACGGTGATCTTTATATTACCGGCCGCCTCAAGGAGGTCATGATCTTCAGTGGCCGAAATATTTACCCTCAGGACATCGAGATAACGGTCGAAGCCATCGATCCGGCATTTCGCGCCAATGGCTGCGCGGCCTTCTCCATCGAGAATGGCGAGGTCAGTCAGTTGGTAATCGTGCAGGAACTGGAATCACGCCAACACCCTGAGTTCGACAATGTGATCTCCCGCCTGCGAGCCGAATTGGCAGATCGCCACGAAGTCTTCGACCTGGCTGCAGTGCTTCTGGTCAAGACAGGTACACTCCCGAGAACCTCCAGCGGCAAGATTCAGCGCTCCCGCTGCCGGCACCTGTTCGAAGCTGCGGAACTGAAGCCGGTGTGGTCATGGAGCCAGGACGAGGAACCCCATCAGGCAGACACTCACAGCAACTCGCGCCATGAAGAAATAGAGGCGCAGTTGCTATCAATCTGGCAAACAACGCTGGATAGACAGGATATTTCCAGTACCGACAGTTTCTTCCTGCTGGGCGGTCACTCACTGCTGGCCACGCAGATGATGATGGAGGTTCGCAAGCGTTTCAATGTCGAACTGGCACTCAGTACCCTCTTTCATTCGCCGACACTTCGCATGCTGTCAGTCGAGATCGCGAATGCACGCCCCCCGTCAGACCAGTCTTTGCCGACCATTACCCGAGCGCCCCATCAGGGACCTTTACCACTATCTTATGCGCAGCAACGTTTCTGGTTTCTCGACCAGTACCAACCAGACAATCCGTTCTATTCACTGCCCCTGGCGTTGACTATCGACGGACCGCTGGACGCAAGAATCGTCCAGCAGGTGGTGAACCTGCTGGTCGTGCGCCACACACCGTTACGAACCCTGTTCAAGAGCGAAGGCGGCGTGCTTCAGCAGAATATCCTGCCAGCGCTGGAGGTCCCTGTAATCCATGTCGACCTCAGTCAATCGGGCGACCATACAGGCTCTGAAATTGCCGAGGCCATCCGTCAGGAAGCTTATCGACCGTTCAATCTGGCACAAGGACCACTGATTCGCGCCCGCCTGTTGCAAAGTGCTCCGCAGCGCCATGTACTGCTGCTGACCTTGCATCACATCTGTTGCGATGGCTGGTCAAGCAACGTACTGCAAAATGAGTTTGCGGCACTCTACGACGCACTTGCGCATGGCCATCCTCCTTCGCTACCTGCACTGCCCATCGAGTACACCGATTACACGCTCTGGGAACAGAAGAACATTGCAGGTCCATGGCTTGAGGAGAAACTGGCTTTCTGGCGTGCGCACCTGGTCAATGCTCCGACGTCACTGGATCTGCAAACCGATTTTCCACGACATGAAAACACCCGCCAGGAAGGCGATGTCCTCAAGAGGGAAGTTCCGCAGGAACTGGTGCGACAACTCGAGACATTCGCGCGCGAGCACAACGCAACATTGTTCATGGTAATGGTGACGGCCATGAATGTTCTCTTGCAACGCATGACCGGACAGAGCGACCTGTGTATCGGTGTGATGTCGGCGAACCGCCCGGAGGGGACCGAGGGCCTGATCGGCAACTTCATCAACGTGGTGCCTTTACACAGCCATATTCATGGCGACGAAGCATTCAGCAGCCTGTTGAACACCACGTCCCGACAGTTGCTGGCCGCCTATGACCAGCAGATTCCTTTTGAGCTGATCCTCAAGCATCTGGTCCCGCCAAGACAGACCGGCAGTACGCCTTACGCCCGATTCGTGATGAACTTCCACAATGAAATTGCCGAACCGGCACAACGGCCCAGGCTGCAGAAAAATACTGGCATAAGCCTCATCGGCCATCATCCGAATACCGTCAACCACGCAGCGTTCGAGTTGAAAATGGAAGTTCACTCAACGACGGAAAATCTGGCCATCGCGTTCGAGTACAACAAGGGACTTTACGCCCCTTCGACGATTGATCGAATGATGAATCACTTCCTCGTTCTGCTCGCCAGTGCAACCGAACAACCCCAGACGCCGGTCAAGACCCTGCCTCTGCTGCACGACAGCGAGCGACGACAGCTGACTGAACAGTGGAACGATACATATCGGGACTACACGCTCGGGCAAACACTTCATGGCTTGTTTGAGCAGCAGGTCGAACGTACTCCCGAGGCTATCTCCCTGGTCTTCGAGGCTGAGCAACTGAGCTATTCGCAACTCAATACCCAGGCCAACCAATTGGCCCATCGCCTGCTCGACTATGGCGTCGGGCTCGACTCACGAGTAGCTCTGTGCATTGAGCGCAGCACGCAGATGGTCATTGCGCTACTGGCCATTCTCAAGGCTGGCGGCGCTTATGTCCCCCTGGACCCTGGCTACCCCGCCGAACGCCTGGCCTACATGCTGGAAGACTCGAAACCTGACGTACTGATCTCTCAGGAGGGGCTGCGGCACTGCCTGCCTGAACACTCGGTGCCAACCCTCTGGCTGGATACCGAAGAGCAGGAGATTGCGGGGCGTTCATCGCGTAACCTGACGATCGGCGATACCGATGGACTGGCCTATTGTATTTATACCTCCGGCTCCACGGGCCGCCCGAAAGGCGTAATGAACGCTCATGGCGCTGTAGTCAACCGGCTGCAATGGATGCAGGAACAGTACGAACTATCGAGTCAGGACCGCGTGTTGCAAAAGACGCCTTTCTCGTTCGATGTATCGGTCTGGGAGTTCTTCTGGCCTCTGATCCAGGGAGCCCGGCTGGTGATCTGCAAACCCGAGGGTCACAAGGATCCGTCCTATTTATGGAACCTCATTGACCAGCAAGGCGTGACCATCGCCCACTTCGTACCTTCAATGTTGCAGACCTTCCTCAAGGCCGGACCAGCAAAACCCGCTGACTCGCTGCGTCAGGTCTTCTGCAGTGGCGAAGCCCTGCCAGTGGCTGTGGCCAATGAATTCCTCGAACATTACCGGCAAACACGTCTGCACAACCTGTACGGGCCGACCGAAGCGGCAGTAGATGTCACCTACTGGGAATGCCAGCCCGGTTATCGCCATCCGCTCGTGCCGATTGGCCGTCCAGTGGCCAACACCCGCTTATACATTCTGGACGATGCTCTACAGCCAACGCCCATCGGAGTCATTGGCGATCTTTACATCGCCGGAGTGCAGTTGGCACGAGGATATTCAGGACGCCCCGATCTGACCGCAGAACGCTTTATTCCGGACCCAAACGACAACAACGGTGGAAGGATGTATCTCACGGGAGATCGCGGCCGTTATCTTCCATCGGGAGATATCCAGTACCTGGGACGTATCGATCATCAGGTCAAGATCCGTGGTTTCCGCATAGAGTTGGGCGAGATCGAAAATGCCCTGTTGCAATGCCCGACTGTGCGTGAAGCCGTGGTTGTACCAAGGGACGATACGTCTGGTGGCAAATACCTGGTGGCCTACATCGCCTCCAGCATCAGCGAACCAGACATTCCGCAATTGCGCAAACAGCTCGGGAAAATACTACCTGACCATATGCAGCCAAGCTTTTTCGTTAGCCTGGCAGCATTGCCACTGAGTGCCAACGGAAAGATCGATCGACAGGCGCTACCACCACACGAGCCCATTGCCCAGTCGCTCGCCGGAGGCTATCTGGCACCGACCACTGCCACCGAGAAAAGTCTGGTATCCCTTTGGCAGGAGACGTTGAATATTCCGCGCATCGGCATCAACGACAGCTTCTTCGAGCTGGGTGGGCACTCCCTGCTGGCCACGCAGATTCTCGCCAGCGTTCAGGAAACCTTTTCAGTCAGCCTGCCGCTGAAGCAGCTGTTCGAGTCACCAACAATCGCGGCCATGGCGGTTTACATCGATCAGGCGGCACGAACGCCCCGAGCATCGCCTCCCCCGATCAAGCGACTGATTCGTAACCAGACCTGATTGAGCAACCCGACTTGTCCTGTGCCGACCATAGGTCGGCACCTCCCTGAAAAGCATGCCCTAGCGCACCTGCCCAGGACCGATTGTTCTCGACGCATGTCATCACACCATGCGCTACATCAAGAACCGGACCTCCTGAACAGAGAACCAGAAGAGAATTCGATTCATGTCAGCCGATCAATTCAGCACGTCCTTTGCTCAACAGCGCCTTTGGTTTCTTGAGCAATATGAACCCGGCACTGGCCTCTACAACCTCCCCGCCGCCTGCCGGATCAAGGGTACGCTGCATCTCGATATCCTTGAGAGCAGCCTCAATACCATCATCCAGCGTCATGAAGCACTGCGCACCTCATTCTCCGTGGACAACGATCTACCCGTGCAAGTGATCGTCCGCGAGGCGCCGGTGCAGATAAAACCCGTGAAATTGACGTCACTTCTCGAACAGGGCATCACGCTTCAACAGTTCATGGATGATGAGGCTGCCAGTCCCTTCGATCTGACACAGGCTCCATTGATCCGCGCCACTGCGATCGAGGTGCAATCCGATGAACATGTTCTGCTGCTGACCCTGCACCACATCATTGCTGATGGCTGGTCCATAAGCGTGTTGCTGAACGAACTGAGTCGGCTCTACAACGCCAGACTGAACGGCGTTGCCACAGACCTTCAAGAACTTGAAATACAGTATGCCGACTACTCCGTATGGCAAAGAGAATGGCTGCAGGGGGAGGTACTGCAGCCACAGCTGGATTATTGGGCAGCTCAGCTCAATGACACGCCAGGCCTCCTGGAGATGCCGACAGACCGTCCCCGCCCTGCCCGACTCGACTACGCAGGCAACCGTGTCCATTTCACGCTTCCAGCCGAACTTGGGGCTCGACTCCAGGAACTCAGCCAACGCCACCATGTGACCCTGTTCACGACACTGATCTGCGCCTTCAACACACTGCTGTTGCGCTTGAGTAATCAGCTCGACATCAGCATCGGGTATCCAGTAGCCAATCGTGGTCGTGCCGAAATCCAGCCGCTGATCGGTTTCTTCGTCAACACCCTCGTACTGCGCAGTTCCATGTGCAGGCAACAGACTTTTGCCGAATATCTGCAACAGACCCAATCGACATTGCTCGAGTCGGACCTGAATCAGGACATCCCGTTCGAACGGCTGGTTGAGGCGCTATGCCCTGCCAGAGAACTGAACCATTCCCCACTCTTTCAAGTCCTGTTTTCCTTCTTCAACCAGGACCTGGTCGAAGGACTGGCACTCAGCGGGACAACATCCGGAACACTGGTGCAGAACTGTCGCTTCTCGAAGTTTGACCTGTCTCTGGAAATGAACACCCGGCAGAACATACTGGGAGGTTTCTTCGAGTACCGGACCGCGCTGTATGACCAGGCCACCATCGAGCGGATGAGTGACTACTACCGCGTATTGCTGGAGTCCATCGTCGCCGACAGCAGTACCCGTCTCGGGGACCTCGAATTTTTGCCCCGACAAGAACGGTTGTCTCGACTGGCCCCCGCCGTCATGCCTGCGCATACGCTCAGTGAAGATCAATGCGTACATGATCTGGTCCTGGCCCAGGCGCGGGCAACTCCTGACGCAACCGCTATTATCTGCGCCGGTCAGGAAGTGAGCTACCGCCAACTGGAACAGCAGGCAACGGCAATCGCAACCCGGTTGATTGCACTGGGCGCGGGGCCGGAAACCTGCGTAGCAATCTGTCTCGATCGCTCGACCACCATGGTCGCCGCATTACTCGGCACCTGGATGGCGGGAGCGAGCTACGTACCAATGGACCCTGGCTACCCTCATGCCAGATTGCTTCACATGCTGCAGGACTCCAGCGCTCGCATCCTGCTCAGCGAGAGCCCGTACGCTGAGGCGTTCAGGAGGGAAGCGATAAATATTGTGATGCTCGATGAGGTGCAAACCGACTCTCTTCCTTCCGCAGTCGGTCATACTGTCGCAGCTTTGAACACGGCCTATGTGATTTACACCTCAGGCTCTACCGGCTTGCCGAAAGGTGTTCAAGTGCCTCACCGGGCGGTCGTCAACTTTCTACTGTCGATGACGAACCAGCCCGGCATCAGTGCTCAGGACCGGCTATTGGCGGTCACCTCGATCTCATTCGATATCAGCGTTCTTGAGCTTTTCCTGCCATTGATAAATGGTGCCAGCCTTGTGCTGGCCGAGTCCGAAGCGGCAACGGATGGACAGGCGTTGATCAAGCTGGCCCTGCATCAGAATGCCACCTTCATCCAGGCCACTCCCTCAACCTACTGGCTGATGCTGGAGGCCGGCTGGCCCAGTACGCTCAAGCTCAAAGTGCTCTGCGGTGGAGAAGCTCTGGCCCCGACTCTGGCCCATAAACTGCTGCAACGCAGCGACTCGGTATGGAACATGTATGGCCCGACTGAAACCACTATCTGGTCGGCCATCAGCCGGGTGACAAACAACGCCAGCACGCTGGGCCAACCGATTGCCAATACGGTGTTGCGCGTCCTTGATGAGAACGCTCGCCTGTGTGCTACCGGCAGTCAGGGAGAGCTGCACATCGGCGGCGAGGGCGTCGCCCGTGGCTATCTCAATCGTGCGGATCTGACTGCGCTGAAATTCATGCCCGATCCCTATGCGTCAGGACCAGGAGAACGTCTTTACAAAACCGGCGACCTGGTCAAGTGGTTGCCCAACGGCGAAATAGAATTTCTTGGACGCATCGATCATCAGGTCAAGGTGCGCGGGTTCCGTATCGAACTGGGCGAAATAGAAACCCGGCTGCTCAGCTACCCCGACGTACGCCAAGGGGTGGTTATCGTTCGGGAAGATCAACCGGGCGACCAGCAGATCGTGGCTTACCTGCTGGTCGGTGAGCAGTATGCCGCACAGTCAATACAACTGCGCCAGCATCTGGCGCAGACCTTGCCTGGCTACATGATCCCGAACCACTTCGTTGTTCTTGAACAATTCCCCCTGACGCCCAATGGCAAACTTGATCGCAAGCGCTTGCCGGCCCCCAACACAACGTCGCAAAGTGAAAACCGCATTCTTCCTGGCACGCCGATGGAAAAGGCTGTGGCCGATATCTGGCAGCACGTGCTCAACCTGGAAGGCATAGGCATTAACGATAATTTCTTCGAGCTGGGCGGACACTCGCTCCTCGCCACTCAGGTCGTTTCCCGGTTGCGCAAGGCCCTGCAAATCGAACTTTCGGTGCGCACGCTGTTTGAAGCGCCGACCATCGCACAACTGATTTCAAGCCTGGGCTCGCAAACCGCTCGGCAGGCTCCGCCCATCGTCCCTCAACTTCCATCGCAGGCCCGTCAGCCTCTGTCATTCGCTCAGGAACGCCTTTATTTCCTGAATCATTTCGAACCTGCCAGCGCGGCCTACACTATTGCGCTGGCCCTTGAGCTGAACGGACGACTTGAGGCATCGCTGCTGCACAAGTGCCTGGATGAACTGATCCTTCGCCACGAATCCTTGCGCACAACCTTCGTCCCGGACGAGGACGGAAAGCCTCAGGCACTGGTGTCTCCCGAGGCTCTGAGTCAACTGGTCTATCACGACCTGCGTCATCACTCGACGCCTCTTCTGCTCGCGAGAACGCAGGTCAATGCAGAGGCGCAACAACTGTTTTCTCTGGAAGAGGGTCCGTTGTTTAGAGGCTCGCTGTTCCAGACCGACGAACAGCAACATATCCTGCTGCTGACCCTGCACCACATCATCGGCGACGGCTGGTCAGTGGCCGTGCTCGCCCATGAGGTCATGGCTCTGTATCAAGCCTTTGCACAGGGCCAAACTTCGCCCCTGGCACCTCTTGATATTCAGTACGGTGATTATGCTTACTGGCAACGACAGTGGCAGGCACCTATCGAGTTCGACTCAAAAATCGATTACTGGTCCCGGCATCTGGCCCAGGCTCCGACCACTCTGGAGTTGCCTACCGATCGACCACGCCCGGCAATTCAGACCTACCGTGGCAAGGCCATCATTCATTCTCTGGGCAAAACGCTGTCCGCGCAGATAGATGCATTGAGCCAATCCAGGGACAGCACACCGTTCATGACGCTGCTGGCCCTGTTCAATGTATTGCTCAACCGCTACAGCGGCCAGCAAGATATCGTGATCGGCACCCCGATCGCCAACCGCACCAGACCCGAGGTCGAGCCACTTATAGGCCTGTTCGTCAACACCCTGGCCCTGCGGACTCGCCTGGAGGGCAACCCGACCTTCAGCAAACTGCTGGAACAGGTTCGCGACACCACATTAAGCGCCTACGCCCATCAAGAACTCCCCTTCGAGAAGGTGGTCGAGTCTCTGGCTATCCCGCGCGACATGAGTCGCTCTCCCTTGTTCCAGGTACTGTTCGTCCTGCAGAACACGGCGCTTGAAGCACTCACTCTGCCTGATCTGGAGATTGACAGCTTCGCAATCGAGTCGACCACAGCAAAGTTCGACCTGAGTCTGGAACTGTACCCCTCCCCCCAGGGTTATCAGATGCGCTGGGAATACAACAGCGACCTTTTTGACGCTGACACAATCGAACGCATGGCTATCCATTTTGAAACACTGGCCCACTCGGCTATCAGTGATCCGAAACAGCCGGTGCAACGCCTGTCAATGATCACGGAGCAGGAAAAACAGAACATTATCCACGGATGGAACGCGACGCAGCAGGCGTATCGCCCATTGACGGTGCATCAGTTGTTCACCGAAATGAGCGAGCAGTGCGCCGACTTGCCCGCAGCAGTGTTCGGCACAGAGTCGATGACCTACCGTCAACTGGAAGCACGCTCCAACCAATTTGCCCATTACCTGCAACGTTCAGGCGTCTTGCCTGGCACTCTGGTGGGCATATGCCTGGAGCGCTCGATGCACGTGCCCGTGGCGATTCTGGCTGTGCTCAAGGCTGGTGCCGTGTGCGTGCCCATGGATCCGAGCTATCCGACCGAGCGTCTGCGCTTCATGGCCGAAGATGCCCGTGCAGATCTGATCATTACTCTGACCGCTTTGCGTCCGCGCGTCGAAGGCTGCAGCAATACCATCGTCTGCATGGATCAATGCGCAGATGCCTGGCATGAGCCATCATCCAATCCGGCCAGACCGCAAAGCCTGCTGGACCTGTGTTACGTCATTTACACCTCGGGTTCCACAGGGCTGCCAAAAGGCGCGGCACTGACTCACGAAATGCTGACAAACCTTGTTCAGTGGCAACTCACCGAATCGCGTCTGGGCCGCGGCGACAATACCCTACAGTTCTCACCGTTGAGTTTCGACGTCAGTTTCGACGAGTTCTTCTCCACCTGGGCCAGCGGTGGCACGCTGGTCATGGTCAGTGAAGAAACACGACGGGATCCCGTCCTGCTGCTTGAGCTCATCCGGCAACAAGACATTGCCCGCCTTTTCATTCCCTTCGTTGCCCTGCAAGGCATCGCTGATGCTGCACGAGACCTCGATCAGTTGACCTGCCTGAAGGAAGTCGTCTGCGGCGGGGAGCAATTACAGGTCACTCAGGAAGTCGTCGATCTGTTCCAGAAACTACCCGACGCCTTGCTGCACAACCAGTATGGTCCGACAGAGTCGCACTTCGTCACGGGTTACCGGCTTAGCGGTGATGCCACTCAATGGCCAGCCCTTCCGCCCATCGGAAAACCCCTGTTCAACTCGCAGATGTACATTCTCGACGCCAGCCTGGAACCGGTTCCTGTCGGCGTGCGAGGTGATCTTTATATTGCCGGCATTCATCTGGCGCGCTGCTACTGGGAGCGTCCTGACATTACCGCAGAGCGCTTCGTTCCAAATCTCCACAGCCTCTCGCCGGGCGCTCGCATGTACAAGACCGGTGACGTTGCTCGCTATCTACCCGATGGCAATATCGAATACCTGGGACGCTCGGACCATCAGGTCAAGATTCGCGGCTTCCGGATCGAATTGGCCGAGGTCGAGCAGGCACTGATGGCACAGGAGACGGTTGCCAGCGCCGCTGCGATGGTCAGAGAGGATCGTCCGGGACTGAAGAAACTGGTGGGCTATCTGGTCGCCAAAGGCAACTGCACACTCAAGATTGCGGACATCAAGGAACATCTGAGAAATACGCTGCCCGATTATATGGTGCCGACCGCCTTTGTCATTCTCCCAACCCTGCCCCTGACCCCAAGCGGCAAGGTCGACAAACGCTCGTTGCCGCAGCCGGAAACCGACAGCCTCGAAGATCACTATGTTGCTGCCAGCAGCGACGCTGAAATCCAACTTGCCGCTATCTGGGCGAGTGTCCTGAACCTGCCACAAGTCGGTATCACCGATGATTTCTTCGAGCTGGGTGGGCACTCCTTGCTCGCCACTCAGGTGGTCTCGCGTATTCGCAAACAGTTGAATGTCGATCTGGCTCTGCGCACCCTGTTCGAAGCACCCACCATCGAACAATTGCTGCCGCGTCTGGACTCAAGCCCGAGAACAGCCCTGCCAGCGATTAAAGCCGCAGACACCGGTCCCGGCATTAAAGTCGCTTCCTATGCACAGGAGCGTCTGTTTTTCCTGAACAGCCTGGATCGCTCAAGTACCGCCTACAACATTTCGCAGCCGCTGGAGCTGCGCGGCCCGTTGCAAAAGCAGGTACTGCAGCAATGTCTGGACGAACTGATAAGGCGTCACGAATCACTGCGCACGACATTCGCCTTGCAGAAAGACGGCCAGGTAGTGAGTCTCGTTCATGCTCCGCAGATCAATGCCCTGACCTCTATCGATTTGCGACATACCGCCCAGCCACTGTCACTGGCAGAAAAACAGGCACGCGACAATGCGCAGCAACTGTTCTCCCTGGAGACCGGTCCACTGCTTCGGGTCTCTTTGCTGGAAGTAGCCGACGAGCACCACATTCTGCTGTTTACCGTGCATCACATCATTGCCGATGGTTGGTCGATCGCTCTGCTTACCCGCGAAATCATGGCGCTCTATCAGGCCTTCTCGACAGGTCAGGCATCACCTCTGCCACCTCTGGAAATTCAATACAGCGACTACGCCTCCTGGCAGCGAGAATTACAGGCCCCGAGCATTTTTGCAGCGCAGATCGATTACTGGCGCCAGCAACTGAATCATGCACCTGCCCGCCTTGAGCTCCCAACCGACCGACCACGGCCTGCGATCCAGACTTATCGTGGTAGAGCAATCACCCAGACATGGAACCCAGCCCTGTCCGAACAGATAGATACGTTGAGCCAAAACCTGGGCGTGACGCCATTCATGACCCTGCTCACTCTGTTCAGCCTGTTGCTGAGCCGCCACAGCGGCCAAAGTGACATTGTTGTCGGCATACCCATCGCCAACCGGACCCGAACCGAAGTCGAGCCCCTGATCGGCCTGTTCGTCAACACCCTGGCCTTGCGCACACGAATCGAAGGCAACCCGACCTTTAGCCAATTATTGCAACAGGTCAGGCACACCACGCTAGGCGCTTATACCCATCAGGATCTGCCGTTCGAAAAAGTCGTCGAGGCTCTGGATGCTCCTCGGGACATGAGCCATTCGCCACTATTTCAGGTGATGTTTGTCCTGCAGAACACCGCTCCCGAGCCGTTGCGACTTCCAGACATCAATATCCAAGCCTTCGACATCGGGACCACGACAGCCAAATTCGATCTGAGCCTGGAACTGACGCCCTCGGCCGACGGCTATCAGGTACGCTGGGAATACAACTGCGATCTATTCGACACTACGACCGTTGAACGTCTGGCAACCCAGCTCCAGACTCTCGCTGAATCGGCCGTCCTTGATGCCGAGAAAAAAGTCGCGAGCCTGGATCTGCTCTCCGCGTCTGAAAAAAACAGAATGCTCAAGCAATGGAATGCGACCGAGATAAGTCAGCCTCCGGTTGCAGCCCTTCACCATCTCTTCGAGCAGCAGGTGGAACAGACGCCGGATGCCATCGCAGTCAGTTTCGAAGGACAGCATCTCAGCTATCAGGCACTCAACGAAAGCGCCAACCAACTGGCCCATTACCTGATTTCGCAAGGGACACGACCGGACGATCTGATCGCGATCTGCATGGAGCGCAGCATCGAGATGGTCGTCAGCCTTCTGGGGGTCCTGAAGGCTGGCGGCGCCTATGTGCCGATCGACCCTCATTATCCCGATGAACGCATTGCCTACATGCTCGCAGACGCCGAGCCGGTCATGACCCTCACACAACGCCGTCTGCTGGATCGTGCCGCGCTGCAACGGGTCGACAGCCTGTGTCTGGACGAGCATGCAACATCGCTTGTACACCAGCCCAAGATCAATCCGCAGCGCTGGATAGACTCTGCATGTCTGGCGTATTGCATCTATACCTCTGGATCGACAGGGACACCGAAAGGATCGTTGAACAGCCATCAGGCAATCATCAACCGTATCCTCTGGATGCAGGACACCTACTCGCTGGACGCAACAGACCGGGTGCTACAAAAAACGCCATTTTCGTTCGACGTGTCAGTCTGGGAGTTTTTCTGGCCGCTCTCCTTCGGTGCCCGGATGCTGTTGGCCAGGCCTGAAGGGCACAAAGACCCAAGCTATCTGGAGGCCCTTATCGAACGCGAGGGGGTCACCACTGCGCACTTTGTCCCCTCCATGCTCAGTGCCTACATGGCCTTCACTCAAGCCAGTCACACTCGTACCCTGCGCCGGGTCTTCAGCAGTGGCGAGGCGCTGTCCACCTCCGTACAGAACGAGTTTTTCAAACGATACCCGACAACACAACTGTACAACCTGTATGGCCCAACAGAAGCTGCGATTGATGTTACCCATTGGCATTGCCAGGCCGATGATATCCGCCACGCCGTACCGATAGGCCGCCCCGTCGCCAATACCCGCACATACATTCTTGACGATACGCTGCAACCCGTTCCCGTTGGCGTAACTGGCAATCTCTACCTGGCCGGCGTGCAGTTGTCCCGAGGCTACCTGAAACGTGCCGGGTTGACTGCCGAACGCTTTATCCCCGACCTCCACGGCACCCCGGGCAGCCGTATGTACATGACCGGGGATATCGCTCGTTACCGTCCCGACGGTGAAATTGAATATCTGGGACGCAACGACCAGCAGATAAAGCTGCGCGGCTTCAGGATAGAGCTGGGCGAGATTGAAATGCAGTTGTGCGTCCATCCTCAGGTCAGTCAGGCCGTCGTCAGCGTAAATCTCGATAAAGCGGACAATCCAACCCTTATCGCCTATCTGGTCTGCGTAGCGGGAGCAAAGCCAGATGTCGCCGAGCTTAGAGGATTCCTGGCACACACCCTGCCCGATTACATGGCAGATGTTTCCTTTCAGTTCCTTGAACAACTGCCATTGACCTCAAACGGCAAGGTCGACCGTCGCGCACTTCCCCAGCCTGTCAACACGGATCGAGAACCGGTTGTTCAGCAACTCGCTCCGAGCACGGCGCTGGAAAAAAGCGTGGCGACGATCTGGAAGAACACGCTGAATCTCGAGTCCATCGGCCTGAATGAAAACTTTTTCCACAAGGGCGGGCACTCACTGCTGGCAATGAAGATGATCGATCAGGTCAACCGGGAACTGGGACTGGCGGCATGCGTTCGTGACATTTTCGAATCGGCGGATCTAGGAGCTTTCATCGAAAAAATCAGCCAGGGCATCGGCGAAAGCAACTCTAGCCGTATCAGGCTCAAGGAAGGGACACGCAAGCACCTCTTCCTGGTCCATGCCGTTGGCGGCGTGGTATCGCCCTACATCAAGCCTTCACAGTTGCTGCCCGACGAGTTGAACGTATATGCCTTCCAGGCCCGAGGCCTTGAAGAAGGTACTCATGCGATCGAAACCCTGGAGGAAATGGCTGCAACTTACATCGAGGAGATGCTTGAAATTCAACCCGAAGGGCCGTACTTGCTGGGCGGATGGTCAATGGGTGGGGTGATTGCCTTCGAGATGGCCCGTCAACTTGAAACACAAGACAAGGAAGTGCGCCAACTGCTGCTGATCGACGCACCTGCACCGGGCCACACAGCACAGACGCAGACATGGCCGCTGGGCGCTTATCTCATGGATATGGCCCGTTCACTTTCTGTAAACCTGCCACTTTCGGCCAGCGAAATAAACCAATTGATCGAACGCCCGGACCGGGACGCTCTGGCCATTGCCACCATGAGGCAAATCGGCGTGATTCCCGACAGCATGGACGATCAGCAGCTATCACGACGGTTACAGGTCTTCCAGACCAATCAGCAGGCTCTGAAAGACTATCTCCCAAAAGCCGGCATAAACAGCAATCTGACGTTACTGCACACAGAAGAAAGTGCAGAGCTGCGGGACAAGTGGCGGTCACTGTGTGGGCAGTCGTTCAACGCCATCGCTTTCAAGGCCGACCATTACAGCATTCTCGAAGCTGCCACGCCCTGTATGAGCAAGCTCTTCAATTAAAACCGAACAGACAAGATGGTTTGATAAGGAAATGCCATGACCAACTTCAATATTGATTTCTACGCCCCGAAAAAAGTGCAAGGTGTCTCCGCCATGAGCGCTCAGGGCTTGAACAGTGCTCCACATCCGGCCCCACTGTTCCTGGAGGCGCCTTACAGCGAAGTCTGGAGTCGGCATTTCGGTAGCGCCGTGGTCAACCTCTCGACCACGGCGGATCTCGCCTTGCTGGCCGTCGCCTGTAAAAACCGGCAGTTGACAGTGTTGTCCCGTGAAGGGGATCTGCACTGGACCCACCGGTTTGCCGATGAAATCACTGCCACGGCGATCGCTTCGAATCATCACGTTGCGGTGGGAACCCAACGAGTCTCGGATGGAGCCGGAGCGGTTTACCTGTTCGATGCCGATGGGCAGGAACTGTTCCAGGCAACACTGAAGTCGGCGGTCTCGAGTGTCAGGTTCGCCTCTGAGAGCGAACAGCTCATCGTTCATTGCAAAAGCCAGGCGTGGCATATCGTATCGCTGGTGGAAGGTACCTATCAGCTCAGCCAGGCCAACGCTGCGGATGTGACGCAGTCGGACCATAATGACGCCCTGCTGGCAGTCAAGGACCGTTTGCTCAGTGAGCCGAGCCTGCATGCCCGCACCTCCAGCGTTGCAGTGTCTCTGGGGGGGACAGCCGCTATCGGCTCTCTGGATGGCAAGATTCATCTTCTCGACCGCCAAGGCAAGCCAATCTGGTCACGGTATGTGGACGGAGAAGTCTGGGCGCTGGCCATTTCTGAAAACGGTTCAATCATTGCCTCAGGCTGTACCGACGGTACGGTAAAACTGCTCGCCAACCACGCTCACGATGCTTACAACAAACACATCTACACTTTGCAGCGCAGCGCCGAACGGTTGAAAAATACCGCCGAACAACAGCAGGTCGTCAGCGAGATTCTGGCCAGTCTGAAACAGACCGGGCTGGCAGAATATGCTGTGAACTGGCTGCATGAAGGAACGCTGCAACTGGCCCCTGAGACACTTGACGAGCTCGTCATCAAGCTGCTCGGTGAGCATGTGCAACTGTTCCCCAAACACTATACAAGTCACTTTCTGCTGGCACATGCTTACCAGAAACGTCAGCAATGGCATCAGGCTGCCCGCCACTTCACCTGGGCCGGTCAGGACGACCGGATGAAACTGAAAAGCTTCACCCTGGCGGCAGAGAGTTTCCTGAAGGCAGGTCTGCCTTTCGCCGCCAAGTCAGCGTTCCGTCGGGCACGCGAAGTGACCGTCACCGAGGAAGCGAAAAAAACCCTCTACACATTAGGCCGCATTCATGAGCAACAGGGTTCGATCACTGATGCCCAGAAGTATTATGAGGTGGTGTTTACACTCAACCCTGACTATCTGGATGTCTGCGCCAGGTTGCAGAACCTGAACAACCAGCCTTCCTCGCTCATCCCCCAGACCACCTCTGAAAACAAGGATTGGTACAACAGCCTGATCCTGGAGTTACTCAGCCCGGTCTCGCAACATAGTTTTGACTTTTCCCCGCAAGAGCATGCTGCACACCCCAGGACTGCGCAGCTCACATCGGTGGCCGAGCACCGCAAGCGCTTGCTATCGATTATCTCCGAGTTCGCTCTGGACAGCGCCGAGAAAGCTGCCGATACCCGGCTCGACTACGACGTAGCCGCATATATGCGTTATGACTGTTCCGTGCCTGAAGACGAGGCGAAGAAATCGCTGGAACTGGTCAACATGCTCGACTGTATCAAACACTATGGCCCGTTCAGTAAAAGTCTGGATATCGGCGCTGCGACTGGCCGCTATCCAACGCTGTTTGCCCAACAAGGCATCCATGCGTTTGGCGTCGATCTGGAACCTATGGCGGTGGAGTTCGCTCGTCAGAAGAGCAACGGCGCACCGAACCCTGAATTTTTTCAGGGTGATGCTCGAGAGCTGCCGTTCGAAAGCACCCAATTCGATCTCATCACCTGCATGATGGGCACGGCGGCGCATTTCCCGAGGCAGGATTTCCCCACGGTCATGGCGGAAATTCATCGTTGCCTGATACCCGGTGGATTCTGTGTCATATCGACCTGGGACATCGAATGTCCGCACCTGACCTATCTCTCTATCTATTCTCACGAACAAAAAGAGTTGATGCGTCAGAACGCCATAAGTCGAGCCGAGGTCAGCGAAATCGCTACTGCTCAGGGATTCGTTGTCAAGGAGATCAGAGGCGTGGGTCTGTTACCGGAGTCGCTGGGCTATGAACTCGATCTGCAACAGGACAGCCCTGAGCGGATCCGGAACCTGCTGGACATGGACCTTGCCTTCCAAGCCAAATTTCCAGACCTCCATGGACAGATGTACATGCTGATTATCAAAAAAATCTAACGCCCCCCTTAAGTCCAAGGTAGAAAAATCATGACCAACGAAGAACAAGACCCGAGTGTTTATCTGGTTGTTGCCAACGCTGAAGAACAGTACTCAATCTGGTCAGCTGACCTGCCACTGCCAGGTGGATGGAACTTCATGGGCAAACGCGGAAGCAAGTCCGAATGCCTTGAGCACATCAAGGAGGTATGGACCGACATGCGCCCCCTGAGTCTGCGGCAACGCTTGCAGGCCTGAGTTGAATGCCGTGCGCAGGGGGACTGTCCCCTGTGCCAGGCATGGTAATGTTCAATTCTGCGCTCTGACCTTCGGTTTCTTCGGCAATCTGTCGGATTGAGAGTACGCATGTTTCTCTAAAGGAATAGCCTGATGTCCACGCGCAACCGCGTTTCTGAAAAGTCACCTGTTTCAGACAAGCGAGCCTCCCTTCTGCTCTTGCTCATCGCATTCGTCGATGCTGCAGGTCGCGGGCTATTTCTCGCTGGGGCCACTTTTTTCTATACGCAGGTGGTCGGCCTGAGCAACGTAGAAGTGGGTATCGGTCTGGCACTGGCCGGCCTGTGTGGCCTGGTCTGCGCAGTGCCGATTGGCCGACTGGCAGATCGTCTGGGGGCAGCGCGCGTCCTAGCCTTTATCCAGGTTTGGAGAATGGTCGGCTTTCTGATCTATCCCTTCGTCGACGAGTTCTACACCTTTCTGCTGATTGCCTGCTTCATTGGCTGTGTCGAGCAATCCGTCTGGCCGATCATCCAGACGCTGGTGGGATCAGCCGTAAAAGCAGACGCCTACGTGAAAACGATGTCCAAGGTCGCGATCGTCAGGAACGTTGCCTACATGCTGGCAGCCGGGATGTTTTCCATCGTGGTCAGTTTCACCAGCGGTTCCGGCGGCGTGATTGGCATGCTGATCGCCAATGCAGCGGCGTTCCTGGTTTCTGCCATCTTGCTGGTCAGCGCAAAACTGCCACATATCACAGCAAGGGAGCCTGAGCAGACCCAACCTTTGACGCCACCAGCCCACCCGTTGAAAAACCTGAACTTCTTGTCGCTGTCATTGTGCAACGGCATTCTGTCATTGCATCAGGCCGTCATGACCATTGCCATCCCCCTGTGGCTGCTGACCAAGACACAGGCACCCAAGTCATTGATCGGGATCATTCTGGTGATCAATGGCATCATGGCCATTACCCTGCAACTGACTTTCAGCAAGCGTGGCAATGAAGTGATTTTCGCCGCCCGCAAGCACTTTTACGCTGGGATAACACTGGCTTTATCGTGCGCTCTGGTTGCCTTCACCACGGCGGAACAGCCCTCCTATCTGGTTGCAGGCATCCTGTTGTTCGCCTGTGTGGTGATGACGTTTGGCGAGCTGTGGCAATGCGCAGGCGCATGGGGCATCTCATACTATCTGTCTCCAGCCGAAAATCGTGCTTATTACCTGAGTGTCTACGCCTTGGGAGCCAACCTGATGACCGTGATTTTTCCAGGTATTCTGCCCATAGCCGTTGTAGAAGCAGGCTCGATAGGATGGGTTGGTCTTGCAATAATTTTCGCCATGGCCGGGATAGCCACACCACTTCTAGTCCGATACGCGAACCGCAAGGGCGCTGCGGACACTGCCGAGACTATAAACACCCACAGCGCGCAGGCCTGACAAGCCCCGTACTTGCCAATGATGAGGCCGAGATCGAAAGTGAATCCTCGGTCTTACCAGGACGGTATCGGCAACGGAAAATCTATTATTGCTTTACCTCGTCTCACAGACATTAACGACTTCTTGAGTGAGATCGAGTACGGCATATGACATTTTTTTCATCGTAATCGATACGTGCACGGTTTTTGAAAACGTTGCATCACTCGAAAATAAGTGGCATCTTTGCGCGAGTAAAGGCTGTACTTGACGCTGCACTCCAGAAAGGATTCTGCTTTTGAAAAAGAACTCTACGGCACTTGATGCAATAGATTTAAAAATCCTGAGCATGATGCAGGCTAATTGCCTTACCACCACATCAAAACTTGCGGAAGTTCTTTCCATGAGTGAAACACCGTGTTGGCGCCGTCTTAAACGCCTCGAAGATGAAGGCTTCATCCAAGGCTATCAAGCCATGCTGAACAAAGAAGCACTGGGCTTTGAGGTCATTGCCTTTGTGCATCTATCTGTCGACTCACACACCGAAGACGTCACCCGGAAACTGGAAGAAAAAATCATCCAGTGTCCGGAAGTAGTGGCACTTTACAACGTGACAGGCGACTACGACTTTCTGGTGAAGATTGTTTGCAAAAGCATCGTGCTATATACAGCCTTCATTGAAAAAACGCTTCGAAAGATTCCATGCATCAAACAAATCAAAACATCGATTACCTTGCGTGAAGTGTATGACTCGAAAAGAGTCCCCCTGTCCGCCTATCCTTGAAATCACTCTGTACAGATATATTAAGCTTATCATCCATCATTGCGCTTGTTATTGAACCCGCCACAGTCAAAGGAGTTGAATCTTTATGGCCGCACTGGATCACGCTTTTCACAACCTGCATCAGGATGGGCTGCTGGTTCTGGCCAACGTGGCCGACGCCGGAGGGGCACGCCTGGTAGAACATCTGGGCGGCAAAGCCGTGGCAACCAGCAGCGCAGCCATGGCCTGGTCGCATGGCTATCAGGATGGCAACAAGCTTCCTCTGGAACTGCTGAGCACAACCATTCAATCGATGGTGCGCGTACTCACTGTGCCACTCACTGTGGATATAGAAGGCGGCTATTCGGATGATCCGAAGAAAGTCGGTGAGGTAATCAACGCCGTTGTCGCCGCCGGAGCGGTAGGCATCAATATCGAAGATGGCCTGGGTACTCCTGACTTGCTCGTTCGAAAAATCGACGTCGCGAGACAGGTGGCGCAGCAGTCTGGAGTTGATCTGTTCATCAACGTGCGGTGCGATGTCTATTTGAAAAATCTTTTCGCTGCGGAACTGCGCCTGGAAGAACTCCTGAAGCGCGCCGAACTGTATACCGGCGCCGGGGCAGACGGCCTGTTTGCCGCTGGCGTGGTGGATTCAAATGAAATTGCAGCCATCTGCCAAAGCACCCGACTGCCAGTCAACCTGCTTTCCCGAGACGGACTCCCCTCTCCCGACGAACTCAAGCGCCTGGGTGTCAGACGGCTCAGCGCAGGCTCCAGCATCGCCGAATTCCTGTATGGCGCAATGGGGGGGCTGGTTCGCAGTTTTCTGGACAGCGGCGAACTGGATACCCACGCTCTGAAAGCTCATACCTACGGCGAGCTGAATGCACTGATGGCATTAAAAAAAGCAGTGTGATATTTGTTGCGTGATACCAGTTTCAATATCCATGTCACGCAAACAGATGAGCAAGCGCACCCACTGCTCTATGGCCCAACTCTATCATGTGACAGCGACGCCACGTTTCAAGGGGACAGGATGACGGGGTCGCGTTGCACTCGAATATTGATACGCGTAACCTTGGGCGCATTATTCAGGTGAAACAGAATAATGTTCGGATGTGCATCATCATGCTTCGCATACCTGCGTATAAGCAGCGTTGACAGGGGTTGCATCTCACGCGACCTCTTCAACGCTTCCGAACACCTTGCCTGTTTTTTCAGGATGAAGCTTCAAATAAAGGAATTATGTGAACAGGTACCAAAAAACTCTTTATTGCCCAAGCGAAGAGAATACCTTTCTCAGCCTCTCTGCCCACACGGCAGTCGGTATACCGCTTGAAAGAGACAGCAGGATTTTTTGGAGCTCCCCGGTCTGACATCGCGATGCACTCAGGCATGACAGCGCACAACTGTGCCGCTCTGACGAGCCAGACTGACGAAACCGTCATTAATTTATAATTAATAGAAAAAGCTCAGAGCCTCCACTGAAAGAGAGGACTGTTCGTACCACATGGACTCACTCATTTTTACGTTCGCGCATATTTTTGCGCGTATTACGCACTGCCACGCTTCATGACAATCAACAGGACTATCGATGTTACTCAAACACCGATTCTCGAAAGAGATCAAGGAACAGATCAAAACGTTGTATGTGTACGACAACCATCACGCCCCCTTTGCACTATTGCAGAACCTGTTCTGGATCAGCCTTGCAATCTATCTCGGCGAGTCCTCTCCCTGGCTGCTGCCTCTGGCGCTTCTGCTGATCGGCTCACGACAGCGGGCGCTGGCTACGCTACTTCACGAAGCCGCCCATGGCGCATTGTGCCGCAGCAGAAGACTTGAAAAATTTATCGGCACCTGGTGTTCTGGCTACCTGATCTTTCAAGGGTGGAGCAGCTACAAACGCTCACACACTCTGGACCACCACCATAAACTCGGTGATCCCGATCGTGATCCCGACTATCAGTATTATCGGCAATCCGGCGTATTCGAAACGCGCTCAACGCTCAGGTTCGCGCTCGCGCATCTGATAAAACCGATGCTGTTCATCAGCGCGCCAGGAAGCCTGAAGTATCTACTGGTCAATCGGCTGATTCGCAGCCCTGGCAAGCGCGAGCTGTTTTCAGTACTGGTATGCCATAGCCTGCTCGCACTTCTTCTGACGTTCCTCTTTGGTGCCAAGGGGTACTTGCTTTATTGGTTGCTGCCATATTTGACGACCTTCCAGGCCTTGACCTGGTTCATCGAACTTGCCGAGCATTACCCGATGATCGCCAAGGCCAAAGTTGATCTGCAAGCCACCCGAAACCGGTTCAGTCATCCCATCGAGCACTTCTTCACAGCGATGCATGGAGAGAACTTTCATTTGATTCACCATCTCTTTCCCGCCATTCCGTACTGGAAGCTCAAGAGGGCGCACCGGATACTGCTGGGCGATCCAGCTTATGCTGCAGTAAATGCAGGCTTTGGAGGGATCTTCGTATCCTCCAACTTCGCACCGTCAATGTGGACCGACATCCTCTCAAACGACAAACCAGAGGCAGGGAACGTCATCAATGCAATCTAATTTCAGCAAAGGCGTCATCTTCGCCCTTTCCGCCGCCGCACTGAACGCAACCATTGGTGTGCTCAGCAAGATACTGATGAGCAATGGCTTTACCTCCAGCAGTGTTGCCGTTATCAAGACGGTCCTGGGCTGCATCCTGCTCTCGATGTTACTGCTCTTCCTGAAGCGTCCGGCATCCGCAGCCAAATGGAGCCAGGCAGCTATCTGCGCATTCCTCGGCATTTTCGTGCTGTTCCACTTCGAAACTTCTGCCTACCGACATTACGCCGCAGCAGGCGTGGTAGTGGTACTGATGGCCAGTGCTTCAATCTCGTCAATTATTCTGGGACGCCTGTTCCTGAAGGATGCCATCACTGCAAACGCAACCGTGGGTGCCGCACTCGCCATCTCTGGGATAGCAGTAATCTTCGGTGTTGACTTGCAGCAGGGCTTCACTCTGGAAGGCGCAGCGCTGGCATCCATTGCAGGCTGCGGCTACGGAGCGTTTTCGGTTGCCATGAAAAGAATGGGCGTTTCAGGAGGCCTGCATTTCACTCGACAGCTGCTCTTCTTCGGCAGTCTATATCTGCTGATGCCAGCCGCCACCGATGGTTTCGTAATAGGCGAGCTGTCACCCATGGCAATTGCAGCACTACTGGCACTTGCTGCGCTGCCAACCATCCTCGGCTTTTTCTGCACGACCAAAGCCATCGAATACCTCAAGCCATCCCAGGTGCAAGCGCTTGAACTCACCGAACCACTGTTCGCGGCCCTACTGGCGTTTGTAGCCCTCAATGAAGTGCCGCGAGAAAGCCTCTATCTGGGAGCAGCGCTGATCATCGCAGGCCTGTGCTTCTCCAACGAGCTGATCCGCCTGGGCCAAAAAACGCCTGTAAGGGTGAGTGATTAAGGCTGCCTGAAGCCTTTACCAGCTCCGGTGTCATGATTGAAGCCTCGTCAGCGACGAGGCTTTGGACCTGAAAATGGGGCAAGTGCGGCACAGGGATTACCAGCCATGGTGAAACCATGAAGGGCATGACGACACCGTACAATTTACAACGATGGATACCTGCACTCTCGGGGGGACTTGTATCATCCCCCTACGAACGACAGACGGCTGAAATCCCTGACCAGGGATCTGGAGTTTTTTGACTAACAAAAACAAAAACGCCGCTCAATGAGCGGCGTTCTTGAAGAATATGGAGCGGGAAACGAGACTCGAACTCGCGACCCCGACCTTGGCAAGGTCGTGCTCTACCAACTGAGCTATTCCCGCAATGGCGTCCCCTAGGGGACTCGAACCCCTGTTACCGCCGTGAAAGGGCGGTGTCCTAGGCCACTAGACGAAGGGGACACACTACCCAGAACACATGGTGTGTGTTCCAGTGTCCAGATCCGCATCCGAAGATTTGGTTCTGGTTTCACTCAACCCTGCCCTGGAGCAGAATTGTATAAAACTGGAGCGGGAAACGAGACTCGAACTCGCGACCCCGACCTTGGCAAGGTCGTGCTCTACCAACTGAGCTATTCCCGCAATATGGCGTCCCCTAGGGGACTCGAACCCCTGTTACCGCCGTGAAAGGGCGGTGTCCTAGGCCACTAGACGAAGGGGACACACGTACAACATTCACTGCTTATCGCGCTTCGCTGTGTGCTTTACGCTGTAAGTGGCGCGCATTCTATGGATGGTTTGGCAGGTCGTCAACCCCCTTCTGAAAATTTATTTAAATCAATGACTTCGCCCCTCTTTAAGGTTCATGCCGCTGGCCGGAAAACTCCTGTCTCAAGAGAAAATTTAGTTGCAATCTCCGACGAGGGCATCTATGCGCAATAGTGCTTAGCCACTACACTCGCACAATAATTTATGGAAAAAACGAGGTTTGCGCAGTGACACCACTCATGATCACGCTGATGGTAGTAGCTGGTATCGCGCTGCTTATAGCGATTGGCTACCTGAACCATGTCGCTGAAAACAGCAAACTGGACAAGGCTCGTGCAAAAGTAGAGCTGAGCGACCGACTGCGACGCTGCGGTGAAATCACCGAAACCTTTCCCGGCCAGCTCATGTCGCCAGCCCTCAAGCTGCTGCTGACCCGCCTCGAACTGAACGTTGTGCAGCGCATGCTGGCACTGGAAAAAAACAACGCCCAGCTCAAGACCCGCCAGACCGAACTGGAAGAACTGGTGGCTCAGGGCGACCGCATCCAGGTCACCAACCCGGTCAGCCCGATCCAGACCGAAGCCAAGGCCAAGGACATCCGCTTTCTGCTGGAAGCCCTGCACGGTCAGGTCACCCGCGCAGCACATGACGGTTTCCTGCCGACCAGCGAAGCCAAGCACTGGATTCGTGAAATCCGCGTGATTCTGGTGAACCTGCATATCGAGTTTTTCAACAACCTCGGCCAGCTTGCCCTTTCGCAAGAGCAGCCGGGTCAGGCACGTCTGGCCTTCGAGCGTGGCGTACAGTACCTGCGCAACCAGCCGGACCCTGTGACCTATCAGCAGCAGTTACAGGCCATGGAAAAACAACTGGCCCGTGCCAACTCGATGGTGCTGACCAACATTGCGCCAAGCGACGATGACGACAACGCCCTGACCGAAGGCCTGAAGGCCGACGAAGTCGAATCGGAATGGAAGAAGAAGGTCATCTACGACTGATGACCGCACCGCCGTTGCGCTGCACTGCGCAACGGCGGACAGGCTCGCGACTCAACAGTCGGTAGACGCCAGAAAGATAGCCGCCAGACGCTCGATCCCCTCCTGATCCTCCTCCTTGAAGCGCCCGAGCAGCGGGCTGTCCAGATCCAGCACCCCGATCAGACGCCCTTCCTTTATCAACGGAATGACCAGTTCGCTATTGGAGGCGCTGTCGCACGCGATGTGCCCGGCAAAGGTATGGACATCTTCCACCCGCTGGGTTTCCCGGCTTTGGGCTGCAGCGCCACACACGCCACGCCCGAACGGGATACGTACACAGGCGACCTGTCCCTGGAACGGTCCGAGCACCAGTTCCTCGTTTCGATTCAGATAAAAACCCGCCCAGTTCAAATCCGTTATCTGGGTGTAGAGAAACGCAGAGAACTGCGCGGCATTGGCAATGAAGTCACGTTCATCGGCCAGCAGTGCCTGTAACTGTGCCGCCAGCAGGTCATAACCTTCCTGGCCCGCGCCCACATCTTGCAAATCGATCATGCCTGTTGCTCCAACAATTTCAGGCCTACCCAGTAACGCGCAAACTGGTAGGCACAACGACCATTACGATTACCCCGCCCGGTCGCCCAGCGGACAGCCGCCTTGTCCAGCTCTTCATCGCGCTGCCAGGTCAGACCGGCCTTCTGCGCCAGTTGGGTAATCCAGTGCTCCACTACATTCAGGAAGTGCTCCTGAGTGAACGGATAGAAAGACAGCCACAAACCAAAGCGGTCAGACAGTGCGATCTTGTCTTCCACCGCCTCGCTGGGATGCAGTTCACCTTCCACATGCTTCCAGTTTTCGTTATCGCTCTCTTTTTCGGGCACCAGATGACGGCGGTTGGAGGTTGCGTACAGCAACACGTTATCCGGTGCCTGCTCAAGCGAGCCATCGAGCACACTCTTGAGTACGCGATAGTCGCCCTCGCCCGACTCGAAGGAAAGATCGTCGCAGAACAGCACAAAGCGCTGCGGCAGCTTCTGCAGTTGCTCGACCACCCGCGGCAGGTCGCCCAGATGGTCGCGTTCGATTTCGATCAGGCGCAGGCCCGAGTCGGCATATTCAGCCAGCAAGGCCCGAATCAGCGAGGACTTGCCGGTGCCCCGCGAACCCCACAGCAACGCATGGTTGGCAGGCAGCCCATCGATGAACTGACGAGTATTGCGCCCCAACTGGTCGCGTTGCCGATCGACACCGATCAGGTCCGACAGACGCATGTCCAGGCTGACCTCAAGAGGCAGCAGATAACCGCTGCGCCCTTCTCGTACCCAACGCGCCGCCAGAGTCGCGGACCAGTCCAGTGGCTCGCGAACGGCAGGCAACAAGGGCTCCAGACGAGCCAGCACGGCATCGGCGCGCTCCAGAAAAGCCATCAACCGAGAATCCACGAAACCTCCTTATATTTAACTGATTAATCACAAGGCCCGATCGGCTATGCTTGCCCCGCAATGGGCATCAGAAGTGACTGAACTTCCATGGATATATCGTTCACCAACAGGCTGTCATTCAAGCAAGCCAGAATGGCCGTCCTGATCGGCTTCATTCTTGGAACCTTGCTCAGTCTGTTCCAGATTGCCCTCGATTATGCCAGCGAAGATGCTTCCATCGATCGTGAAATTGGCTCACTGATGGAAATCAGCCATAACCCTGCATCGCGAATGGCGTACAACATCGACGCCGAACTGGCCCAGGAACTGACTCTGGGCCTGTTGCACTCCCCCGCCGTGGTCAGCGCCAGGCTCACCGATAACAATAATATGGTGCTCTCCAGCGTCGAACGCCCCATGGCTACCGGACGCTACCGGGTACTCAGCGACTGGCTGTTCGGAGAAAGCCGGCATTTCGAAGAGGTCCTGCATCTGGACCATATGCCCAGCGAGGTCATCGGTACCCTGAGCCTGACCGTCGATACCTTCGCCTTTGGCAGTCACTTTCTGCAACGGGCGGAGATCACCCTGCTCAACGGTTTCGTGCGCAGCCTGGTGCTGGCCGGCATCCTGACCATGCTGTTCTATGCGACCCTGACCAAGCCGCTGGTGAATCTGATCCGGGATCTGAGCCGTCACGATCCGCGCAGCCCGATCCAGAAAAAAATGGCCTGCCCGCCCAACCATGAAAACGATGAAATCGGCGTACTGGTCAAGACTTTCAACCTGCATATCGAAACCATGAGCACCGAATTCGCCCGGCGTCGCGAAGCAGAGGACCGGCTTACCAATCACCTGAACGAACTGGAAAACATCGTTTCGGCCCGCACCAACGAACTCAAGGCCAGCAACATTCGCCTCAGCCAGTCCAACGAGGAATTGCAGATCGCCCGCAGTACCGCCCTGGACATGGCCAATGCCCGCACAGCCTTCCTGGCGAACATGAGCCATGAGATCCGTACCCCGCTCAATGGATTGCTGGGAATGCTGGCCCTGTCACTGGACGGTCCGCTCAGCGCCGAGCAACGCCAGCAACTGATGATTGCCCACGACTCGGGCAAGGTGCTGGTGGAACTGCTCAACGATATTCTCGACATGTCCAAGTTCAACGCAGGACAGCTGGAAATCGAGCACATCCCTTTCGATCTGGGCATGCTGGTCGAAGACACCGCCAACCTGCTTTCGCAGAACGCAGCCCCCAGCGTGGAACTGACCTGCCTGATCGCACCGGACTTTCCACCACTGGTGATCGGCGACCCTACACGGGTCCGACAGGTCGTCAGCAACCTGCTCTCCAATGCCCTGAAGTTCACCCGTTTCGGGCGCGTGGATGTACGCCTGTCTTGCGCGCCGGATCCTGAAACCGGCGACAACCGGGTGCGGATCGAAGTCAAGGACACCGGGATCGGCATCCCCAAGGAAGCTCAGGAGCGGATCTTTCAACCCTTCACCCAGGCCGAGGCCGCAATCACCCGGCAGTTTGGCGGCACCGGCCTGGGGCTGTCCCTGACTCACAACCTGTGCGAAGCCATGAATGGCCGCCTGAGCATCCAGTCCCAGTCAGGCCTGGGCAGCCTGTTCTGCGCCGAACTGCCGCTGCCGATTCACCTGAAAGCGGTGATGCCACCCGCACTCAAGGGGCGTGTGACCGTGATCAGCAAGGCCGGCAGCGGTCTGGTAGAGCTGCTTGGCACCCTGCTGCCGACCTGGGGAGTGGATTTCACTCGCAGGGGAATCGATGACCGGACCTGCGAACAGGCACTCGATCCCCATACCGACCTGGTGATTACCGATTGCCCGGAATGCCTGTTCTCGATCCGCCCGACCACTCAGGTGCCTATCCTGCTGGTCACCGCTTACGGCAACTTCATGCCCGTCGAGCAGGTCAGCGCTCTGGCGCCCCTGCAGCAGCAGGCTCGACCGCTGGCCCGTAATGCGCTCTACAACACCTTGCGCCGCGCCCTGCACATGGAAGAACCCGGGACAAGCGATACCTCATCCGAGGAACTGGCGACACTACGCCCGGCACGCATCCTTCTGGTAGAAGACAACCCGGTCAATCAACTGGTTGCCAAAGGCATGCTCAGCAAGCTGGGCTGTGAAGTGATTGTCACCGCTCATGGCGCAGAGGCCATCGAACAGCTGGAGCACAGCAATTTCGATCTGGTCCTGATGGACTGCAACATGCCGGTCATGGATGGCTACGAGGCCAGCCGCCAGATCCGCAACAGCGGGCGCTGGCCCGGCCTGCCCATAGTGGCCCTGACCGCCAATGCCATGCCCGAAGAGCGCGAACGTTGCAGGGCGGCCGGTATGAATGACTACCTGGCCAAGCCGTTTCGCCGAGCGGAACTGGTCAGTATGCTGGACCAGTGGATTGCACTCACACCGAACAACCGGGCTATTTGAGCAAGGCTTCGATCTCTCCGGTCAACTCCTCAGGCTTGGTACGCGGGGAAAAGCGTTTAACCAGCTTCCCCTCCTTGTCGACCAGAAACTTGGTGAAGTTCCACTTGATGCCCTGGGACCCCAGAATCCCCGGCGCACGCTTCTTCAACTGCACGAACAGCGGATGGGCATTACTGCCATTGACATCGACTTTCTTGAACAGCGGGAAGCTGACGCCATAGTTCAACTCGCAGAACTCCGATATGGCTCCTTCATTGCCGGGCTCCTGCTTGCCGAACTGGTTGCAGGGAAAGCCCAGCACCACCAGACCGCGGTCGCGATATTGCTGCCACAGTGCTTCCAGCCCCTTGTATTGCGGAGTGAAACCACACTTGCTTGCCGTATTGACCACCAGCACCGCCTTGCCGGCGAAATCGGCCAGGGTCTTCTGCTCGCCCTTGATCGTGGTGCAAGGAATGCTCAACAGGTTTTCGCTCATGACGACGCCTCAAAAAATGGATGGTGACAGGGTCGGCTGCCGCTCTCTCATGGCAGCGCCGGTAACAAAGCAGCAACAGACCCTAGCGTGCAATTGAACGGCCCGCGCATTCAATTTCCTCTGTTGATAGAGGTCGATAAGCCAGACCACGCCAATGACGGCTAAACCCGGGGCACCAGGTCCAGGCAAACCGAGTTGATGCAATAACGCAAACCGGTGGGTGGCGGACCATCGGGGAATACATGCCCCAGATGGGCGTCGCATCTGGCGCACACCACTTCGGTACGAATCATCCCGTGACTGATATCCCGCACTTCGACCACCGCACTGCCTTCTATCGGCGCATAGAAACTCGGCCAGCCACAGCCGGAATCGAACTTGGTGGTGGAATCGAACAGCGCTTCGTTACAGCACACACAATGATAGACACCTTCGGTCTTCGTGCCGTTGTACTTGCCCGTAAAGGGCCGTTCGGTCGCTTTCAGGCGACAGACGTTGTACTGCTCTGGGTCGAGCATTTGCTTCCACTCTTCGAGCGTCTTGTGCAACTTGTCCACAGGTACACCTCCGGATCCGAAAAAGCCCGATCTGTGTCTTTTCCACGGATCGGGTGGCACGTATGATTGCGCCTCATCAGATGTCAGTCTGTCACCCGCGTTTGTCGCATACAAACCCATTTTCATCGGGTCATGTCCAGCGGCCTTCGTTGCAAGCCAGCAACAACTCGTCCATTTTCGGGATCAATCACATGCAGTTCAGCAAATCGAACAAGCTCGCAAACGTCTGCTATGACATTCGCGGGCCAGTGCTCAAGCACGCCAAACGCCTGGAAGAGGAAGGCCATCGCATCCTCAAGCTGAATATCGGCAACCCGGCACCGTTTGGTTTCGAGGCGCCGGACGAAATCCTGCAGGACGTGATCCGCAACCTGCCGACCGCCCAGGGCTACAGCGACTCCAAGGGGCTGTTCAGCGCTCGCAAGGCCGTGATGCAGTACTACCAGCAGAAGCAGGTCGACGGCATCGGCATCGAAGACATCTATCTGGGCAACGGCGTCTCCGAACTGATCGTGATGTCGATGCAGGCGCTGCTCAACAACGGCGACGAAGTCCTGATCCCGGCCCCTGATTATCCGCTGTGGACCGCAGCCGTGAGTCTGGCTGGCGGCAACCCGGTGCATTACCTGTGCGACGAGCAGGCCAACTGGTGGCCTGACCTGCAGGACATCAAGGCCAAGATCACGCCGAACACCAAGGCCATGGTGATCATCAACCCGAACAACCCCACCGGTGCCGTGTATTCGAAGGAAGTGCTGCTGGGCATGCTGGAACTGGCACGCCAGCACAATCTGGTGGTGTTCTCGGACGAGATCTACGACAAGATCCTCTACGACGAAGCCGTGCACATCAGCACCGCCTCTCTTGCACCCGACCTGCTGTGCCTGACGTTCAACGGCCTGTCCAAGTCCTACCGCGTTGCGGGCTTCCGTTCCGGCTGGGTCGCCATTTCAGGTCCCAAGCACAATGCCCAGAGCTACATCGAAGGCATCGACATCCTGGCCAACATGCGCCTGTGCGCCAACGTACCCAGCCAGCACGCCATCCAGACCGCACTGGGCGGCTACCAGAGCATCAACGATCTGGTCCTGCCTCAAGGCCGCCTGCTGGAGCAACGCAACCGTACCTGGGAACTGCTCAACGACATTCCCGGTGTAAGCTGCGTCAAACCCATGGGTGCGCTGTACGCCTTCCCGCGTATCGACCCCAAGGTCTGCCCGATCCACAACGACGAGAAGTTCGTCCTCGATCTGCTGCTTTCCGAAAAGCTGCTGGTGGTACAAGGCACGGCATTCAACTGGCCATGGCCTGACCACTTCCGCGTGGTGACGCTGCCGCGTGTCGACGATCTGGAACAGGCCATCGGCCGCATCGGCAACTTCGTCAAAGGCTACAAGCAGTAACCTCCACAGCACCCTGCCCCGAACCCGATTCGGGGCAACCCCTGAAATACCCTCCCCCGCCTCCAGAAACCCTTCAACCCTCTCGCAGACATGGCTCAGGTGCCGTTCAGGTTGGCAGGATTAACATCGAATACGACAAGAGGACACAGTTTGAAATAGTCCCTCTGTTGAATAGCTGCGGGCATCACCTTATATACCCGGCATCACGTTGCATTTATTCCCCAGGAGAACGTTTCGACCATGATGCGCATTTTGCTGTTTTTGGCCACTAACCTTGCGGTCGTGCTGATTGCCAGCATTACCTTGAGCCTTTTTGGCTTCAATGGGTTCATGGCGGCCAATGGGGTTGATCTCAACCTCAATCAGCTGCTGGTCTTCTGCGCCGTGTTCGGTTTCGCCGGCTCGCTGTTCTCGCTGCTCATCTCCAAATGGTCGGCAAAAATGAGCACCGGCACGCAGATCATTACCCAGCCTCGCACTCGCCATGAGCAATGGTTGCTGCAGACCGTGGAGCAACTGTCCCGTGAAGCCGGTATCAAGATGCCGGAAGTCGGTATTTTCCCGGCCTATGAGGCCAACGCCTTCGCCACGGGCTGGAACAAGAACGACGCTCTGGTTGCAGTCAGCCAGGGTTTGCTGGAGCGTTTCTCGCCCGACGAAGTCAAGGCAGTACTGGCCCACGAAATCGGCCACGTAGCCAATGGCGATATGGTGACACTGGCGCTGGTACAAGGCGTGGTGAACACCTTCGTCATGTTCTTTGCGAGGATCATCGGCAACTTCGTCGACAAGGTGATCTTCAAGACTGAAAACGGCCAGGGTATCGCCTACTACATCACCACGATCTTCGCCGAGCTGGTGCTGGGCTTCCTGGCCAGCGCCATCGTGATGTGGTTCTCGCGCAAACGCGAATACCGTGCTGACGAAGCCGGTGCCCGACTGGCTGGCACAGGTGCAATGATTGGCGCGCTGCAACGCCTGCGCTCCGAACAGGGCGTACCGGTCAACATGCCAAGCACCATGAGTGCGTTCGGCATCAACGGCGGCCTCAAGCACGGGCTGGCTGGCCTGTTCATGAGCCACCCGCCACTGGAAGAACGTATCGAGGCGCTGCGTCGCCGCGGTTGATCCAGAGCTGCAATCGGAAGGGCGACGCGAGTCGCCCTTTTTTGTGCCTGACTGATTGAGACGCCCATAAAACTTCAGGAATTTCGATCAGAACACCTAAGAACTTATATTGGATTCCGATCAATGCCCTGCCCCAAGATAGGCACATCCCAATACTCAGGACCTCAACATGTTCCCCAGCCTGTTTATCTCCCACGGCTCACCCATGCTGGCTCTCGAACCCGGCGAAAGCGGCCCGGTGCTGGCACGTCTGGCGAGTGAAATACCTGCTCCCAAGGCCATCGTGATCGTTTCGGCTCACTGGGAAAGCAACGAACTGATCGTCAACGGCAACCCGCAACCGGAAACCTGGCATGATTTCGGCGGCTTCCCGGCAGCCCTGTTCGCCGTTCAATACCCTGCCAGGGGCTTGCCGACGCTGAGCGCCGAAGTGGTCGAACTACTGGCCGCCAATGGCCTGCCCGCACGTATCGATAGCCGACGCCCCTTTGACCATGGCGTGTGGGTACCGCTGTCGCTGATGTATCCGCAAGCCGATATACCGGTGGTGCAGGTTTCCCTGCCAAGCCGTCAGGGCCCGGCCTTGCAGACCCGAGTCGGTCAGGCTCTCTCCAGCCTGCGTGAACAGGGCGTACTGATCATAGGCTCCGGCAGCATCACCCATAACCTGCGGGAACTGGACTGGAATGCCGGCCCTGAAAGCATCGAGCCCTGGGCGAAAGCATTCCGCGACTGGATGATCGAACGACTGGAAAGCAACGACGAGTCGGCATTGCACGACTACCGGGCACTGGCTCCACACGCCGTACGCAACCATCCGAGCGATGAGCACCTGCTGCCCCTGTATTTCGCTCGCGGAGCTGGTGGCAGATTCAGCATTGCCTATCAGGGGTTCACCATGGGAGCACTGGGCATGGATATCTACCGCTTTGGCTGAGCGAATCCCGAGCAAAAAAAATCCCCGAACCAGTCGGGGATTTTTCATCTGACGATCAACTCAAGCGTCGATCAGTCTTCACGATAGCGACGCAGCTTCAACTGCTTGCCAGCAACGCGAGTGTCCTTGAGCTTGGTCAGCAGGCGCTCGAGGCCATCTTCCGGCAGCTCGACCAGACTGAAGCTGTCACGGACCTGGATACGGCCGATCGCTTCGCGGGCCAGACCGCCTTCGTTGAGGATTGCACCCAGCAGGTTCTTGGCAGCGATACCGTCACGCGCACCCAGCGCGGTACGGCAACGGGCACGGCCTTCGGCCAGTGGCATCGGAGCACGACGCTCGCGCTCTGGACGATCACCGCGATCGCTACGCTCGCCACGCGGCGCGCTGTTCGGAACCAGCGGACGCTCACGCTCGATGGCGGACAGCGTCAGCGCCTGACCATTGGTGGCCTTGCGCAGCAGGGCAGCAGCCAGAGCACGCGGCGTGCAGCCGATGTCGGCAGTCAGACGATCGAGCAGATCACCATGGCTGGCTTCTGCATCGGCAACCAGCGGCGACAGGCTGTTGGTCAGTTTCTTGATGCGGGCATCCAGAACGGCCTGGGAATCCGGCAGGCGGACTTCCACGACTTTCTGGCCAGTCACACGCTCGATCACTTGCAGCATGCGGCGCTCACGCGGAGTCACCAGCAACAGCGCACGACCTTCGCGACCGGCACGGCCGGTACGACCGATACGGTGAACGTAGGACTCGGGATCGTAAGGCATGTCAACGTTGAACACGTGAGTGATGCGCGGAACGTCGAGACCACGGGCAGCAACGTCGGTCGCTACAACGATGTCCAGACGGCCATCCTTGAGGGAGTCGATGACGCGCTCACGCTGGTTCTGGGCGATGTCGCCGTTCAGTGCAGCAGCCTTGTAGCCTTTGGCTTCCAGGGCACTGGCCAGATCCAGGGTCGCCTGCTTGGTACGCACGAACATGATCAAGGCGTCGAAATCCTCGACTTCCAGCAGGCTCAGTACGGCAGAGGTTTTCTGGTCAGCGTGAACCAGCAGGTGAGCCTGCTCGATCGCGGTGACGGTCTGGGTCTTGGTCTGGATCTTGACGTGCTTCGGATCGCGCAGATGGCGCTCGGCGATGGCACGGATCGACTGCGGCAGGGTAGCCGAGAACAGAACGGTCTGACGGCTTTCCGGCATGGCCTTGAAGATGACTTCCAGGTCATCCATGAAGCCCAGCTTGAGCATTTCGTCCGCTTCGTCGAGAACCAGGTGGTTCACGGTAGCCAGGACTTTTTCGTCGCGACGCAGGTGATCGCACAGACGACCCGGTGTAGCGACAACGATCTGCGCGCCATTGCGGATGGCCTTGAGCTGCGGGCCCATTGGAGCGCCACCGTAGACGGCAACGACCGTCACGCCTGGCATCTGCTTGGCGTAGGTTTCGAACGCGGTGGCAACCTGCAGTGCCAGCTCGCGGGTTGGAGCGAGGATCAGGGCTTGCGGCTCACGCTTGCTCGGATCGATACGATGCAGGATTGGCAGGGCGAACGCGGCGGTCTTGCCGGTACCGGTCTGCGCCTGGCCGATCATGTCGTGGCCGGCAAGAATAATCGGGATGGACTGCTGCTGAATGGCCGAAGGCTCTTCGTAGCCGGTCGCGATGACGGCTGCAACAATACTCGGATGAAGGTCGAGAGCGGCGAAGCCGCCGATTTCCTGGGTCATGGGTCTGCCTCTGGTGCATCCGCAAAGACCCATGCTTCAAAGCTGCGCGTGCCGTGTACGACCTTGAGGTCACCCTGGCTGCTTTGTCGGCGGGGATTTGCGAAAACGTTTGATGAATGGATCGTCAAGAATAGTCCGCAAAGCGGACAAGCAACCGAAGCAGGCTCCGGATAGCTGCGATACCTGACGAGGGCCTCTTAAGGCCGGCGCGCACTATACCGGAATTGCGTTTGAAAGTGAGGGTTTTTTTACAAAATATTGGCGGTTGAAAGAGCGTTTGCAGGCATCTCGCAACCGGACAAACCGGCCGCAATGCCTTGAGAGCCCGAGATTACGGGCGTGAGCACTTAAACGTTTCACTCTTTCATGCATATGAATCTGGTTGCGCCCTGCACGGTGCGGCGAAATGTCTCACTCCGACCTCTCGCCACACCCTCAGCTCGCTGGGCGAATATCCTTGATCAAAGGCAGCAACGAATAACCCAGTCGAGGCGCAAGCACCTCGGCGCGCAAGGTCAGCGACTCGATATTCAGGGTCTGTTCCAGGTCGGCCGGGACAATCAGGATGACATTGCCCTCCTTCACCGGCAGCTCCCAGTAATGCCGGTGGTACAGCCCGCGCAACAAGGCCGCGCCCAGAGGCTTGCCGTCATCGGTGGCCCACTGGTTGATGATCAGCCAGCCTCCCGGATTGAGGCGCTGTTGACAGTTCTGGAGAAATTTCCAGGCCAGGTGCCCTGCTCCCGGCCCTACATCGGTATAGAGGTCGACGAAGATCAGGTCAGCCGTTTCGGCGCTGTCGAGCAGTTCGAGGGCATCGCCGATACGTATATAAAGACGCGGATCGTCGTCGAGCCCCATGTACTCGATTGCCAGACGCGGTACATCCGGACGCAGTTCTATGACTTCCACGTCCTCCAGAGGCAGAAACTTCATGCAGGCCTGGGTCAGGGTCCCGGCCCCCAGACCGAGAAACAGTGCGCTCTCGGGAGCCTCATGACACAAGGCACCGATCAGCATGGCACGGGTGTAGTCATACTCCAGCCAACTGGGGTCGGCCGTGAAGGTACAACTCTGCTCGATGGCATCGCCAAATTCGAGGAAGCGATACTCATCCACCTCAAGTACGCGAATCATGCCGAAATCATCATGGACTTCGGCAAGAATCCGTTCTTCGCGCTCACGCTCTTCAGTCATCACCTTTCCCGGTTGGCCATCGCGCCGAGCGCAAAGGGCGAATTGTCAGCCAAGCGACAGCATTTGTCACAACTATCGAGCCAACTCGTCCCCCACCACACGCAGCTTCACGACGAACTGTTACCATGCGGATTCGATTGCACACCCCCAAGAGCCAATAATGAGCCAACCCTGGAGCCCCGACAGCTGGCGGGCATTACCTATTCAGCAACAACCTCAATACCCTGACGCCAGACACCTGGCAGAAGTCGAACAGCGTCTGGCCAGCTATCCGCCACTGGTGTTCGCCGGTGAAGCCCGGGACCTGCGTCGTCAGTTTGCCGAAGTCTCCCAGGGCCGTGCCTTCCTGCTGCAAGGCGGCGATTGCGCCGAAAGCTTCATGGAGTTTTCGGCGGCGAAGATCCGCGACACCTTCAAAGTGTTGCTGCAAATGGCGGTGGTGATGACCTTTGCCGCCGGCTGCCCGGTAGTCAAGGTCGGGCGCATGGCCGGACAATTCGCCAAGCCGCGCTCCTCCAACGATGAAACCATCGATGGCGTGACATTGCCGGCCTATCGTGGCGATATCGTCAACGCCATCGGTTTCGACGAGAAAAGCCGTGTGCCGGACCCGGAACGCCTTCTGCAGGCATACCACCAGTCCACAGCCACCCTGAACCTGTTGCGCGCCTTCGCCCAGGGTGGTTTTGCCGACCTGCATCAGGTCCATCAGTGGAACCTGGATTTCATTGCCAACTCGGCACTGGCGCAGAAGTACAGCCAACTGGCCGACCGCATCGACGAAACCCTGGCATTCATGCGCGCATGCGGCATGGACAGCTCGCCCCAACTGCGTGAAACGAGTTTCTTCACTGCTCACGAAGCCTTGCTGTTGAACTATGAAGAAGCCTTCGTTCGCCGCGACAGCCTGACCAACGATTTCTACGACTGCTCGGCGCACATGCTGTGGATTGGCGACCGCACCCGGCAACTGGACGGCGCCCACGTGGAGTTCCTGCGCGGAGTCAATAACCCGATCGGAGTCAAGGTCGGCCCGAGCATGGACACCGACGATCTTATTCGCCTGATCGACATCCTCAACCCGGACAACGACCCTGGCCGTCTGAACCTTATCGCTCGCATGGGCGCGAACAAGGTCGGTGAGCACTTGCCGCAACTGATCCGGGCCGTGGAGCGCGAAGGTCGCAAGGTGCTGTGGAGCTCCGATCCGATGCATGGCAACACCATCAAGGCCAGCAGCGGTTACAAGACCCGTGACTTTGCGCAGATCCTTGGGGAAGTGAAGCAGTTCTTTCAGGTGCATCAGGCAGAAGGCACCTATGCAGGCGGTATTCACATAGAAATGACTGGCCAGAACGTCACCGAATGCATCGGCGGCGCACGTCCGATTACCGAGGATGGATTGTCGGATCGTTACCACACCCACTGCGACCCACGGATGAATGCCGATCAGTCGCTGGAGCTGGCGTTTCTGATTGCCGAGACATTGAAACAAGTGAAACGCTGAAAAACCGGCTCTGTCCGTCAGAGGACTGTAGGAGGCAGCTTGCTGGCGACTTCACGTTGTCGCCAGCAAGCTGCCTCCTACAGTATTACCAGCGCTGTACCAGAGAGACCACAACACTTAGAGCCAATTCATTCGCGAACGAAAGGATTTGCGAACAAGCGGAGCGCCGCCCGATTCGCCCCTGCTACCCGCACGTCCGGCAGCCCCAACCAGTCAGCCAGTTGGCGCAGATTCTGGACAAGTGCTTGCCTGCCCTCCTCGTCCAGCCCAGATTCCTCTTCATGCACGGCATGCACCGCCAGGCAACCGGCCGCCCGTTCAGAGCGAAGGTCGACGCGCGCCGCGATCCGCTCGTTGTGCAGGAACGGCAGCACGTAATAGCCATAGACTCGCTTGTGCTGTGGCGTGTAGATCTCAAGGCGATAGCGGAAGTCGAACAGGCGCTCGGTGCGCGCCCGCTCCCAGATCAGGGAGTCGAATGGCGACAATAGCGCGCTGGCTGACACCTTGCGCGGCACAGGAGTGTCCGACAGACAGAATGCAGGCTGCTTCCAGCCTTCGACCCGAACCCGTTGCAACGCTCCCATCTCGACCAGTTCAGCCAGGGCAACACGACTGGGTAACGGGTCCTGACGGAAATAATCTCGCAAATCCTTTTCCGTACCGACGCCCAATGCTTTTACCGCATGCAGCAACAGACCACGCTGGGCCTGGGCTTCATCGATTTCCGGATGATCGAGAGCGGCTGCCGGAAGCACCCGCTCCGGCAGGTCATACAAACGCTCGAAACCTCGACGCCCCGACACCGTGACGTCCCCGGCGGCAAACAACCATTCCAGCGCAAGCTTTTCGGCACTCCAGTCCCACCAGGGGCCTGCACGCTCCTGCCGAGAACCGAGACTGCCTGCTCCCAGCGCACCCCGCTCACGCACCGCCTGCAAGACCCGCTCGATAACCGGTCGTTGCTCGCGACCAAAGCGTGCCAGTTGCTGATAAATCCCTTCGCCCCTGGCTGCACGCCGCATCCGCCAGCGCATCAGCGGATAAAACTCGATGGGCAACAGCGAAGCTTCATGCCCCCAATATTCGAACAACGCTCGATGCCGCCCCTGACTCCAGGCAGCCTGATCCAGCAGAGCCTGCGAATAATTGCCCAGCCGTGAATACAGCGGCAGGTAGTGAGAACGCACAAGCGCATTGACCGAGTCGATCTGCACCACACCGAGCCGTCGGATCAACTGCGTGACATGACCGGCCTTGATAATGGCTGGTGGCTGGCGCCCGGTGAAACCCTGAGCGGCCAGTGCCAGACGACGTGCTTGCTTGAGAGACAATTCTGCAGACATTCGATACTCCCGACCGAGCCTGCAACGCTAGCCGATTATGTGCCGCTCTGTCAGCTTCAGAGCTTGAACATCAGAATCACGGCGCAGAACACCAGAAACAGACAGAACAGGTAGCGCAGCAACCGCTCGGGCATCGAATGGGCAAGCCTCACGCCCCAACTGACGCTGGCCAGGCCGCCAATGGCAAGAGGAATCCCCATGGACCAATTGACATGGTCATGCAGCGCATAGGTAAACAGGGTTATCGCCGTGCTCGGCACCGCCAGGGTCAATGCCAGCCCTTGGGCAACCACCTGGGTCGCACCGAACACACTGGTAAGGATCGGCGTGGCAACCACGCCACCACCGACTCCGAACAACCCGCCGGTGACGCCCGAGCCCACACCCAGCAGCCACAGCCAGTTGGCGTGACGCAACTGCGTACTGGCCTGCCCCTTGCGCGAAAACATCTGGGCGAGGTTGAAAATCGTCAGCAGGATCAGGAAAACCACAAACCCGATACGCATGTGCTGCGCATCGATCCTGACCGCCAGCAAGGAAGTGAGCCATGCGAGAAAGAAGCTCGGAACAATCAGCATCAACGCATTACGAAACAGAACACGGTTGCGCTGGTTATAACGCCACAAGGCCAGTAACACGTTGGGCAGTACCATCAACAGTGCAGTCCCCTGGGCCAATTGCTGATCGAGACCGAACAGCACCCCCAATGCCGGAATCGCGACCAGGCCACCACCAATTCCGAATAGCCCACCCAGGGTCCCCATCGCGGCACCCATCAACACGAACATCACAACTTCAATCACACCACATCCCCAGTCAGCCCACGGGGGTGAATGCTACGCAGTCTTGACCCGCAGGCATACGACCAACGGCAGAATGTAGCAACATATCGTGCACGCCTGCTCCACGACTCGTATCCTGTACCCCTGAGCGACCGGATTTACCTGGCGCATTAAAGATCACGACACTAAATTAGATGAATTCCACTGCCTGCGAGGATCGCCCATGAATGCCGAAGACCGTCTTGATCCCGAGACTTCTGCCGATTGCGACTCGTTGCTGCTGGATAATCAACTGTGTTTCGCCCTCTATTCCACCTCGCTGATGATGACCAAGGTCTACAAGCCTTTGCTCCAGGCGCTGGGCCTCACCTATCCACAGTATCTGGCCATGATGGTGCTGTGGGAGAAGGAGGGTCTGACCGTCGGTGATGTCAGCACACGCCTGCTGACCGATCCCGGCTCATTGACTCCGCTGCTCAAGCGCCTGGAAGCCGAAGGCTTGATCAGCCGTACCCGCAGCAAGGAGGACGAGCGTGTGGTGCTGCTGCATCTCACAGAGCAAGGCCGTGCCCTCCAGCAAAAAGCCAGAGATGTTCCGGGCTGCATCCTCTCTTCAAGTGGCCTGACGCTCGACAAGCTGCGCGTGCTGCAGAACGAATTGCTGGACCTTCGCACCCATCTGCAGGACAGCCTCTAGGCTGACTGCAAGTCCTCTCATGGCTTTTCGCCCCATTGCCGACGAACGGTAAAAAACCCGCAAGCCATTGTTTTAAATGGATTAAAAACCCTGAAACAACCTCTCTCTACCCCATCCTGAAGGGTTGAGCAGTCCAGATTCCCAACAATTAACTTGCGCGCAAAATACTTGCGCTATAAATTTAAATCCACTTAGTTAGCGCGCTAAATTATTGCGAACAATCAACCAACCTGCGAGGTAATGCCATGAACACTCTCTATACCGCTGTTGCAACTGCTACCGGTGGCCGTGACGGTCGTGCCGTTTCCAGTGACAAGATCCTCGACGTCAAACTGGCAACCCCCAAGGAACTCGGCGGCGCAGGCGGTGAAGCCACCAACCCCGAGCAACTGTTTGCTGCCGGTTACTCGGCCTGCTTCATCGGCGCCCTGAAATTCGTCGCTGGCCAGAGCAAACGCAGCATTCCGGCAGACACCTCTATCACCGCTCATGTCGGCATTGGTCAGATTCCAGGCGGCTTCGGTCTAGACATTGATCTGCACATCAGCCTGCCGGGTCTGGAACAGGCCGATGCCCAGCAACTGGTCGATGCTGCTCACCAGGTCTGCCCTTACTCCAACGCTACTCGCGGCAATGTTGACGTGCGCTTGCATGTAACTGTCTAACCCCACCGGTACAGGAGTCGAACATGAAAACCTTCAGCAAAGTCTTGACCGGTACTCTTCTGGCCCTGTCCGTTGGCAGCGCCTTTGCCTCAGGCAGCACAGACATCGAGCACAACACCCAACGCTTTCTGGATGCCCTGAACTCAGGCACCGGCAAGCCAATCGAGCAGTTGTCGCCCAAAGATGCCCGAGCGGTATTGGTCGGTGCTCAAGCCGGGGTCAAGCTGACGCTACCCAAGGCCGAGGTCAGTGAGAAAACCATCAAGGTGGACGGCCAGTCCATCAGCCTGAACATCGTGCGCCCTGCCGGTGTGAAAGGGACCTTGCCGGTCTTCATGTTCTTCCACGGTGGCGGCTGGGTACTGGGGGACTTCCCGACCCACGAACGCCTGGTTCGTGACCTGGTAGAGGGTTCGGGAGCGGTGGCAGTGTTCGTCAACTACACGCCATCGCCAGAGGCGCATTACCCGACCGCGATCAATCAGGCTTATGCGGCAACCAAGTGGGTCGCCGAGCATGGCAAGGAAATCAATGTCGATGGCAAGCGCCTGGCCGTTGCCGGTAACAGTGTCGGCGGCAACATGGCGGCAGTGGTTGCCCTGATGGCCAAGGACAAAGGAACTCCGGCACTCAGGTATCAGGTGCTGCTGTGGCCTGTCACGGATGCGAACTTCGATACAGGTTCCTATGACCAGTACGCCGAAGGACACTTCCTGACCCGCAACATGATGAAGTGGTTCTGGGACAACTACACCACCGATGCCGCGCAACGTAACGAGATCTATGCCTCGCCATTGCGTGCCTCCATCGATCAGTTGAAAGGTCTGCCGCCAGCACTGGTGCAAACGGCAAGTGCCGACGTGCTGCGCGACGAAGGTGAAGCCTATGCCCGCAAACTGGATCAGGCTGGGGTGGCGGTCACGGCAGTGCGTTACAACGGCATGATCCACGACTACGGCCTGCTCAATGTGGTCAGCCAGGTTCCTGCTGTCCGCTCAGCGATGCTGCAGGCATCTCAGGAGCTCAAAGCGCATCTGAAGTAAAACCGGCAGACACAAAAAACCCGCATCGCTGCGGGTTTTTTGCGTATCGGGGGCTACAAAACCATGCTTATTTGGCACGGCCTTTGTAGGAACCGCCGTCACGAGTATCGATCTCGATCATGTCGCCGATTTCGATGAAGTCAGCAACGCTCAGCTCGGTACCGTTTTTCAGTTTGGCAGGCTTCATGACCTTGCCCGAAGTGTCGCCACGAGCGGAACCTTCGGTGTAGTCAACCTGACGAACGATGGTGGTCGGCAGCTCTACGGAAACCAGACGCTCTTCGAAGAACACGGCTTCGCATACGTCGGTCATGCCTTCTTCGACGAATGGCAGAACGGCTTCGATGTCTTCAGCGTTCAGCTCGTACATGGTGTAGTCAGTGGTGTCCATGAACGTGTAGGAGTCACCGCTGATGAAAGACAGGGTAGCTTCCTTGCGATCCAGGATCACGTCGTCCAGCTTGTCGTCGGCGCTGTATACGGTTTCAGTCTTGTAACCGGTCAGCAGGTTCTTCAGCTTGGTCTTCATGATCGCGCTGTTACGACCGGACTTGGTGAACTCGGCCTTCTGGACCAGCCAAGGATCGTTGTCGATACGGATCACGGTACCGGGTTTCAGCTCTTTACCAGTTTTCATTGCATATATCCGAATATGGATTGAAATAGCCAAAGGCTCTGTACGAGAAATAGCCTGCACAGGCACTTTTCGTACAGAGCCTGATATCAAGGCCGCGTATCATAGCGAATTTCGACAAAACTGTACTAGCGCCGCGGCAAGATCGGTTTGTGAGGCCTGTTCCAGACACCAGTGTTCGGCATGCTTTTCAAGCTCGGACCAGTGAATGCCCAGTGCTTTCCAGTTTGCAGCAAGGTCACGACCGGCATTCCAGTCCTGCCAAAGCGCATTCAGTGCGTGTCCGGCCTCAGGCGAAAGCCCGGCGAGATAGAGCTCCAGAAAGGCATCGAGCTTGGGCAGATGAGCATCGCCTTCCTGCTGATAGATATGCCAAAGCATCGGACGTCCCGCCCACTGGGCTCGCACGAAAGAGTCCTCGCCCCGCACGACATTGAAATCACAGCACCAGAGCAGCCGGTCATAGTCCTGCTGCCTGACGAACGGCAAAACCTGAATACTGAGGGCGCCACGCCTGTGCAGGGCTCCTGCCTGCAAGGTATCGGCTCCAAGCCAGCGCTGGACATCACCCAGCACACGCCCTTCGGGCACCAGCAAATGAGTCGGTCGCTCGTCATTGGCCAGCAGCTCGAGCCAACTACCAATACCGGGATTCTCGTAAGCGAACACCGAGATCAGGCGAGCCCCTGCACAGGGCTCGATCCCCAGTTGCTGCAGAAAACCTTGCCGGGCCGACTTGTCGTGCTGAAAAGCCTGACGCTGTTCGAGCAACCCGTGCTCACGCAACAGACCGCCGGTCGTCTCGCGAAAGCCGGGGAAGAAAAAGAACTTCTTCAAGCCACTCGACTGCAGCGATGGCAGGCCGTGGCAGCCAGTGACCCATTCTTCGGCGCTGAGATAGTCCAGGTTCAGCCACACAGGCCGAGGCGAGCGCTGCAACATCGCTTCGGTGTACACAGGCGGCAGGCGGCAGGCAAAGGCTTCAATCACGACATCGGCCACATCGGTAGCCGTCCAGCATTGAGGCCAATGGCAAATGCTCACGCCCTCCTGCCACTGCTGCGCAGCTTCGGCGCTGGCCTGGGGGTAAAGGCGAACGAACGCGGACAGGTCATCGATCCACAGACGCACATTCAGGTCATGCTCGGCCACCAGTTGGCGTGCCAGTCGCCAGGTCACGCCGACATCGCCATAGTTGTCGACGACACTACAAAAAATGTCCCAAGAGGCTTTCATCCCGGCTCCCTGAGGCTGGATTTGGAAAAACGCTGATTGTCCTTCAGAACAACAGGTTTCCACCAGCGCCAGCCATGGCACAATTGCCAGCGTCGTCCACGCCTGGAGTTCAGCCATGCCGTCCTATCCGAATCGTCGCGAACTGTATGTTTCCCTGAAACTGATTCTCTGTATCGCGCTGGGCATCTGGCTGGGAGCGATGGCAGTGGTTCTGACAGGCTTTCTGTTCTACAAGAGCCTTCCACCGGCCCAGACCCAAGTGCTGGAAAAAGCCGCAGCCCAATTGCGGGCACCCGCTGCGCCGCAGACCGAGCCGGAAAGCACCATGTTCCAGAAGTACGAGCAGAACCTGCGCGAGAGCGAAGCCCGTCAGGCCCGTGAGCAGGCCCAGGAGTTGCAGCAGAAAAACTTCAGCCGCTCGAAATGCGACTTCTGGATGCAGCAGGATCGTACGGCCCCCAGCGAAAAAAGCCGTGCGGGCATCAATCAATATTGCGGATAACCCATGAACAAGGCTGACGTCCTGCAACAGATCATCGACAGGTTGAAAATCGATCTGGATATCGCTCTGCGTGCCGCGCAGACCGCTTATGAAACCGCAACTCACGAAGAAAACATTGCCGAGAACAAGTACGACACGCTGGGGCTCGAGGCGTCATACCTGGCAACGGGCCAGGCGCGCCGTGTCGAGGAGATCCGTCAGTCACTGGCGCTCTATCAGAGCTGGGTGCTCAAACCATTCGATGAAGCACGCGGTATTCAGACAGGTGATCTGGTCACCCTTGAAGCCTTGAATGGTCAGGAACAGTACCTGTTCGTTGGTCCGGATGCGGCCGGTCTGAAGGTCAATTCGGACAATCTGCCAATTACCGTGATCACGACTCGTGCGCCTCTGGGGCAGAGTCTGCTGGGCAAATTCGAAGGCGATAGTGTCGAAATCACCATCAATGGCAACCATCAATCCTTTGAGGTCACTCAGGCTGAGTGACACGCCTATCATTTTCAGGGTTTCCGACCAGAGTTTTTGTGGGTAATGTAAACCGTTGTTACACAGGGGCTACATCGCAGCATGCAAGGACTCAATCAAGGAGATATTTCATGACGAACGTCATCGCCTTTCCTGACGCCCATGAACGTGATCGCCTGAAGTCCAGCGAAGAACCGGCGTTGAGGTATTTGAACAAGAAAGAACGGCTGCTGATCGATCAACTGCGTTCGACCAGCCATGCGGGACGCCAGTATGTGTATGACTATGCGAACATCATGCATCTTTCGAAACCTCTGTATCCGGAGCCGGTGGACTGACCCGCCTGCCCGTCCATAACACTGCCTGACAACACGGCAGGCAGCACTGCACTGCGCAATTTGGGGCATTCATCTTCAATGAGGCCCCGATAGCGAGCCTGTGTACCCGCGCGTCATGACATCCCACCTCCTCTCCCATCACCTGCTGCCCGTACAGTCAGGTGCCATCCATTTGCGCACTTTACATTTGTGGCCATAACCAATAAATATTATGAACATAATTTTTTTGGCAATTCCAAGCCACATCCAGGAGTAAAGCGCCATGCAAAACCTCTCGCGTGATGAAAAACTTGCCCTGTGGCATGAGGAAGAAAGGTACATGCGGGCGCGTCTGGGCCCGGCGGGCACCACAAGCCTTGCCGAAATAGCCCAACTGGAGCCTGTCGATTTTCTGGAGGGCATTGGCCGAGGCGAATTCCCCGCCCCGCCGATTGGCGTTCTGATGGACTTCATTCCGTTGCAGTGGCTGCCCGGACTGTTCATCTTTCAAGGCACCCCCGACAGCCGCCACTACAACCCGCTGGGCACGGTGCATGGCGGATATGCCGCAACCTTGCTGGACTCTTGCATGGGTTGCGCAATCCACACTCGACTCAAGAAGGGCCAGGGTTATACCACCCTCGATTTGCGGGTCAGCTATGTACGTGCGCTAAGCGACAAGGTCGGACCCGTGCGGGCCGAAGGCAAGGTCATTCATCTTGGGCGCTCGACGGCACTGGCCGAAGGACGCCTGTATGACGTGGATGACCGCTTGTACGCGACCGCCAGCACGACTTGCATGATTCTGGACATGAACCGCTAGGTTCGGATTGGCACACAGAAGGGAAGCCTTCCACAGAGCCAGGGCAGACTCTGTGGAAGCTCGATTGCTTATTGCATCAGCGAGTAGACCAGCGCGGTAATCGCTACGATACCGGCCATCACCACAAACACGTTGGACAGCTTGCCCGAGTACTGGCGCATGGCAGGAACCTTGCGGATGGCATACATCGGCATCAGGAACAGCAACGCCGAGATGATCGGGCCACCCAGGGTTTCGATCATGCCCAGGATGCTTGGGTTGAGTGTCGCCACCAGCCAGCACACCAACAGCATGAAACCGGCAGTCAGACGATCCAGAGTACGTGGCTCCGGGCGGCGACCGGTTTTCACGATCAGGCCTTTCAAGCCTTCGCTGGCACCGATGTAGTGACCCAGGAAGGATTTGGCGATGGCCACGAAAGCAATCAGCGGCGCGACAAAAGCAATGGTCGGGTTGCTGAAATGGTTGGCCAGGTAAGACAGGATCGAAATGTTCTGCGCCTTGGCCTCAGCCAGTTGTGCCGGCGACAGGGTCAGCACGCAACTGAACACGAAGAACAGCACCATCACCACCATCAGACCGTGGGCGCGGGCCAGAATCTGCGAGCTGCGGACTTCTGCATTCTTGCCGTGCAGGCGCTTCTGGTCGACGGCAAAGGCCGAGATGATCGGTGTGTGGTTGAAGGAGAACACCATCACCGGAATCGCCAGCCACAGGGCAGGCAGGAACGCCGATGGCTCAGGCAAGGTGGTTGCCGTGCTCAGAATGCCGCCGGTCCAGTGCGGAATCAGGTACACCGACAGAAACAGCAACGCCACGATGAACGGATACACCATCAGGCTCATGGCCTTGACGATCAGTCGCTCGCCACAACGCACCACCAGCAGCAGGCCAAAAATCATCAGGAAGGCCAGCAGTGCTCGCGGCGGAGCCGGTACATGCAGCTGGTGCTCGAGAAAGCTGGTGACCGTATTGGTCAAGGCAACACTGTAGATCAGCAGGATCGGAAAAATCGCGAAGAAGTACAGCAGCGTGATCATTGCCCCGGCGCCCTTGCCGAAATGCTGCTCGACCACTTCGGTGATATCGGCACCGTCGCGCCCGGACAAGACGAAACGAGTCAGGCCACGGTGCGCATAAAACGTCATGGGGAAAGCCAGCAATGCCAGTGCCAGCAGCGGCCAGAAACCACCGATGCCAGCGTTGATCGGCAGAAACAGAGTGCCAGCACCGATAGCGGTACCAAACAGTCCCAGCATCCAGGTTGTATCGTGACGACTCCACGCAGCTACGCTCGCGTGTTCTGTATCCAGGCGTTCTACGACGCCGTTGGCCTGATCATTCATCCGGTCTGGTCTCCGTGGCCGGTTATTCAAATCGGAAGGGGCATGTCGTAACTTGGCAGTCAAAGGCCCCTCCCGAAACAGGGGGCGCGATTGTCAGGGATCCCGGAAAGAAATCAAAGAGTTATCAGACCGAACGTCCGATAGTCACGCACAAATCCACAAGGATTTTCGAGACACCCCCAGGTTGTCCCGGATATGTACCGCACTACATCCAGCCCAGCCACTTCCAGTAGGTCATGCCGAACACCAGCATCAGGACATAACCGATCAGGGTCATCGGGATGCCTATTCTGGCGAATTGCCGGGCATTAAAGGTTTCGGTCCCCAGACAGACCATGTTCTGCGGCGCATTGATGGGCAGGATAAAACCGTAACTGACCACAAACCCCAGCAGCATGGTCATGCCCAACCGGTTGAAATCCCCGGGCAGGGTTTGCAGCACGGCGATCAGGATCGGCAACAATGCCGAGGTCAAGGCCGTTGCACTGGCAAACCCCAGGTGAATCAGAATCAGGAACGCACCCAGAATGGCAAAAATCCCCAGAGCGCCGAGCTGATCGAGCCCGGTTCCGCTCACGACCTGACCGCCCAGCCACTGACCGGCCTGGGTCGTCAGCAAGGCCGTGCCCAGGCTGATACCGACGCCGAACACAATCACGGTTCCCCACGGAATGCGCGACTGCACATCCTTCCAGGTCATGACGCCCCAACGCGGCAGAAGCAGAATCACCAGGCCCGCATAGGTGGTGGAAGTGGTATCGAAACTGTGCAGCTTGCCCTCGGTCGACCAGAACAGCAGCAACAGTACAGAAACGCTCAGCAGCCGCTTCTGGGCACCGGTCATCGGGCCTATGTCGGCCAGGGACTGCGCAACCGCCTGCTTGCCTCCGGGAATACTGTCGCTTTCCGGTGGCAGAAGCTTGAGGACCAACAGAATCAGCACTCCCGACATGATCAACGCCCAGGGCGCACCGGCGATCAGCCAGTCGATCCAGGAAACCCGCTGGCCGAGCATCTTGTCCATGAAGCCTGCAGTCAGAAGATTCTGTGCGGCTGCCGTCTGGATGCCGATGTTCCAGACACTGGTGCCTTGGGCCACGATGATCATGATCGCCACGGCAATATTCGAACGCTTGTCGACGCCAAATGCCGCAATCACTCCCATCATGATGGGCACAACACACGCGCTGCGCGCCGTCGCACTGGGCACCACAAGGCTGAGCAGAATGGTGACGGCAATGGCGCCGATCATGATCCGGCGAGTACTGGTGCCGATTCGCGACAGGGTAACCAGCGCAATACGCCGGTCCAGCCCGGTGTGGGTCATGGCCGCAGCCAGGAAGAGCGCCCCGGTGACCAGAGCCAGTGCCGAATTGGAAAACCCGCTCAGGGCCATCGTGATAGCGGCGGATGACCCATACAGCACCGAAGGGTCCTGCAAGGTGGGTGCCGAGCCAATCAGAAACGCAATCAGCGAAGTGATCATGATTGCGCTGGCTTCGTAGGAAACAGCCTCGGTGATCCACACCACGACGGCAAAGGCCAGAATCGCCAGCATCCGGTGGCCCGCAACCGGCAAGTCATCGGGCATAGGCAAGAACAGCACTGCGACCATGGCCAATACACCGATCAACAGGCCCATGGGAATTTTCACCTTGCCCTTCGGTGTTTCAGGCGTCTCTACAGACAGGTTCATGCTGATTCCTGTGTCTCATTCCATCGAAATGCACGCCTGCAAAAGCAAGCGCTACGGTCATGGCCATTCTGGACCTGGACCGGATTCATGCCCTTGATGTCGATCAAGCCGTTATCAGATGGCCAGCCAGGAAAAACGAATGCCGGATATCTGAAATTAGTTACCATCCACAATTGACAATGATTATCATCCACACTAATTTGTTGCGCGATATGTCGGGGCCTCCCTGCAAACTCATTGCTGCCAGGTGATTTCCATGCCGGAACGACTGACCACAAGTATGTGTGATACCCCCCTGCTCCAGGCCTTCGTCGACAACCGTCCGGTTCTGGTCAAAGTAGCCACCCGCATCACCGGCTGTACCTCCCGTGCAGAAGATGTGGTGCAGGATGCATTCTTCCGCCTGCAGTCAGCCCCGGAAATCTCTTCATCGATCAAGGCCCAATTGAGTTACCTGTTTCAGATCGTGCGCAATCTGGCCATCGATCACTATCGCAAGCAGGCACTTGAGCAAAAGTACTCGGGCAGCGAAGAAGAGGGGCTGAATGTGGTCGTGCACGGTGCATCCCCCGAAACCTCGCACATCAATTTCGTGACCCTGGAACACATCGCCGACGCTCTGGCTCAGTTGCCCAGCCGCACCCGCTACGCATTCGAGATGTATCGCCTGCACGGCGTACCGCAAAAAGAAATCGCCCGGGAACTGGGAGTCTCACCGACACTGGTCAACTTCATGATCCGCGATGCGCTGGTACATTGCCGCAAGGTTTCCCGCCAGGACCTGTCGTCCCCTTCCCCCTGATACCCCTCTGACGGGCGGTATCATCCTTTCGTAGTATGCCGATCGGCAGGTTCTGCCTTGCGTAAAAACACGTAGCATGAGCCCGTCTTGAACTTGCATTACTGAATGTGTCTAAGACCCGGATGCTGTAAATGCGATTTAAAAAATCATCGCTGCATCGATTAACCTATCCATGTGAAAATACGCAGTAACAATTTACGGGCCATAGTCGGGAGGCTCATCACATGCGTTATGCCCTGGATCACAAAGCCCAAACCCATCAACGCATCATCAAGGAAGCGTCTGCACGCTTTCGCCGTGACGGTATTGGTGCCACAGGCCTGCAACCATTGATGAAAGCGCTGGGCCTGACCCATGGCGGCTTCTATGCCCATTTCAAATCCAAGGATGATCTGGTAGAGCAGGCCCTGCGTTGCGCCGCGCAAGAAGCGGAGGAAACACTCGGCAAGCTCTTCGCCACGGAAGACCCGCTGCCAGGCCTCATCGATCTGTACCTCTCGCCCGAGCATCGCGATGCTCCCGAATCAGGCTGCCCACTGCCAAACATTTGTGCAGAGCTGGGACAGACCGGCAAACCCAGCCTGATCACCGATGAAATCATCCTGCATCTGCAATCGGCCTTTTCCAAGGTATTGCCCGGGGAAAACACCGAGCAAAGAAGTATCAGCATCCTGTCGACACTGGTAGGCGCAATGATCCTTTCACGCAGTACCCATAGCAGCGAATTGTCGGAGCAGATTCTCAATACCGCACGCGACAGACTCAAAGTGGAAATAAAAGAACTTCGCTGAGGGGCAGATCCCAAACGTTGGACCTGCACGAGACTACGCCCGTGCAGAAATTGAAAGCCCGGTACCTGACCGAACTTCCAGGGTCATATCACTCGACCGTCAACTTTTCGCGATTTCTGTCCAGGATCGCCTTGCCAATGCCTTTCACTTCGATCAGTTCTTCAACCGATGCAAATTCGCCATTGGCTTCTCGATAGGCAACTATGGCCATGGCCTTATTCTTGCCAATACCGGCAAGTGCTTTCTGCAACGTGTCTGCATCGGCCTTGTTGATATTGACTGTATCGGCCTTCTGCTCTTTGGTAACAGCATGCGAGGTCATGCTGTCAGTCATCATCTGGCCAGACGGTGCCGCCGTAACGGCAACCGAGAAACTGGCAAGCAAGGCAAAGAGTAACGAGGAGAAAAAATCAGTTCGCATAGATAACGCTCCATAAGATTAAAAGGCAGCATCCAGATGCCGCCCTCGTAATCTAAACCACTCGTTATCGGTGTCAATAAAGTGGAAAGTTTCCACTTGTTTCCCTGTCTTCACTCTAAAAAAGCGAAACACTTTAATAGTGAAAATATATATTCCGAATATTAACGCACGCACGCTTAGTTGAAGTCCGGTTCACGACGGCGCTCCTGATATATCCAGTCAACAATTTCACCTTCCGGCGTATAACCACTGACTGTTTCGCGCAGCAATTGACGAACACTGTTGTAATCATCTTTACCCACCGCTTCAAGCAGCGCTTTCAATCGCCCCTTGAGCACTTCCCATTGCAGATGATCTTCATTGGCACTCATGATCATCGGATGCTCGGTGGCAACCACGTTTTCACCGATCAGCAATTCCTCGTAAAGCTTTTCACCCGGACGCAGCCCCGTGAACTCGATGGCAATATCGCCCTGAGGGTTTTTCTCCGAGCGAATGCTCAGGCCTGACAGATGGATCATCTTTTCCGCCAGCTCGACGATCTTCACAGGCTCGCCCATGTCCAGAACAAACACATCCCCGCCCTGCCCCATGGAGCCCGCCTGAATGACCAGTTGGGCCGCTTCTGGAATGGTCATGAAGTAGCGGGTGATCTTCGGATGAGTCACAGTCAGAGGCCCGCCGGATTTGATCTGCTTGTGGAACAACGGGATCACAGACCCCGAAGACCCCAGCACATTGCCAAACCGGACCATGATGAAACGGGTCTTGTTGACCTGATGGACATTGGCGACATCCCCAAGGATTACCGGAGCGGTTTCACGACTCAGGGCCTGCAGGATCAGCTCGGCCAGCCGCTTGGTGCTGCCCATGATATTGGTGGGCCTGACTGCCTTGTCGGTAGAAATCAGGACGAAGTTGGAAACCCCTGCCTGCAATGCTGCCTGGGCGGTGTTGAGGGTGCCGATGACATTATTGGCAAAGCCTTCTGCAATGTTGTGCTCAACCATGGGCACATGCTTGTAGGCAGCGGCGTGATAGACGGTATCGACCTTCCAGGTTTTCATGATATCCAGCAGCTTCGGATGATCACGTACGGAGCCCAGGATAGGCAGCAACTTGACCCTCAGAGACTCGCGGGTCACACGCTGCTCAAGCTCGCTGAGGATGGAATAGAGATTGAATTCACTGTGGTCGAGCAACAGCAGCTTGACGGGCTGGAGTTCCAGTATCTGTCGGCACAGTTCCGAACCAATGGAACCACCGGCCCCCGTCACCAGGACGGTCTGCCCCTTGATGCAGTGCTCAAGCAGGTTTTCCCTGGCAGGAACGGAGTCGCGTCCCAGCAGATCGGCAATATCGACCTCCTGCAGATCGTCAACCTTGACCCGCCCCGCCGCCAGGTCCATGAAGCCCGGAACGGTTCGCACATGCAGGGGAAAGCCTTCCAGAAACCCCAGGATTTCCCGGCGGCGCCCACGTGATACGGATGGAATCGCCAACAGTATTTCCTGAGCACCGGTGACCTCGATCATGCGCTGAATATGCTTGGGTCTGTAGACCAGCAGCCCGGAAATCACTCGATTGGAGATCGACTTGTCATCGTCGATAAAAGCAACGGGGCGCATGAGCCTGCTCATTCGCAGGGCGGCTACCAGTTGATTGCCCGCAGCACCCGCGCCATATATCGCAACCTTGGGCAAACCATCGTCGCGATTGCTGAAAGGTATATGTTGCCCGGCCACAAACCAGTCGCCGAGAAAATACTGCCGCATCGCCAGACGCAGGCCTCCGATCATGACCAGGCTCAACCACCAGTAGTTGAACATGACCGAACGGGGAACCACGTGCTGATGGTTACTGTACAGGTAGACCACGCAGCCCAGAATGAGCGCGGACAGGGTCACGGCCTTGATGATTGCTATCAGTGCATCGTTGCCGAAGTAGCGCATGACCGCTCGGTACATCCCGAAGCGGATAAACAACGGGATGGCGACGATCGGGGCGCTGATGAAAAGCCAGGTATGTTTCTCAAGGGGGTTGATCAGGTCTTCCACACCCAGGCGAACGACAAATGCCATCCACAGCGCGAACCAGACCAGAAAGAGGTCAGCAAAGACCTGAACTATTCGCTTTTTCCGCCGCGGCAACGCCAGCAGAAAAACTCGCAATCTGTTCATGCCCTTGCTCCTCCTCGATCTCTACAGAATGTTACACCTGATGTTCGAAGCAAATGTCGACATAGAATGACTCAATCTATAGGGAAAACGCGAATATTCAAATCAACTGGCCTCAAGCCGGCCTGCGTCGAATTTGAGAGCAAGCAGTACCAGCGGGACATAGGCAACCAGAAGCCCTGTCAAACCGTCACCACCGAATACCCCGACCCAAAGCGCCACAGGCATAAGCCAGAAGATGTTGATGAAGCCCACTGCCAGGGTTACCGGAAGGTGCTTGCCATAGCGACGCGATGCAAACTGATACGCGTGGCTGCGATGAGCTTCATACACCTTGTCGCCACGCAACAGGCGACGGGTAAGCGTTACGGTAGCATCGACGATAAATACCCCCAGCAGAATCAGCCAGGCCCAGAAAAGATGGGATGAAGCCCATGCTGCCTGCAAGGAGAGTACGCCCAGCGCAATTCCCAGAAACCCGCTGCCCGCATCGCCCATGAATATCCGCGCAGGGGGGAAGTTCCAGTACAGAAAGCCCATGACTGCAGCAGCCAGCAACACAGGCCCCCACAGCAGTTGACCGTAATTGCCCAGAACGTATATGAGGCTGATACCCGCGCAGACCGTTACAGCCTCGATGCTGGCAATACCGTCGATACCGTCCATGAAGTTATAGAGGTTCAGCATCCAGACCAGGTAAAAAGCGGCAAGAATATGGCCGATAAGCCCCAGATCCAGAGTGAAGCCAAAGAAGTCGAGAGGTGCCAGTCCGCCCAGCCATGCCAGCGCCCAGGCCGCGGCACTGAAATGACCCAGCAACCGCCAGCGTGCCGCGATGTGGCCGTGATCGTCCATGAAGCCGATCACGGCAACCAGACCGCCTGCACCCAGGATGGCAATCAGGGCCGAAGACGGAATCCGCTCTCCCAGCCCCAACAGCAGTATGGCAAGCAAAAAAGCTACAACAATGGAAACCCCGCCACCTCGCGGTGTAGGAATCTTGTGTGAGCTACGCGCATTTGGAACATCCATCAGACTCCTTGACAGGGCGTACCTGCGAAGAAGTGCCGTCAACCCCAAAGATAAAACCGCCACAGCGACTACAGAAAACCACTCAACCATTTTTGCGTTCCAGAAAAGACCGTACCGTTTCTTTCATCCTGTCATCCATCCTGACGATGGCGCCTGATCGAGCATCGTACAGGTTTTGGAAATAACGGCCTGCAAAGAATCGCAAAGCTTTTGCTAAAAACACTTCTTGCGAGGGCTACAGACATATGCAGACCGTGGATCCGGTCATATAGCCTTGAAGAGCGGTTCAGGGTACAAGCAGTTCCAGGCGTCGATTGGCCAGCGAGTACTTCCTGTTCAGGACGTTGCCCAATGCCTTCTTCGCGCTCGCCTCGCCATGTACCAGCCTTATCCGGGCAGGCCATTCGGTCATCGAGGTGACAAACCTGACCAGCCCGTCCTGATCCGCATGAGCGGAATAGCCAGCGACAGTAGAGATACCGGCACGAATATCGAAGCGCTCACGGTCAAGCTCGACATAGCCCCCGACCGGGCCATGCTTCTGGATTGCCGCCCCTGGCGTGCCCTTGGCCTGATAGCCCACGAAAACCACATTATGCCGTCGGTCCCCCAGCATGGCCTTCAGGTAATTGACAATGCGCCCGCCTGCGCACATGCCATTGCCCGCGATAACGATAGCGGGCCGGGCGGTGCTGGCCAGATAGTTGACCGTCTGCAAATGCCGGTCATGGCTGTCGACGGTAATCAATTGAGAGAACCCCAGAGGCTGCCTGCCGCTCCTCAGGCGCTCTTGTGCCTCATCGCTCCAATAATCCTCAAAGGCCTTATAGACGCCGGTGAAGCGGCTGGCCAGAGGGGAATCGAGAATGATCGGCAACTGCGGCCAGTTCACCGGCAAGGCGTTCCTGTCGGCACCATCGACAGGCTCGCCCAGCAAGGCCTTGCGTCGCAGGATATCCTCCAGCTCATACAGCAGCTCCTGAGTGCGGCCAATGCTGAAGGCGGGAATCAGGACTGTGCCATGATCCTCCAGCGCCTGATCGATGACTTGCTCAAGGCGCAATTGCCGCGTGCTGCGCTCTTCATGAAGACGACCGCCATAAGTGCTCTCAAGCACAAGAATGTCAGCACGCTCGGGGGATTTCGGAGCAGGCAGCATCGGTGCATCACCTGCCCCCAGATCCCCTGAAAACACCACACGCTCAGTACGCCCCTCCAGCGGATACTGAAGATCGCATTCGACATAGGCAGAACCCAGGATATGACCGGCACGTTGCAGACGAACCTTGCAGACCAGTGCATCGGTATTGACCAGAGCAAACCAGTGATCGAAGGGCAAGGCAATGATGCGTTTTTCAATCGCTGCAAGGTTGCGCTCTATCTGCCTGCGGTCATTCTGGGACTCAAGCTTGAGAAGATCCTCCATGACCAGAGGCAATAAATGCGCAGACGGCTCACTGCACAATATCGGCCCCTTATAACCCGAGGCCAGCAGTTCTGGAATTCTTCCTACATGGTCGGCATGCACGTGAGTAACAATAAAGGCCTTGATATCGGCAGCAGAGAAACCGAACTTTCCAGTATCAGGGCCAGGGCTGTCATTCTGGATCGCGCCACAATCAATCAACAGACTATGGGCTGTATCCATACATAACTGGTGACAGGAACCGGTCACACTTCGGGTTGCGCCATGATGAATGATTTCAGGAAAAGACATGCAGCCACCTATTTCAGCAAGTTCGGCCTTGTGAAAAGCACCGAAACCCGACATCGGAATTTCAAGAGATGGCTTATTTTGAGCGCAACAGGTTTATCTTCAAGTCTTGACAGGCGAGCACAAGAGCAACAATAAAAACACTAAACGAGAGCCAGTTACAGCGAAAGGCTTTAAATACGGGCAACACTCAAGACACAAAAAACAAACCTACAAAACCAAGTAACCCATCCTCTAAAACAACAAGAAAGATCCTACAAACAAATAAGACAGACAACATGTGAGCAAGCGCAGGAAATCGCCGAGCTATTCGACAAATTGCAAGGATGCATTGAACGCAGAGCCAAAGGCCCTGAAAGAAGGCAATGGAAAGACGGACGTCCTTCCGGGTAGCAGATGCCTGTTCTACTGAATTGTACGGGCCGAACGTACGCGCTTTTTACGAAAACTTGCCAGCCAGGCCAGAAAAGGACCAACCAGCATACCCAGCAAAAGCGCCAGAACCACAGGAACAGCTTGGGAAAGCTCAGGTGTCGACCATCCAAAGAAGACCAGCGTAACAGGCTGCCGGTTTTCCAGCATGAACACCGCAGTTGCCAGTACGACAAGCAATGCGACGGCGATCACGATGATTCGTTTGAAGATGTGCATCCACTGATCCTCTGGTTATCGGCCTCAGAGGCCCTCTTCTTCGTCCTCGTTGACTCGATCCCGCAGCTCCTTGCCCGGCTTGAAGTGAGGAACGAATTTGCCGTCGAGGCTTACCGACTGGCCCGTTTTCGGATTGCGCCCTACCCGCGGTGCGCGGTAATGCAGGGAAAAGCTGCCAAACCCGCGTATTTCTATACGGTCGCCTGTCGCCAGACACTGAGACATTTGTTCAAGCATGGTCTTGATGGCCAACTCGACATCCTTGGATGAGAGCAGCCCTTGATGGGTGACAATTCGTTCGATCAACTCCGACTTCGTCATATTTTTCCCTTCTTTTTCAAGCAGCTAGATCAGCGCTCCGAAGGTTTTAGCATGACCGGACGAATTTGAACAGCCCAAGTATTGACTTATGTGAACCCATATCAACCAGGCATGAATCCATGACCGGAGCATGACAACAGAGAGAGGAATGGACGGCAGAGACAGTGACATCAGGCAGGGTGCGGCCTGCAAGGCACCTGGAGGCGTTTAAAACGTTTATAGCACCGGGACAGCGGCACGCTGAAGGCAGCGCTCCAGGCCCCGAACAGCGCCCACAAAAAAGGGCGACCGAAGTCGCCCTTTTTCATGGTCAAGCAGAACTTAGTTCTGTTTTTCCATTTGCGCACGCAGCAGGTCACCGATAGTGGTTGGACCAGTGCTTTCAGCAGCTTCAGGCTTGCTACGCAGGCTCTGGATAGCTTCTTTCTCGTCTTCAACGTCTTTCGACTTGATGGACAGGCTGATTACGCGGCTCTTGCGGTCAACGCTGATGATCTTGGCTTCGATCTCTTCGCCTTCTTTCAGAACGTTACGCGCGTCTTCAACGCGGTCACGGCTGATTTCGGAGGCTTTGAGGGTAGCTTCGATGTCGTCGGCCAGAGTGATGATGGCGCCTTTGGCGTCAACTTCTTTAACGGTACCGCGAACGATAGCGCCTTTGTCATTGACAGTGACGTACTCGGAGAACGGATCGCTTTCCAGCTGCTTGATACCCAGGGAGATGCGCTCACGCTCTGGATCAACAGACAGGATCACGGTGTCGAGCTCGTCGCCCTTCTTGAAGCGACGTACGGCTTCTTCGCCCACTTCGTTCCAGGAGATGTCGGACAGGTGAACCAGACCGTCGATGCCGCCGTCCAGACCAATGAAGATACCGAAATCGGTGATCGACTTGATGGTGCCGGAGATTTTATCGCCCTTGTTGAACTGGCCAGAGAAATCTTCCCATGGGTTGGATTTGCACTGTTTGATGCCGAGGGAGATACGACGACGCTCTTCGTCGATGTCCAGAACCATGACTTCCACTTCGTCGCCAACCTGAACGACTTTGGATGGGTGGATGTTCTTGTTGGTCCAGTCCATTTCGGAAACGTGTACCAGGCCTTCCACGCCTTCTTCCAGCTCTGCGAAGCAGCCGTAGTCGGTCAGGTTGGTTACACGCGCGGTTACGCGAGTGCTTTCCGGGTAGCGAGCCTTGATAGCAACCCATGGATCTTCGCCCAGTTGCTTCAGGCCCAGGGAAACACGATTGCGCTCGCGATCGTACTTCAGGACTTTTACATCGATCTCATCGCCAACATTGACGATTTCCGATGGATGCTTGATGCGCTTCCAGGCCATGTCGGTGATGTGCAGCAGGCCATCGACGCCACCCAGATCGACGAATGCGCCGTAATCGGTGAGGTTCTTGACGATACCCTTGACTTGCTGGCCTTCCTGCAGGGACTCGAGCAGCGCTTCGCGCTCTGCACTGTTCTCTGCTTCCAGGACGCTGCGACGGGAAACGACAACGTTGTTGCGCTTCTGGTCCAGTTTGATGACCTTGAACTCGAGCTCTTTGCCTTCCAGGTGCGTAGTGTCGCGCACTGGACGGACGTCAACCAGAGAACCTGGCAGGAACGCACGGATGCCGTTAACGTCGACAGTGAAGCCGCCTTTAACCTTACCGTTGATAACGCCCTTGACCACTTCTTCTGCTGCGAAAGCCGCTTCCAGAACAATCCAGCACTCGGCGCGCTTGGCTTTCTCGCGGGACAGCTTGGTTTCGCCAAAGCCGTCTTCTACCGCGTCCAGCGCGACGTGAACTTCGTCACCGACCTTGATGGTCAGCTCGCCAGCATCGTTGTAGAACTGCTCGAGCGGGATGACGCCTTCGGACTTCAGACCAGCGTGTACGGTTACCCAGTCGCCGTCGATGTCGACAACGATACCGGTAATGATAGCCCCCGGCTGAAGGTTCAGGGTTTTTAGGCTTTCTTCAAAAAGTTCTGCAAAGCTTTCGCTCATTTTAATTCCTGTTGATCAAGGGCGAAGAATACGCCCATCTGCCACGTCCCAGAAAACGTGGGTTTCGTTCATGTAAAAGGAAGCTGTCAGGACTGAATCTGGTCGCCTGTGCAACTCCTTGATCACCCGGCGATATCGCGTAATGCGACCTCACTCAGAATGCGTTCCAGCACCTGCTCGATGGATAATTCGGTGGAATCCAGCTGTATGGCGTCATGCGCCGGCTTGAGCGGGGCTACCGCTCGCTGGGTGTCACGCTCATCGCGCGCACATATCTCATCTAGCAGACTCGACAGACTAACATCATCGCCCTTGGCCTTCAACTGCAAGTAACGACGGCGTGCACGCTCCTCGGCACTGGCAGTGAGAAAGATCTTCAGCGGCGCATCGGGAAAAACTACCGTTCCCATGTCGCGGCCATCGGCCACCAGCCCCGGTTCTTCCTGAAACGCACGCTGGCGTTGCAGCAAGGCATCGCGCACGGCGGGCAAGGAAGCGACCTGGGAAGCGCCACTGCCGATCTGCTCGTTGCGGATGGCATGGGTAACGTCCTCGCCCTCGAGGATGATGCGCTGTCCCTGACCGCCGGAAGCCGTCTCGAACTGCACATCGAGATGCGCAGCCAGCAGTTTCAGGGCTTCTTCATTGGTCAGATCGACACCGTGATTGCGCGCCGCGAAGGCCAGCAGGCGGTAAAGAGCGCCGGAATCGAGCAGGCACCAGCCCAGATGCCTGGCCAGCAAGCCTGCAACAGTGCCCTTTCCTGAACCGCTAGGGCCGTCGATGGTAATAACAGGTGCTTTGATTTTCACTTTTTATCCTCTTGCGCGACACGCATACCGACTTGAGCGCACTGCGCCAGAAAATTGGGAAACGATGTGGCGACGTTCGCACAATCGTGAATACGGATCGGTGCCGATGCCCGCAGCGATGCAACGCTGAATGCCATTGCAATACGGTGATCGCCATGCGCATCGATTTCGGCACCGCCCATGGAACCGCCTTCAATAATAATGCCATCCGGCGTGGGCTCAACCTTGATACCCAACGCCAGCAGACCATCAGCCATGGCCTGAATCCGGTCCGACTCCTTGACACGCAACTCCTGAGCACCGCGCAGGACAGTACGCCCCTGGGCGCAGGCCGCAGCGACAAACAGCACCGGAAACTCGTCGATGGCCAACGGCACCAGCGCCTCGGGAATGTCTATTCCCTTCAGGGAAGCCGAACGCACCCGCAGGTCTGCAACCGGTTCACCTCCGACCTCACGCGGGTTTTCCAGGGTGATATCGCCGCCCATCAGGCGAAGAATATCGATAACACCGACACGTGTCGGATTGACGCCCACATGCTCGAGCAGCAGTTCGGAATCTTCGCCAATCGATGCCGCCACCATGAAAAACGCGGCCGAAGAAATATCGGCAGGCACTTCTATGCGAGTCGCCAGCAGCCTGTGCCCGGACTCCAGCGAAATCCTGTTGCCATCGACGGCCACTGGATAGCCGAAGCCGCGCAGCATACGCTCGGTATGATCACGAGTAAGCGCCGGCTCGCTGACTATAGTCTCGCCATCGGCATATAGCCCGGCCAGCAGCAGAGAGGATTTGACCTGGGCACTGGCCATAGGCGTGGCATAGGCCTGACCCGAAAGCTTGCCGACAGCATGAATGGTCAGCGGAGGACGACCATCGGCCGCCGTTTCGATGACCGCACCCATGGCCCGCAGCGGATCGACCACACGACTCATGGGCCGTCTGGACAACGAAGCATCGCCCGTCAGGGTGCTGTCGAAATCCTGCGCCGCCAGCAGACCTGCCAGCAGACGCATGGAGGTTCCGGAATTCCCCAGATAGATCGGACCGGGTGCAGCCTTGAGACCGCGCATGCCTACACCATGAATGACCACGCGACCATGATGCGGCCCTTCGATCACGACCCCCATATCACGGAAGGCCTGCAAGGTGGCCAGCGCGTCCTCGCCTTCCAGGAAGCCTTCAACCTCGGTAACGCCTTCAGCCAGAGACCCCAGCATGATCGAGCGATGGGAGATGGATTTATCACCCGGCACCCGGATGCTGCCAGTGACCCGGCCTCCGGGGTTGGCGACAAAAACCAGGTTCGCACTGACAGGTTCCACATAGGCGCGACGGGCGAGAATCTTGCCGAAGTGCTCCCGGGCAACCCGTGCACGGGTAAACACACCCAGCAATTGATGCCCGTCGCCGGTATCCACGGCTTCACGCAAGGCATCCAGGTCACTGCGGAAGGTATCCAGAGTGCGCAGAACGGCTTCGCGGTTGGCCAGGAAGATATCGTGCCACATCACCGGATCGCTGCCCGCGATGCGAGTGAAGTCACGGAAACCGCCCGCCGCATACCTGAAGATCTCCAGGTTTTCGTTACGCTTGGCCAGGGAGTCCACCAGACCGAATGCCAGCAGATGCGGCAAGTGACTGGTCGCAGCCAGCACCTCGTCGTGACGCTCGACCTGCATATGCTCGACATCGGCCCCCAGCACCGACCAGAGACGATCAACCAGCGCCACGGCAGCGGGATCGGTCTCGGCCAGCGGCGTCAGGATTACCTTGTGACGCCGGAACAGCTCCGAGTTGGAGGCTTCGACGCCACTCTGCTCGGAACCGGCAATCGGATGTCCGGGCACGAAACGGGCTGGCATATGACCAAAGGCAAGCCGGGCGGCCCGCACCACATTACCCTTGGCACTACCGACATCCGTCAGGACTGCATCGCCGAGATCCAGAGGAGCCAGCAAGCCAAGAAGCTTTTCCATGGCCAGGATCGGGACAGCAAGCTGAATGACATCAGCACCACGGCATGCGGTTGCCAGATCCGCCTCGCAGCGATCCACGACCCCAAGCTCAACGGCCAGCGCGCGGGATTTCGGATCAAGATCGACCCCCACAACCTCACGGCACAAACCGCTTTCGCGAACACCCTTGGCAAAGGAACCGCCGATCAGCCCGAGACCGACGACTACAAGCCGACCGATGACAGGCCGAACGGATGACACCGACGTGAAATCAACCACGCGCAGAAACCTTGTGGCTGGCACTCGCGCAAGGCGAATCTGTTTGCACACCCGGCAGCGCCGGGGTGAGGAAATCGCTGCTCATGTATCGTCCCTTCAAAGAACCGCTTTCGGGTAGGAACCCAATACCTTCAGGGCAACGGCTTCATGACTGATCTTCTCCAGCACCGCCTTGACCAGCGGATCCTGGTGATGCCCCACGAAATCGATGAAGAAGACGTAAGTCCACTTGCCACTGCGCGACGGACGAGTCTCGATGCGGGTCAGGTCCAGACCGTTTTCATGAAACGGCACCAGCAACTCATGCAAGGCACCCGGCTTGTTGCTCATCGACACAATGATCGAAGTCTTGTCGTCACCGGTCGGCGGCACTTCCTGACTGCCGATGATCAGGAATCGCGTAGAGTTGTCGGGACGGTCTTCGATCTTCTCGGCCAGACGAGTCAGGCCATACAGGTCTGCCGCCATATCCCCGGCAATGGCTGCGGAATTCCACTCGCTCTTGACCCGCTTGGCCGCTTCGGCATTGCTGGCAACCGCAACGCGCTCGACATTCGGATAATGGGCGTCCAGCCATTTGCGGCACTGCGCCAGCGACTGGGCATGGGAATAGATACGACTGATGCTTTTGGTCTTGGTGCTTTCACCCACCAGCAAATGGTGGTGAATGCGCAGCTCGACTTCGCCACAGATGACCATGTCGTGTTCGAGGAAGCTGTCGAGGGTATGGTTGACCGCGCCCTCGGTGGAGTTCTCCACCGGCACGACACCGAAATTCACGGCCCCGGCAACCACTTCACGGAACACTTCATCGATAGCCGCCATGGGCCGGCTGATGACCGCATGCCCGAAGTGCTTCATGGCTGCGGCCTGGGTAAAGGTCCCTTCAGGCCCCAGATAGGCGACTTTCAACGGCTGCTCAAGGGCCAGGCAGGAAGACATGATCTCGCGAAACAGACGCGCCATTTCTTCATTACTCAGCGGGCCACGATTACGCTCCATGACCCGCTTGAGGACCTGAGCTTCACGCTCGGGACGATAGAACACAGGCTCTTCGCCTTCCGCCAGCGAGGACATTTTCACCCGCGCCACTTCCTGCGCGCAGCGTGCACGCTCGCTGATCAACTCCAGAACCTTTTCGTCCAGGCTGTCGATGCGGACGCGCAGCGCCTTGAGTTCTTGCTCGGACATCAGCCGTGCTCCTTCTCGAAGTCTTTCATGTAGGTCACCAGCGCATTGACTGCATTGATGTCGACAGCATTGTAGATGGAGGCACGCATGCCACCGACCGAGCGATGCCCCTTGAGGTTGAGCAGGCCATTGGCATCGGCGCCCGCCAGGAACGGCTTGTCCAGACGATCATCGGCCAGACGGAACGGCACGTTCATCCAGGAACGATCCGGCTTGTTGATCGGGTTGCTGTACAGTTCGCTGGAGTCGATGAAGTCATACAGAGTACGTTTCTTGACTTCATTGCGCTTGCCGATGGCTTCGACGCCACCCTGCTCCTTGAGCCATTCGAAAACCAGGCCGGACAGATACCAGGCCAGAGTCGGCGGCGTGTTGTACATCGAGGCGTTATCGGCGGCGACCTTGTAATCGAGCATGGTCGGGCAAAGCGCACGGGCACGCCCCAGCAGGTCTTCGCGAATGATCACGACGACGATGCCGCTCGGGCCGATATTCTTCTGGGCACCGGCATAGATCATGCCGAAGCGCGAGACATCCACCGGGCGGGACAGAATGTCGGAGGACATGTCCGCAACCAGAGGCACATCGCCAGTTTCCGGAATCCAGTCGAACTCCAGTCCACCGATGGTTTCGTTCGGCGCGTAATGAACGTAGGCAGCGTCTTTGGACAGCTTCCATTCGTTCTGACCAGGAATGGCGAAATAATCGTAGGGCTTGGCGCTGGCAGCGATATTGACCGTACCGTAGCGCGAAGCTTCTTCAATGGCCTTGCGTGACCAGATACCGGTGTCGATGTAGTCGGCCTTGCCGTTTTCCGGCAGCAGATTCAGGGCGATCTGGGCAAACTGCTGGCTGGCACCGCCTTGCAGGAACAGCACCTTGTAGTTCGAGGGGATGGTCAGCAGATCGCGAAGATCCTGCTCGGCCTTGTTGGCAATGGAGATGAACTCATCGCTGCGATGACTCATTTCCATCACGGACAGGCCCTTGCCGTGCCAATCCAGAAGCTCCGCCTGGGCACGCAACAGAACCGTTTCAGGAAGCGCAGCGGGACCTGCGCAAAAGTTAAAGGCTCGCTTGCTCATATCCACTCTCGTCAAATGCGTTGGGTCTTACGCGCTTCTTTTCCGGTCTCATGACCGAATGTCGCAAGGGCCGACGCGCCCGCAATGCATACGCACTCACGGACAGGCCAGCCCTTGCCGGTTTACGTTACCGCTCAGCCTTGCGTTTCGTCATCGTCCACAGCAGCATCGGCATCGACTTGCAGCTCGTCGGCATCGTCCGACTCGACAACGACGCCATCGACGATTTCACCGTCAAGCTCGTCATCTTCGACTTCCGATGGCTCCTGGACACGCTCCAGGCCTACCAGGGTTTCGTCGCTGGCAAGCTTGATCAGGGTGACACCCTGGGTGTTGCGATCCAGACGCGACACTTCGTCGACCCGGGTGCGCACCAGCGTACCCTGATCGGAAATCAGCATGATTTCCTCGCCTTCCTGAACCTGCACAGCGCCGATCAGCTTACCGTTACGCCCCTTGGTGACCATGGCGATGACGCCCTGACCGCCACGACCGCGACGCGGGAACTTGCTCAACAGGGTGCGCTTGCCGAAACCACGCTCGGAAGCGGTGAGAATCTGCGCGCCCGACTCGGGGATCAGCATGGAAATCAGTCGGCCCTTGCCGATCTTCATCCCGCGCACACCGCGAGCGCCGCGGCCCATCTGACGAACGTCGCTCTCGGCGAAACGGATGACCTTGCCGGCGTCGGAGAACAGCATGACTTCCTTGGCGCCGTCGGTAATCGCAACGGCAATCAGGGTGTCGCCTTCCTTGAGTTTCAGGGCGATCAGGCCGCTGGAACGAGGACGGGAGAACTGGGCCAGAGGCGTCTTCTTGACCGTACCGAAGGCCGTGGCCATGAAGATGTAGGCACCCGTAGGCTCGGCAACCAGTTCCGGCGTATCGCCGTCTTCTTCGTCGATTTCCTCGGCCTCGACCACTTCACCTTCGATCACCGACTCTTCGGCATCTTCCAGTTCGTCATCGGCACCTGCACTCTGCTGCAGCGCCTCAAGGTCGATCGGCAGCATGGCAGTGATGTATTCACCCTCGTCCAGCGGCAGCAGATTGACCAGTGGACGACCGCGGGCAGCACGGGACGCCTCAGGAATTTCGTAGGTCTTGAGCCAGTAGACCTTGCCCTTGCTGGAGAACATCAACAGCGTGGTGTGGCTGTTGGCAACCAGCAGGTGAGCGATGTAGTCCTCATCCTTGACGCCGGTAGCCGATTTGCCTTTACCACCGCGACGCTGGGCCTGATAGACCGCCAATGGCTGGGTCTTGGCATAGCCGCCGTGGGAGATGGTGACCACCCGCTCTTCTTCGGTGATCAGGTCGCCCAGGGTCAGGTCCAGACGCGCATCGAGAATCTCGGTGCGGCGCACATCGCCATATTCGGAGCGAATCAGTTCCAGTTCTTCGCGGATCACTTCCATCAGGCGCGTAGCGCTGCCGAGGATGCGGATCAGTTCGCCGATCTGGTTGAGGATTTCCTGATACTCGGTGAGCAGTTTTTCATGCTCCAGACCGGTCAGGCGATGCAGACGCAACTCGAGAATCGCCTGAGCCTGTTCCGGCGACAGGAAATACTTGCCATCACGCAGGCCGTACTGTGGATCGAGGTTTTCCGGACGGCAGGAGTCGGCACCGGCACGCTCGACCATCTCGACCACTGCGCTGGATTCCCAGGGCGTGCTGATCAGACCTTCCTTGGCTTCGGCCGGAGAAGGCGAAGCCTTGATGAGGGCGATGACAGGGTCGATGTTCGACAGCGCAACGGCCTGACCTTCGAGAATGTGCCCGCGCTCACGCGCCTTGCGCAGCTCGAAGACAGTACGACGGGTAACCACTTCGCGGCGGTGACGGACGAAGGCTTCCAGCAGATCCTTGAGGTTGAGGATTCGCGGACGGCCGTCGATCAATGCAACGATGTTGATACCGAATACGCTTTGCAGCTGGGTCTGGGCATAGAGGTTGTTGAGGATGACCTCCGGAACCTCGCCACGACGCAGCTCGATGACCACGCGCATGCCGTCCTTGTCGGACTCGTCGCGCAGTTCGGTGATACCTTCGAGCTTCTTCTCTTTTACCAGCTCGGCGATCTTCTCGATCAGGCGAGCCTTGTTCAACTGGTAAGGCAGCTCGGTAATGACGATCTGCTGACGACCGCCCACCTTGTCGATGTCCTCGACAATCGAACGGGCGCGCATATAAATGCGGCCACGGCCGGTGCGATAGGCTTCGATGATGCCGGCACGACCGTTGATGATCCCCGCCGTCGGGAAGTCCGGGCCGGGAATGTATTGCATCAACTCATCGACAGTCACTTCGGGGTTGTCGATCAGGGCCAGGCAACCGTCGATGACTTCACCGAGGTTGTGCGGCGGAATGTTGGTCGCCATACCCACGGCAATACCGCTGGAACCATTGACCAGCAGGTTGGGAATGCGGGTGGGCATGACCGCCGGGATCTGCTCGGTGCCGTCATAGTTGGGCACCCAGTCCACGGTTTCCTTGTGCAGGTCGGCCAGCAGTTCGTGAGCCAGCTTGGTCATGCGCACTTCGGTGTATCGCATGGCCGCGGCGTTGTCGCCGTCGACCGAACCGAAGTTGCCCTGACCGTCTACCAGCAGGTAGCGCAGCGAAAAGGGCTGCGCCATACGAACGATGGTGTCGTAGACAGCGGTATCGCCATGCGGGTGGTACTTACCGATTACGTCACCAACCACACGAGCGGATTTCTTGTACGGCTTGTTCCAGTCGTTACCCAGCTCGCTCATTGCGTACAGCACACGCCGGTGCACGGGCTTCAAGCCATCGCGCGCATCCGGCAGTGCGCGCCCGACGATCACGCTCATCGCGTAGTCGAGGTAGGACTGCTTCAGCTCGTCTTCGATATTGACCGGGAGGATTTCTTTGGCCAGTTCGCCCATGAGAAGCCTGATTCCTTTTTCTGGTGAAACCTCGCACATCCATACGGGATAGGCGAAGCTCGCCGCTGCCGGCCTTTGCCAGGCAACGACTTACGACAAATCAACGAGTTATGCCATGGATCTGCGCAGTAAGGGCGACTACTGATAGCGCCGTTGGAAACCGCCGGATATTACCACAATCGCCGTCACGCTCCTATCCTTTGAAAGCGTTGAAAACAGGCCGCCCGCAAAACGATCAATGCAGATGCTTGCGACTCATGAGCTGGAGCATCTTGGCCGTGTCCGGACGCTCGACGACGCCCTTTTCGGTCACGATGGCATCGATCAGGTCCGCAGGCGTCACATCGAACACCGGATTGAAGGCCTCGACATCGGCTCCCACGCGATGACCGCCCACTTCCAGCAGTTCACGACCGTCACGCTCCTCGATGACGATGTCTTCACCGCTGGGCGTGTCCATGTCGATGGTGGAGCTTGGCGCTACCACCATGAAGCGCACGCCATGGTGCATAGCCGCAACGGCCAGCTGATAGGTGCCGATCTTGTTGGCCACATCGCCATTGGCAGTAATGCGGTCGGCTCCGACGATGACCCAGGTGATGCCTTTGGTGCGCATCAGGTGTGCAGCGGCGGAGTCGGCATTGAGGGTGACCGGAATGCCTTCGTTGGCCAGTTCCCATGCCGTCAGGCGCGAACCCTGCAGCCATGGCCGGGTTTCATCGGCGTAGACGTGTTCGATCATGCCTTCCAGATGCGCGGCACGGATCACGCCCAGCGCGGTGCCAAAGCCGCCCGTGGCCAGAGCGCCGGTATTGCAATGGGTCAGGACCGCCTGCAGGTTGCCCTGATGCTTGCGAATCAGATCTGCGCCCAGCTGCGCCATGGTCAGGTTGGCTTCACGGTCGCTCAGGTGAATGGCAACGGCTTCGGCCTCCAGAACAGCCAGGGGATCATCCCCTTCCTTGAGGCGTTGCAGGCGGTCGCGCATGCGGTTCAGCGCCCAGAACAGATTGACGGCCGTGGGACGCGAGTCCGCGAGCAGCGAAAAATCTGCCTCCAGCGCCGCCAGCCAGTCACCACCCGCCGCGAAACGGGCGCGAGCACCCAGCACAACGCCATAGGCCGCCGCGATACCGATGGCGGGCGCACCGCGCACCACCATCGAACGAATCGCCTCGGCCACTGCCGCAGCGCCGCTGTAAGCGTGCCAGGTTTCCTCGAACGGAAGCACACGCTGATCCAGAAGATACAGAGTGTCATCTCGCCAATCGATGGCCTTTACCTTCTCTGCAGCCAATAGCCGATCGCGCATTACCACCCACTCCATCTCGAAAACCCACAGCCCGGAATCAAAAGGGGACGATTATAGCGAGCCGACCGCGAAGGTGCTCGGGTATACTTCGCCATTACTGCAATAAGCTCTGGAAGTCTTGTCATGCCGAACGCTACCGCACCGCTCGACCTTCTGCTCCTGCCCACCTGGCTGGTGCCGGTCGAGCCCGCAGGCGTGGTTCTAAAGGAACATGGACTGGGCATCCGTGATGGCTGCATCGCCTACATTGGCCCGAGAGCCGATGCCTTGAAGCAGAATGCCCTGCACGTACAGGAACTGCCCGGCATGCTGCTCACTCCCGGCCTGATCAATGCCCACGGCCATGCCGCGATGACCCTTTTCCGCGGCCTGGCCGACGATCTGCCGCTGATGACCTGGCTGCAGGACCATATCTGGCCGGCAGAGGGCAAATGGGTCACCGAGGATTTCGTTCGCGACGGCACGGATCTGGCCATCGCCGAGCAGATCAAGGGCGGCATCACCTGTTTCTCGGACATGTACTTCTATCCCAAGGTTGCCGCCGACCGGGCCCACAGCAGCGGAATCCGCGCCCAGATCACCGTGCCGGTGCTGGACTTCCCGATTCCAGGCGCCAGAACCACCGATGAATCCCTGCATATCGGGGTCGAGCTGTTCAATGACCTGATTCATCACCCGCGCATCAAGATTGCCTTCGGCCCCCATGCGCCCTACACCGTCAGCGACGAAAACCTGGAAAAGGTCCGGGTCATCGCCGACGAACTCGACGCCATGATCCAGATGCATGTGCATGAAACCGCCTTCGAGGTGGAACAGGCCCTCGAACAACGCCAGGAACGACCACTGGCGCGACTGAACCGTCTCGGCCTGCTGAGCCCGCGCTTCCAGGCCGTACACATGACGCAAATCAGCGACGACGACCTCGCCTTACTGGTAGAAAGCAATTCCAGCGTACTGCATTGCCCGGAATCCAACCTGAAACTGGCCAGCGGCTTCTGCCCGGTGGAGCGCTTGTGGCAAGCCGGTGTCAACGTTGCGGTCGGTACCGATGGCGCAGCCAGCAACAATGATCTGGACCTTCTCGGCGAAACCCGTACTGCCGCCCTGCTGGCCAAGGCGGTCGCGGGCTCTGCCACGGCACTGGACGCACACCGGGCACTGCGCATGGCGACCCTGAACGGCGCACGCGCCCTGGGCATCCAGGCAGAAACCGGCTCACTGGAAATCGGCAAGGCGGCGGACATGGTCGCGTTCGATCTTTCCAGGCTGGAGCAGCAACCGATCTATGATCCAGTGTCACAGCTTATATATGCCACGGGCCGCGACTGCGTGAGCCATGTCTGGGTGGCTGGCAAGCAATTGCTCGACAACCGCCGCCTGACCCGCATGGACGAGCAGGCGCTGCGCGAAACCGCAATGGCCTGGGGCAAGCGCATCGGCGGCGCAAACTGAATACATGAAAGCCCGGCCTGTTGATTGCCGTGCTGGCGAAACGAATTTCAAGTTCAAGAGGTAATCCCATGAGCAACGTTGACCGCGCAGAAATCGCCAAATTCGAGGCCCTGGCACATCGCTGGTGGGATCGTGAAAGCGAGTTCAAGCCGCTGCACGATATCAACCCGCTTCGGGTCAACTGGATCGACGAGCGGGCCAGTCTGGCCGGCAAGAAAGTCCTGGACGTCGGTTGTGGCGGCGGCATTCTCAGCGAGGCCATGGCCCTGCGCGGTGCCACAGTGACCGGAATCGACATGGGCGAAGCGCCGTTGGCCGTTGCCCAGTTGCATCAGCTCGAATCCGGCGTGAACGTCGAATACCGGCAGATCACTGCCGAAGACCTGGCTGAAGAAATGCCCGGGCAGTTCGATGTGGTGACCTGCCTGGAAATGCTCGAGCACGTACCGGACCCGTCCTCGGTGATCCGCGCCTGCTATCGCATGGTCAAGCCCGGCGGCCAGGTGTTCTTCTCCACCATCAACCGCAACCCGAAGGCCTATCTGTTCGCCATCGTCGGTGCCGAATACATCATGGGCCTGCTGCCACGCGGCACCCATGACTTCAAGAAATTCATCCGCCCTTCGGAACTGGGCGCCTGGAGTCGCGATGCTGGCCTGCAGGTCAAGGACATCATCGGCCTGACCTACAACCCGCTGACCAAGCACTACAAGCTGGCCTCGGATGTGGACGTCAACTACATGATCCAGACACTTCGGGAGGCATGAGGCATGCGCTTGAGAGCGGTTCTATTCGACATGGACGGCACATTGCTCGATACCGCACCGGACTTCATCGCCATTTCCCAGGCGATGCTGGCCGACCGTGGTTTGCCAGCGGTGGCGGACAAGCTGATTCGCGATGAAATCTCGGGCGGTGCCAAAGCCATGGTCGCGGCGACCTTCGCCATGTCCCCGCAGGACCCGGCCTTCGAGCCCCTGCGCCTGGAATTTCTGGAGCGCTACCAGCGCGATTGCGCGGTGCACAGCAGACTCTTCGACGGTATGGCGGAACTGCTGGCCGATATCGAAAAGTCCGGCCTGATCTGGGGTGTCGTCACCAACAAGCCGGTGCGTTTCGCTCAGCCGATCATGGAACAGCTCGGGCTGGCCGAGCGCTCGGCACTGCTGATCTGCCCCGATCATGTCACCCACAGCAAACCACACCCCGAGCCGCTGATCCTGGCCTGCAGCCAGCTTGATCTTGATCCGGCCAGCGTCCTGTTCGTGGGTGACGACCTGCGCGATATCGAGTCAGGTCGCGATGCAGGCACCAAAACAGCCGCCGTGCGCTACGGCTATATCCACCCCAACGACAACCCCGACCACTGGGGAGCCGATGTGGTCGTGGATCACCCGCTGGACCTGCGCAAGGTCCTGGACAACGCGCTGTGCAGTTGCTGACTTGAGCCTTACTGAATAGCTACAGAGGTTTCCCATGTTCGATTACTCCGCTCGCCCCGAACTGCTCAAGGACCGGGTGATTCTGGTCACCGGCGCAGGTCGCGGCATCGGCGCAGCAGCAGCAAAGACCTATGCCGCCCACGGCGCCACGGTGCTGCTGCTGGGCAAGACCGAAGCCAATCTGACCCAGGTGTATGACGAGATAGAAGCGGCTGGCCATCCTCAGCCCGCAGTCATTCCATTCAACCTGGAAACCGCCCTGCCCCATCAGTACGATGAGTTGGCGGCCATGATCGAAACCGAATTCGGTCATCTCGACGGCCTGCTGCACAACGCCTCGATCATCGGCCCGCGCACGCCCGTAGAGCAGCTATCCGGCGAGAACTTCATGCGGGTCATGCACATCAACGTCAATGCCACGTTCATGCTGACCAGTACCCTGCTGCCACTGCTCAAGCTTTCCGCCGACGCGTCGGTGGTATTCACTTCCAGCAGCGTCGGTCGCAAGGGACGCGCCTACTGGGGCGCCTATGGCGTGTCGAAGTTCGCGACCGAAGGACTGATGCAGACACTGGCCGACGAACTGGACACTGTTGCGGCGGTACGCTCCAACAGCATCAACCCCGGCGCGACCCGCACCAGCATGCGGGCCCAGGCGTATCCTGCGGAGAACCCTCTGGACAACCCGACGCCCGAGGAAATCATGCCGGTCTATCTGTATCTGATGGGCCCCGACAGCACCGGTATCAACGGCCAGGCCTTCAATGCACAATAAGGCTCATGGCACAGAAGCCTGCCTTGACGGAAATCCGTCACGGCAGGTTTTTTTCATGAATATACCGAGTCAAGGAAACGTCGGGCGCTTTCCAAGCCCTTCCCCTCAACCGGAAATACCCCATTAAATTCAATCAGTTATATTAAAAACCGTACATGGCACGACTTTCGCTCTGTCTCTCACAAGCCAGCAACGATGTGAGAGGAGTGAAGCCATGAGTTCTCCGACCGGCCCCAAGACAATTGATTTCGATACTGCAAAACTGCAAAGACAAGGCTCTTGCAATAGACCGGCGGCCACTCTTCCTCCTGCAGATCTGCCCACCCTCATTCAGCAACTGAACCAGCAGTTGCAGAGCAGCCTGGAAGCCGAAAGGATTCTTGGCATGTTCTTCCGCGGCATTCAACGCCTCATGCCGTTGTCCGCCCTGATCTATGAGCACTCCCGCAGCGATCTGAGCCTGCCACTGGGTGAAAGCGCCGAGCACAGCGCCCATTACACACTGCGCCACATGAACGAATGCCTGGGCAATCTGGAATTCCAGCGCACCACGGCGTTCAGCGAGCAGGAACTGGGCGAGCTTGAGTCACTGATCGTCTGCCTGCTCTACCCCATGAAAAATGCGCTGCTGTATCGCATCGCCATGCAAAGCGCCCTGCGCGACCCGCTGACCGATACCGGCAACCGGATCGCGATGGACCAGAACCTACTGCTGGAAATCGAAGTCTCGCACCGCCAGAAGCAGCCGCTTTCATTGCTGATGCTGGATATCGATTACTTCAAGAACGTCAACGACAACTACGGTCACAAGACCGGCGACGAAGTGCTGCGCACCATTGCCCACACACTCAAGACTCAGTTACGCAGCGTAGACCGGATGTTCAGGTATGGCGGGGAAGAGTTCGTGGTCGTGCTTGCCAACACCGATCGCGAATGTGCGGCCATGATCGGTGAACGCCTGCGCCAGGCGGTGCTGGAACTGAAGTTCGAACACAATATCGTGCTCAACACCAGCATCAGCCTGGGCTGCTCGACGCTGCTGCCGGCCGAATCGGCCGACAGCCTGCTGCGCCGCGCCGACAATGCCTTGTATGTCGCAAAACGCGAAGGCCGAAACCGCCTGAAGATGGCAGGCTGAGCCACTGCCCCCTTCACGAATGAAGGCATTCCCGTCTCAATCCATGAGGTCATCACTCACCTTGTGGGAGGCAGCTTGCTGGCGACTTGAAATAAAGCACCTCCCACAAGTTTTGTTTGTGCCCTTACTGATCGCAGGAGCGACCTCAGTCGCGAAGAGGCCCACAGCCATCGCCTGGAATTCGCCCCTGCCCGGATAAGTGATCAGGCTCCGACTGCTGCTGCCGCACGCTCCCGCGCAGGCTTGACCTTGTCCAGTTGCATACAGCTCTCGAGAAACAGATGCATGTAGTCATAGCTCTTGGTGATCGCCTGACGCAATTCGCTCTGTTGCTGCACGCTGGGGTTATTGCCGACAAGGGTGCAAATGATTTCGAGCGCTTCCCATGGGTGCGCATCATCATACTGAGCGTGCATCTTCAGCCATTTCATGGCGCGCTTGCGGGTTTCGCCGGGGAACCCCTCGGCATAGACATCGGTTGAGCAGACGACAGCCGACCACTCTCCCGTTGCGCCCTCGATGGCATAGTTGGTCGCGGCCATGGCCACGGCCAGGGAATCCGAGGAACTGGTCTGCCAGCACCAGTGACTCAAGGCATGCAATTCGGGTGCTACGCGCTGAGCGTGCAGGTCGTCGACACTCACCCCATGAGCGTCACACCAGTTCACCCAATAGTCGGCATGATTGAGTTCGACGCGAATGTTGCGCATCAACCAGCGACGCGCCATGTCTTCGCCAGGATGGCGACCGAAACGGGTCTTGGTCAGGTTCTTGGCCATGTAGACAGCGAACTGCTCGACCACCGGCCAGCCGCCAATCAAGTAATGACGCATGACCTGCGGGCTCAGGCGTCCATCACGCATTTTCTGATACAGCTCGTGCTCGACCACACGGGCCTTCGCGGCACTGCAATCCTTGATCAACTGTTGCGCCCATGCCGGATAACTGCTGGCTTCCATGAGCGGACCGGTTCTATTGAAAGTGTCGATCACTGTGCGGCTCCCTTTTTTGTTGGTTGTACCGAGTTGGCTTGATACCCATGTGCCTCGGCCATCACGGAGGCCGGGCGTGCAGGCTGGGTGTACAGGCTTTCACACGTCAATAACTCTGGACGAGCTATCAAGTACCCCTGTGCAAAATCCACACCTATCTCCTGCAAGGCAGACTCAATCTGCGGGGTTTCAACAAACTCGGCAATGGTTTTTTTGCCCATTACATGGCCGATGTGATTGATGACATCAACCATGGCACGGTTGATCGGATTGTCGAGCATATCCTTTACAAAACTGCCATCGATCTTCAGAAAATCCACCGGCAGATGCTTGAGGTAGGCAAAGGAGGACATCCCGGAGCAAAAGTCATCGAGTGAAAACAGACAGCCCAGCGCCTTGAGCTCATTCATGAAGCGGATGGCGCTTTCCAGATCGGCAATCGCACTGGTTTCGGTCACCTCGAAACAGATCATGCTCGGGGAAACATCGTACGTCTTGAACTGCAGTTTCAGGTAATCCAGAAAGGCCTCATCGCCAATACTGGAGCCCGACAGATTAATGGCACAGATCGCCTGGGGCATCTGATGGCGCGGATCGTTCATGCATTGTGCAATCACACGGAAAACATTCTGCACGACCCAGCGATCCAGGGTTGTCATCAAGCCATATCGCTCGGCTGCCGGTATGAAGCTGTCCGGCGAAACCATTCGCCCCGTCTCGTCGCGCAGGCGCAACAGGATTTCGACATGCCTCATCCCGTCATCGGGCTGGTGAAGCGGAGCAATTTCCTGGGTGTACAGACAGAAACGGTTCTCGCCCAAGGCCATGTGCAGGCGCTGGATCCAGGCCATTTCACCCGAGCGCGTGGAAAGCGCCGAATCGTCCGGATGGTAGACCTGGACCCGGTTCCGGCCCTTTTCCTTGGCCATGTAACACGCCATGTCCGCGGCTCGAAGCGAGGCCTCCAGCGTGGTCGGCGCATCGCCTATATGCACCAGACCAATGCTGATCGTGGTTACGAAAGGCCGGCCTTTCCAGACGAAATGCATGTTCTGCACCATCTTGCGCAGGCTCTCGGCAATTTCCAGAGCCATCGGCGGCGCACAATTGCATAGCAGAATACCGAACTCGTCGCCCCCTAACCGGGCAAGGGTGTCACCTTCACGAATCCCCTGAGGCAACATCCGGCACAGATGCCGAAGCAGCTCATCGCCTGCTGCGTGGCCATTGGTGTCATTGATCAGTTTGAACTGATCCAGATCCAGAAACATCAGGCAGTGGTTATCGCTCGAGGATTCGGAGTCAGCAAGCAACCGCTCCAGGCGATATTCGAATTCGCTGCGGTTGACCAACCCGGTCAGTGCATCGTGGGCAGCCTGCCAGGAAAGATTGGCCAGGTGCTGGCTTTCCCGAGTCATGTCATGCAGCACCAGTACCGCACCACTGACAGCCCCGTCACTGTAGATAGGCGAACCGACCAGATTGACCATCACCGTGCTGCCATCGAGCCGCTGAATGAGCTTGCAGTGCACGCTGCCGCCCTTGAACTGGCCACTGAGGATATGCTCCATCAGCGTCAGGCTGTCCTTGTGATCGTTTTCGTCCAACAGATTGAACAGCGCAGCCAGCGGCAAGCCGATGGCCTGACTGTTACGCCAATGAGTCAGGCCTTCCGCCGCAGCGTTCATGTAAACGATCGCACCACTGACATCCGTGGTAATGACCCCGTCGCCGATGGACTCCAGTGTGATCTGCGCCCGGTCCTTCTCCAGTTGCAATGCATGGGCAAAGACGTGCCGCTGTTCGAGCAGCTTGCGCGTACGTAGCAAGGCCAGAAGGATCAGCACCAGAGCTGTAAGCGGATTGATGATCAGCAGCAGCCACAGGATGAATCTCGAAGCCTCTCCCAGCGCATCGCTGAAAGCCTTGGCAACGGGGGTTACCGCGTCATTGATGGCATTGATCCGGGCGTGCCATTGCAAGGCTTCATCCGGGCTCACCGTCCCTTCGGCGATCCGGCTGCGAATCGTGCGAGCCAGATCATCGAGCCGGGCAAGATAATCATCGCCCATGTTCCACCAGTAGATGGCCTTTTCCATGTAACTGAAGTCATGGAAGTTGCGGTACAACCAGATGATGCCGCCGACATCATCCGGGTGGTTACCGCCTTGAAGAAAGGCTTCTCTGGCATCTGCCAACGAGGGATCTGGCTGATTCAGCACCTGGCGCAGGGCATGCCCCCCCTGAGGAATGGCAATGGCCTGCTGGTACCTGGCAAAGTCGCGCTCATCATGACTGTCGACATACAGTCCCAGGTAATGAATGGCGTCCTTCTGGCCCTTGGACCAGAGGCTCTCGCCCACGACATAACTGCGCACGGCAGACAAGGTATACAGGCTCACACATCCGAGCAGCGCCTGAAAAAGCGCGACGGCAACAAAAGGCCACACAATGCCCAGGAGACGAGGCTTAGAGAGAGACCGCGGCTGCTTCATGGGTTCACTTCACCACATGACTGATTGAACGTCCTGCTCAGAGACTAGGCCAAATCCAACAAGAGAGACGAGGGATTTTCTCGGTTTTTATACAAGGTGCAACATCGCGCACAAAGCTGGGGGGATGTGTCGGCCCTGCAATCAGACCTGTTGCAGATGTCCGTACAGCTTGGCGTAAAGCCCGCCCTCGGCGATCAGTTGCTGATGATCCCCGTCCTCGGCGATACGTCCGCCATCGAATACCAGGACCCGGTCGGCCTGTTTTACCGCAGACAGGCGGTGAGCGATGATCAGGGTGGTGCGACTGCGCAGAAAGAGCGCCAGTGCCTGATGCAGATTGTATTCGGTGGCCGCATCCAGCGCCGAAGTCGCTTCGTCCAGAATGACGACTTTAGGGTCGGACAAGACCATGCGCGCAATCGCCAGACGCTGACGCTGCCCGCCGGACAACCGCACCCCGGAACGTCCGACAATGCTGTCCAGGCCCTCGGGCAACGCACGAATGGTCGACTCAAGCTGAGCAACCTCCAGCGCCGCCCAGCAAGCCTCATCCGTACAGTCTCGGCCCATGGTCAGGTTGGCGCGTATGGAATCGTTGAACAGCGCCGGGTGTTGCAGCACCACCGCCACGTTTTCCCGCACCCGCTCCAGACCGATCTCCTGCAGGGTAGAACCGCCAAAACGAACAGTGCCGGTCTGCGCGCTGTAAAGCCCCAGCAGCAGTTGCACAAGAGTGCTTTTACCGCCGCCACTGGCACCGACAATTGCCACCTTCTCACCGGGCGCAATCGACAGGTTCAACTGGTCCAGTACCAGATCCTCGCCATAGCCGAAGCTCAGGCCACGCACCTCGATACCAACGGTTTCCCGCCCCTTGAACGGATCGACAACACCCGGGTATTGCGGCTCGTCTTCACGGGCCAGCAATTCGTTGATCCGGGTCAACGCCCCACCCGCCGCGTAATAGGCGTATTGCAGGTTCAGCAGTTGCTCGACCGGCGTGATCATGAACCACAGGTAACTGAATACCGCGAGCATCTGGCCAATGGAGAGATCCGAGAACAGCACCGTCAACATCGCGGCAGCCCGGAAAATATCGATGCCGAACTGGAACAGCAGGCCACTGGCCCGGCCCGAGGCATCGCTTTTCCACTGTGAATTCACGGCGTAATCGCGCACCTCCCTGGCCCGCTGGCCAAGGCGGCCCAGGAAAAAGCCCTGCCGATTGCCGGCCCGTACTTCCTGAATGGCATCCAGGGTTTCGCTCAAGGCCTGGGTAAAGCGCGAAGTACTGTCGTTCTCGAGTTTTTTCAGGTGTTTGACGCGCTTGCCCAGACGCACCGTGGCAAAGATCACCAGCGGATTGAACAGCATGATCAGCAGCGCCAGCTTCCAGTGCATCCACATCAGAATGCCAGCCGTGCCTGCCAGGGTCAGGGCTGCAACCAGAAAACGGCTGAGGGTTTCACCGACGAACTTGTCCAGCGTGTCCAGATCGGTGACCAGATGCGTGGTCACCATGCCGCTGCCCAGGCTTTCATACTCGCGCAGGGATATGCGCTGAAGGCGCTCGATCAGGCGCAGACGGATGCGGTAGACAATGTCCTTGGCCAGACGAGCGAACAAACGCGCCTGCAGGACATTGAACAGCAAGGCCCCCAGACGCAGGACCAGAGTCAGCACCAGCATCAGGCCGATATAGCCCACCGCCTTCTGCAGACTTTCGGGCAAGGCATGATCCATGATCCGCAGCGCCGCGTCGCCACGCCCCAGCAGCACTTCGTCCACCAGCAATGGCAGCAGCAAGGGAATCGGCACACTGCACAGCGTCGCCAGCACTGCCACGCCATTGGCGATCCAGAGGGCTTTCTTATGACGTAACGCCAGCCGCCGGATCTCGGCCCAGCTCAGTCGGTCGCCGGGTTGCTTGAGAGAAGACTCTTCATGCACTGGCGGCACGCTCCAGCCATCGCCCGAGCAATGGTGCCAGTTCGTTCAGGGGTTGATAGCCATTGGTCAGCAATGCCAGTTGCCCGTTATGCTCGGCAAGCAGAGTCGGAAAACCGGCAATGCCAAGCCCCTGCACCCAGGCAAAATCGGCCGCCGTGGCCGCTCGCTGTTCGGCGCTGTCGAAAGCGTCGGCAAATGCCTGACGAGGCAGACCTGCCTGCTCGGCCAGTTCAACCAGCAACGGGGCATGAGTGACATCGCGCCCTTGAGTGTAGAACGCCTGCTGAATCAGTCCGACCAGCGTCCACGCCCCTTGCGGATCAAGATGACGGGCAGCGGTCACGGCCCGGCAGGCGGGCGTGGTGTCATAGACGAAACCGTCCGGCAAGGCACCCTCGAAACGAAATGGCTGCCCGGTGGCTTTCTCCACCGCTTCCCAGTGCTCCAGGATATAGCGCCGTGTAGAGGCATCCAGCGCCGTAGTGCCGGAACGCAAGCCACCCATGACCAGATGCAGCGGCACGCCGCCCGCCTGTGCCTGTTCTACCAGTGCCTCGGCCACCGGAGCGAAACCCCAGCACCAGGAACACATCGGGTCCATTACATAGATCAGGCGGGAGGACATGGCTCAGGCCTCGGATTGCTGACGGTAGTTATAACCGATCGGATGTGGCTGATTACGGGCTTTTGCCAGCTCGATCTGCTTCTGCCGGTCAATGGCGCTGCGGCGAGTCTTTTCGCTCAGGCTGTCCCAGCAATGCGGGCAACTGACACCCGGCGAATAATGCTCGCTGGCGCGATCTTCGGCACTGATCGGCGTGCGGCAGGCATGACATTGATCGTAGTCGCCTTCGCTCAGGTCGTGACGCACCGTGACACGGTTATCGAACACGAAACACTCGCCACTCCACTTGCTTTCTTCCTGGGGGACTTCTTCGAGGTATTTGAGAATACCGCCCTTGAGGTGATAGACCTCCTCGAAACCCTCGCCCAGCATATAGCTCGATGCTTTTTCACAACGGATGCCGCCCGTACAGAACATGGCGACCTTCTTGTGCACGGCCGGGTCGAAGTGTTCCCTGATGTACTCGGGAAATTCGCGAAAGCTGGTGGTCTTGGGGTCGATGGCACCCTCGAAGGTGCCGATGGACACTTCGTAGTCGTTGCGAGTATCGATCAGCAGGACTTCAGGATCGGTGATCAGCGCGTTCCAGTCAGCGGGTTCGACATAAGTGCCGACACGCTTGTTGGGGTCCACACCTTCGACGCCCAGGGTCACGATCTCTTTCTTGAGCTTGACCTTGGTGCGATAGAACGGCTGCTCGTCGCAGAACGATTCCTTGTGATCGATATCGACCATACGCGGGTCGTTTTTCAGCCAGGCCAGCAGACCATCGATGCCTTCACGGCTACCGGAAACCGTACCGTTGATGCCTTCCTCGGCGATGAGCAGAGTGCCTTTGATGCCATTGGCAATCATGGCCTGCAACAGGGGTTCACGCAGTTCGACGTAATCGCTGAGGGTCACGAATTTGTATAGCGCAGCTACGACGATCGGCTGAGTCATCGGCTCTTGGGTCATGTATCACTCCAGGTGGTGACCCTCGCAAAGGGCCTACCGGGCAAGAAAAATCAGAACGAAAAACGCACCGGCCTTGCGGCGCGGTGCGGATTCTAGCAAAACAGACGTTGTCAGGATATTGCTCAGGGCCGGACCGGGATACTCGGGTCAGTGGCCACCGGCACAGGTCGGCGAAGCGGGCGCTGCTCCGACCTTTGTCCACTCCTCGGGCGTATAGGTGTGCAACGCCAGGGCATGGAACTCTCCCATCAGGCTACCCAGCGTGGCGTAGACTTTCTGATGCCGCTTGACCGAGTTAAGACCCGCAAACTGGTCGCTGACCAGAACGGCCTTGTAGTGAGTCTGCTGGCCACGGCTGTGCATGTGGCTCTCGTCGAGTACCTGCAAGTGCTGTGGCTCAAGCAGCGCAAGCGCTGACTCGATTCGTTTTTGCATGCTCATGACGGGATTCGCCTGTCAGGGTTTCTTGGTAGCAGCAGGAGTTGCAGCCTTGGCAGGCTCCAGCTCGGCAGTCATGTCGGCGAGCAGCTTGTTGACCACCGGCACGGCGCTTTCCAGCTTGCTCTGGGTCAGTTGCGCCGACTGCTGAGCCAGCTCAGGCATCTTGGACATGACTTTCTTGCCCAGTGGCGACTGATAGAACACGACCAGATCCTTCAACTCGCTTTCGGTGAAGTTGGCGGTATAGAGCTTGACCATGTCCGGCTTGAGCTTGTTCCAGCCGATGGCCTGATCGACAGCGGCGTTGGCCTTGGCCTGATAGGTTTCCAGCAAGGCCTTTTTCGACGCTGGCGCCTTGGTTTCAGCAAAACGCTGGGCAAACATCTGCTGGACCTGCGCGTAGACCGGAGCACCCAGCTTGTCAGCGTTGGCAAGCTTGAGGAAGGTTTCGGCACTGGCGTTGTGGCTGGCGGTGTCGGCGAGAACCTGACCGCTGGCGCAAACCAGGGCTACCGCAGTACAGATGGCACGAAGACGGGTCATCGAATTTCCTTAATCTGACAAACGAGGCATGACCTCAAGGCCGACCATTCTGCGCTTATGTTCGCTTTTGGCTCAACCCCCGCTTAACTCAGTGGTTGAAAACCAGCCAACACAAACCCTATGGGAACCCAGAGGGACTATAGGCACCTAACCCTTACGCACCTTGAAGGAGTAAGACCAGTGAGCCGTACAGAAACTGACAGCATTGGCCCGATAGAAGTCCCTGAAGACGCTTACTGGGGTGCACAGACCCAACGGTCGCTGATCAACTTCGCGATCGGCGATCAGGCCATGCCGCTTGCCGTGCTGCATGCCCTGACCCTGATCAAGAAAGCCGCCGCGCGGGTCAATGATCGCAATGGCGACCTGCCCGCCGATATCGCCCGGCTCATCGAGCAGGCCGCCAACGAAGTGCTTGATGGCCAGCATGACGATCAGTTCCCGCTGGTGGTCTGGCAGACCGGCAGCGGCACGCAAAGCAACATGAACGTCAACGAGGTAATTGCCGGGCGCGCCAACGAACTGGCTGGCCAGGGTCGCGGCGGCAAGAGCCCGGTGCACCCCAACGATCACGTCAACCGTTCGCAGAGTTCGAATGACTGCTTCCCAACAGCCATGCACATCGCGGCGGCACAAGCGGTCAAGGAACAACTGCTGCCCGCCATCGCCGAGCTGTCCAATGGCCTTGCCGAACAGTCGGCACGGCATATAAGACTGGTGAAAACCGGCCGTACGCACATGATGGATGCCACACCGATCACCTTCGGCCAGGAGCTGTCGGGCTTCGTGGCACAACTGGATTATGCCCAGAAAGCCATTCGCGCCACCCTGCCTGCGGTCTTCGAACTGGCTCAGGGCGGCACCGCCGTGGGCACCGGGCTGAATGCGCCCAAAGGATTTGCCGAAGCCGTGGCCGCGGAACTGGCGGCGCTGTCCGGACTGCCGTTCGTCACGGCGCCCAATAAATTTGCCGCATTGGCGGGCCATGAGCCGCTGACCGCTTTGTCGGGCGCCCTGAAGACCCTGGCCGTGGCCTTGATGAAGATCGCCAACGACCTGCGCCTGCTGGGCTCCGGTCCTCGAGCAGGCCTTGCAGAAGTACGACTGCCGGCCAACGAGCCGGGCAGTTCGATCATGCCCGGCAAGGTCAACCCGACCCAGTGCGAAGCGCTGTCGATGCTGGCCTGTCAGGTACTGGGCAACGACGTGACCATCGGTTTCGCCGCCAGTCAGGGACACCTGCAACTGAACGTGTACAAGCCGGTCATCATCCATAACCTGCTGCAATCGATCAGGCTGCTGGCCGACGGGTGCCGCAACTTCAACGAGCATTGCATCGCCGGCCTGGAACCCGATGCTGCAAAAATGGCCGAACATCTGGAGCGAGGCCTGATGCTGGTCACCGCTCTCAACCCCCATATCGGTTACGACAAATCGGCGCAGATCGCCAAGAAAGCCTATAGCGAAGGGCTGACCCTGCGGGAAGCCGCCCTTGCTCTGGGCTACCTCACCGACGAGCAGTTCGACGCCTGGGTCCGACCGGAAAAAATGCTGGAGGCGGGTAGCAATGGCTGACCCCAAAAGTGGCGCAACACCTCTGGAAGGCAGTGGAAAACGTATCCTGATGATTTACGGCACACCGAAGACCGTCAGTTTCTGCCATGCCCTGGGTGATGCCTACTCGCAGGGCGCACGCAGCAAAGGTCATGTGGTGAGGATGCTCAAGCTCAGTGAGCTGGACTTCGATCCGATCCTGCATAACGGATACGAGCAGAGTCAGAATCTGGAACATGACCTGCTCGAAGCCCAGCGCCAGATCCACTGGGCCGAACACCTGGTATTCGTCTATCCGGTTTCCTGGGGCGGGCTGCCGGCCTTGCTGAGCGGTTTCTTCGACCGGGTGTTCATGCCCGGTTTCGCTTTCAGGGCCCATGGCCGCCGACACCCGTCCAACGAATTGCTCAAGGGCAAGACCGCAGAGCTGCTGTCGACCCTCGACACCCCGCCCCGCTACTTTCGCTGGATCTACGGGGCACCGGCGCATCGCCAGATGATTCGCACGATCCTGGCCTTCTGCGGAATCAGGACCAAACGCCTGACCGAATTCGCCCCGATCCGCACCTCAAGCGAAGAACAGCGCCAGCAATGGCTTCGGCAGGCAGAAGAACTGGGTAAATAAACTCAGGCACTACACCGCCAGCCGCTGCTTCCTGGCCTTCCAGCCAGCGATCATCGACGGCCCCAAAGCCGTCAACGCCGAACCCAGCACCACCAGCACTGCGCCACCATACCCCAGCGTATTGATTTCTTCGGCCTGCACGTAGTCGGGCCACAACCAGGCGGCCACCGCCACCGCAGCCAGGGTCACCAGTGGGGTCAGGGCCAGGGTTGCACTGACACGCGAAGCTTCCCAATGAGCCAGAGCCTCGGCAAAGGCGCCATACGCCACCAGCGTGTTCAGGCAACAGGCCAGCAGTAACCAGCCCTGCAACGGGCTCAACTGCAAAGCCTCCATCGGATGCGCCCAGGGTGTAATCAGCAGCGCGCAGAACAGGTAGATCACCATCATGACCTGCAACGAATTCCATACCGTCAGCAATTGCTTCTGGCTCAGTCCGTAAAAGGTCCAGACCACAGCCGCCAGAAAGACGATCAGCACCCCGGCGGTGTAATCGCTCAGCGAGGTGAACAGTTCCACCAGACGCTCATTGAAAAACAGGCCAAAACCGATCAGCAGCACGAACAGACCAATGCCCTGCCCAAGCGTGAATCGCTCCTTGAACAGCACGATACTGCCGAGCAACAACAGGATGGGACCGGTCTGGATCATCAGTTGCGTAGTGCCCGGGCTCAACAGGCGCAATCCCACCAGATACAGCACATAGTTGCCGACCAGACCAAACACTGCCAGCGCCACCAGAATCCTGCCCTTGCCTCCCAGCACCTTGAGGCTCGGCAAGCGCTTGACCGATGCCAGCCATACGAAGAGCAGGACGCCGGAGACCAGCAGACGGAACCAGGTCACGGTCACCGGATCCATCGCCTGCAGCACCTGCTTGAGTTTGACGGGCAGGATGCCCCAGAGAAAAGCAGTCAACAGGGCAAGACAGAGGCCATACACCCAGCGGCCAGAAGAAATGTGCATCGGTCATTCCAGATCAGACAAGGCAGAGTTGTCAGTCTAGGCACAGATTGTCTGTGACTCACAGATACAGCTAGGCACGCATAACGCTCGCAATTGTTTTTCAGAGAGAATTGCGCCTTGACTGATCAGGTGTCAGTGGTCTGCATGATTACGCTTATACGTCTCATGGCCCATTGCTGCGATCTGCCCCTCGATCAAGGCATCGAAAGGCCGTAAAAGCTCGGAAAAATCAGCTTCTGGCTCCAGGGTCTGCAAGGCATGAGTCACCGCCTCAAGGGTCGACAAGGCATCGGGCCCTGGAGCCTTGCGCAGGCGATAGCGTGAAGCCGGAACCGAACCCAGCGTCACTCTGGGCAAGGCAGCCAGCAGCGGATTGAGATGCAGCAGTTTTCGCGCCTTGCGCCAGGTGCCATCGGGAACCACCATCAGCATGGGCAGATCCTGCCCGGCATAAGGTGCCAGCACTTGCGCATCTTCGCCGGGGAACAGCAGACACGCCCGATAACCGGGCTGATTCAGCAGTGTTTCAAGCCCTTCGAACACCTCGCCCACTACCAGTTGCGCATTCACCAGCCCGAGAGCAGCCAGGCGTGCGGTATTCAAGGCATGGCTGACTTCACTGGGATGCTGCAGCAGCAAAACGCGAGTGCGGCTGTCCAGTTGCGGGATCAGGGCGCAGAGACAATGATTGCCGGGACGCAGGCAGCGCTCGCAACGAGCACGGGACATGATTTTCTCTTCGACGGCAAACAGGGAGCGCAGTCTAGCCGATCACCGAAGCGGCCTGAACCTGCCATCGGGCACCCGTCGCCCTTCACGGACCCTCAACAAACTTCAGCTAGCCTGAAACCGAGGGCTGGTTTATCCGAAGTTCCCCCAATCCTGAACTGTCTAGAATCCGGGGCTTCCATGAATCGCGAGGACATCAACCAGAGGGTGCTCGACGTTCTTGGCGTCATTCTGGTGGACAAATCAGCGCTGCGTGACGATGTCACCTTCAAGGACCTGGTGCTGGATGAGGAAGATATCAACGAGCTTTTCGGACGCCTGGGAGAAGAGTTCGGCTTCGAGTTCCCGGCATTCATCAGAGAACGCGCCATCCACAAACCCGAGCATCTGTCGCTGCCCATGGTGGTGGATCTGATCGTATTGATGCAGCAGACATGACGGCAGAAAAAGCTGATGACGGGACACGGCCTTGCGTCCCGCTCAAATATGAAATGCCAATACAGGTGACCGATGGCGGTCAACCAGGGCTTACCGACGTGGGCGGCGACGCTCGTCCTCGGCGCGCACAGGCACAGGTTGCAGTTTGGGACGTTCGATCAAACCCAGTGCAACACCCAGATCATGGAGCCATTCTTGCAATTTGCTGTTCATAAAGCCCCCTCGAGGGAAAACCAGGCAACCGGCAATGCGCCTGTTGCTAATACTGATCATAGAAGCAAGTTTTCATTCTAGCCGGACAACTCGGAAACATTTTTCCCGATAGCAGCAATGTGACACCTCTGCGCCTTTCCTTCTAGTCTTTGCGACAGACGGTTTTACACGGCTAAAAACGCCTGTCACTCCGGCAAACGCAAGACGCCATCCTCGTCAGTCATGGCGCGCTCAAGCAGGTCGGGCGGCAGATTTTTACTGGCCCTCGCACCCAACAGTTTGAGCTGCTCGCTACGGCTGACCAGATTACCGCGACCCTCCGTCAATTTGTTACGGGCAGCGGAATAAGCTTTATCCAGTTGTTGCAAGCGGCTGCCGACTTCGTCCAGATCCTGAATGAACAGCACGAACTTGTCGTAGAGCCACCCTGCCCGCTCCGCGATTTCCCGGGCGTTCTGGCTCTGGCGCTCCTGTTTCCACAGGCTGTCGATGACCCGCAAGGTGGCAAGCAGTGTCGTGGGGCTGACAATCACGATATTGCGGTCGAACGCTTCCTGAAACAGAGTGGGCTCAGCCTGCAAGGCGGCCGAAAACGCCGCTTCGATAGGTACGAACAGCAATACGAAATCCAGGCTGTGCAGGCCCTCGAGACGCTTGTAATCCTTGCTGGACAAGCCTTTGACATGATTGCGCAAGGACAGTACATGTTGCTTCAAGGCCGCCTGACCGATCACTTCATCGGCCGCCGATACATATTGCTGGTAGGCCGTCAGGCTGACCTTGGCGTCCACCACCACCTGCTTGTCTCCCGGCAGCATGATCAGCACATCCGGCTGGAAGCGCTCGCCATCAGGCCCCTTGAGACTGACCTGGGTCTGGTATTCGCGGCCTTTCTCAAGCCCGGCATGCTCCAGCACTCGCTCCAGAATCAGCTCGCCCCAGTTGCCCTGGGTTTTCTGGCCCTTGAGTGCGCGAGTCAGGTTGGTCGCCTCGTCGCTCAGACGCAGGTTCAACTGCTGCAGGCGCTCCAGTTCCTTGCTCAGGGAAAACCGCTCGCGGGCTTCGTTCTGGTAGCTTTCCTCCACCCGTTTCTCGAATGACTGGATGCGCTCCTTCAGCGGATTGAGCAATTGTCCGAGCTGTTGCTGACTGGTTTCAGCGAAGCGTTGCTCACGCTCATCGAAAATCTTGCCTGCCAGTTCGGCAAACTGGGCGCGCAGTTCATCACGTGAACCCTGAAGATCGTTCAGGCGCTGCTGATGGCTTTCCTGCTGCTCGCGCAACTCGGCATTCAAGGCCGCGCATTGCGCATCCAGACGGCGCAACTCGGTTTCCTTGCTGGCCCGCTCGAGGTTCCAGCCATGGGCGGCATCACGGCCGTTATCGCATTCCAGACGCAGCAGTTCGACTTCGCGGCGCACGGCGGCCAGATCGGCCTGACGGGCAGCATTGGCCTGGCTCAGATCGCTGATTTCGTCGCGGCTGGCGTCCAGTTGGGCATTGAGGCCGTCCTGGGCCATCTGCGCCATGCTCAAGCGCTCGTCGAGCAATGCCGTATCGGCCTGCTGGCGCGCCAGACGCCGCTGCATCTGCCAGACCCAGGCCAACAAAGGCAGTGCCGCCGCACCAAGCCCCAGCAACAGGCTGTTCAGGTCCACAACCATAACGACTCCCTACATGCCGGATCATTGTCTTCAGCATTGTGAACGAAAGAAGATTCAGGAACGTCTCCGGGACGGCTCAAGGCAGGCATGATAGGCATTGCGGGGGAAAATCGGGGGGACATAACTCTACTCTCTTTTTGTGCAAGGTAAACCCTGCATATAACCGCCTGATGTAACGGGACAATCCACAGAAGCTGTGGATAACTCAGTGGACAACCCCCCTTTAACTCCCGCAAACCCATACGGAACGGGGGCTGCGCTCAAACTGACGATTTTTTCACCAGTAAAAAAAAGCGATGTTTTTCATTGACTTAATAATTCACCACAGTAAATCAAACTCTTAGGGCCGTATGTGACAGTGATGTGGCAGCTTGTGCCCCTAATGTGCACAAGTGGATTTTGCGTCCCCCGGACAATCCACCGGACAAGAAAAAATATTTGTAAAAAACCCTTTCATTTTTCTGGATATTGCATTAGTGTTTCCGCCGTTAGTACCAAGCTGAAAATCAATTCCGGTCGATAAGTCCCCCGACAAGCGCCAATCCATATGGAAGCGGTGTCGACAACAAGGGATCGACCACCTCGATGGTTTCCAGACATGTCCTGCGTAACGAGGCCCACTAAAGGGCAAAGCGCAATCATGGCCTGCATTGACCAGCCTGCAATTGATCAGGATCTGCACCCCGAGCGTCGAACCTTTGCTCCTGTTGTGTTGCCTGCCCTCCTAAGTACCTACCTGTCAGCCATGGCGCCATACGATAAAGCGCGCTTCAACTGACTGCCTTGTTCCAGTCAGGTTCTTCGCCCGGCCCGCTTCGATATTCAAGCCAGCCCGCGTTTACTGGAGCCTTTATTGATGCACGGTATTGTTCCGTGTCGTTTCAGGAAACACTTTCAATCATGACAACTCAAATCCAGACTCAGGATGCCATCCGCACCCTCACCCACGCTTTCGCTCCCATGGACTGCCTGATCATGGCCGCCCGCAAAGGCTCCTTCAGCTTTACCGTAGTCAACGAACACGGTATCGCCCGCCACAGCGAACGCCTCTACCCCGATCAGTACTCCAGCGCCGAGCCGCTGCAGGCCGTGATCGAGCGGACCCGCCAGGCCCTGACTGCCTGAAGCCAAAAGCCGCTGCCACGCAGTATGCAAAGCCCCGCCCTGCAAAGCGGGGCTTTTTGCTTTCTGCGCCAGCAATCTAATTGCCAACCGATCTATAGGGCCGGGTGCAAATCCTAAAACGATGTAAAACATAATTTTACATTCCAAATATGAGACTACACTTCAACTCAAGCGGCCTCGGGCTGCTTCCAGCGGGCCCGATCCGACTCACCGCTGCCACGCATCAGGGTCCGTTGGCCATTACTTGCGAGCTGACTGTGTTATGGGTATTGCAGCCATAGAATTATGCCGTCACGTAATTCGCCCCACCCTGAGTTACCTGGGTCGTCAGAATCCCTGCGCCGAACCCCTGCTCCTGGGTATAGCGGCAAGCCAGTCATCACTGGGCGATGCGCTGGGCAGCCGACGTGGACACGGCCTGTACCGTATCCCCGAACTGCGGCACCGCCAGCTCTGGGACAATTACCTGGCCCATGACCCGGACCTCGCCAGCCGCGTGCGCGGCCTTGCCAGCCAGCATGCCTTCCTGAGCGGGCCGAATCTGGAGCTGGCCGTCAACCTGCGCTACGCCACCGCCATTGCCTGGATGATGATCGAAGCCCAGACCGTCACCCTGCCTACCGCAGACGATCCATTGGCCATGGCCAGGATCTGGCGACAGATCTTCCAGCCCCAGGGCCGGTTACGCGACTTCGTGACGGCCTGGCACTCTTGCGTCGCCCCTCTTTACCTCTCGCAATACGCACAATTGCGGAAAAACAAAGTTCTGGAAAATTCCTGAATCCTGATCGGATTGTCCTACAAAAATAGCTCTAAATCGGGCTATCCAGCCTATAGCGCGTTCTCAAAAATGTTGGTAATTTCCGCCACGTGATCAACAAGGAGTTCTAATAATGAAAATAATGACAAAATCGATCCAAAGGACAACACTGGGCTTAGCCATCGGACTGGCGTCTTCACAACTTCTCGCCTCCGGCTTTGCCGTCAACGAACAAAGCGTCAGCGCCATGGGCACCGGTTTTGCCGGACGCTCCTCCTCCGCCGACGACGCCAGCACGGTGTTCGGCAACCCGGCCGGCATGTCCCGCCTCAAGCGCGAACAGGTCAGCGTCGGCGCCGCGGCCATCATCGCCAAGACCGATATCGACAATGCCCGGAGTAGCTTCCCCGGCAGCAATGATGGCGACATGGTTCCTGTCATCGGCGTACCCATGGGCTACTACGTCAAACCACTGGACGATCAATGGGCCGTAGGCCTGGGTGTCTACGTGCCGTTTGGCCTGGTCACCGACTATGAAAGCGGCTTCGCGGGCCGCTACTGGGCCGACAAGAGCCACGTACAGGTCGTCACCTTCCAGCCGACCGTGAGCTACGCCTTCAACGACAAGGTTTCCATCGGTTTCGGTCCGACCATCAACCGCCTCGAAGGCGAACTGACTTCCTCAACCCTCAACACCGCCTCACTGGGCACCAATGACGGCAAGGTCAAGATCAAGGGTGACGACGTCGCTCTGGGCTTCAACGCCGGCATCCTGGTCCAGGCCACCGACACCACCCGCCTGGGCCTGACCTACCACTCGAAGGTCAAGTACAAGCTCGATGGCAAGACCCAGGTCGAAGGCACCGGCTTCGGTCCCTTCAATGGCCAGAAGTACGACGCCTCACTGGATATCAGCACTCCTGAGTCGGTGGACTTCTCCATCACCCAGCAACTGGACGAAAACTGGACCGTCTACGCAGGCAGCACCTGGACACGCTGGAGCCGTCTGAAAGACATCACCGTCAACAACAGCGGTGTTCCAGCTCTCCTGGGCGGTGCCAACGGTCCAATCGGACGCATCTCCGAAGAGCAGGACTGGCATGACACCTGGGCCCATGCCATCGGCGCTTCGTACAAGGTCAACAAAGAATGGACCTTGCGTACCGGCTACACCGTCGACCAATCGCCTACCAACAACGTGAACCGCTCTCCACGCATTCCGACCGGTGATCGTCAGATCGTCAGTTTCGGTGCCGGCTGGACCCCGAACGACGCGATCACCATCGATGTCGCCTATTCGTACCTGTGGGAAGACGAAGCCAAGATTCGCAACGCCAGCACCTCCAAAGGTGCCTACAGCGCAGACTTCAAGAACAGCGCCCACGGCATCGGTACTTCGCTGACCTATCGCTTCTGATAACACCTGACCGGGGCAGGCCGAACAGCCTGTCAGCGGCCACAAAAAAGCCCGCGACCATCACTGGTCGCGGGCTTTTTCGTATGGGTCACGGTTTCGAAGCGATGGCTTTCTCGATGGCCGCGATCAGTTCGGGATCATCCGGCTTGGTCATGCTGGAGAAATTGGCGACCACCTTGCCCTGGCGATCCACCACATATTTATAGAAGTTCCAGCGCGGCGCACTGCTCTGCTCGGCCAGCACCTTGAACAGATGCGTCGCATCGTCGCCTCTGACCGGTTGCGGCTCGGTCATGGTGAAGGTCACACCGTAATTGACGTAACAGACCTTGGCGGTTTCCTCCCCGTCCCCGGACTCCTGTTTGAAGTCATTGGAGGGCACACCGAGCACTTCCAGCCCCTGAGCCTTGTAGCGCTGGTTCAAGGCTTCGAGCCCCTTGAACTGCGGGGCAAAACCGCAAAAGCTGGCAGTATTGACCACCACCAGAGGCTTACCGGCAAAACGCTGGCAGAGATCGATATTTTCCTTGCTGCGCAGCTTAGGCAGTTCGCCCTGCAGCAACGGCGGACAATCGGCAGCCCATGCTGCGCCACTCATGGCGAGCAATAGAACAGGGACAGAAATCCAGCGTGTTTTCATCAAGGCATCCCTACATTATTGTCTGGCCACACACGCTACTCCTTGCAGCGTCTGCACTCAACAGGCACCCAGCCCCAACTGCAAGGCGGCCAGACCGACCTGCTGCCAGGCCCACCAGAGCAGCCCCAGCACCACGGTGCCGGTCAGCACCGCAGCCAGCACAGGCCAGTGCCGGCTCACGCCACGCTGCCTTGAGGTTGCAACCGGGCCACCGGCTTCTCGCGCACGGGCCAGTTCAAGGCCGCCGCCATCAGACTGAGCAGAATGGAAACCTGCCAGATCAAATCGTAACTCCCGGTATGGTCATACACGAGCCCGCCCAGCCAGCCTCCCAGGAAGGAGCCCAACTGATGGAACAGGAAAACAATACCACCGAGCATCGACAGATTGCGTACACCGAACAGCGTCGCCACCGTGCCGTTGGTCAGCGGCACTGTCGACAACCATAGCAACCCCATTGCCACGCCAAACAGATAGGCCGTCGTCTCACTCAGCGGAATCCACAGGAACAGCGCGATGACCAGCCCGCGCAGCAGATAGAGCGTGCTCAGCAAACGAGGTTTGGACAGGCGCCCACCCAACCAGCCTGCCGTGTAAGTACCGAAGATATTGAACAGCCCGATCAGGGCAAGCACCGTGGTCCCGACCTTGGCGGGCAAGTGCTGATCCACCAGATACGCAGGCAGATGAATGCCGATAAAGACCACCTGGAAGCCACAGACGAAAAAGCCCAGAGCCAGCAGCCAGAACCCTGAATGGGAACAGGCCTCGCGCAATGCCTCACCCAAAGTCTGCTCACTGCCCTGCGACGCCGCCGGGCTGTCCTTGAGCATGCTGACCAGCGGCAGAATCAAGGCAACCAGCAAACCCAGCACCAGCAAGGTACTGGACCACCCCAGCCAGCCCAGCAGCCCGAGGGTTCCGGGCAGCATGGCGAATTGGCCGAACGAGCCGGCGGCACTGGCGATTCCCATGCCCATGCTGCGTTTTTCGGGGGGCAAGGCGCGGCCCACGACGCCCAGAATGACCGAGAAAGAGGTTCCGGACAGACCGATGCCGATCAGGATCCCGGCACTCAGGGAAAGGCTTGCAGGAGAATCGGCCATGCTCATGCAGATCAGGCCAGTGGCATAAAGCACACCACCGATAAACACCACTTTCGCCGCACCGAAGCGATCTGCCAGGGCACCGGCAAACGGCTGCGCCAGCCCCCACATGAGATTCTGCAGGGCGATGGCAAAGGCAAACACCTCGCGGCCCCAGCCAAAGTCGGCACTCATGGGCGCCAGAAACAGCCCGAAGCCATGCCGGGTCCCCAGGGAAAGCGCAAGAATCAATGCACTGCCCAATAGAATCCAGCCGCTGGTACGCCAGACCGATGTCATTGTTTTTATTCTCCCTGAGGCTTCACGGGGTTATTTACGTGGATATACCCGCAAATATTTACAACGCGAAGTTACGCCTCGCAGGATGACGATGTCAATGGATTACAGCTGTCATCATTCGTGAACCACCAACACCACCGCCAACAGAACCAGCACCTCCAGCAATTCCAGCAAGGCCCCGGCAGTATCGCCGGTGGTCCCGCCCAATCGGCGCATCATCAACTGGCGCAACCAGAAGAACCCCGCGGTGGCTGCCACCAGCGCAACCAACCCGGCCCAGCCGCCCAGCAGCACACAGGTGCCCGCACTGATCAGCAAGACCCGTTGCCCGGTACGCCGTGGCAGGTGATCGGCCAGCGCCTGCCCCAGACCACCCGCCCGGACATAAGGCGTGCAGAGAAACAGACCCAGCAGGGCGCTGCGCCCGATCAGCGGAGCCAGCAACAAGGCGATGCTGTTGTGGCTTTCGATCAAGGCCAGAATGGCAGTGAACTTGAGCAACAGGACCAGCATCAGCGTCACCACGGCAATCGGGCCGCTGCGTGGGTCTTTCATGATGCTCAGGGTTCGTTCACGGTCGCCAAAGCCGCCCAGCCAGGCGTCGGCGCTGTCCGCCAGACCGTCCAGATGCAGACCGCCGCTCAGCAGTACCCAGGCGGTCAGCAGCAGCGCGGCATGCAGCATCGCAGGCGCCCCATCGAGCACCTGATCAAGCGCCACCAACAGCACACCGAACAGCACACCGACCAATGGATAGAACAGCAGCGAGCGCCCCAACTGCTCAGGTTGCGGCATCCCCGGCAACCGAATCGGCAGGCTGCTGAGAAATTGCAGGGCAATCCAGAACGGCAACATCTCAGTTCTCCGTCAGCACGCCGCCAGCAGCGACCTTGATGGACAGCAGCGCGCCGTGCCCGACCACCACCTGCAACAACTGCTCGCGAGGCAGACCACGAGCCTGAGCCAGCAACAGGCGCATCACTCCACCGTGACTGACCAGCAACACCCGCTCACCGGCATGGCGCTGCTGCAAGCCTTGCACTGCGCCCAATACTCGCTCGGAAAAGTCCGCCACCCGCTCGCCATTGGGCGGCGTGAAAGCATAAGGATCGTCCCAGAACCGCCCCAACCCTTCGGCGTCGGTTTCCATCAACCGGGCTGCGCTATGCCCCTCCCAGTCGCCGAAGTGCAGCTCCTGCAAACCCGGCTCGACATGCAGCGGCAGCGCCAGCCTTGCGGCCAGCTCTTCGGAGAAACGCGCACAACGCTGCAAGGGCGAGGTGTAAATCCGGCTCCACGGCCCTGCTTGCGCAACCGCCTCGCGCATCTGCTCCCAGCCTGTTGCGGTGAGGGCATCGTCCAGGCTGCCACGCAGACCGCCGCCCAGTTCGGTTTCACCGTGCCGCAACAGATCCAGATGCAATGTCATGCCGGACGATCCGCCACAGCCGCTTCGGCAAAGGTCGCCATGCCGTTATGCAGCTCACAGGCCAGACGCACCAGCGGCACTGCCAGGGCTGCGCCACTGCCTTCGCCCAGACGCAGACCCAGGTCCAGCAGCGGTTCGGCCTGCAAGGCTTCCAGCAGATGACGGTGCCCCGGTTCCGCACCCCGATGGCCAAACAACAGCCAGTCGCGGCAGGACGGGTTCAGACGCACCGCCACCAATGCCGCCACGCTGCAGATGAAACCATCCACCAGTGCCGCGATACCTTCCTGGGCACAGGCCAGATAAGCGCCCACCAATGCAGCAATCTCGAAGCCGCCCAGGCAGAACAGGCTTTGCAACGGGTCGCCCACCTGCTCGGCATGCAAGGCCAGGGCACGCTCGATGACCTCGCTCTTGTGTCGCACACCTTCGGCGTTCAGACCGGTGCCGGGGCCGACCAGCAATTGCGCCGCGCATTCCAGCAACGAACAGGCGACCGCACTGGCCGCCGTGGTGTTGCCGATCCCCATCTCGCCACCGATAAACAGCTCAGAACCCGCCGCCTTGGCGCGCAGCACGCTGTCACGTCCGGCCTGCATGGCCGCCAGTCCTTGCTCGCTCGTCATGGCCGGGCCCCGGGTGAAGTCGGCGGTGCCTGCGCCGATGCGCAGATGCCGCACACCGGGGAAATCCACTGGCGACACAGTGCCCAGATCCACCACATCCAGTTGCGCCGACAACTGCCGCGCCAGCACGCTGATTGCGGCCCCGCCGTTGACGAAGTTATGCAGCATCTGCCCGGTCACTTCCTGCGGATAGGCCGAAACACCTTGGGCAACGACGCCATGATCGCCCGCAAAAATCGCGATCCACAGCTGATCGGCACTGGGTTTGACGCGCCCCTGCAAGCCCGCGAGCTGGACCGCCAGTCGCTCCAGTTGCGCCAGCGAACCGGCCGGTTTGGTCAGTTGCTGCTGACGGGCCAGCGCGGCTTCGCGCATCGGCACATCGATAGCCCGAGCAGGCTTGAGCCACCAGGAAGTACTCATAATGCAGGTCCTTTCAAAGTCAGAGGCAGGCCGGCAACGGTCAACACCACACGCTGGCAACGCTCGGCCAGGGCCTGATGCAACAGCCCCGCTTCATCGACATAGCGGCGGGTCAGCTCACCCAGCGGCACGACGCCCAGCCCGGTTTCGTTACTGACAAAAATGATTTCGCCCGGCAGTTCGCCCAGGCATTCCAGCAGCGCCTCGCGCTCCCGGGCCAGACGCTCGGGGTCATCGAGCATCAGCAGATTGGTCAGCCACAGCGTCAGGCAGTCCACCAGCAGGCAGTGTCCGCTTGCAGCGTTTTCGCGCAGGACACGTGCCAGCTCGACCGGCTCCTCGACCAGCCCCCAACTGTCGGGACGACGTTGACGGTGAGTCGCCACGCGCTGATTCATCTCGCCGTCCAGCGGCTGACTGGTGGCGATATAAATGACGTGCAACCCCGACTCTGCCGCCAGCCTTTCAGCCAGACGACTCTTGCCGGAACGAGCACCACCCAGGATCAATTGCAGCATTTCAATTCACCTCCAGGCCGCACAGCTCGCGTAACAGCGGGCCATCGAGGTGTTTTTCCACCAGATCGGCCAGACGCTCGATATCCCGCTCCCGCAGCCCGTGATAATCCACCTGCTGCACATCCTGCAGGCCCGCCCAGCGCAGCAGCGCGCTAGAGGCAGCAGGCGACTCGAACAGGCCGTGCAGGTAAGTACCGAGAATCTGCCCATCGACACTTTGCGCACCGTCACGACCACCATCGTCCAGATGCACGGCAGCGTTTTCCAGGGCCGCGCCGCTGGTCACACCCGCATGGATTTCATAGCCGCAGACTTCGGCCTCTTCCAACGCCAGACGCCCGCGCACATTGCGCAACTGTTTCTCGGCTTCCAGCACCGTGCTCATCTCCAGCAAGCCCAGACCGGGGCTCGAACCTGCCGCGCCCTCCAGACCAAGGGGATCATGCACCTGCTGGCCCAGCATCTGCAGGCCGCCGCAAATACCCAACAGCTTGCCGCCATAGCGCAGATGCCGGGCAATGGCCGTCTCCCAGCCGTTGGCACGCAGGTAAGCCAGGTCGCTGCGCACGCTTTTCGAACCGGGCAGGATGATCAGATCGGCAGGAGGCACAGCCTGACCGGGGCCGATAAATTGCAGATTGACCTGCGGGTGCAGACGCAACGGATCGAAATCGGTGTGGTTGCTGATGCGCGGCAACACCGGCACCACGACATTGAGCACCTGTTCCACCTTGTCGGTCTGGCGTCGATCCAGGCCGTCTTCGGCTTCCAGATGCAGGTCCATCACATAAGGCAGCACGCCCACCACCGGCTTGCCGGTGCGGGCTTCGAGCCAGTCCAGCCCGGGCTGCAACAGCGCGATATCGCCACGAAAGCGATTGATGACAAACCCTTTGACCCGCGCCTGCTCGCTGGGCGACAGCAACTCCAGTGTGCCCACCAGATGCGCGAACACGCCACCGCGGTTGATATCGGCCACCAGCAGCACCGGGCAATCCACCGCTTCGGCAAACCCCATGTTGGCGATGTCATTGGCGCGCAGATTGATCTCCGCAGGCGAACCGGCACCTTCGACCATGATCACCGGATACGTCTCGCCCAGACGCCGATGGGACTCCAGTACCGCCTGCATCGCGATCTCTTTATAGCCGTGATACGCCACAGCATTCATGGTGGTGACAGCGCGGCCATGGATGATGACCTGGGCACCGGTATCGCTATTGGGCTTGAGCAGCACCGGATTCATGTCGGTATGAGGTTCAAGCCCACAGGCCTGGGCCTGCACGGCCTGTGCACGACCGATCTCCCCGCCGTCCGCCGTCACGGCACTGTTGAGCGCCATGTTCTGCGGCTTGAACGGCACCACCCTGACGCCCTGACGGGTCAGCCAGCGGCACAGCGCAGTGACAAGCGTGCTTTTGCCGGCATCGGAAGTCGTGCCTTGCACCATCAACGTGGTCATGGGGTTTCCTTGCGATATTCAAGCAGTACATGTTCCAGGCGCGACCAGTCGGCCTCTTCGCAAGGCAAACCAAAGCGCAGACTGCTGACGCTGCCTTCGCCCTCGAACAGACGCAGCAGGACTCCGCGTCGGGCAAAGAAGTCGTGCAAGGCCCGGGCTTGCTCGGTGACCACCCACTGAAACAGCGCGCAGCCTCCTTGCGGGGGCAAGCCGTGATTGCTCAGCAAGGCCATCAGACGCTGACTGGCCCGATCACAACGCAGCCGCTGGCGGGCATGGCCTTCAAGATCGGCGAGACAAGCCTGCCCCAGAATCCGTGTCGGCCCGCTGACCGCCCAAGGGCCGATTTCTGCCGACAGGGCCTTGAGCAGACTCGACTCCGCCAGCACGAAGCCCAACCGCACACCGGCCAGACCAAAGAACTTGCCGAACGAACGCAGCACGATCAGGCCGACGCGCCCGGTTTCGGCCGCCAGACTGGTGTCCGGTGTGTTGTCCATGAATGCTTCATCAACCACCAGCCAGCCGCCCCGCTCGACCAGACGGGCGTGCCATTCCAGCAAACGCTCCGGGGTCAGGTGCAGGCCCGTGGGATTGTTGGGATTGACCACCACCAGCACGTCGAGGCTGTCCAGAAAGTAATCCACTTCCTGTTCCTGCACTTCACGCACCAGAAATCCGCTTTTGCGCCAGGCATGGGCGTGCTCGGCATAGCACGGCGACAGAACCCCGACCCGACAGGCGCTGCGCACACGAGGCAAGGCCTGGATCGCGGCTTGCGAACCCGGCACCGGCAAGAGTTGAGGTACGCCGTAATAGGCGCAGGCGGCGGCTTCCAGCCCATCATCGGTTTCCGGCAGACGCGCCCAGGCCTGTGCAGGAATCTCCGGAATCGGCCATGCCCAGGGCGCAATGCCGGTAGACAGGTCCAGCCAGTCGGCGCGGTCGATACCGTAACGCTGCGCTGCCGCCCTCAGGCGACCACCGTGCTCAAGCATAGAACTCGGCCCCCACGCACAGAACCAGCAACCACAGCCAGACGCCTCTTTGCACCAGTTGCCAGCCACGATCGATGGCATCCGCATCGGCGGGCACGCCTTCGCCCAGTTGCGGACGCTGATGCAGCTCGCCGTGATAGATCGCTGCGCCCCCCAGCTCGACCCCCAGCGCACCGGCACCGGCGGCCATGACCGGACCGGCGTTGGGGCTGTCCCAGGTCGGCCCTTGGGTGCGCCAGCAACGCAGAGCCAGACGAGTCTTGCCCAGCAGCGCGTAGGTCAGGGCCACAAGACGCGCAGGTATGTAGTTGAGCAGGTCGTCGATTTTCGCTGCCGCCCAGCCGAAGCGCTCGAAGCGTTCGTTGCGATAACCCCACATGGCATCCAGCGTATTGCTCAGTCGATACAGCACCACGCCGGGAGCACCGGCCACCGCAAACCAGAACAGCGCGGCAAACACCGCATCGCTGCCGTTTTCCAGTACCGATTCGGTGGCTGCACGGGCGACTTCCGTTTCGTCCAGTTCGGTGGTCTGGCGGCTGACCAGATAACCGACCCGCCGCCGCGCCTCATCCAGATTGCCCGAGCGCAGGGCCTGGGCAACCGGCTCCACATGCTCGCCCAGGCTGCGCAGTCCCAAAGCGCAATACAGCGCCAGAATCTCCACCAGCCAGCCGATATAAGGCAGCCAGCTGAGGATGGTTGCCAGCAGCGTCAAGGGCACCACGGCCAGAAACCAGGCCGTGACTCCATGACTGCGCCAGCCACGGCCACCGGAATTGAAACGCTGCTCGATACGATCGGCCAGACGACCGAACGCCACCAGCGGATGTGAGCGTTTCGGCTCGCCGAGCAACGCATCCAGCGCCACGCCGGCAACGCTCAACAGCGCCACACTCATGGACTCACTCCCCATTGATTCTCATACAGCAGCTCATTGAGTGGCCGCGCCTGCGCCCAGCCTTCCAGCACCAGCATCGGTGCCGGGTAAAATTCTTCCACCGGCCCCAGGCACAGAATCGCCAGAGGTTTTGCGCCTTCGGGCATGCCCAGCAGACTGGCCAGTTCCTCGGGATCGAACAGCGACACCCAGCCCATGCCCAGCCCTTCGGCACGGGAGGCCAGCCACAGGTTCTGGATCGCGCAGGACAAGGACGCCATGTCCATTTCCGGCAAGGTCCGGCGACCGAAGACATGCTTCTCCCGGTCTTCCATCAGCGCAGCCACCAACACTTCGGCGCAGTCGCTGATGCCCTCGACCTTGAGCTTCATGAATTCGTCGGCCCGCTCGCCCAGGGCTTCGGCGGTACGCACCCGCTCCTCCTCCACCTGGGCCTGCATTTGCGCACGCAATGCCCGGTCGCTGATACGGATAAAACGCCAGGGCTGCATCAGGCCGACACTGGGAGCCTGATGTGCCGCCTCAAGCAAGCGCGCGAGCAGTTCGGGTGCCACACTGCCGCCACTGAAGTGACGCATGTCGCGGCGCTCGGCAATCGCTCGATACACCGCGGCCCGCTCCTGGGGACTGAATGCCTGATCGGTCATGGTGTGAACAGCGCCGCAACCGCTTGAGGATTGGAAGGGAAATAGAAGTGCACGTAGGAAGCCGTCAGGCGGCCATCGCGGTACACCGCCTCCGCGCCTCGTCCGCCATTAGGGCTGACACCACGGGCAATGGGCTGCAACTCGGTGCTGGTCAGGGAATGATGATAGGTGTGTCCACGCAGCAAACCTTCGGGCAGCTCGACCGCTTGCAGGGCCAGGGCCGCCAGACGCTTTTGCATGACCGCCTCGCCATCGAGCAGGCCCACCAACTCGGCACGCTGCCCTTCGACATCGGTCAAGGCGTCGAGCAGGTACAACATGCCACCGCATTCGGCCAGGATCGGCTTGCCTGCCTGATGATGGGCACGGATCGCCTCCAGCATCGGAGCGTTTTCAGCCAGTGCAGCATGATGAAGCTCGGGATAACCGCCCGGCAGATACAGACTGTCGGCTTCGGGCAGGCGGCTATCGCGAATCGGCGAGAAGAACGACAGCTCCGCCCCCATGGCTCGCAACAGGTCCAGACTTGCTCCATAGGCAAAGGCAAAGGCCTCGTCACGGGCGATGGCGATACGCACACCGGCCAGCAAAGGCTCGACGGGCACAGGGTCCGGCGCATTGAAGGTCACGGCAGGCGGCAGGAGCACGTCGCAGGTGCTGGCCAGCGCCTCGGCGGCAGCGTCCAGACGCAGATCCAGATCGTTGAGTTCGCTGGCCTGCACCAGCCCCAGATGACGGCTCGGCAATTCGATACCGGTTTCCCGGGACAGTGCGCCATACCAGCGCAGGCCTTCGGTCAGGCTGCCTTCGAGCAATTGCGCATGACGCACGGTGCCGACCCGGTTGGCCAGCACTCCGGCAAACGGCAGGTCCGGCTGATAACGCGCCAACCCCAGAGCCAGCGCTCCGAAGGTCTGGGCCATGGCCGTGCCATCGATCACGCCCAGTACCGGCACGCCAAAATGACGAGCCAGATCGGCACTCGATGGCGTACCGTCGAACAACCCCATGACGCCTTCTATCAGGATCAGGTCCGCCTCGGCGGCAGCTTCCCACAGCAGACGCCGGCTTTCGTCGGCCCCCACCATCCACAGATCCAGCTGGTAGACCGGCGCGCCGCTGGCCCGCTCCAGAATCATCGGGTCCAGAAAATCAGGCCCGCACTTGAAGACCCGGACCTTGCGGCCCTGGTTACGGTGCAGGCGTGCCAGCGCAGCGGTGACCGTGGTCTTGCCCTGCCCGGAAGCAGGCGCGGCAATCAATACGGCCGGGCAATGACGCGGCGCTCTCATACAGGATTACTCACAACTCGATGCCTTTTTGCGCACGGATTCCGGCCTGGAACGCGTGCTTGACTACGCCGATCTCGGAAACGGTATCGGACAGGTCGATCAATTCGGGTTTGGCGCCACGACCGGTCACCACCACATGCTGCATCGGTGGCCGGGCCTGCAGGTCGCTCAGGACTTGCTCCAGATCCAGATAGCCGTGCTTGAGGGCGATATTCAGCTCATCGAGGATCACCAGGCCGATGCCCGGGTCGCGGAGCATTTCACGGGACACTTCCCAGGCGGCCTCGGCGGCGGCGATATCACGCTGGCGGTTCTGGGTCTCCCAAGTGAAGCCCTCGCCCATCACGTGGTAACGCACCTGCTCGGGAAAGCGCCGGAAGAACAACTCTTCACCGGTGCTGTTGCGGCCCTTGATGAACTGCACCACGCCACACTGCATGTCGTGGCCCATGGCCCGGGCGAGCATGCCGAATGCCGAGCTGCTCTTGCCCTTGCCATTGCCGGTCAGGACCAGCAGCAGGCCACATTCGTTGGGAGCACTGGCAATGCGCTCGTCCATCACCGCCTTCTTGCGCTGCATGCGCGCCAGATGACGTTCGTCACGTTCGGGGGATTCGTTCATCTCAGCTCTCCGCTTGAGGGCACGCGAAAGCAGACGGAAGGACAGCATCAGACAGCACGGCAAAGCCCTGCGCAGAGCATCGCCCGCCGTGATGCTGTTGAGTGGATCAGGCCGGTCTCCGGGCTCATGAGCAGGCATCGGCCTGATCTGCGCGCCTTCCCGTGTCCTGGGACACAGTGGCATCGAGCGCAGTCTTGACTCATTTACCGTTGCGGGGGCAGCGCCGGGATCGGAGTTGCAGTGCATCCTCACCGGTTTCCCTGTTTCACTCTGCCAATCGGGGATTGCAAAGCACCTGAAACAAGCCGCGAAGGGTAGAGGGTTGGGCTGGGAGCGTCAATCGACACAACAGGATTGAACCTCGACAGTTCAGGTCTCTCCTATCTTTACCTGACCACTGACCGTTATGGAGATCGGCATGTTCACACTCAGACCCCGGCTTGCCTTGCTGCTTCTGGTTGCAGGAGGCCTCACGGCCTGCGGCGAGTCCTCGACACTGCAAGTCTCGGATGGCACCGGCCCTTCGCCCAGGCTGCCCGAGCCGAACAAGACCCTGATCCCTACCGTCAACATCGCCCCTGCCGTGGGTTGGGAAAAGAATGCCAAACCGGTTGCCGCACCCGGCACCCAGGTCGCAGCCTTTGCCGAAGGGCTGGATCACCCGCGCTGGCTGTACGTGCTGCCCAATGGCGACGTGCTGGTCGCGGAAACCAATTCGCCGCCCAAGCCTGACGATTCCAGAGGCATACGTGGCTGGGTCATGGAAAAAGTCATGGGCCGCGCCGGAGCCGGCGTGCCCAGCGCCAACCGCATTACCCTGCTGCGCGACAAGGATCACGACGGCGTGGCCGAGACTCGCACGGTCTTCCTGCAAAACCTCAACTCGCCGTTCGGCATGACTCTGGTCGGCAACAAGCTGTACGTGGCCGATACCGACCGTCTGATCAGTTTCCCCTATGAGACCGGCCAGACCTCCATCAGCGCCCAGGCCACCAAGGTCGTCGACCTGCCCGGCGGCACGCTCAACCACCACTGGACCAAGAACGTGATTGCCAGCAAGGACGGCAGCAAGTTGTACGTGACGGTGGGCTCCAACAGCAACGTCGGCGAAAACGGCATGGATCAGGAAGAAGGCCGCGCCGCGATCTGGGAAGTGGATGCTGCCACCGGCCAGCACCGGATTTTCGCCTCGGGCCTGCGTAACCCCAATGGCATGGACTGGGAGCCGCACACCGGCAAGTTGTGGACTGCCGTCAACGAGCGCGACGAGATCGGCAGCGACCTGGTGCCTGATTACGTGACCTCGGTACAGGATGGCGGTTTCTATGGCTGGCCTTACAGCTACTACGGCCAGCATGTGGATGAGCGGGTCAAACCGCAGAAACCGGAACTGGTCGCCAAGGCCATCTCGCCCGATTACGCCGTCGGCCCGCACACCGCCTCTCTGGGGCTGGTGTTCGCCGATGGCAAGACACTTGCGGCCCCTTTCAACGAAGGCCTGTTCATCGGCCAGCACGGCTCATGGAACCGCAAGCCCCACAGCGGCTATAAAGTGGTGTTCATTCCGTTCAGCGGCGGCAAACCCAATGGTGCTCCCGTCGACGTACTGACCGGTTTCCTGAGCGCAGACGAAAAAGCCCAGGGTCGCCCGGTGGGAGTGGTCAATGACCAGCATGGCGGGTTGTTGGTAGCGGACGATGTGGGCAACAAGATCTGGCGGGTAACGTCAGTGAAATAACCCACCACCCCAGTGCTGGATCACACCCCGTGGGAGGGGCCTTGGCCGCGACAGCTTCAGTGAAGGCACTGACAATGTGTTTGCCTGCAAGCAAGTCGTCGCGGCCAAGGCCCCTCCCACAAGTGACAGGTGTCAGTTATGCAACTGTGCGTTCTGCGCCAGGTTCGAGGGCTGGATGACGCGCTTGGCGTTGAGGTAGGCCTTTTGCCAATAGGGTTTGTCCAGGCTGTCCAGCTTCACGGTGCCACCGGTTGCCGGTGCATGCACGAAACGGCCTTCTCCGACGTAAATACCCGCATGGGAAACCTGCGAGCCACCGGAAGTGGCGAAAAACACCAGATCACCGGATTGCAACTGCTCACGCCCGACATTCGGCACGCCCATCACGATCATGTCACGGGTCGAACGCGGTAACGAGATACCCGCCGCATCGCGATAGACATAACCGATCAGACCACTGCAATCGAAACCCGAATCCGGCGTGTTGCCGCCCCAGCGATAAGGCGTGCCGACCAGTCCAAGCGCACGAAACAGCACGTCTTCGGCAGCCTGGGAGAGAACCTGAGGGGGAGCGTAAACCACCGGACGCTGAACGACGCGGGGCTGGGGAGGTGGTGAGCTGGCACAAGCACCCAGCAACACGGCAAGAGAAATGACCGCCAGACGTAACGTAATCGACATAACCACAACAACCTGTGCGGATGCGGCCTTACCCTGCCGAGAACCGAAAAATGCAGACAGGCTCATGCCTGCCTGCGTATTCATCATTTATGGCGCTTGATTGTAGTCGAGGTCATGGCAGTGGTCTGGACAGGCTCTGCAGAAGGAGCCATTGCCAGCGCACGCTTGGCCTCGATGAACGTCTTGCTCCAGTAGGCGTCATCGAGGCTGTCGATGCGCACACCACCACTACGGCGGCTGCTGGAATGGATGAACTGATCGTCACCCAGGTAAATGGCTGCATGACTCACACGACCGCGTCCACGGGTGCTGAAGAACAGCAGATCACCGGGCTTGAGGTCATTGCGCGACACCAGAGGTGCATTCACGTTGATCATTTCGCGAGTGGAGCGCGGCAGGCTCATGCCAGCCTCTTCACGAAACAGATAACCGATAAAGCCGCTGCAGTCGAAACCCGAAGTGGTCGAAGTGCCGCCGAAACGGTAGCGAGTACCGATCAGGGATTTGCCACGCTCCAGGATGCTGTCGGCCAGAACCGGCAACTGGTAAGGCTTGTTGTCAGCAAAACCGGCCAGCTCTTCTTCAGTGGCGAGTTCTTCCTGCAACATGGCTGCATCTGCACGGCGAGCCGGAGATTGCGAGCTGATCGAATTCTGGTACTGCGGTTGTTGCTCTTGAGAAACCGGTAAATTGGCAGAGCAACCAAACAAAAAAGTAACGAGTGCGAGGGGCACGAGGGGTGCGAAGCGTACTACTTGCATGGGCACGACCGTGGCTGAACTGTTAAGAAGGCGAGACTATGCCCTCTATCCAGACGATTTGCAAATTCAATCGAATCAAATGTGACTTATGAGTTTCTCCATGACATGTGCTGCCCGGCACTGCAGAAAAACGTCCATCGCGGCGCTGTGATCGGTGGGTGCCGGATTGATTTCCGCGGTGAATCCCCCGCAAATACGGGTCCGCAGCACAGGTTCATGGATATAGGGGAAGCTGGCGGTGGTCCCGATACTCAAGACCGCATCAAAGCCTTTGGCCATCTCTTCATAGAGTGTTTCTAAAGCTTTCTCCGGCAACATCTCCTGAAACAGAACGACAGACGGTCGCAAAACGCCATTACATTTTTGGCACAAGGGCGGCAACGGTCGCTGCAGATGCTCACTCAGATGAGGATCCTTTTCGCCACAGGACTGGCAAAACAGTGGAGCCATTTGCCCATGAATTTCGATCAGGCGCTCCGGCGGGCTACCGGCGGCACGATGATAACCATCGACGTTCTGGGTCAGCACCCAGCACTCGGGCTTGATTCGCTGCAATTGGGAAATGGCGTAATGCGCGGCATTGGGCTGCCCACCCAGGCAGGCCTTGCCCAGCTCCGCGATGTATTTCCAGCACAGTTCCGGATCACGACGCAGCATCGGCCCGGACAAGGCCACCTCAATAGGCAGGCCATCATCGGTCTTGCCGTTATAAAGGCCGCCTACACCGCGGTAGGTGGGCAGACCCGAGTCCGCCGAAAGCCCGGCACCGGTAATCACCAGAATTCGCTGAGCATGGCGCAGTGCTGCCGCCGTCTGCATCAGCAAGGCCTGATCTACCAACCCAGGGTTTCCTTGAGAAAGGGAATGGTCAGCTTGCGCTTTTCCTGAAGGGAGGCCTGATCCAGACGCTCAAGCAATTCGAACAGGGCGTTCATGCTGCGGGTGCCGCGGGTAAGGATGAAATGCCCGACTTCATCGGTCAGGTGCAGACCGCGACGCGAAGCGCGCAGTTGCAGGGCGCGCAGCTTGTCCTCATCGGACAGCGGGCGCATCTGGAACACCAGCGCCATGGTCAGGCGGGACTTGAGGTCCGGCAGCTTGACCGGCAGCTCGCGGGGCGACTGGGAGGCAGCGATCAACAGACGACGCCCACTGTCACGCAGACGATTGAACAGATGAAACAGCGCTTCTTCCCATTCCGGCTTGCCCACGACCGCCTGCAGGTCATCCAGACAGACCAGTTCGTACTGCTCAAGGTGATCGAACAGTTCGACGCCTTCGTCGATGACTTCGGCCAGCGGCAGATAGACAGAAGGCTCACCCATCTGCTCGAAACGCAGGCAGGCTGCCTGCAGCAAGTGCGTGCGCCCTACTCCATCCTTGCCCCACAGATAAATCAGGCTTTCCGTCCACCCTGCATCGGCCTCGCACAGGCGCTCGACATAGCCGAGTGCCGCAGCATTGGCACCGGGATAGTAGTTGATGAAAGTGGCGTCATCACGCAGACGGACACTCAGGGGCAGCTGAATCGGTTTCATGCTGACGGGCACGGTTCAGGCGAACCGTTAGGGACCTCTGGGAAAGTGCGCAAAGTTTATACCCGTGGCGTCGACGGCACAATGCGCCATACCCCAAGCAAAATCAAAGACTTGCGCTTTGACAACGCAAAGCTTCGCCTGAAGGGCCCGCGACGAAAACGTCCGGGCACAGGATTCAGACGAGCTGCAAAGCCCTATAGATCGGGGTCTTCCATGCCGCTGTAGACTTCAGAGCCTTTATAAAGGTCATGAAGATGGCGCACCAGCACCATGATCACTGCCGCCACCGGCAGCGCCAGCAGAATGCCGGTAAAACCGAACAGTTCGCCACCGGCCAGGATCGCAAAGATCACTGCCACCGGATGCAGGCCGATCCGGTCGCCCACCAGCAAAGGCGTCAGCACCATGCCTTCGAGCATCTGGCCGATCATGAACACGGCGACAATGCCCAGCAGTGGATACAACTCGCCACCAAACTGGAACAGTCCGGCCACCAGCGCCGCGCCGATACCGATCACGAACCCCATATAAGGCACGATGGCTGCCAGCCCGGCGATCACACCGATCAGCAGGCCAAGCTCCAGCCCCACCAGCATCAGACCGGCAGCGTAGATCACGCCCAGGCCGACCATCACCAGCAACTGGCCACGGATGAATGCGCCAAGCACTTCATGACATTCGCCAGCCAGTTTCACCACCTGATCTTCACGATGGCGCGGCAACAGGCCACGCACCTTGCCCATCATCAAGTCCCAGTCGCGCAGCAGGTAGAAACACACCACCGGGATCAGCACCAGATTGGTCAGCCAGCCGATCAGTGCAAGGCTCGATGCCGTGGCCTGGGACAACACTACGCTGACGATATCCCCCGCCTGCCCCATATGCTCGGAAAGCGCGGTCTTGAGCTTGTCGAATTTCCAGAAACCGTCAGACAGACCGAACTTGGCCTGCACCCACGGCAAGGCCGTGTGCTGCAGCCAGTCGAGAATCTGCGGTGCCAGCTCATAAAGGCGGAACAACTGCTTGGCCAGCATTGGCACCAGAACCAGCAGCAAAGCCATCAGTACCAGTGTAAACAGGCCGAACACCGCCACCACGCCCAGAGCTCTCGACATGCCGAGCTTTTCCAGGCGATCCACCAGCGGATCGCCCATGTAAGCCAGCAGCAGCGCTACCAGAAAAGGCATCAGGATCGGATGCAGCATGAAAATGAACGCCGCCAGCAGGACAATCCCGCCAAGCACATACCAACGCTTTGTATCAGTCATCAATGACCCCAACTCCAAGAGAAAACGTACTCCGGCACTCTTTGCCGGACTACCAGCGGAAATACAGTTGCGGTGCAGACACCGGGACAATCATGGGCGCGTCAGCAGCAGGAGCAGCCGGTGGCGTGGCAGCATCGACTGGCGCGGTTGGCGGTGGCGTAGCGGCTGCCGCTTCGCTGGCCGGCACTTCCTGCAATTTTGCCAGGGACAATTGCGAGCGTAGCTGCTCCGGGCTGCTCGTGACTTCAAATGTCACGCGATCGGCCTCAACCGACTTGAGGCGAGCGCCGAAAGGTTCGAGCAGATTGAGCAATTGCGCATAACGCTCCAGGTTCATGCCCTGCACCTGGAAGACCAGCCCGGTGGATGCACCGGGCTTGGCCACGAAGCGTGGCGCCAGACGCTGGCTCACCGCCAGGAGAATGGAATCGGCAAGCGCTTCGGGATTGGCCCCCGTGGCAGTGCCCTGCTCGCGCTGATCGCCCAGCCACAAACGCCACTTGCCCTGCCACTGCCCGGCTTCTTCCTTGGCATGCACCGCAAGAATCGCGTCGGCACCATAACGCTCGGATGCTTCTTTCAAAGGCGCGACATCGTTGCTTTCCAGATGCTGCGCGGTACCGACACCCTGCTCGCTCAAGTCGGCCAGAGGCAGGCGCAACGGCAGGCCACGGTGCTGCGCGGCACGACGCAGCGGCTCGGCGGCGGCCTGGCCATCACCGACCAGATTGGAGCCCTCCGTGGAGTCCAGCAGCCACCAGCCCAGGATCGACGGGCGGTTACTGCCCCAGATCGCAAGCCCTGCCTGACGCAGGGAACGATCGGTGGTGGCCGGATCGAAATCCACCAGCAAGGTTTCAGGTGGTCCGGCCTCATAACCGTACTGGCTGATGATCTGTTGCGGATCCTTGCGCAGCCCGGCCAGGGCCGAGCCCTGAGCAGCCTTGGCATCACCGGTCAGGCGCACCACCAGGGTATCCAGCGCTGCCTGAGTTGCGCGGGTACGCTCCTCGGGCGACTGGCCGCTGACGGTTTCGCGGACCTGGTACAAATTGCTCACCGTCTCGGCAAGACCGGGCAGGCTGAACAGGGACAGACAGCCGACGAAAAAGAATCTAGAAAAACGCATGGACAGTTCCCGAGCGGAAAAAACGGCAATTAACAGACTCTATGAAAACGTAACGAGCGAAGGTCAGGCAAGGCGAAAACAGGCGAGGAACGGTCGGAGTCGCGCTCGACTTTACTGGGCATAAATGAGCATTCCGAGCCTGTTTTCAACCCAGCATGATCGAGCGCAGCAGTTTTCATGCAGGCTGCTGAAGACCGTATAAAAGTGCTCAACATGCCTCAGACAGCAGCTCGTTGCCAATCATTCACATTAAATTACAGCTTATTAAGGAAGCTTCGACCCGCTCACGGAGATTTTATTTTTGCCTGATACCCCCTGCCCGTCGGCCCAAGGATGGCTCATGGGCAGCAAGCCTGATAAAATCGCGCGCCTTCGCAGACTGGCGATGGTGGCGGCACGAACGGCATTGCGCAAAGCGCAACCCTGAACCGGCCCCGCCGCAGCGGTCGATACCCCCGAATCCCCCCTAAAGGCCTGGATTTTTATGAGCAAGCAACCCTCCCTGAGCTACAAAGACGCCGGTGTAGACATCGACGCCGGTGAAGCATTGGTCGAACGCATCAAGAGCGTCGCCAAGCGCACCAAGCGTCCGGAAGTCATGGGCGGCCTGGGAGGTTTCGGCGCCCTCTGCGAAATCCCGGCCGGCTACAAGCAACCGGTTCTGGTTTCCGGCACCGACGGCGTCGGCACCAAGCTGCGTCTGGCCCTGAACCTGAACAAGCACGACAGCATCGGCATCGATCTGGTCGCCATGTGCGTCAACGATCTGGTGGTCTGTGGCGCAGAGCCGCTGTTCTTCCTCGACTACTACGCCACCGGCAAACTCAACGTCGACACCGCTGCCCAGGTCGTGACCGGCATTGGCGCTGGCTGTGAACTGGCCGGCTGCTCGCTGGTTGGCGGCGAAACCGCCGAAATGCCCGGCATGTACGAAGGCGAAGACTACGACTTGGCCGGCTTCTGCGTCGGCGTCGTGGAAAAGGCCGACATCATCGACGGCTCGAAAGTGGTTGCCGGTGACGCCCTGCTCGCCCTGCCATCGTCCGGCCCGCACTCCAACGGTTACTCCCTGATCCGCAAGATCATCGAAGTCGCCGGTGCAGATATCGAAAACATCCAGCTGGACGGCAAGCCTCTGACCGACCTGCTGATGGCGCCGACCCGCATCTACGTCAAGCCGCTGCTCAAGCTGATCAAGGAAACCGGCGCGGTCAAGGCCATGGCCCACATCACCGGTGGCGGCCTGCTGGACAACATTCCGCGCGTACTGCCAGAAGGCGCACAAGCCGTGGTCGACGTCGCCAGCTGGCAGCGTCCGGCAGTATTCGACTGGCTGCAGCAGCAAGGCAACGTTGAAGAAAACGAAATGCACCGCGTCCTGAACTGCGGCGTCGGCATGGTCATCTGCGTTGCCCAGGAGCACGTTGAAACCGCCCTGAACGTACTGCGCGAAGCAGGCGAGCAACCTTGGGTCATCGGCCAGATCGCCACCGCCGCCGAAGGTGCAGCACAAGTCGAGCTGAAAAACCTCAAGGCGCATTGATGTCTGCCATCTGCGATGTCGTGGTGCTGCTGTCCGGCACCGGTGGCAACCTGCAAGCCATGATCGACAGCTTCAAGGACGGGGCCAGCCCCGTCCGTATCCGCGCCGTCATTTCCAACCGGGAAGACGCATTCGGACTGCAACGTGCCAGAGACGCAGGTATCGAAGCCTGCGTTCTGGATCACAAGGCCTACGAAGGCCGCGAAGCCTTCGATAGCGCCCTGATGCAACTGATCGACACCTTCGAGCCACAACTCGTGGTACTGGCCGGATTCATGCGCATCCTGACGGCGGACTTCGTTCGCCACTATCAGGGGCGTCTGCTCAATATCCACCCTTCCCTGCTGCCTCGCTACAAAGGCCTGCATACTCACCAGCGTGCGCTGGAAGCCGGAGATACCGAGCACGGCTGCAGCGTGCATTTCGTCACCGAGGAACTCGATGGCGGGCCACTGGTCGTACAGGCTGTGATTTCAGTAGAGTTGCAGGACTCGCCAGCCACACTTGCGCAACGGGTCCACGCACAGGAACACCGGATCTACCCGCTGGCCATACGCTGGTTCGCCGAAGGCAGGTTGCGTCTTGGCGATGAGGGTTCATTACTGGATGGCAAGTTACTTCCGCCCACCGGACACTTGATTCAAGACTAGGAGATATCATGCGTCGTGCCTTGCTCTTCGCTTTCGCTCTGTTCGCACTGCCTGCGGCACATGCAGCAGATCTTCAACCCTTCTCCGCCAGCTATACCGCCGACTGGAAGCAGCTTCCAATGAGCGGTACCGCCGAACGCAGCCTGGAAGCCGGCCCCAACGGCACCTGGACCCTCAGCTTCAAGGCCTCGATGATGATTGCCAGCCTGACAGAAGTCAGCACGCTGAAAATCGACAAAGAGGTGATGCTGCCGCAGACCTACAACTTCGAGCGCAGCGGTCTGGGCAAGTCCAAGAAGGTTGATCTGGCCTTCGACTGGGATGCCAAGTTCGTGACCGGCAGCGACCGTGGCGACGCCATCAAGCTTGCACTCAACCGTGGCGTTCTCGACAAATCCACTTACCAGCTGGCCCTGCAGCATGACGTGGCAGCCGGCAAGAAGAGCATGAGTTATCAGGTCGTCGATGGTGACGAGATCGATACCTATGACTTCCGTGTACTGGGTTCGGAAAAGGTCGCCACCAAGGCCGGCCAGGTCGATGCCATCAAGGTCGAGCGCGTACGTGACCCGACACAAAGCAAGCGCACCACCGTACTGTGGTTCGCCAAGGACTGGGATTACCTGCTGGTTCGCCTGCAACAGGTCGAAACCGATGGCAAGGAATACAACATCATGCTGTTGGACGGCACCGTCAACGGCAAGGCTGTGAAAGGCAGCTAAGCCTTTTGTGGGAGGCAGCTTGCTGGCGACCTCACGGCTCTGCCTCTCATCAGAAAATACGCAAGACCATGAATTAAAACGTATTTTTCGTGGGGTAAAACGCACTCCGGTGGACATATCCATTATCGGTATGGGCTGGTTCTACCGGTTCCGCCTTTACGGCGGCCCCCTTTGTTTCGGCAAAGGGGGGAAACCATGGGCTCCGGTTCGGCCCCGGCAAGCCGGGGTTCCCTCGCTCCGGCATT